>OHKP01000023.1_pt1 | contig 98679 bp, 91 predicted proteins | sample 1568861 | NCBI WGS metagenome assembly OHKP01 (sample SAMEA3879524, study PRJEB24766) | human gut metagenome | biome: human-associated habitat; feature: feces | place: USA | collected 1985/1987 | reverse complement strand
CTTGACGTGCACAAAGATAGCGTTTATCTTTGTATTTTGAGTGAGTTTGGAGAACCTATTAGTTTTAACTTTTCAGTTGGAAGAAATGCGTGACTTGATGCTTCATCACCATGTTGTTGAGGTATCAATGGAGAGCACCAGCGTCTATTGGATTCCAATATGGCGTGTGCTGTCTCCACACTTCAAGCTGAATCTTGCCAACCCTTATTTCATCAAGCAGCTCCCTGGTCGCAAGAGCGACGTGAAGGATGCGCAGTGGATTGCCGAGTGTACGATGAAGGAACTCATACGCGGTAGTTTCGTGCCTCCTGAGATAATCCAACAGCTGCGCCAGTACGACCGTCGTATATTCGACCTCAACGAGGAGATAGTAAGATGCTGTCCAAACTTGATGCTGTGCTGCAACGCTGCAACATGCGTCTGAGCAACTACGTTTCCAATGTTGACAGCAAAAGCTACAAAGCCGTGGTGAGAGCTATCTCACAAGGGATTACCGCCCCCGAAGAGTTGGTGAAGCTAATACATGGACGCATCATCAACCACCACGGTATAGATGTCATCACAGCATCACTCAAAGGTGTGGTAAGCCTTGCAGAGATTGACATGATATCACAATTGCGTGATGAACTTGATATGGTGGAGGCACACAAGGAAAATGCCAAGCCAGAATGCTTGAGATTTGTGAAAGGGAATTCCCCGAAGAGTTGAAACGGTTACAGACCATATCCGGCATAAAGGAATGTGCGGCCACATCATTGATTGCTGAAATCGGAAAGGACATGAACAAGTTCGAAACGGTCAACCACCTCGCTTCATGGAGCGGTCTAAAACCGCGAAACGACGAATCTAACAAGAAAATCAAGTCAAGGAGCATTACTCACGGAAATGTATATCTCCGCAAGACAATTATTGAGTGTGCATGGGCAGCCAGCAGGACGAAGGAGTGTTTCTTTAGCCGGTTCTCATACCATCAGACGCAAGTGAGGAAAAATAACATGATGAAGGTTCTGGTGGCTGTAGCGAGAAAGATGCTCATCGCCGTTTGGCATGTGTTGCATGACAACACAAATTATATTGACTTCACTACAGATCGTAAAACATCCCAAACAAGAGGATGAACACGATATACCGCCCGTCAGCAGGCTATTATCTTTGTGATGGTAACACCTCGTTCGCAAATTAACCATACTGACGGGCGGCTATGGAAGCCAGTTTGAATACAAACTCGAAGAGGAAAGTATAACTATATGAGTAGGTCCTTGTTTGCGCTTGGGCCAGAAAGTTTGTGTGCCTCATTTTAATTATACAGATGTTTAGTTACCTTTTGCGGAGATATTCTTTTTTGTTTTATAGAGGAAAGGTAGTGATTATGCGCGTATGCACCAAGTGATTTGCTGAAAAAAAGACTGGCAGCCACCGTTATTGCCACCCCTCTTGCTGTGACAGCGGTTGCCGTCATTCCGATTATTTTCACCCGCGTTGTAATAATTACTCATTAAAAGCCAAACAAAATCCACACTTCTAAAAAAGCAAAAACCAAGCAAGCCCTAATGACCGCTTTGGGGTAAAATGAAAAAAAACTACGGTTTTCCTTTGTATTGTCAATGACTTGCAGTAACTTTGCACAAGCAATTGGTTCATAGATTGATTAAAAAGGGAATCGGGTGCAACTCCCGAACAGTCCCGCTGCTGTGAACACCTGCGGCCTCGACAGGCGAGGCGGGCAAACCATCACGTCACTGACATTTTTTCGGGAAGACGGTTTGCCAGTGGTCATCACTGCGATGACAGAGGTGTGAGTCAGAATACCTGCCGTTGCTATATATATAATAAGGTGTATGGTCTGCGAGGACAGGCGACATGCCGACAGTAATGACAATGACAGTGAAACGCAATTTGGCTTTAATCCTGACGGTGCTCCTGATGACAGGAGTCGCCTCGGTGTGTGCCCAGCCGAAGGATACGGCGCGTGTGCATCGGCTTCCCAACGTGGTGGTCGACGGCCAGCAGCGTCGCATAGACAACTCGGCTCCCGTGCGCGTCATTGGCAGTGCCGACTATCTGCGCCTTGGCGTCACCGATGTCGCCGACGCCCTGAACCGTCTGGCTGGCGTCACGCTGCGCGACTATGGCGGTGCGGGTGGCATGAAGACCGTGTCGGTGCGTGGTTATGGAGCACAGCATACCGGAGTAAGCTATGACGGCGTGATGCTCAGCGAGATACAGAGCGGTGAGATAGACGTGTCGCGCTACTCGATAGACAATGTGCAGAGTCTGAGTCTCACCATAGGCGATGGCGACGACATCTTCGTCACCGCGCGCCAAGCCACCACGCCTGCCGTGCTTGCCATCCAGAGTCTCACACGGCTGCCCGCCGACCTCAAGCCCCATCTCACGGCACAGATGAGGCTGGGCTCGTGGGGCTATGTCAACCCCTTTGCGCGCTACACCCAACGCATGGGGCGCAGCGTAGCACTCAGCGTCGTGGGCGACTATGTCTATGCCGACAACGACTATCCCTTCAGGCTGCGCAACGGCAATGTGACCACCATAGAGCGGCGCACCAACAGCCGCATGTGCAGCGGTCATGCCGAGGTGAGCGGACTCTGGACGCCCAACGACCGCAGCAGTCTCTGGGCCAAGATATACTACTATGACAACGACCGCCAGCTGCCCGGCATCGTGCAATATTACACCAATGTGTGCGGACAGCAGTTGCACGACCGCAACTGGTTTGCCCAGACACGCTGGCTGTACCAGGCATCACGGCGGCTGTCGCTCCGGCTGACAGCCAAGGCCAACTGGGCTTCATCGGCGTATCGCGATACACTCTTGCCCGACCGCCGTGATGATGCTACCTACCAGCAGCATGAGTATTATGGCTCGGCATCCATGCTCTATGCTCCCTGCAGAGATGTGGAGATAAACTATGCGGCAGACTACTGCTACAACAACCTGAGCAGCAGTCTGGCCACCGACCGCAGACCCTATCGCCATACACTATGGCAGACGGCGGCGGTGAAGTTTCAGCGCCAACGCTTTACGGCTCTGGCTCGCGTGTTGTGGACACTCTGTCTCAACGGAGCCCATCGCGGCGATGCCCAGAGCGACATGCGGCGGTGGTCGCCTTCACTCTCGCTCTCGTATCGGCTGATGGAAGACGAGGAACTCTATCTGCGTGCGTCGATGAAAGACATCTTCCGCGTGCCCACGTTCAATGAGTGCTATTTCCACCATTACGGCAGCCCCGACATCAGGCCGGAAAATACGCGGCAGTACAACATAGGACTCACATGGCGCCACGCCTGGAGTCCCAGGCTCGTCGCCCAGGTGGCAGCCGACGCCTATCTCAACCGCATCAGCGACAAGATAGTGGCGGTGCCCTACAATATGTTTATCTGGCGCACCATCAATATGGCCAAAGCCCGTGGTATGGGCGTCGATGGCGAAGCGAGGGTAGAGTGGACTCCCTCTGCCGGTCACCGCATAGACCTGTCGGCATCGTACACCTATCAGCGTGTGGCCAACCGCACCGATGCGTCGTCGCCACACTATGGCAAGCAGGTTCCCTACCAGCCCCTCAACCAGGGCAGTGCCTCGGTGGGATGGGAGAACCCCTGGATCTCGCTCTCCCTGCACGGCCAGGCTGCCAGCGGCCGATGGGCTACGCCCAACCACTATGAGGGTACGCATATCGGTGGTTATGCCGACGTGGGACTTACCGCCTATCGCAATATGATGGTCGGCAAGACACGCCTGCAGTTGCGTGCCGATGTCGAAAACATCCTGGGCCATCAGTATGAGATAGTGGCGCATTACCCCATGCCCCGTACCCACTGGCGCATGAGTGTCAAAATGGAATTATAGCAACAATTATAAACAACAATGACAATGAAAAAAAGTTTCTTAGCTATGGTGGCGCTCCTCGTAAGCGCTCCGCTGTTCTTCACATCATGTAACGACGACAACGGCCCATCCTTTCACTACGAGGTGGTATCTGACGGCGCCTTTATCGTCAACTCCGGCAATATGTACTCATCTATTGACGGTTCGCTGACAGGCATCAACTATGCTTCTAATGTTGCGATGCAGAAGGTGTTTGCTGCCAACAACGGTGGACAGAGCCTCGGCTCAACCCCCAATGACGGACTGGTGTATGGCGACAAGATGTATGTAGTAGTCGATGGCTCCAACACTGTAGAGGTAATCAACAAGAAGACCATGCAGCGTATCAAGCAGATCAAGACTACCGAACTGCTGGGTGCAGCTGAAGGCAAGTCACCCCGCCACATCATCGCTGGCAACGGCCACATCTTCTTCACCACCTATGGCGGTTATGTGGCTGCTGTCGATACTGTCAATTTCAAGCTCACAGCCAAGTACAAGGTTGGCTCTTATCCCGAGGGTCTGGCTGGTTATGCCAGCAGCATCGTCGTGGCCAACTCTGACTATGCCAAGGGTCACGGCAATATCTCTATCATCAACCTCGGTACCGGCGAAGTGGAGACCCGCAATGTAGAGGGCATCAACAATCCCCAGAAGGTATTCATCAACAACGGCAACGTGTATATCCTCGACTGGGTGTACTATGAGGGTGAGTATCCCAACTCAGTAGAGAAGGGCGAAAGCGCCATAAAGTATCTCGCCGGAAACAAGGCTACCAAGGTGACCGATGCCTACTATGCCAGCATGCTCAACGGCAAGCTGTATATCATCAGCAATCCCTACGCCGTGGCCAAATACAGCGTCTGCGACCTCAACAGCAATCCCTATCAGGGCACTACCACTCCGCTCAACCTCTCTGAGGGCGTCTTCTCTCCTGCCGGCATCGATGTTGACCCTGCCACAGGTGAAATCTTTGTTCTCTCTTACAACCAGGGTGAGAATGGTTATGCCGACTATTACAGCAATGGTTATGTGAAGCGATACAGCAAGAACGGAAGCTATATGTACAGTTATGACACTGGCGTAGGTCCTTGTGCTGTGTTCTTCAATGTAGGTGTGAAGACCATACTCGACAACTAAAACTGTCGCGATGAACCCTTTGCGTTCTATAATATATATAATGGGTATTGTTGCCGTCCTGACGTCGTGTCAAGGCGGCAACAATCGTGTTGCGACTCTCGAGAAGGGCGACACGGTGAGGTTTGACTACGCCACTCTGCTCACCGTGGTACGCTATAGCGACCATACCCATGTAGAGATAGCCAACCCGTGGGTCAAGGGAAGCGTGCTGCGGAGCTATGACATATCCCGCCCGCTGGGTAAGGCGGTGGTGACCACCACGGCACATTGCCAGTTGCTGACATGGTTGGGTAAGTCAAGTGCCATCGCTGGCGTGTGCGACAGCCGCTATATCGGAGTGGATGAAGTGAGGAAGAGACTGGCCGCTGGAAAGACTGTCGACTGTGGCAACTCGATGAACCCCGACGTGGAGCGCATCGCAGAGATAGGCGCCGACGCCATCATCGTATCGCCCTTTGATCATAGTGGTGGCTACGGCCGGTTGGAGAAAACCGGCGTGACCATCGTCGAAGCCGCCGACTATATGGAGCCTTCGCCGCTGGCCCGTGCTGAATGGATGAGGCTCTATGGCATCCTCTTCGGTTGCGAGCAGCAGGCCGACTCGCTCTTCCATGTCGTTGACAGCACGTATAATAGTTTGCGTCGCGAGGCAATAAAACTCCCCGAGGGCCGTTCTCTACTTATAGAGCGCAAGACGGGCAGCGTGTGGTATTGTCCTGGTGGCCGGAGTACGGTGGGTACGCTTATCGCCGACGCCCACGGACGCTATCCCTGGATGGGCGATGACCATAGCGGTTCGCTCACGCTCGCTCCCGAGCAGGTGGTAGAGCGCGGCGCCCATGCCGAAGCCTGGATGTTTGTCTATTCGGGCAAGCCCATCACGCTGCGTGATTTGGCGGGCGAGTATGCGGGTTACAAAATCCTCGACGCCTTCCGCCACGGCGAGGTCTATGGCTGCAATACCGACAGCGTCAATTATTTTGAGGAAATTCCTTTCCGTCCCGATTACCTGCTGCGCGACTATATACAGATAGTCCATCCCGGAGCGGGAAAGGGCGGGCTAAGATACTATAAACGCATTGACTAAGACCATCTACATAGGACTGGCAGCGGCTATGGCATGTCTGTTCATGGCCGGACTGATGACGGGCAGCGTGTCTATACCCTGCTCGGCGGTGTGGCATGTACTCGTGGGCGACGAGGCAGACGTGAGCGAGAGCTGGAGGTTCATTATCCTCGAGTCGCGCCTGCCCCAGATGGTCACTGCCATGCTGAGCGGTGCCTGTCTGGCCACTGCCGGACTGATGATGCAGACCGTCTTCCGCAATCCACTGGCTGGCCCCGACGTGTTCGGTATCAATGGCGGCGCCGGACTGGGAGTGGCGCTGGTGATGCTTCTGGCTGGAGGCAGTGTGACTCTGGATACGCTCGGAGTCACGGGCAATGTGGCGATACTCGCTGCAGCCTTTGCCGGAGCCATGGCTGTGATGGCGATTATCCTGTTCAGCTCTACCTTGGTGCGCGACGGCGTGATGTTGCTCGTCATCGGTATCATGGTGGGCTATCTGTCGTCGTCGGTCGTCACTCTGCTCAACTACAGCGCCACCGAACAGGGCATACGCTCGTTCATGTTGTGGGGAATGGGCAGTCTGGATGGCGTCACCCCGTCGCTTCTGCCGCTCTATGTCACCATCACGCTGGCGGCACTCGTGCTCAGTCTGCTCATGGTGAAGCCCCTCAACCTCCTCTCGCTTGGCGACAACTATGCCCGCAATCTCGGGCTCAACACGCGGCGTGCCCGCAACTATGCCCTGCTGCTCACCGGACTGCTTACGGCTGTGGTGACTGCCTATTGTGGTCCTATCGCGTTTATAGGACTGGCTGTGTCGCATATCGCGAGGCTCCTGACGGTTACCGACGATATGCGTAGGCTGCTGCCCATAACCATGCTCACTGGGGCGGTGGTCACCATGGCTTGTCATCTGCTCTGCTTTGTGCCCGGAGAGGCAGGCATGTTGCCCCTCAATGCCGTGACACCGCTCATCGGTGCTCCGGTAATCATATATGTCATCATCCGTAAACGATAAACCTTTAGACTATGAACAAGATAACCACCCGACGTGGTGACAAGGGTCAGACCGACCTGTTAGACCACCAGCGTGTGAACAAGACCGACTGCCGCATCGAGGCCAACGGCGAGATAGACGAACTCATGGCTCTCCTGGGAATGCTCAAGGCTAAGCCTGAGTTGCCCGAGAGTATGCGTATCAAGATAGAGCATATCCAGATGATGCTGATGGCAGTGATGAAGCATGTGGCGAGTTCGGGTGCTACGCAGGTCGACATCCTCCAGGCCGACATCGACGATATGGAGCGTTACATGAACGAGACTCCCACAGAGGGTTGTTTCCGTTTCGTGCTTCCGGGACACTCGCCCATAGAAGCCTTGATGCAGTTGGTTCGCGCGAAGGCACGCACGGTGGAGCGCAGGCTATGTGCCGTCAATGCCGTCATACCTCTGTCGCCCACGGTGATGGTCTACGTCAACCGCCTGTCCGACTATCTCTTTGTCATGGCTTCGCAGGTGTAGGTTGGGATCGCTGCTAAGGAACCCAAAATCAAAACCGCCAGACTGGGGAGTATTGCTACTCTTCAGTCTGGCGGTTTGTTGAATCTATTGTTTCTCTCGGCGTTATGAGTGTGCCGATGTGAACTCTTCGAGGAAGCGGGTGTCGTTTTCGGAGAACATGCGCAGGTCGCTCACACGGTATTTGAGGTTGGTGATGCGCTCTACACCCATACCGAATGCGTAGCCGGTGTAGACCTTGCTGTCTATGCCGCACGCCTCGAGGACATTGGGGTCGACCATGCCACATCCCAAAATCTCGACCCATCCTGTGTGCTTGCAGAAACTGCATCCCTTGCCGCCGCAGATGTGACAACTGATGTCCATCTCTGCGCTGGGCTCAGTGAAGGGGAAGTAACTGGGACGGAGACGAATCTTGGTGTCGGCGCCGAACATTTCGCGGGCGAAGGTGAGCAACACCTGCTTGAGGTCGGTGAAGCTGACATTCTTGTCGACATACAGGCCTTCGACCTGATGGAAGAAGCAGTGGGCGCGGGCAGAGATAGCCTCGTTGCGATACACTCTACCGGGGCAGATGATGCGGATTGGAGGTTCGTGACACTCCATATAGTGCGACTGGTCGCCAGAGGTGTGGCTACGCAGCAGGATGTTCTTGGTCACGTCGTCAGGATGCTGCTCCAGGAAGAATGTGTCCTGCATGTCGCGGGCGGGGTGGTCGGCGGCAAAGTTGAGCATGGTAAACACGTGCTTGTCGTCATCCATCTCGGGACCGTCGGCGAGGGTGAAACCCATACGCGAGAAAATGTCGATGATTTCATTCTTGACGATAGTCAGCGGGTGGCGCGCGCCAAGGGCGATGGGGTAGGGAGTACAGGTGAGGTCTACATGACAGCAGCAGTCCTCGGTGTTCTCAATCTGCTCTTTCAGTTCGTTTATCTTGCCTTGTACGGTCTGCTTCAGTTCGTTGATTTTCATACCCACCGTCTTTTTCTGGTCGGCGGGGACATCTCTGAATTCTGCCATAAGGGCGGTGATGGCGCCTTTCTTGCTCAGGTATTTCAACCTTAGCTGCTCAACCTCCTCGGCGCTCTTTGCGCTCAGGTTTTCCACCTCCTTCAGCAGTTCTTCTATCTTGTCGGTTATCATAATTACATTAATATATTATAAATTCGTTGCAAAGGTAATATTTTTGGTGGAAAATAAAAAATATATCGAAATAAAGTTGTACTTTTGCAGCGATTTGAGAGCCCGGGACCAGAGATAGTGTACTTATTGTCCCGTATGGTTTTACGATTATTATAAAAGAGATTTTGAACATGAGAAAGTGTTCCTTACTGATGATGTTGGTGATTGTCGTTCTGGCAATCGCTTTTTCCACTACGGCATGTACAGACAAGAAGCCTGAAGCTGTTGACAGTGTGGCTGTGTCTGATACCATAGACACTGTGCCCGAAGACACGTTGGTGACCATGATTGAGGAGCAGCCTATGCCCAAGGCCGCCGACGAACTCTTCGACGATTTCTTCTTCAACTTTGCCGGAAACAAGAAGCTCCAGCGCAAGCGTATTGTCTTCCCCCTGCCCGTGTATGCCGAGGAAGAGTTTCTCCACAATATCCCTGCGCGCCAGTGGAAGATTGACCACTTCTTTATGCACCAGGAGTATTACACCCTGATTTTCGATTCGCGCAGCCAGATGAACCTGGTCAAGGATACCACCATCCACCATGTTGTGGTCGAGAAGATTCATCTCGCCGACGAGCAGGTCAAGCAGTATGTCTTTGACCGCATCAACGGCCTGTGGAAACTTACGAAGATAGTCCACCACTCGGCGCGCCGCGGATACAACGCCAGCTTCCTGGCCTTCTACAACCATTTTGCCACAGACTCCCTCTTCCAGGCCCGCAGCCTTGAAGACGAGGTTACCTTTACCGCCCCCGACCCCGATGACGACTTTGCCACCATTACCGGCACCATGCTCCCCGAGCAGTGGGACGCCTTCAAGCCTACATTCTTCCCCCACGGCACTATCTATAACATTCTCTACGGCCAGCATTACACCGAGAGCAGACACAAAATATTTGTCGTGCGTGGCATTTCCAATGGGCTTGAGATGGAGATGACCTTCAACCGCCGTCAGGGCCGTTGGCGTCTGTCAAGTTTCAGTTATTAATCTTCTTATACCCCCTATACCGATGAAGGATATCAGAGACCATTCACTCTTGGCGCACAATACCTTTGGTATCGATGCGCGCTGTCGTCGCTACCTCGAATATGCCAGTGTAGATGAGGCCCAGACCATCTGCCGCCAACTCTCCGCCACCGACTATCCACTGCTGATTATCGGCGAGGGTAGCAATCTGCTGCTCACTGCCGACTATCCCGCTACGGTCATTACTCCCGAGGCGAGGTTTGATGTGCAGGTGGTAGCCGAAGACCCCGATGAAGAGACCGTAGATATAGAGTGCTGGGCAGGAACCACCTTCGACGATGTGGTGGCCTATGCCGTAGACCACGGATGGCACGGCGCCGAAAACCTGTCGCTCATCCCCGGCGAGGTGGGAGCCTCTGCCGTGCAGAACATCGGAGCCTACGGAGCCGAGGCCCAGGACATCATCGTGCGCGTCAAGGCTGTAGAGATAGCCACGGGCAACGTGGTCGAAATCCTTGCCGCCGACTGCGAGTATGGGTATCGCCAGAGCCGCTTCAAGCACGAGTGGCGCGACCGCTACCTCATCACCTCTGTCGTCTATCGCCTCTCGCGCCGCTTCTCACCGCGTCTCGACTATGGCAACATCAGGGCTACGCTTACCGAGCGGGGCATAGACGTGCCCACAGCCCACGAGCTGCGCCAGGCCATCATCGATATACGCCATGCCAAGCTGCCCGACCCCAAAGTTGAGGGCAATGCCGGCAGTTTCTTTATGAACCCCATCGTTTCCCAGCACCATTTCGAGCAGCTTCTTGCACTCTATCCTGATATGCCTCATTATCGCATCGATGCTGACCATGTCAAGATACCTGCGGGATGGATGATAGAACAGTGCGGATGGCGTGGACGCACCGTAGGTCATGTGGGTGTGCACGCACGCCAGGCTCTGGTGCTCGTCAACCGTGGCGGTGCCACCGGCGCCGAGGTCGTGGCGCTCTACCAGACCATCCAGCGCGATGTCAAAGACCGCTTTGGCATTGACATCCACCCCGAAGTCAATGTGAAATAACCCCGTATACATCCATGAACGAGCCTCTTACGTTCACTTTCTTGGGCACAGGTACCTCGGGTGGTGTGCCCTCGCTGGGTTGTAGCTGTGCTGTGTGCCGCAGCCATGACCCTCACGACCATCGGCTGCGCAGTGCGGCGCTGCTCGAGCATGGCGATACGCGCATACTGATAGACTGTGGCCCCGACATACGCCAGCAGCTTATGCCCTTCGACTTCCGCCCGCTCACGGCGGTGCTCCTCACCCATGTCCATTACGACCATGTGGGCGGACTCGACGACTTGCGTCCTTTTTCCACCTTTGGCGACATCAATATCTATGCCGACGAGACCACCGTCGGTGGCATCCATCGCGCCATGCCTTACTGCTTCACCGAGTATCTTTACCCCGGAGTGCCCCGGCTCAACGTACACACGCTCGAGCCTCACAAGACCTTCCGCGTGGGCGACATCGACGTGCTGCCCCTGCGGGTGATGCACGGCAAGATGCCCATCATGGCCTACCGGTTTGGCTCCCTGGCCTATATCACCGACATGAAGACCATCTCCGACGAAGACCGACAGCTGCTCAGCGGCGTCGAGACCCTCGTGGTCAACGCCCTGCGCTGGGAGAAGCCCCACCACAGCCACATGCTGGTCGACGATGCCATAGCCTTTGCCCGCAGCGTCGGTGCCAGCCATACCTACTTCACCCACATGACCCACCAGTTAGGGTTTCATGACGAGGCCAACGCCCGGTTGCCCGAGGGCTTCGCCTTTGCCTACGACGGGTTGAGGCTGACCCTCTGACCGCGCACCGCGATGACAACTCCCGACGATATATACGAATAAAGCGTGGTCCGAGCCACGCTTTATTCGTTTCTGCTATCTTACCCTCAGCGTGTCGCCCACGCGTATCTGGTAGTCGGGGCCGAGGCCGTTCTTCTTGTACAGGTTCTCCAGGCGCATGCCGTATTTCTGCGCTATGAGATACATGCTGTCGCCGGCCTTGACCACATGGGGACGGTGCTTGAACTCCTTGGGCGCGCGCTTCTGCTTCTTCTTCAGATAGATGATGTCGCCCTTGTGCAGCGTTTCGCGTTTGTCGCGCTCGTTATACTTGGCCAGCTTGCGCGCACTGATGCCAATCTCCTTGCTCAGCTTCTTGAACGTCTCTCCCTCACGGGCGTAGATGTAGTAGTTCTTGTTGAAATAGTAGATGGGGTGCAGCGTAGGATTGTCGGGAGTGATGCGCTCCGTACCCGAGTGTCGGGCTATGTAGCGGTCGTAGGTCTTGGCACGGTCGTACTGGTCGAGCCCATAGAGTTCGATGATGTTGATGAGCTTGTAGGCATACTGCGGATTGGTGGCATATCCGGCAGCCTTGAGTCCATGTGCCCATCCGCGGTAGTCGGTCTGGCTCAGTGAGAAGAGCTTGCGGTAGCGGGGCTTGGTAGAGAGAAAACGGCTGTGGTCCTCGTAGCTATCCAGCACCGTGTTGTAGGCGCGGAAGCACTCCTGTCTCAAGTCGTCGTCATGATAGGTGGTGGCACCGGTCCAGTCGTGACACTTGATACCGAAGTGGTTGTTGCCCTTGATGGCCAGGTCGCTTCGTCCGGCGCCGCTCTCCAGCAGTCCCTGAGCCAGCGTGATGCTCGCCGGGATGCGGTAGCGCAGCATCTGCTGTATCGCCAGGTCCTTGTACTGGTTGATATATTGTTGGTATAGCGTGTTCCTGCGGGCCTGTCCGTATGACGACAGACAGAGCAGGAGGGCATATAGGAAAATACAGATTTTTCTCATGTTACTGATATATGTTTCTGCAAAATTAACGATAAAAGATGGATTATCGGCAGTCAGTGCCAAATAATTCGCAAAAAAGTAGCGCACCGCTTCTGCTCTCGCCGCCACCGACGTGAGCGTTTTTACCACCGACGGGGATGTTTTTACCACCGATGAGGATGTTTTCACCACCGAAGCAGCTGTTCCAACCGCCGATGGGGTTGTTTTCACCACTGATGCAGTCGTTCCAACCGCCGATGGGGTTGTTTTCACCACCGATGCAGCAGTTCCAACCGCCGATGGGGTTGTTTCCACCACTGATGCCACCGCTCCAACCGCCGATGAGGATGTTTTCACCACCGATGCAGCCGTTACAACCATCTTTTCAGCCGCTCTCAAACCCACGATGACCATCCATAACTATATTGCAAAGCGTGAAATCACGGTTTCAGGCTTCGATTTTATCGTTTCGTGCTTAGATTTCTCCGTTTCGTGCTTAGATTTCTCCGTTTCGTGCTTTGCAAGGCACTTATCGAGCCCCTCCATGAGATTGTTGGCAGTTACGGCGCCGATGCCAATGGCTGTGCAACAAAAAAAGGGGCTCACGCCCCCGATATCTTCGATTATTTTAGTTACTTTTGCAGCAACAAACCCTATAAGTATGACCACCGACCCTTCACCCATAGTGATATTGGCGCTCGGGTGCAACGTAGATGCGTCCGTCAATATGCCCCGACTCCAGGCTGCGCTTGCCGCCCGCTTTCCGTCCATCCGCTTCACGCGGCAGCTCGTCACTGCAGCCATAGGCATAGAGGCGGCGCCGTTTGCCAACTGCCTGGCGTGGATGGAGACAGACCTGGAGTACGCCACGCTGCATGCCGCCACCAAGGAGATAGAGCAGCAGCTGGGCAGCACTCGTGAAGACCGGCGCGAAGGGCGTGTGGTCGCCGATGCCGACATCCTCTACTGTGGCGGCTGCCGCTATCACGCCGACGACTGGCAGCGCCCTTACATCCAGACACTCATGGCCGAGTTGCCTCGTCGATGACTATCGCGACGCCCTCAGTGCCGCCATGTTGGCATAGCGTCGCTTCATCCACCGGTTGTAGATATTGCGCAGCCATATCTTGTGCAGAGCGATGAAGACCAGTCCTATGAGCATCATGATGATATACGACACCGTGTTGCTGCATACCAGTCTGAGCAGGCAGATGATTAGCATCGGTCCCAGATAGACTCCAAAACTTACCAGCATCTGTACATAGTTGCCGTTGACGACCGCCTTGCCCGTAAACTTGGTGTTGAGAGGCATGGTCTGCTTGTTGTATATCGTCAGCTGGAAGATGGTGAAGTACTGGAAGCCTGCGGTGAACACGCCGTAGGCTATCAGCATCAGCAGACTCCATTTGCCGGCTATCACCTGTGGCAGCATCAGCAGGAAAGGCCATAGCAACAGGGTGCTGTAGATGTAGTATTTGGTGCGAAGGAGCATCAGTATGTTCTCCTTGTGGGTGAGCAGACAGTCGATGTAGTTGCCCTCGTAGCTCATGACCTGCATCACCGTCATGCCGCCGAAGATAAGATAGCAGTAGATGCACCAGAACGATGAGTAGTAGTCGCCGTCGTAGATGTCGGTAAAGACGATGACCATGCTGCATACCGCCACCATGAAGAACGCCGTTATCAGACCCTTGCGTGGGTTCTTGTTGCGCATTAGCAGCCGCAGTTCCATCTTGGCGTACATGCCTATTTCTCCATACTTGTCGAGATACTTCATCTGCGACACGTTGTGGGTCTTCACAGTTTCCTTCCTCAACAGTTCGCTGCGTACATGGGTGTACTGCAGACGGCGGTTGATGAGCGTGAGCACCACCAGCAGGGCAATCACACCTATATATATAAGTATGTTGCCACGCTCCATCAGCGTGCCGATGGTGGCGTAGAGGTCAAAGAAGTTCTCCCAACCCTTGAGCTTGCCCCACTTGAGCAGGATGGGCAGCGCCGTGGTGCCATAGACACCCACGGGCATGAGCCACCACCACAGCGTGTCGGTGGTGAGGGTCTTGACGATGAGATACCACTGGCTGTTGGCGGCTATGAGCAACCACCACACCAGCAGAAACGCCAGCGACATCCACACACCGTAGCTGAAAACGAGCGACATGAGCGTGAAGGGCACCAGGATGACAAACCAGGTGAAATTGTAGCGGGTCAGTATGGAGGTGGCGACAAACGTGTCGATGCAGTCATAGCGTGACAGCGGCAGCAGATAGTATGGCTTTACTATCTGGGCTGGTGTCTGCTGGGCCATGAAGCGTGACGCGAAGTCGAGCAACAGCAGAAACGGGGCAAGGCCGAAGCAGAATTCGAGCGGGGTGGTGCCTCGGCTGTTGTTGGCGATAAGCGAAAGCATCACCGCAAGGAACAACATGTAGAGGAAACCGAAACTCATGGAGAACCAAACGATGTATTTGGCAGCGCGGTTCTGCTCATAGTTCAAGGCGCGATGGTCTGCCAGTTTGCGGTGATGGCGAAGCGTCTTGAATATCTGGTATCTGTTCATAACAAGCGTGGTCTGGTTGAGGATGGGGATAAGTGACTATCTCAGGTCGACCACCTCGGCGTGGGGAAATTCCTTAGCGTTGAAGGTGAAGACGCTATCGGCCAAACGGCCAGCCTTGAAGTTGCGCACGGTGACGGTGGTCCACTCTTTGCCGCGGCGCATCTTGATGGTCTCGGGGTGCGAGGTCTTCTTGTCGATAAGGATATAGATTTCGGGCACGCTGTTTTTGGGGTTCTGAGCAGTGAGATGCACCCAGTAGGCCTTGCCTTTATCGGTAAGACCGAGGTTGTAGCCGGTCTTATACATATTGATAAATCTGTAGGGGTTCATCTGCAGCTGCTGGGCGGCGGTGGGGGTGCTCACGTTGACCTCTTCGGTCGACTTGAGGTAAGACCACTGTGTCTTGCCGTTGTACCAAATTATCGAGTGGGGCGTCGTCACCTGAAACTTGTTGCCCTTGAGCGACAGCCGTCCGCTCACGGTGCCTGTCTTGGCACTGGAAAGGGTGAATTGGGCTGTTGCGCCGTTCTTGTTGCTCACCACGGCAGCCGTCTTGTCAAGCACCTTGCGGGCTTGGGCAGCGTTCTGTGCGCCGATGGTGAGGGTGAGCATCACCATCAGTGTGATTAAAATAGTCTTTTTCATCATTTATCTGACAAAATACTGTTAAGTTGGTTTTCGTCGTTGACCAGCACCTGTCTCGGCTTGGAGCCCTGGGCTGCACCCACGATGCCGTATTGCTCGAGGAGGTCCATGATGCGTCCGGCGCGGTTGTAGCCGATGCTGAACTTGCGCTGGATGCTGCTGGTAGAGCCTTGCTGGTTGAGTACCACGTATCGTGCCACCTCGTTGAGCATCGGGTCCTTGTCGGCAATGGGTTCGCGGGGTGTGCTGGCGCCTTCGCCCTGCGACACGTCGACAGGCTCGGGCAGCTCCATAGGCTCTACGGGACCTGGCTGGTCTTCGATAAAGGTGTTGATGGCGTTTATCTCCTCGGTGTCGATGAAGGCACACTGCACGCGCACTGGCTCAGAGCCGTTGAGGAACAGCATGTCGCCCATACCTATGAGTTGGTCGGCGCCCTTGCGGTCGAGGATGGTGCGCGAGTCTATCTGGGCTCCTACGCGGAACGCCATACGGCCAGGGAAGTTGGCTTTGATGTTACCGGTGATGATAGAGGTGGTAGGACGCTGCGTGGCGATAATCATGTGTATGCCCACGGCGCGCGCAAGCTGGGCTATGCGTGCGATAGGCAGCTCGACCTCCTTGCCGGCAGTCATAATGAGGTCGCCGAACTCGTCGATGATTACCACAATGTATGGCATATACTCGTGACCGTTGTTCGGGTTGAGCCTGTGGTTAAGGTAAAGAGCGTTATAGTCCTTTATCTTGTTCACACCTGCGGCCTTGAGCAGGTCGTAGCGATGGTCCATCAGTGTGCAGAGCGAGTTGAGCGTGCGCACCACCTTCTGCACGTTGGTGATGATGGGCTCGTCGTCGTTCTCGGGCAGACAGGCCATGAAGTGCTGGGCTATCTTGTTGTAGGGGGTAAACTCCACCTTCTTGGGGTCTACCAGCACAAACTTCAGTTCATTGGGGTGCTTCTTGTAGAGCAGTGAGTTGATGATAACGTTGAGTCCTACCGACTTACCCATACCCGTGGCACCAGCCACAAGCAGGTGGGGCAGCTTGGCAAGGTCTACCATGAACACCTCGTTGGTGATGGTCTTGCCCAGAGCCATCGGCAGCTCCATCTTGGTCTCCTTGAATTTCTTGACGCCCAGCACGCTCTCCAGCGACACGGTCGACTTCTTCTTGTTGGGCACCTCGATACCTATCGTGCCCTTGCCGGGGATAGGCGCGATGATACGTATGCCCTCGGCGGCAAGGCTCATGGCTATGTCGTCTTCCAGGTTGCGTATCTTGGCAATTCGGGTACCTGGCGTGGGCGTAATCTCATAGAGGGTCACGGTGGGGCCAACGGTGGCGTTAATCTTGTCGATGCTCACGTCGAAATAGCGCAGCACCTCGACGATGTGGGCATTGTTGACCTTGATTTCCTCCATATCCACGGCGTTACCCTTGCCGGCGTTGTGGTCTTTGAGCAGACTGAGTGTAGGAAATTTGTATCGCGTGAAAGGCTCGCGGGGGTCAATGGGAGTCTTGCGTATCTCGTCGGCAGTGAGCGTCTTCGCCTGGGTGGTCTCGTCGCCCTTGGGCACCTCGATGGTCAGGGTGCTACCCTTGGGCTCGTCGTTGGCGGCAGGCTCAATTTCTATATCGGGTACGGGCGTGGCGACCGTCGGCTCGTCGGGCGAAAGGTTCACAACCATGGCCCGCGACTCTTCTCTCACCTCGTCTTCAGGGTTGTCCTCTGTGCTGTCATCGCTTGTGTCCTCATCATCGCCGGCATTGACATTGGTGATGGGGGTATTGATGGTAAACTGGATTTTGGACGTAAAATAGCCCACGGGATTGAGCATCTTGCGGATGATGGTGATGGTCTCGGCGCTCAGATAGGTAAGGAAGGTGATGGCGGTAATGGCCAGCACCACCACCAGTCCGGGCGGGCCGATGAGGTTCTCCAGAAAGTCCACGCAGTACAGACCGTGTCTGCCGCCAGGGTTGAACACCAGGTCTCCGGCGAAAGGCGTAAGAAACTTGGCCAGCGTCACCGAGCACCATACCATAACCACCGTGATGCAGGCAAACCACTTGAGCAGGCTCACCTTGTAGGCGCGCATCAGCCACAGTGCCACCATGAGCAGGAATACGGGGATGAGGAATGCGGCAAAGCCGAAGTTGACGGTAATGAGCCAGTAGCTGAGCATAGCTCCCAGCGACCCGCAGTAATTGGTAAACTGGCGGGAGAAGTTCAGCCATTCGCCCGGGCGCATGTCGTCGAGTATGCTCTGGTCTGCCTGACCCGTGTTGAAGTAGGATACCATGGCGATGACCATGTATATCACGAAGCAGAGCACAAGCAGTCCCAGGATGAAGTCGACCTTCTCGTTGCTCAGTATGTTGACGAAGCCCACGGCCTCGCCCATTGATTTTGGCTTTTTCTCTGTTTTCTTCTTTGCCATTATTTCGTGCGTGTTTATTATGTTGGTGTGTCGTATATGGGTTCTCTGTCATTGATGGCAGTTAGCGTGTTGCCATGCAGCAACCCGTTGTATCTGCAAAAATACTCCAAAAAAGTCATATACGTTCACGAAATGATTATTATTTTCATCTTTAGCGTGTGTTTTTTATCTTCCTCGAGTATGGGTTGAACCACCAGGGTGGTTGTCGGTATCGTGGAAGTTGCCGTGATGACCATCGCTTGGCCGAAGGGCATAAAAAAACAGCCCGTGCTGACAAACGCTATTGTGCAGACGTGGGCTGTTAGTGTACAATAATCTACATAAGGTTTTATTTTTAGTATTGCACTCTCTCACAGAGTATAACTTTATAACTTACTACTACCATAACAACGCTTACCCTTATCATCCCTACCGCAGTGATGATGTTTTTAATGATTTTAACATTTGTAATGCCACTCCAAACGATATTTTGGCTAAATTTGTACACCTATATATATTATATATGTCCGCCGGACGATGGTCACGACCGATAGGGGAGTGGGGCAACGGGCCGAGGACGCAAAGGAAGGTATGAATATGACAACGATGATGATGAAGGCCGACAGGCTGATGAAGACGCTCTGTGCGGCGGTGATGATGGTGTTGGCGGTGACTGCTGCCAGCGCTGCCGACCTGGACTCGTGGCGCGCCGGCACTGTGGTGAGTGCCCAGGAGGTGACACGCTATGGCGTAGACCGCTGCTTTGCCATCGAGCAGATAAGCGATGCGGTGTTTGCCCGTATGCGCTACTCCTATATGCCCAATCCCCACATAGCCCGAGCCGACCTGCGCTATCTGCGGCTGCTCCACCGCGACGCCCACGACCGCATCGTGCTCGGCGAGATGGTCTGCCATCGCCGCATCGCTGCCGACCTGGTGGCTATCTTCCGTCAGCTCTACGATGCCCATTATCCCATCGCGCGCATGGTGCTCGTCGACGAGTATCGGGCTGACGACGAGACCTCCATGCGGGCCAACAACACCTCCTGCTTCTGCTACCGCACCGTGGCTGGCAGCCGCAAGGTCTCTGCCCATGCCATGGGGATGGCTGTAGACATCAATCCGCTGTACAATCCCTATGTCAAGCGGCGTGCCAATGGCCGGCTGTTCATCCAGCCAGCCAATGCCGAACCCTATACCCATCGCGAGCGCCGCTTCGACTACAAGATAGAGCGCGGCGACCTCTGCCACCGCCTTTTCCTCCAGCACGGCTTCAGCTGGGGTGGCACCTGGCGCTCGCTCAAGGACTACCAGCATTTTGAGAAATCATTCTAATCACTGATATGCAAACAGACAGACAGCCCGCGACCCACTGCGTGAGAGTATGCCACTCTTTCTATCCAGCCATGATGGGTGGCCCCAATTGTGACCATGACGAAGTGGAAACCTATGACCTTGCTGCGCTCAGCCCGGGTGATGCCCTCAAGTGGCGTGGTGAAGGTGGACGGTGGAAACCGCTCGTCTTTGTCGGCGCCGATGACGACGGCATCGACATCCGTTATGGCGACAGCGTCATCCATATCTGCTATGGTGGCGGTCATCACTGCGACACCGACGGCCATGACTACTGCCGTTTTGAACTTTATGTATCTGTAGACTAATAACCCCTTATGCTATGGACCCAGCACTGAACAATTATCTTAAAGCCGCCGATATGGCCTACGACATCGGTGAGATACACGCCCTCACTCCCGACTGCGCCCACCACGATACCCTCCTACGCCAGCAAGAGGTGTTGGGGCTGCTCGACCAGGCTGTCGACGGCGGTTATGTGCAAGCCTATCCCATGAAAGCGCTCCTCTCCGCTGCCGACGACTGGAGTACGTTCCGCCTCGTTCGTCCCGAACTCTTCAGACAGATACTCCTCGAGGGCATCGACCGTGGATGTCTGGCCCCGGAACACGATGAAGCATGGACATGGATGACTCTGGCTGCCGAAAACAACGACCCCGAGGAGTTTATGGACGACATGGAGCGCTATTACGACCTGCTCATGACCGCTCTGGAGCATGGCAACTATGACGCAGAGACCATCATGGACATGATATGGCCTCCCGAACAGATTATAGAAGAAGACTGATATGGAAAAGGACATCAAGAGACTGGGCAAACTGTTCTCCAAGATAGACGGGTTTGCCTCTACGCCCAAGCGGTGGCGCAATATCGCCCTGGCACAGGAGGCGTTTGAGTTTATGACCACCCGCCTGCCGTTGCGGGTCGAGGGCGAGCTGTCGCCTTACACCCGTGTGCGTCTGCTCGACATGATGATGGAGTGTGTGGACGAACTCGATGTGCCCCGATTTGCGCTCAAGGTGCGCGAGTACCAATTGTCGATGCGCGCCCTTATCGATGACGCGCAGGACCTTGCTACCGACATCTCCTTCGACGACTATACTGGCGACGCAGCCGGCTACCGTCGCCAACTGGATGTCTTTGACGATGTGGAGCGTGCCCGCCAGAAGCTGGCAGACTATATCGACCCCGCCGTGAGCGACGACGAGTGGATGGAGCGTTACCACGCCACGCTCCGCTTCAGTCCTGTCGAGCGCACGGAGCAGTGGGAAGAGGTTATCTATGAGGTAGAGCGCCGTTGTTACAACAAGACACGGCTGTCGTGGCGAGGTATGGGCTTCTGCTTCAAGTATTGGAGCATCAAGAGGGATATCCTCGCTGCAATGGGCATCGACTGGCAGAGTCCGCAGGAGATGAACCCGCGGTGCAGGTTTGACTGAGCGCGCGCAGTCACCACCCAGAGAAATGCGAAAAGGGACGCGGAAGGCATGTGGTCTTCCTGCGTCCCTTTTCTGATAAATATAAAGTGAAAAATGGTCTCATATCAGAGGCATACCAGCCTCGGCACACTCGCGGCGCATGTCTTCGGGCCAGATACTCGCCTGGATTTCGCCGATATGTGCCTTGTGGAGCAGCACCATGCACAGTCGGCTCTGCCCGATACCGCCTCCGATGCTCAGCGGCAGCTTTCCGTCCAGCAGCTGACGGTGGAAGTAGAGTTCCTTGCGGTCTTCCTTGCCCTCGAGGGCCAACTGGCGCAGCAGGGCTTCCTTGTCTACGCGGATGCCCATGGACGACAGCTCAAACGAACGGTTGAGTATGGGGTACCAAATCAGTATGTCGCCATTGAGTCCGGCCCTCCCGTTCTCGCCCATGGTCGTCCAGTCGTCGTAGTCGGGAGCGCGGCCGTCGTGCTTCTTGCCGTCGCTCAGCCGGCCACCAATTCCGATGATGAACACGGCGCCCCACTTGCGGCAGATGGCGTCTTCGCGCTCCTTGGGGGTGAGGTCGGGGTACATCTGGAGCAGTTCTTCGCTGTGTATGAAGTGTATCTGTCGCGGCAGAAATGCCTTCAGTTGCGGATAAGTCTCACACGCCAGATACTCGGTGCGCAGAATGGCGGCGTAGATGCGCTCTACCACGTTCTTGAGATGACCCACTGTGCGCTCCTCATTGGTTATCACCGCTTCCCAGTCCCACTGGTCCACGTAGAGCGAGTGCAGATTGTCCAGTTCTTCATCGGCGCGTATGGCGTTCATGTCGGTATAGATGCCGTAGCCCGGTTCAATCTCGTATTCAGCCAACGTGAGCCGCTTCCACTTGGCCAGCGAGTGCACCACTTCGGCTTTGGCGTCGCCCAGGTCGAGGATGGGGAATGTCACGGGGCGCTCGGTGCCGTTCAAGTCGTCGTTGATGCCCAGTCCTTTGAGCACAAAGAGCGGAGCAGTAACCCGTTGCAACCGCAGTTCGGTCGAGAGGTTCTGCTGGAAGAAGTCCTTGACCAGCTTGATGCCATGTTCGGTCTGACGGCGGTCAAGTACACGCTTGTATTCTTTATTGATGATAAGTTTACTCATGATTTCGTGTTAAATTGCTTGCAAAGGTAGATAATTTCTTATAAACTGCAAACTAAATAGCGTTATATTTTGTCTTTCTGTCGATAATCGTGGGAAATGTATTGACAATCTGTGCGCCGCTGCAAATAAATGATAGGAATTTTGCACATTTCAAAAGAAAGCTGTAACTTTGCATCACAGTTATGGCTCCGTAGCTTAGCTGAATAGAGCGTCAGATTCCGGTTCTGAAGGTCTTGGGTTTGAATCCCAACGGAGTCACTACGATGAAAGAGGAAGTCACCGAGATAGGGTAGGCTTCCTCTTTTGCTTTTGTGTTTGTGCCCAGCGCGACAGCCCTTGTCGCGGTTCTTGTAAAGCATTGATATAGCGATTGTCGAGGCTGCGATGTCGCCGTGCTGATGACTTTTGCTGGCTCGTATCATAAGTCACGTGAGCCCGTATCGTATGTCACGCGGTCACGTGACAATTGGCACGTGCTCACGTATCATTTGATACGAGCCGACGACGATGGCCAGTGGTCTGCCGATGATGGTCAGTGGGCCGCCGACGGTGGTCTGTGTACCCATCTATGGCCACTGGGCGATGGCGTGAGCATGGAGGCTGTCGGCCAAATCGCCCTTTTCTGGCTCGAGTTTAGTCATAATAAATATAAATATGTGTGATTTTGCCTCCGGCGTTGTCGGAAAATCAATAATTATTTGTAATTTTGCATCTTAATAGCAACATGCTGATACGACAGATGAGTAATAGCTCTACCGAACACATATTGACACAAACCATCGATGCCCTTGCCGACCCCTCTTCGTTAGAGGGGCTTATCTGTGGGCGCTCATTTCCCTCGTGGCCCGTCCTCGAAGAGATCGTCCAGTTGGCAAGAGCGGTTATATTTCCAGGCTACTACGGCAAATCATCGGTCGACCCCAATACCTTACGTTTCCATATCGGTGTCACTGTCGAACAGTTGTACCACCTGCTCGAACAGCAGATACGTGACGTGCTCTGCGCAGCGCGCCCCGATGATGCCGTGTCGGCTCTGCGGCGTGAGGCCAAGGACAAGGCTATGCAGCTGATAGCGCGTCTGCCCGAGCTGCGCCGCCGGCTTGCCACCGATGTCGACGCCGCCTATCTGGGCGACCCTGCCGCCAAGAGCTTTGCCGAGATTATCAGCTGCTATCCCACCATCAAGGCCCTGTCCAACTATCGTATAGCGCATGAGCTATATCTCCTTGGCGTTCCCCTCATCCCCAGGATGATGACAGAGATGGCCCACTCGGAGACCGGCATCGACATACACCCCGGCGCCACGATTGGCGACCACTTCGCCATAGACCACGGCACGGGTGTGGTAATCGGCGAGACCTGCCGCATAGGCCGCAACGTGAAGCTCTATCAGGGAGTGACGCTGGGCGCCCGCAGTTTCCCCCTCGATGACCAGGGCAACCCCATCAAGGGTATCGACCGCCATCCCATCCTCGAAGACAACGTGGTGGTCTACGCCAATGCCACCATCCTGGGTCGCATCACTATCGGCGAAGGCTGTGTGGTGGGCGCCAATACTTGGGTGATGCACGACATGGCCCCTCAGACAAGCAAATACATAAAGAACAAAGACGATAATAACAATGGAATTTGAACTCATCGCCAAAACCTTCATGGGCCTGGAGCCCATTTTGGCACAAGAGCTGACCCAATTGGGTGCTAACCACGTACAGATAGGACGCCGCATGGTGTCGTTTACCGGCGACAAGGAGCTGATGTATCGCGCCAACTTCCAGCTGCACACCGCCATCCGTATCCTCAAAACCATCAAACACTTCAAGGCCCGCTCTGCCGAGGACGTCTATGAGGCCGTAAAGCAGATAGAATGGCAGAAGTATATCCTTGATGGCAAGACTTTCGCCGTTGACTCGGTGGTCTACTCAGAGGAATTCCGCAACTCCCGCTTCGTAACCTATAAGGTCAAGGATGCCATTGTCGACCAGTTCAGAGAACAGACTGGCAACCGCCCCAATATCTCTGTGACCAACCCTGATATCCGTCTGCATATCCATATCGCCGAAGACAACGCAACCCTCTGCCTCGACTCGAGCGGCGAGTCTCTGCACCGCCGTGGTTACCGTCAGGAGAGCGTAGAGGCACCTCTGAACGAGGTGTTGGCAGCCGGCATGATACTCATGACAGGCTGGAAGGGCGAGTGTGACTTCATAGACCCCATGTGTGGGTCGGGCACGCTGCTGGTCGAGGCTGCACTGATAGCCCGCAACATCAGCCCTGGTGTCTTCCGCAAGGAGTTTGCCTTTGAGAAGTGGCCCGACTTCGACGCCGACCTCTTCGACAACATCTACAATGACGACTCTCGCGAGCGCGAGTTCGAACACCACATCTATGGTTATGATGTGGATATGAAGGCGGTAAACACCGCGCGTCTGAACGTGCGTGCCGCCGGACTCACCAAGGACATCACCATAGAGAATGCCGACTTCAAGAACTTCACCAAGCCTGCCAACAAGAGCATCATGGTGACCAATCCTCCTTACGGCGAACGCATCTCTACCCCCAACCTGCTCGCCACCTACAAGATGATAGGCGAGCGTCTCAAGCACCAGTTCATGGGCAACGAGGCTTGGGTGCTCTCTTACCGCGAGGAATGCTTCGACCAGATAGGTCTGAAGCCCTCGATCAAGATACCCGTCTACAATGGTAGTCTGGAGTGCGAGTTCCGCAAGTATGCCATCTTCGACGGCAAGATGCGCGACTTCCGCTCTGAGGGCGGTGTGGTGAAGACCGAAGACGAGAAGCGCGAGATGGCACAGAAGCACCGCTTCCGCAAGGAGCGTGAGTTCAAGCGCCGTCTGGACGAGCACGAGGAAAACGAGGAAGGCGACATCCGCTCATTCAAGTTCCACTCGTTTGACGACAAGCAGCGTCCTGCCCGTCGTGGCAAGGACGACCGCTTTGGCGACCGTCAGGACCGTCCCCGTACCCGCTTCACCGACAACGACCGTCGTGGCAAGGACAGCCGTGGCGGCAAGGGCGGCAGCAAGGGTGGCAAGCGCAATCTCTTCAAGTCATACGACGCCGAGTCAGAAGATTAATCATCAGGACAGCAGTCAGGGTGCTTCCATCCCTATGCACCGCAACGGGGGAGGCACCGGGGCTGTCAGTATAATATATATATAATAAGGTAGAGGTCATGAATATCAAGACATCATTCATCGCTATGGCAGCAATGTTATCAATGAGCGTGCAGGCACAGACCGCACAGCAGGTAGGTATGGTCAAGGAGCAGACGGGCGATAAGGGACTCACCCTTGAAGACATCAACTTTGGCGGCAGAAACTTCCACAACATGCGTGTGCAGAACCGCTGGTGCACCTGGTGGGGCAACCAGCTGGTGCGTCAGGATGCCGAGGCCTGCTTCATCGTAGACAAGAAGAGCGGCAAGGAGCGCCGTCTCTTTGCCATCAATGAGGTAAACCAGTGGGCTGGTCCCACCAAGAGCCGCAAGGTACACTCGCTCTACAACGCGCAGTTCCCCTATGCCGACAAGAGCATCGTGGTCATCCGCGAAGGACACACGATATACACCTTTGACTTCAAGAAGAAGGTACTGCTCAGCGAGCGCCAGATAGATGGCGATATCCTCGAGACCTGTGCTGCCAGCGAGGCTGTGGCATATCTCAAGGACAACAACCTCTATGTGCAGCGCGGCGTGAAGGAGTGGCAGCTCTCTGCCGACGGTTCGCGCAACATCGTCTACGGACAGAGCGTACACCGCGATGAGTTTGGCATACACAAGGGCACCTTCTGGAGCCCCGACGGTACGCGTCTGGCCTTCTACCGCATGGACCAGTCGATGGTGACCGACTATCCCCAGGTCAACATCCCTGAAATCAACTTCAACCACCCCGAGACCGAGAGCTGCATAGCCACCGCCGCTCCCGACAAGTATCCCATGACCGGCGAGACTTCTCACAAGGTGACCGTGGGTGTCTTTGACCTCAACACCGGCAAAACCGTCTATCTCAAAGCCGGCGACCCCACCGACCGCTACTTCACCAACATCGCCTGGAGCGCCGACGGCAGTAAGGTCTATATGTTTGAACTCAACCGCGACCAGAACGACAGCCGTCTCACCTGTTACGACGCACAGACAGGCGAAAAGAGCGGCGAGCTCTATCGTGAGACCGACGAGAAATACGTAGAGCCGCAGAACCCCATCATGTTCCTGCCTTGGGACAGCTCCACCTTTATCATGCAGAGCCGTTGCGACGGTTACAACCACCTCTACCTCTGCTCCATCGGCAAGCATGGCAGTCGTATGGCTGGCAATACCGAGTCGGTAGACATCAAGCCCCTCACCCAGGGCGAGTGGGAAGTGTTTGAGGTGGTAGGCTTCAACGCCCGTCGCAAGAGTGTCATCATCACCGGCAATGCCCTCAGTCCTATCCAGAAGAACGTGTTCATGGTAGACTGTGTTACCGGCAAGCGCACCCTCATCGACGCCAATGGCGAGGGCTGGCACAGTGCCCAGATAAGCAGCGACGGTCAGTACCTCTATGACTCTTACACTACACCTGACACCCCTCGCAATATCGCCATCATCAATGTAGACAACGGCAAGAAGCTCGACTACTTCTCTGCCCCCGACCCCTGGAAGGGTTATCGCGTGCCCGAGTACAGTTGTGGTACGGTGAAGGCAGCTGATGGTACCACCGATCTCTACTGGCGTATGGTCAAGCCCACAGGCTTCGACCCCTCCAAGAAGTATCCCGCCATCGTCTATGTCTATGGCGGTCCCCACGCCCACAATGTCGAAGCCAGCTGGCACTATGGCAGCCGCAGTTGGGAGACCTATATGGCTGACAAGGGCTATCTGCTCTACATCCTCGACAATCGCGGCAGCGAGCATCGTGGCAAAGCCTTTGAGCAGGTTACGTTCCGCCAGTTGGGTCAGGAAGAGATGAAAGACCAGATGAAAGGTGTGGAGTATCTGAAGAGCCTTCCCTATGTCGATGGAGACAAAATCGGCGTTCACGGATGGAGCTTCGGCGGCTTTATGACCATCTCGCTGATGACCAATTACCCCGACGTGTTCAAGGTAGGCGTGGCTGGTGGTCCCGTCATCGACTGGCACTGGTACGAGGTGATGTATGGCGAGCGCTACATGGATACCCCGCAGACCAACCCTGAAGGCTACAAGAAGACATCTCTGCTCTACAAGGCCAAGGACCTCAAGGGCAAGCTCCAGATTATCACCGGCTACAACGACCCTACCGTCGTGCCTCAGCACTGCCTCACCTTCCTCAAGGCATGTATCGCCGCCGGCACCCAGCCCGACTTCTTTGCCTATCCCGGTGAACCCCACAACATGCGCGGTCATCAGAGTACCCATCTCCATGAGCGCATCAGTCAGTACTTCTTTGACTATCTCAAGTAAAGACATAAACCTATAATTCATATACAGTCATGAAGATATTATTGTTAGGAAGCGGCGGCCGCGAACACGCCTTGGCCTGGAAAATCGCTCAAAGCGAGAAAGTGGAGAACCTCTTTATCGCTCCCGGAAACGCCGGTACGGCCGGTGTGGGTCAGAATGTGGCTATCAAGGCTGATGATTTTGAGTCGCTCAAGCAGTTTGTCGCCGACAACGGTGTAGATATGGTTGTGGTAGGCCCCGAAGACCCGCTGGTCAAGGGCATCTACGACGACTTCAAGGCCGACGAGCGTACTGCCGGCGTGCCCGTGATAGGTCCCTCCAAGGCCGGTGCCGTGCTCGAGGGCAGCAAGGACTTTGCCAAGCAGTTTATGAAGCGCCACAATATCCCCACGGCACGCTACGAGACCTTCGACGGTACCACCCTTGATGAAGGCTTGAAGTTTCTCGAAACCCTCAAGGCTCCCTACGTGCTCAAGGCCGACGGACTCTGTGCCGGCAAGGGTGTGCTCATCCTCCCCACGCTTGACGAAGCCAAGAAAGAGCTGCGCGAGATGCTCGGCGGTATGTTCGGCAATGCCTCTGCGCGTGTGGTCATCGAAGAATTCCTCAGCGGTATCGAGTGCTCTGTGTTTGTGCTTACCGACGGCAAGAACTATAAGGTCCTGCCCGAGGCCAAGGACTACAAGCGTATCGGCGAGGGCGATACCGGTCTGAATACAGGCGGTATGGGCAGCGTTACGCCCGTTCCCTTTGCCACCGAGGCATGGATGAAGAAGGTGGAAGACCGCATCATCCGTCCTACAGTTGAAGGCCTCGCTGAGGAAGGTATCGACTACAAAGGCTTCATCTTCTTCGGACTCATCAATGTCGATGGCGAGCCTATGGTGATAGAATACAACTGCCGTATGGGTGACCCCGAGACCGAGAGCGTCATGCTGAGGCTGAAGAGCGACATCGTGGACCTCTTTGAGGGCGTTGCCGAGGGCAATCTGGCTGAGCGCAAGATAGAGTTTGATCCTCGCGCTGCCGTGTGCATCATGCTCGTCAGCGGCGGATACCCCGAGCACTACGAGAAAGGTTATCCCATCAGCGGTATCGACAGCGTGGAGGGCAGCATCGTCTTCCATAGCGGTACGGCAGTCAAAGACGGCGAGGTGGTCACTGCCGGTGGCCGCGTGATAGCTGTCTCGTCGTACGGCAAAGACCGTGAAGAAGCACTCCGCAAGAGTTTCGGTGAAGCCCAGAAGATACAGTTCAAGGACAAGTACTTCAGAAGCGACATCGGTCAGGACCTCAAGTGACACAAGCATAACCCTCAGGCTCTCTGCCGTGACCTGCGGCAGGGAGCAGACAAGAGTAACGAATGAAACGGATACAGAACAGATTAGCCGAAAGCCGATATGCGCTGCCCTTCGTGGCAGTGGTAGCCGTGGCGGTATACCTGACAGCCGGGCTCTTTACCCACAATCTGTGGGCGGAGTTCGGCATGCTCATGCTCGCCACCTACCTCATGGTGCTGATGAACAACCATCACGCCCTCATACGCATCTATAGCCGTATGGTTTCCTGTGCGTTTCTCGTGTTCAGCATGACGTCGCTCTTCCTGTTCCCCCACATCCAGAGTGGCGTCGCGGCTTTGGGGTTTGCCACTTTCTATACGCTCCTCTTCCATTCCTATCAGGACAAGCAGGCCACGGGCATTGTCTTCTATGCCTTTGTCTGTCTGGGAGTGGTCTCCATGATATGGATGCGTGTGCTCTGGCTGTTGCCGGTGCTATGGATATTGCTCGCCACCAAGATGCTGGCTTTCAGCAGTCGCACCCTGCTGGCGTCACTCATGGGTCTGACGCTCCCTTATTGGCTTGCGGGTTGCTATCTGGTCTATACCCACAGACTGACAGAGCATACAGACTATCTGCTGACGATTGCGAGCGTCGACGCGTTGGCCGACTTCGCCTCCCTCCCGCTCATGGTCATCCTGACCATCATCTTTGTGCTGCTGATGGGTGTGCTGGGAATGTGTCATTATCTCCATACGAGTTACAATGACCGCATCAGCACCCGTATGATTTATGAGTTCCTGGTTATCATGCAGATTGTGCTGAGTGTGTTTATCGTCCTGCAGCCCCAGAGCTATGCTGCGCTGCTCCCGTTGCTCATCGTCAACACCTCGCCGCTGATTGCCCATTTCCTGGCGCTCAGCCACACCAAAACCAGTAATGTCACTTTCCTTGTCATCGCCGCCGCCAGTGTGGCGTTAATCCTTTGCAACTTAGTATTATGTTGATAGATTACGGCTATTGGGGCATGCTGCTGTCCTCGTTCCTTGCTGGAAGTGTCTTCCCCTTCTCCAGTGAAGCCATCATGTTGGGCTTGCTGGCGGCAGGCCTTAATCCGGTCTATCTGATTATCTATGCCACGATAGGCAATGTAGCTGGCTCCATGTTCAATTACGGCGTAGGCCGTATGGGTAAGATGGAGTGGATAGAGAAGTACCTCCACATCAAGAAGGAGAAGGTGGAGCGGGCGCAGAAGTTCCTTTCCGGCCACGGCGCATGGCTTGGCGTCTTCTCGTTTCTGCCTGTATTGGGCAGCGCCATCAGCGTGGCATTGGGATTGATGAAGGCCAATCTCTGCATTACATTTACCAGCATCACCCTGGGCAAGTTGATACGCTACATAGCCCTTGCCGTGGGCGCTTCATTAGTAATATGACATATTATGCGAATCCCTACATCTCTTTTATTCCTTGCGGGCGTAGTGCTATTGGGTTCTTGCAGCATGAAGAGTGCTGAAGACACGCGCTCCATCATTGTCAGTATCGAGCCTCTGCGCTATTTCACTGAGCAGATAGCCGGCGACAGGTTTGTCGTCAAGTCGATGGTGCCCAAGGGCAGCAACCCCGAGACCTACGAGCCCACCGCGCGCCAGATGATAGACCTCTCCAAGAGCGACATGTATATTAAGGTAGGGCAGATAGGCTTTGAACGTGCCTGGATGAAGAAACTTGAGAAGAACGCGCCCCATACCATCGTCATCGATTCCTCACAGGGGATAGAGATGGCCACGACCATGCACGGACATCCCGACCCTCACACCTGGATGAGCACCCAGAACGCGGTGGTCATCGCCCGCAACATCTACCGTGCCCTCGCGGCGGTAGACACCAAGGACAGCCTCTACTTCAAGGCCAACCTTGAGAACCTCGTCAGCCGTATCAACATCCTCGATACCCATATCCGCGAGCAGATTACCCGCGACAAGTCCACAGCCTTCCTTGTCTACCACCCATCACTCACTTATTTCGCCCGTGACTACCGTCTGCGCCAGATACCCATTGAAGAGGAAGGACGCGAACCCTCTGTGTCGCAGTTGATGGCCACCATCAAGGTAGCCAAGGACAACCAGGTGAAGTGCCTCTTTCTCCAGAAGGAGTTTGCCAACCGCAATACGCGCATCGTAGCCCGTGAGACCGGCGCTACGGTCATCACCATCAATCCCCTCAGTTATAACTGGGAAGACGAGATGCTCCTCACCGCCAAGCGGTTGAAGTAGCCGCTCGCCCCAATCATCCACAGCTATCACATCCACAACCATGAGTCCCATTATCACCCTCGACAACATCAGCGCCAGTTATGACGGCAAGTCTGTATTGGAGCATGTCTCTCTCCAGATTTACCCTCACGACTATCTGGCTGTCATCGGTCCCAACGGCGGTGGCAAGACTACGCTCATGCGTGTCATCCTCGGACTCAAGAAACCCGATGCCGGACGCGTGGCTTTCTTCCGCGACGGCGAGGCTGTCGACCACCTCGGCATAGGCTATCTCCCCCAGTACAGTCAGATAGACCGTCATTTCCCCATCTCCGTCTACGACATTGTAGCCTCTGGTCTGAAGACCCGCCACTGGTGGCAGCGCCGCCTCGATGCCCATCAGCGTCGCCAGATTGACGACACCCTCTCCCGCCTTGAACTCGGCGACTTGGCCCGTCGTCATGTAGGCCAGCTCTCTGGTGGCCAGCTTCAGCGCGTGTTGCTGGCGCGTGCTGTCGTCTCCAACCCCGAGGTGCTTATCCTTGACGAGCCCAACACCTACATCGACAAGCGCTTTCAGGAGCAGATGTACCAGACCCTTGCCGAACTCAACCGCTCCTGCGCCATCGTCATCGTGAGCCACGACATTGCCACCGTGATTGACAATGCCCGCCATGTGGCGTGTGTCAACCACACTCTCCACTACCATGATACCGTTTCGATGCCCCATGAGAGAATCGAAGAGCATTTCCTCAATATTTGACCTATCTGTGACCATGTCTGTCACGCGGAAATGTAAAAACTGATTAAAAAGAACACATCCTTTTCATTTTCTTTATCATTACTGCACTTTCTTGCACGAAAAGCAGTAACTTTGCAAGTATATATAGGCCCGAAATTATTAATAATTACATAATAACAATGAAACAGTACAAAATTGTGGACAATATTCTCGGCTGGTTTACATTCCTTGTGGCAGCTGTAGTCTATTGTTCTACCATTGAGCCGACTGCCTCGTTCTGGGACTGTCCGGAGTTTATCACCACCGGCTACAAGATGGAGATAGGCCATCCACCTGGGGCACCATTCTTCATGCTCACCGCCAACCTCTTCACCCAGTTTGTAAGCGACCCGTCTATGGTGGCCCGCATGGTCAACACCATGAGTGCGCTGCTCAGCGCCACCACCATTCTCTTCCTTTTCTGGAGTATCACCCACCTTACGCGCAGGCTGATAATCAAGGACTGGAGCAATATGACCACCAGCCGCATGATAGCCATCGAGGCATCTGGTCTGGTAGGTGCGCTTATCTATACCTTCAGTGATACCTTCTGGTTCTCTGCAGTCGAGGGCGAGGTCTACGCTTATTCTTCTGCCTTCACCGCCATTGTGTTCTGGCTTATCCTCAAGTGGGAAGACCACGCCGATGAGCCCCACTCCGACCGTTGGCTTGTACTGATTACCTATATGACCGGCTTGAGCATCGGCGTACACCTGCTCAACCTGCTGTGTATTCCCGCCATCGTGCTGGTGTTCACCTACCGCAAATTCCCCAATGTCGAGCTCAAGGGTTCGCTTATTGCCCTCGCCATCTCGTTTGTCCTGGTGGCAGCAGTGCTTTACGGCGTCGTGCCTGGCATCATCACCGTGGGTGGATGGTTTGAGTTGCTGTTTGTCAACGTGCTTGGCTGTCCGTTCAATACCGGCGAGATTATCTATCTGATACTCCTTGTGGGCACCGTGATATGGGCCATCTACGAGACCTATACCAACCGTCACCCCAAGCTCCAGAATGTGGCATTCCTGCTCTCTGTGGCATTGTTGGGCATCCCCTTCTACGGTTTCGGCATCAAGGCAGCCGTGACCGGAGCCATCGTGCTCGCCATCCTGTGGTTCGTGCTCAACTACAAGCGTAAGGGCAGTGCCGGCAAGGCCGTGCATCTCGTGTCATCGCGTATCAAGAACACCGCGCTGCTCTGCATGCTGATGCTCATGATAGGCTACTCGAGCTACGCGCTCATCGTCATCCGCTCGGCAGCCAATCCTCCTATGGACCAGAACTCTCCTGAAGACATCTTCACCCTCGGCAGCTATCTCAGCCGCGACCAGTATGGCGACAGCCCGCTGCTCTACGGCCAGGCTTACACCTCAGAGGTGGCTCTCGATGAGAAAGACGGCATGTGTGTGCCCCGTATGAAGACGGGCGCGCCCATCTACAGCCGTAAGGAGAAGAGCAGTGAAGACGAGAAGGACTCCTACTTCATTGTCAATACCAAAGACCGCTATGTCTATGCCCAGAATATGGTTTTCCCACGTATGCACGACCGTGCCCATGCCCAGGAGTATGAAGACTGGATGGGTGGCGTTCAGGGCGATATCGTCAACTACGACCGCTGTGGCCAACCCGTGCAGGTTAAGGTCCCCTCGCAGTGGGATAACCTCAAGTTCTTCTTTTCTTACCAGTGCAACTTCATGTATTGGCGTTATTTCATGTGGAACTTTGCCGGTCGTCAGAACGATATTCAGGGCCACGGCGCTCTGGAGAAGGGTAACTGGATTACTGGTTTCAAATGGTTTGACAACTGGCGTCTCGGCAATCAGGACAACCTGCCCGACGACTTGAAGAACAATAAGGGACACAACGTATTCTACTGTCTGCCCCTCCTTATCGGTCTCATCGGACTCTTCTGGCAGCTCTTCCGCGGACGCCGGGGCGAGCGCCAGTTCTGGGTAGTGGCATTCCTGTTCTTCATGACCGGTCTCGCCATCGTCATCTATCTCAACCAGACTCCCGGACAGCCCCGAGAGCGCGACTATGCTTATGCCGGCTCGTTCTATGCCTTCGCCATCTGGTGTGGTATGGGCGTCGCTGCCATCATCGACATGATTGCGCGCCGCTTCAAGAAGGAGAGCGTCATCATCAGCAGCGTTGTAGGTGCCGTGTGTCTGCTCATCCCCGTGCAGATGGCCAGCCAGACCTGGGACGACCACGACCGCAGTGGCCGATACACCTGCCGCGACTTCGGACAGAACTACCTCAACACCCTGCAGGACAAGGGCAACCCCATCATCTTCACCAATGGTGACAACGATACCTTCCCACTCTGGTACAACCAGGATGTAGAGGGCGTGCGTACCGATGCGCGCGTCTGCAACCTCAGTTATCTTGCTACCGACTGGTATATCGACCAGATGCGCCGTCCCGCCTACACTTCTCCTTCACTCCCCATCACCTGGAACCGTCTCCAGTACTGTATCGGTACCAACGACTATGTCGAAGTGCGTCCCGAGCTCAAGGAGCAGGTGCTTAAGTTCTATGAGCAGGACAAGGAAGAGGCAGTCAAGACCTTCGGCGAGAACCCCTTCGAACTGAAGAACATCATGCAGCATTGGGTTCTGAGCAACGACCCCACCACCCACGTCATCCCCACCGACACCGTCTATGTCACCATCGACAAGGACGCCGTGCGCCGTAGCGGCATGATGATGGTCTCTGACTCTATCCCCGACCGGATGGTCATCTCGCTCAAGGGCAAGCGCGCGCTCTACAAGAACGACCTCATGATGCTCGAGATGGTGGCCAACAGCCAGTGGACACGTCCTATCTATGTCGCCATGACCGTGGGCGAAGACAACTACATGAACCTTGGCGACAACTTCATCCAGGAGGGCTTGGCTTACCGTATCTCTCCATTCACCACCAAGGACGGCAACAACTTCGACACCGAGACTACATATAATAATGTAATGAACCGCTACAAGTTTGGCGGTCTCGAGAAGCCCGGCATCTATCTCGACGAGACAGTTCGCCGCATGTGCTACACCCATCGACAGCTTATGGCAACCCTTGCGCTCAAGCTTATCACCGAGGGCAAGACCGACAAGGCAGCCAAGGTGCTTGCCAAGGCCGAGAAGTGTCTTCCCACCTACAACCTGCCCCTGCGCTATATCGGCGGAGGCGGCGACATCGCCAGGGCGTATGCTCTCCTCGGTGCCAAGGCGAAGGCCAAGAAGATTATCAACGACCTCTGGCGCGACGCCACCCAGTACATGTCGTGGTATGTCACCCTCAACGACGCCAACTTCCACCAGTACTACAACGAGTGTCTCACCCAGCTCTATATCATGCAGCAGATAGTCGATGTGACCGAACTCGTGGACAGCAAGCTCGCCAAGGAGCAGCTCCGTCAGCTCAACGTGCTCTACACCATCTACCGCAACCGTGGTGGTGTTGACCCTAATGCCGAAGGATAGTCATGTTTATCGAGCAACCCTCTACGTTTCTGCGCTGGCTTTACCCTAAAGCCGTGTGGAGAATGAACTCTCACGAGAAGGCCGTCTATCTCACGTTCGACGACGGCCCTCTCCCGGAGACTACACCCTTTATTCTCGACACGCTGAGGGAGTTCGGAGTGCGCGCCACTTTCTTTATGGTGGGTGAGAACGTGTTGCGACACCATGACCTGTACAACCGCATCGTTGAGGAGGGCCACCAGGTGGGCAACCACACCTTCAACCACCTGGGTTCGTTCAAGCACATGAGCATTACCTATGCCCTCAATGTCATCAAGGCCAACGAGCTCATCCACGCCCATCTCTTCAGGCCGCCCCACGGCTGGATGCGCCCCACGGTCTATTGGTGGGTAAACCGCAAGTATCGCATCATCATGTGGGATGTCGTCACCCGCGACTATTCCAAGTGGATAACAGCCGAGGACGTGCTCAACAATGTAAAGCGATATACCCGCAACGGGTCTATCATTACCTTTCACGATTCGCTCAAGAGCATCGACAAGTTGCATTATGCCTTGCCCGAAGCTCTGAGATGGTTAAAAGAACAAGGATATGAATTCCGAGTTTTCAAATAAGTTAAAAGCCGAGGCCCGCAGTCTCGGCTTTTTTGCTTGTGGCATAGCCCAGGCGCGCCCCGTCGACGATGGCTACGCCCGCCGCTTCCTTCGCCGCGTGAGCAGTCGCACTTTCGCCGATATGGAGTATATGTACCGCCATGTCGACCTGCGCCTCGACCCACGGCTGCTTGTCCCTGGCGTGCAGAGCATTGTGAGTCTGGCGTTGCCCTATGCCCCTGCTGTCGAGGTGCCTCGCGACGAGCTTCATCTGGCTGCCTACGCGCTTGGCAAAGACTATCACGACGTGATGCGCCAGCGCATGCAGCTCCTCGTAGCCCGTCTTGGCATCACTGGGGGCTACCGGTGCTTTGTCGACACAGCCCCTGTGCTCGAGCAGTATTGGGCGCAGCAGAGTGGGATAGGGTGGATAGGCCGCAACCAGCAGCTCATCATCCCCCATGCCGGCAGCCAGTTCTTCCTCGGAGAGATATTCCTCGACATTCCCCTCGACTACGACGAGCCCATGGCCTCACGCTGTGGCACCTGCGACCGTTGTCTGCAGGCTTGTCCTACCCACGCCATCCATCTCGACGACGACGGCGAGGCCACGATGGACGCCTGTCGCTGTCTCAGTTATCAGACCATCGAAAACCGTGGTCCCCTCTCCGACGAGGCATCCCGTGCGCTCGGCAACTGCTTCTATGGCTGCGACCGCTGCCAGCAAGCCTGCCCCTGGAACCGTTTCGCGCAGCCCACTGATGTGCCCGAGTTCCAGCCCTCACAAGAGTTGATGGCGATGACCACCGCAGACTGGCAGCAGCTGACCGAAGACGACTATCGCCGGCTCTTCAAGGGCAGCGCCGTGAAGCGCGCCAAGTATGCCGGCATCACCCGCAATATCGCCGCAGCCTCTGCCGACGACTGACCTCGTTATCAACCCTGTCTCCCCGTTCATGCCTGATATCCTCCCGTTCCGCGCCGTCCCGATGGCGCCCGTGCCCATCTGCGCCGAGATGGCATAAAAGTTGGATGCGAAGCGTGAAATGGTGAAATCAAACTTTGCAATGTGCAAATCAGAGTGTGAAATACAGAATTCAAACCACGAAATCAGGATTTTCGCCACCTCCTGGGTTTATGCCGTCATCGACCGCATGATGGTGACGGTGAGCACCAGCCAGATGGCAACCCCTGAAGGGCTGGGCAGAGTGGCGCGATGGGCGTCTGTCGTGGCTCACTCTCGCCGCAGCGATGCCTTGGCGCCCACATTAAGTGCGCCGTCTTCATAATAAATCGGCATATTCTGCGTTTATATGATATAGTCATACAAGTACAAACAAGTCAGCCGCCTCGAGGCTCAGCCTGCGCCCTTTGCGCCCCGCACAGCCAGGCCAAGAGCCCGTGAAGAAATCGGGCGGGCATGGCTGCTCCCGACAGATATATGGAACATACATCCTACAAGCATATCCTCAAATACACCAGCGTATTTGGCACCATCCAGGGACTCAATATCCTGGTGGCGATGATACGCAACAAGCTCGTGGCGGTAATCCTCGGCCCCGGGGGCATGGGCCTTATCGCCCTCTTCAACTCCACCCTCAAGCTGGTGGGCGACTCTACCAACATGGGTGTGCCCACGAGCGGTGTGAAGACCATCGCCGAGGCTTATGAGAGCAACGACCGCCACAGGTTGGAAGAGAGCGTGTGCCTGATACGCTCCTGGAGCGTGATGGTGGCGCTGCTGGGTATGCTCGTATGCGTGATGGCTGCTCCGTTTATCGACAGTTTCTCCTTCAACTGGGGCGCCCACACCCTCCACTACCTGCTGCTCTCGCCCACGGTGGCGCTCATGGCACTCACCGGAGGCGAGATGGCAGTGCTCAAGGCCGTCAGACAGTTGGGCTCGTTGGCTCGCATCTCGGTCTACAATGTCTTTGCCGTGCTGGTGGTCACCATCCCCCTCTATTACCTCTATGGCGAGACCGCCATCGTACCTTCGCTCTTCCTCGCAGCCCTCATACAGGCTGTGCTGACCCTCTGGCGTTCATGCCGTCTCTTCCCCCTGCGCCTCTCCTTCAGCCGCCGCTTTCTCAGCCGTGGCAACGGAATGCTCAAACTGGGGCTTGCGTTTGTCGTAACCGGCATGATGGGCAGCGGCATGGAGTTTGCCATCCGCTCATTCCTCAATGTGGCGGGCTCGCTCAACACCGTGGGCCTCTACAATGCAGGCTACATGATGACGATGACCTATGGCGGCATGGTGTTCTCGGCCATGGAGACCGACTACTATCCCCGCCTCTCTGCCGTCGGCGGTACGGGGGCTGCCCTCAACAGCTGCGTGAACCGCCAGATAGAGGTGTCGCTGCTCATCATGGCGCCCCTGCTCGTGGCGATGATGTTCGCCCTGCCCGTGCTGCTCCCCCTGCTCTTCAGCGGCAAGTTCCTGCCCGTGATTGGCATGATGCAGTTCTCGGTGATGGCCCTCTTCCTGCGTGCAGTCAAACTGCCCGTCGCCTATATCCCCTTGGGACGAGGCGACTCGCGGTCGTTCATGTTTATGGAGGGCGTCTATGTGGTGATGATACTACCCTTGATGTATGTCTGCTTTGGTCGCTGGGGGCTCACCGGTACCGGTGTGGCGCTGCTCATCGGTGCCGTGCTTGATACCGTGCTGCTGATGGCCTACAACCGTTGGCGCTACGGCTACCGTCCCGATGGTCGGGTGGCTGTATGTGTGGCTATGCAGCTGCCGGCAGTCATTGCCGCCTATGCCGTGGTGACTCTCGCCACGGGGTGGGTCTACTGGGTGGCAGCCATAGCGCTGGCCCTCGCCAGTCTTGTCGTCTCGCTCTGGCTCTTGCGCCGCCGCAACCGTCAGGACCATAATCAGGGAGGACGGCAGTGATGGTCAGACCTGTATGCTCCGTAATCGTGGCTGTGTACAACGGCGCCGCCTTTCTGCCCCAGTGCCTCGACTCGCTCATGGCGCAGACACTCGATGGGGTAGAGGTGATAGTGGCTGATGACGCTTCGACCGACGCCACGCCCGAGGTGCTGGCTGACTATGCCGCCCGCTATGACACTATCCGCACCCTGCGCCTCGACGAAAACCACGGCCAGGCCTATGCCCGCAACCAGGCGCTGAAGTTGGCGCAGGGCGACTATATCTGCTTCCTCGATGCCGACGACTGGTACGACCGTGACGCCCTGAGACAGGCTGTCGATGTGTTCAGCCGCCATGCGCATACCGACTGCGTGCTCTTTGATGTGGTGCAGTGGGTCGACGACCACCATCAGCAGCGCATCCCCCTGCCGCAGTTTGAGGTGATGAGCGGCTACGAAGCCTTCGATGAGAGTCTGTCGTGGGCCATCCACGGAGTCTATATGGCGCGCCGCGCCCTCTACGACCGCTATCCCTACGACGACAGTTGCCGCGCTTATAGCGACGACAATACCACCCGGCTGCACTACTACATCTCGCGCGAGGTGAGACCCTGTGGCGGGCTCTACTACTACCGTCAGCACGAGGCGTCGGTGACCCACAAGGCAGGCCTCCGTCACTTTGACTATCTGCGCGCCAACGAGAGCATGCGCCGACAGCTGATAGATCTGGGCGTAGGCGACGATGTGCTGCGCCGCTATGAAAACCAGCGCTGGCTGGTGCTCGTCGACTGCTGGCGCTTCTATTTCATCCACCGCCAGCGTATGACTCCGCATGACCGTAGGGCTGCTCGGGCAGAGATGAAGCGCGTGTGGAAGACCATAGATACTACCACACTGGAGCCCCGCAACAAGTGGAAACTGGGCTATATGCCCTTGCGCCCCTCGTGGCGTCTCTTTTGTCTTCAGGAAGAACTCTATTTCACGCTCAAACGCTGGCTGCTACGGCTCTGACAGCGGCTCTGACGGGCATGGAAACAGGGGCGAACTTACCATTTGTCACAAAAAGTGTGTGTCTTAGTGAAAAAAAAGTTAACCTATACCAAAAAATGCCGCTACTCAGGGCGTTTCTTGATTATAAATGGTTATCTTTGCAGTGGAAATGATCTGAGAAATGACACTCGTAATAGTTGTCATATTGCTAATCGCCTATGTGCTAATTGCCACGGAGCTCCTGACAAAAGTCAATAAGGCTGCTGTTGCTGTATTTGCAGGAACGGTGGGTTGGATATTGTACATCTGCTACGGCACCGACTTCGTGATGAGTCTGCACTCTAATGATTATTTCGACTTCTTGAGTGGCGCCGTTCCCACAAGCAGTGTCGTCAAGGAATATATCGCCCAGAATGTCTTTCTCAAATACGTTGGCCGCGGAGCAGAGATAGTGCTCTTTCTGCTGGCCACGATGACCATTGTAGCGATACTCCACAATAATGGTTGCTTCGACTTCGTCTCCCAGTTGCTGAAGACCCGTCGCAGCCGCCGACTGTTGTGGGCACTGTCGATAATCACCTTCATCATTTCAGCCAACCTGGACAACCTCACCACCACGGTGATGATGCTCACGGTGATGCGCAGGGTGGTGCCCCAGTTGCGCATGCGCCTCTATTTCGGCGCGGCCATAGTGCTGGCAGCCAACTGTGGCGGAGCACTCACCGTAATCGGCGACCCCACGGGTCTCTTCCTCTGGAACATGGGCCACGTTACCCCCACCGCCTATTCGTCGGCGATGGCGCTGCCCTGCCTCACGGCTTGGCTGCTGCCCACCTGGTGGATAGGCAGAAGTCTGCCCGAAACGACTGAGACCGAATGGGTGACGATGCCCTACCGTGGCGACGACACCCGTCTGAATATATGGCAGCGGCTGCTGATGCTCTTTGTGGGTATCGGCGGTCTGTGGTTTATCCCCACCTTCCACCGTATCACCAAACTGAGCCCTTTCCTCGGCGCCTTCTGCGTGCTGGCGGTGCTGTGGGTAGTCAATGAAATCTTCAACAGGCGTCTGATAGACACTGACGAGATGATGCAGCGTCGTGTGCCTCGTGTGCTGCAGTATGGAGTGATACAGATGATGCTCTACATCATGGGTATCATGCTGGCAGTGGGCGTGGTACAGGAGACGGGAGCCGTGGGCTGGCTCGTGGCACAGCTCGACAACTACGTGGGAGCCACCTGGGTGGCTGGCACGCTGGCTGCGGCGCTGAGCACGGTGCTCGACAGCTTCACTTCGGCACTTACCTTCTTCACCATCGGCAAGAGCAACGGGCTCAACTCAGACTATTGGAGCATGATAGCCTATTCGACCGCCGTGGGTGGCAACATCCTCTGTGTGGGGTCGCTGAGCGGAGTGGCATTCCTCAAGACCGAGAACGCCAGGGTGGGGTGGTATATCTCCAATGTAGGCTGGAAAGCCTTCGTAGGCGCAGCCTTGGGGCTGGCGGTCATGATAGTGATGTAGAACGAAATAGAAACAACAATATAGATTATGGCAAAAATTAAAACAATCGGAATCCTTACATCCGGAGGCGACGCCCCCGGAATGAACGCCGCCATCAGAGCGGTAACCCGTTCGGGTATCTGTAACGGTTTTAATATCAAAGGTATCTATCGTGGTTATGATGGACTCATCAATGACGAGGTGGTTGACTTCACTACCGAGAACGTGAGTGGTATCATCATGTCGGGCGGTACGATACTCAAAACTGCCCGCTCCAAGGAATTCATGACTCCCGAAGGCAAAGCCAAGGCCTATGAGACCCTGCAGAAAGAGGGCATCGACGCCCTGGTGGTGATAGGCGGTAACGGTTCGCTCACCGGCGCTATGGATTTTGCACGCGCATACGATGTGTGCTGTGTGGGTCTGCCCGGTACCATCGACAACGACCTCTACGGCACCGACTCGACTATAGGTTACGACACCACGATGAACACCATCGTAGAGTGCGTGGACCGCATCCGCGACACAGCGCAAAGCCATGAGCGCATCTTCTTCATCGAGGTTATGGGACGCGATGCCGGCTTCCTGGCACAGAACAGCGCCATCGCCTCGGGAGCCGAGGCTGCCATCATCCCTGAAGACTCTACCGACGTAGACCAGTTGGCACAGTTCATGGAGCGTGGTATCCGCAAGTCAAAGCGTTCGTGCATCGTCATCGTCTCTGAGAGTCCCAAGTGTGGCGCCCTCTACTATGCCGAGCGTGTGCGCAACGAGTTCCCCCAGTATGACGTGCGCGTTTCCATCCTCGGCCATCTGCAGCGTGGTGGTCGCCCCTCTGCCCACGACCGTATCCTCGCTTCGCGTACCGGTGTGGGCGCCATCCAGGCTATCATGCAGGGTCAGCGCAACGTGATGGTTGGCGTGCGCAACAATGAGATTGTCTATGTGCCGCTGTCGGAAGCCATCCGCTCTGACAAGCCTTTCGACAAGTCGCTCATCAAGGTGCTCGACGAATTGAGTATATAATATAATAATGTAGAACATATTAACACAATCAGCTTATGTCACAGATAAATGGACGCATCTCACAGATTATCGGCCCGGTTATCGACGTATACTTCGATACCCACGGCGAGGATCCGGAGAAGGTGCTCCCAAAGATTTATGAGGCGCTCACAGTGAAACGCCCCAATGGTGAAGACCTCATCATCGAGGTCCAGCAACATATCGGTGAAGATACTGTACGCTGTGTGGCTATGGACAATACCGACGGACTGCAGCGCGGCTTGGATGTCGTGGCTACGGGAAGTCCTATCACCATGCCTGCCGGCGACCAGATCAAGGGCCGTATGATGAACGTTATTGGTAAGCCTATCGACGGAATGGAGAAGCTCGACATGCAGGGCGCTTATCCTATCCACCGCGAGGCTCCGAAGTTTGACGAACTGTCTACCCACAAAGAGATGCTGGCTACCGGTATCAAGGTTATCGACCTGCTCGAACCCTACATGAAGGGTGGTAAAATCGGACTCTTCGGAGGTGCCGGTGTAGGTAAGACAGTGCTTATCATGGAGCTTATCAACAACATCGCCAAAGGCCACAACGGCTACTCTGTGTTTGCCGGAGTGGGAGAGCGTACGCGTGAGGGTAATGACCTGCTGCGCGATATGCTCGAAAGTGGTGTAATCAAGTATGGAGAAGCCTTCAACAAGGCCATGGAAGAGGGCAAATGGGACCTCTCGCTGGTTGACAAGGAAGAGCTGGCAAAGAGTCAGGCTACCCTTGTCTATGGACAGATGAACGAGCCGCCTGGGGCACGTGCCTCTGTGGCACTCTCGGGTCTTACTGTGGCCGAAGAGTTCCGCGACCATGGTGGCAAGGACGGCGAAGCTGCCGACATCATGTTCTTCATCGACAACATCTTCCGCTTTACTCAGGCAGGTTCTGAGGTTTCGGCTCTCTTGGGCCGTATGCCTTCGGCAGTGGGCTATCAGCCTACGCTGGCAAGCGAAATGGGTGCGATGCAGGAACGCATTACATCGACCAAGAACGGTTCTATCACCTCTGTACAGGCCGTCTATGTGCCTGCCGATGACTTGACCGACCCCGCTCCAGCCACTACTTTCTCTCACCTCGATGCTACAACCGAGCTGTCGCGTAAGATAGCCGAGCTGGGTATCTATCCCGCCGTTGACCCGCTGGGCAGTACCTCGCGTATCCTCGACCCGCTGATTGTCGGCAAGGAACACTATGACTGCGCACAGCGTGTAAAGCAGTTGCTTCAGCGTTACAACGAGTTGCAGGATATCATCGCCATCCTCGGTATGGACGAGCTTTCCGACGAAGACAAGCTCACCGTTAACCGCGCCCGTCGTGTACAGCGCTTCCTCTCACAGCCATTCGCTGTGGCAGAGCAGTTTACCGGTCTGCCAGGCGTGATGGTGCCCATCGAAGAGACCATCAAGGGTTTCAATGCCATCCTTAATGGCGAGGTAGATGACCTGCCCGAGCAGGCGTTCCTCAATGTGGGAACTATCGAGGATGCCAAGGAGAAGGCCAAGAAACTCCTGGCTGCGGCTAATGTATAAGATGTGATTAATAACAAGTATCTATATGCTGACACTTAAGGTAATTTCTCCTGAAAAAGTGGTTTTCACCGGCGAGGTGGAGAGCGTTACCGTGCCCGGAACCCTCGGCGCGTTTGAGATACTGGTGGACCATGCTCCGCTAATCTCTTCGCTTGAGTCTGGCGTGGTGACCTATCTCCCCAAAGGCGGCGAGAAGGCACAACTGAACATTATGGGCGGTTTTGTCGAAGTTCAGAAGAATGAGATTAGTCTGTGCGTAGAAGTATAATACTGAAATAGAATACAAATGGAAACTCAAAAGAACGAGATAGACATCCGCTACTGGAAGTACATACGCCAGGGAGTGACACTCATGGCAATATTGTTCTTCCTGACCCTGGTTCTCGCCATGAGCTATCCCTCTGTGACGCTGCCTCTCATCGTGAGTGCCGTCTATGCACTCTTTGTCGAGATAGGGGCGGTCACGGCGTGGCGCAAGGTGGCTACCGAGGCTCCCGACAGTCTGCCCTCCGTGTTTCTGGCCATTTCGGGTGGCCGCTTCATGCTGGCGCTGGTCGTGATGTTTGTCTACTTCCTCCTAGTCGGCAAGACCGGCAAGGGCGATATGCTCACCTTTGTCCTCATCTTTGCCGCATTCTATCTCAGCGCAGTTCTACACCACACTCTGTTCTTTACGCATAAGCATAACACAGATGCGGAAAAGAAACCGTAGATTACATTTTATATGATGAATATGAAACAGATTAGAACAATCATCCTCCTGCTGGCGCTTGTCATGCTCCCCCTGGCAACTATGGCCAATGAGGGCGGCAAGGAAGAAAAGCTGGATATCCCCGAGACCGTATTGGAGCACCTCTCTGATGCGTATGAATGGCACATAGCCAGTTACGAGGGGCGTTCGCTCAGTATTCCATTGCCCATCATCGTCAGAAGCGGCGCCACGGGTGAGTGGTTTGTTGGCACCGAGCACTCGCTGCCCGCGCCATTCTTCTTTGATGCCACCCATCATGGCAAGATTTATGAGAAGATGCCCGACGGGACCACCGAGCGCCCTCTGGATTTGAGCATTACCAAGGTGGTGCTGCAGATATGGATAGCCGTGGTTGTCCTGATAGTGATTTTCACCTGTTGCGCTCGTTGGTATCGTCGTCATGATACCCTCAGCGAGGCGCCGAAGGGATTTGTAGGGGCGATGGAGCTCATCGTGATGACCATACATGATGATGTGGTGAAGTCGTCGATAGGAGAAAAGGAGTACAAGCGCTTTGCGCCATATCTGCTCAGCGCCTTCTTCTTCATCCTGACCTGTAACCTCGTGGGACTGGTACCCTTCTTCCCCGGCGGTGTCAACGTGACAGGCAATATCAATATCACCCTCTTCCTGGCGGTATGCACAATGCTGGCCATCAACCTCTTTGGCAACAAGGAGTATTGGAAAGACATATTGTGGCCCAATGTGCCAATCTTCCTGAAGGCCATTCCATTGATGCCCATCATCGAGATTTTCGGCGTCTTTACCAAGCCGTTTGCCCTGATGATTCGTCTCTTCGCCAACATGATGGCAGGTCACGCCGTGATACTCAGCTTCACCTGCGTGATATTCCTGGGATGGACAATGGGCGTGGGCTTCGGTATCGGACTTAACATCTTCAGCGTCCTGATGCTCCTCTTCATGAACTGTCTGGAGCTTCTGGTTGCCTTCGTACAGGCCTACGTCTTCACTCTGCTGAGCGCTGTCTTCATAGGGCTCGCCCACAAGGAAGAAGAGGCCGAATAGAACATGTATATATAATAATGTATAGAACAAGAGAATATTAACAAAACAATTAACAACTAATAAACATTACAACTATGATTATTTCAACTTTATTGGCCGAGGGTCTGGCACAGCTGGGCTGCGGTATTGGTGCTGGTATTTCAGTTATTGGTGCAGGAATTGGTATCGGTAAGATTGGCGGTCAGGCTATGGACGCTATCGCACGTCAGCCCGAGGCTTCAGGTAAGATTATGACCAACATGATTCTTACTTCTGCTTTCGTAGAGGGTTGTGCGCTTTTCGCCATTGCAGCCTGTGCGTTTCTTATCCACTAATAGAAAGGACAGAGTATAATGAATTTGCCATCAATACTGACGCCTGATTTAGGACTGCTGTTCTGGATGGCACTGGCGTTTCTGGTGGTGCTCGTATTCCTTGCCAAGTATGCGCTGCCGGCGATAGTTGGTTCGGTCGAAGGCCGTAAGCAATTTATCGACGACAGCCTGCGCAAGGCCCACGAGGCCACCGAGCGTCTGGAAAATGTCAGACAAGAAGGCGATGCCCTCCTGCAGGAAGCTCGCGCTAAGCAAGCCACTATCCTTCAGGAAGCCGGTGCTGCCCGTGACGCCATCGTCGAGAAGGCTCAGGGTCAGGCCCGCGAAGAGGGTGCTCGTCTACTCTCTGAGGCTCGTCTGCAGATAGAAAGCGAACGCCAGGGAGCCATGCGCGACATACGTACACAGGTCGCCGAGCTCTCTGTAAAGATAGCCGAGACGCTGCTGCGTGAACAATTGTCTGACAATGCCAAACAGATGGAACTGATAGACCGCCTGTTGGACGATATTCCTCAAAATGAAGTAAACTGATAAAGCTATGGATTTAGGAGTGATATCTGTGAGATATGCCCGTGCGCTTCTCAAGAGTGCCACAGCGCTGAAAATCGAGGATAGCGTGTGCCAGGACATGATGTGTCTTGGTCGTAGCTATATCGAGGTTCCCCAGCTTCGCACGGCCATTGCCACCCCCATGCTCCAGCCCGAGAAGAAGGAACTGCTGCTCGTCACGGCAGCCGGCACCGAGCCCACCGAGCTTACCCGCCGCTTCCTCAAACTTGTGCTGAGAGAGGGCCGCGACAACGCTCTGCAGTTTATGGCTGCCTCTTATGTTACACTTTATCGTGAGCAGAAGAATATCACCTGTGGCAGGCTTATCACCGCTACTGCCGTGACTCCCGCTATCGAGGACAAGATGCGGCAGATGGTGGAAAGCAAGACTCGTGGAACTGTGGAATTCAATACTGAGGTCGACCCCGACATCATAGGTGGGTTCATACTCGAATATGACACCTATCGCATGGATGCCAGTGTGAAGACAGGACTCAGGAAGATTCTCGCAGAGTTAAAGTAATTATCTAAATTAACAGGTTGTCTGTCCCGGTGTCCATGCCGGCAGACAGCTCATTAAAACAAATCAACATGTCAGATAAAATAAAACCAAGTGAGGTGTCTGAGGTTCTGCTCCGCCAACTCAACGAGGTTACCAGCAACCAGCAGTTCGATGAGGTGGGCACCGTGCTTACCGTCGGCGATGGTGTGGCCCGTATCTACGGTCTGCGTAATGCTGAGGCCAACGAGTTGCTTGAGTTTGAAAACGGTACTATGGCTATCGTGATGAACCTCGAGGAAGACAATGTCGGTTGTGTGCTTCTTGGTCCTACCGCCGGTATCAAGGAGGGACAGACAGTCAAGCGTACCCACCGCATTGCATCCATCCGTGTCAACGACAACTTCCTTGGACGTGTAGTCAATCCTTTGGGCCAGCCTATTGACGGTCTTGGAGAGATCGATCTCACCGAGTCGTTTGAGATGCCGCTTGACCGCAAGGCTCCCGGTGTTATCTACCGCCAGCCTGTAAAGGAACCTCTTCAGACCGGACTCAAGGCTGTCGACTCGATGATACCTATCGGCCGTGGCCAGCGTGAGCTTATCATCGGCGACCGTCAGACAGGAAAGACCGCCATCGCTGTCGATACCATTATCAATCAGCGTAGCTTCTACGAGGCAGGCAAACCCGTCTATTGCATCTATGTAGCCATCGGCCAGAAGGCCTCTACAGTAGCCGCATTGGTGCAGAACCTCAAGGAACATGGTGCGTTGCCTTATACCATCATCGTCAGCGCTACCGCCGCCGACCCTGCCGCCATGCAGTACTATGCTCCCTTTGCCGGAGCCGCCATCGGCGAGTACTTCCGCGACCGTGGCCATTCTGCTTTGGTAGTCTATGACGACCTCTCCAAGCAGGCCGTTGCCTATCGTGAGGTATCACTCATCCTCCGCCGTCCTTCCGGCCGCGAGGCTTACCCTGGTGATGTGTTCTATCTGCACTCTCGACTGCTCGAGCGTGCTGCCCGCATCAACAACCAGCAGGAGGTTGCCGAGAAGATGAACGACCTGCCCGAGTGTATGAAGGGCCATGTTCGTGGTGGAGGTTCACTTACCGCCCTGCCTATCATCGAGACCCAGGCCGGCGACGTTTCGGCATATATTCCTACCAACGTGATTTCCATCACCGACGGACAGATATATCTCGAGACCGACCTCTTCAACCAGGGCTTCCGTCCTGCCATCAATGTGGGTATCTCTGTATCCCGTGTGGGTGGCTCGGCACAGATCAAGAGTATGAAGAAGGTAGCCGGTACGCTGAAGATAGATATGGCGCAGTATCGTGAGCTCGAGGCATTCTCCAAGTTCTCGAGCGATATGGACGCTGTGACCGCCATGACCATCGACCGTGGACGCAAGAACAACCAGTTGCTTATCCAGCCCCAGTATTCACCGATGCCCGTGGGCGAGCAGGTGGCTATGCTCTACTGTGGTGTGCATGGTCTGCTCCACGATGTACCCGTAGAGAGTGTCCGCCAGTGTCAGGACCAGTTCCTCGACCAGCTGCGCTCTCAGCATCAGGACATTATCGATACCCTTGCCGAAGGTAAGATTGACGATACCATCACCCACACCATTGAGGAAGTGATGGCAGGCGTCGCCTCGTTGTATAAAGCATAATAGCGTATGGCTTCACTGAAAGAGATAAAGACCCGCATAGCCAGTGTCAATAGCACCCGTAAGATTACGAGTGCCATGAAGATGGTTGCGTCGTCCAAACTTCACCATGCTCAGGTTGCCATCCAGAATATGCTTCCCTACGAAAACCTTCTGGAGCATATCCTCAAGTCGTTCCTCGTTTCCACCCCCGAGGCCACAAGCCTCTTCGAGCGGCGACACAACGAGGTGAAGCGCGTGGCCCTCGTGGTCTATTCGAGCAACAGCTCTCTCTGCGGTGGCTTCAATGCCAACGTGCTCAAGATGATGGAGCAGATAGTTGCCGAGTATCACGACCAGGGCATCACCGATATCGTGGTCTATCCCATAGGCCGAAAGGTGGCTGAGCGCGTGCAGAAGAGAGGGTGGACCTCGGCAGGCGACTTCGTGGCTCTTGCCGACAAGCCCAACGCCCGCGACTGTGCCCTCATCTCGCAGGAGCTTACCCGCAAGTATGCTGCCCACGAGATTGACAAGGTCGAATTGGTCTATCACCATTTCAAGAGTGCCGGTTCGCAGATTCTTACACGCCGTACGTTCCTGCCCATCGACCTCTCTACCGAGAAGATTGGTGTGATGAACGACCGCGACCTTACCTCCAATGTGGCCACAGCCAAGGCGCAGGAGTATCTGCGTAAGCGCGACAAGCAGCGTCAGCATGTAGTGACCGAGGCCAAGCCCCTCAACGACAACTTCTTGGTCGAGCCCAATCTGGAGTATGTTCTCCAGGCGCTGGTTCCCAAGTTGCTCAATCTGATGGTCTATACCGCCTTGCTCGACAGTATCGCCTCCGAGCATGCCGCCCGCATGGTGGCCATGCAGACGGCTACCGACAATGCCGACGAGCTGCTCCGCCAGTTGCGCCTGCAGTACAACAAGAGCCGACAGGCTGCCATTACCAGCGAACTTCTTGATATCGTAGGTGGGTCGGTCAACAACTAACCATCCACCACTGATATTCTGCAAACAATAAAGCGTGAGACCTTCCACCACCGTGGATAGCGTCTCACGCTTTTGGTTGATATGCCCCGCTGTCAACGCAGAGATTCAGCAACGTGCATCACCCTCAGTTCTCATGCCGCATAAGGTGTGAGAGACCTCTTTCCCCATCATCTTTGCATGCCCCGGCCATCCCGTTAGCCTTTTTTTTCTGCACCAGGTAAAAATATACGGATGGCCGGGGCATTGTGTCTGATTTTTTTGCTAATTTTGTTGAGCCGTCCAGTGTTGCCATGAGGTTCGCAGCGCGCCTCACGCCTCCCGACGGTATCGCCACACCCCGTATGGTCACACCTTATTATATATAGTATGCAACAACTCATCTCCTTATACCGCCAGTGGCGCGGAGCCGAGCCCGCCCATGTAGAGCAGTTGGCTGGCGCCGGCAGCAATCGTGTCTACTATCGTTTTACCGATGCCGACGGGCTCACGGTGATAGGCGTTGTGGGCACCAGCCGCGACGAGAACCATGCCTTCATCAGCCTTACCCGCCATTTCTGCAACCGCCAACTGCCCGTGCCTGCCATCCTGGCTGTGGCCGACGACGAGCTGCGCTATTTGCAGACCGACCTGGGCTCCACCTCCCTCTTTGACGCCCTTAGGGGCGGTCGCGAGGCTGGCGGACGCTACACCCAGGCCGAGCGCCAGCTCCTTGTGCGCACCATCCGCCAACTCCCCAACATCCAGTTGCGCGGCGCGCGCGGCCTCGATTGGTCGGTGTGCTATCCGCAGCCCGAGTTCAATGAAGAGAGTGTGCTCTTCGACCTCAATTACTTCAAGTACTGCTTCCTCAAAGCCACCGAGCTCGACTTTCATGAGCTCAAACTCGAAGCCTGCTTTCGTATGTTCGCCCGCGACCTTACCTCCGAGCCGTCCGAGAGTTTCCTCTACCGCGACTTTCAGGCACGCAACGTGATGCTCGATGACGATGGCAATCCCCATTTCATCGACTACCAGGGTGGCCGACGTGGTCCCTACTATTATGACCTCGCCTCGTTCCTCTGGCAGGCATCGGCGCGCTATCCCGCCAAGCTCCGCCGCGAGCTGGCCTATGAGTATTACCAGTCGCTGAGCCAGTATACCGAGGTGCCGTCTGTGCGCCACTTTGCCGAGCGGCTCTCCCTCTTCGTGCTCTTCCGCACCCTCCAGGTGCTGGGAGCCTATGGCTTCCGCGGCTATTTTGAGCGCAAGCGCCACTTCATCGACAGCATCCCCCCAGCCATCGACAATCTGCGCGAGCTGCTGCGTGTGCGCCACCTCTTCCCCTATCCCTACATGATGGATATGCTCGAGCGGCTCACCCTCCTTCCTGCCTTCACGCGGATAGAGCAGGCGGCAGCCAACCGTGCCGACGGCTTCCGCACCGCCGACGCCAATGTCTACGCAGCCCACCCGCAGGACGGCCCCGCCACCTTCTCCAAGTACGACGGCAAGGGCCCGCTCGTGGTGCGTGTCTTCAGCTTCTCCTATCGCAAGGGCATACCCGCCGACGATAGCGGCAATGGCGGCGGATATGTCTTCGACTGTCGCAGCACCCACAACCCCGGCCGTTATGAGCCTTACAAGAAACTTACAGGCCTCGACGAGCCCGTCATCCGTTTTCTCGAGGACGACGGCGAGATACTTACCTTCCTCGACAGCGTGTATCGGCTTGCCGATGCCCATGTAGAGCGCTATCTGCAGCGCGGCTTTACCGACCTCATGTTCAGTTTCGGATGCACCGGAGGCCAGCACCGCAGCGTCTACAGCGCCCAGCATCTGGCAGAGCATCTGCACGACAAGTTTGGCATCGTGGTGCGCATCTGCCACCGTGAGCAGGGCATCACCCAGATTCTCGCCCGCAAGTAGGCGCCCCTCTCTCCTCCTTTGCCGATTATCCCCTTAAGCCTCGCTGCCACAGCGGGGCGTTTTTTGATTATGCCCTTTCTCCCCGCCATCATCTACAACTTGAGTTCGGGGTGTGAATTATCCAGTTCGGGGTTTGCAACCCATAATGCAAGGCGTGAAATATTGAAATCACACCACGCAATATACATGAACGCCACCTCGGCAGACTTTCGCCCGATGCCCGACGGGATAGGGTAGACTGGGGCAGTGCCGACTATAGCCGGCAGCCCTCTCTGCCCTGCTGCGCCATGCGTCGTGGTGGCGACTGCATGGCAGAAAAAAAACTGTCCCGTCTTTGCTTTATATCCCAATTTTGTATAACTTTGCATTCGGTTGGCAGGAGGCACACGCTTGTGCCTCTTCGCCATTTTAATAGGACTAAAAGTAGTAGAAATGGAATATATGTCACAAGAGGGCTACGACAAACTGGTAGCCGAACTGCGCGAACTCGAACTTGTCAAACTGCCAGAGGTGCGCGAGGCCATCGCCGAGGCGCGCGACAAGGGCGACCTGAGTGAAAACTTTGAGTATCATGCCGCCAAGCGCGAGCAGGGGCGTCTGCTCAGCCGCATCCGTTTCAAGCGTCGCGTCCTCGAGAATGCCCGCGTCATCGACCGGTCTGCCATCCGCCATACGGGTATCGGACTGCTCAGCGTGGTCACGCTTACCAATGCGGCCAACGGTGCCCACATGACCTACACCATCGTGAGTCCCCACGAAGCCAACATGAGCGAAGGCAAGATTTCGCTCAAGTCGCCCATCGCCCAAGCCCTGCTCAACCACCAGGCCGGCGACACGGTCGAGGTGAGCGTGCCTGCCGGCAAGATTACCTTGCGTATCGACGAGGTGACCCTGTAGCCACCGCAGCATGGTGCTGATAACCATGCAACCTTCGGCGCTGCGCCGCTCCTGCCCGACGGTCGGAAAAATGGTGGTGGCGGGGCAAATAATTCTATCTTTCTTCTTCTTTTCCCAGATTTTGGCGTAACTTTGCATCATGATGCAAGCAATGATTTTTGCCGCCGGACTGGGTACGCGCCTCAAACCATTGACCGACACCATGCCCAAGGCACTGGTCGAGGTGGGAGGCGAGCCGCTCATCAAGCGTGTCATCCTGAGGCTCAAGGAGGCCGGGTTCACCCGCGTGGTCGTCAATGTGCACCATTTCGCCGACCAGATTGTAGACTATCTCGCCGCCCAGCAGGGCTTCGGTATCGACGTGCGCATCAGCGACGAGCGCAACCAGCTGCTCGAAACCGGCGGTGGCATCAAGCATGCCGCATCTCTCTTCGACACCACTTCCCCCATTCTTATTCACAACGTAGACATACTGAGCAATGTCGACTTGCACCGTTTCTACGACAGCGCCCAGGGCGATGCCACGCTGCTGGTAAGCCCTCGGCAGACCAAGCGCTATCTGCTCTTCGACGCTGCCCGCGATTTCCGGCTCATGGGGTGGACCAATATAGACACCCACGAGGTGCGCTCGCCCTATGCCGACCTGCAGGTCGATGCCTGCGAGCCCTACGCCTTCTCGGGCATCCATGTCTTCAGTCCGCATCTCTTCCCCCATTTCGACGAGATGCCCGACAGGTTTGGCATCATCGATTTCTATCTGCGCTATTGTGAGCGTTGCTCCATACACGGATACGTGAAGCGCGACCTCAGGCTGATGGATGTGGGCAAGATGGAAACCATAGCCCAGGCCGAAGAGTTTCTCAAGACACTATAAACCACAATAATATTCAGTATAATGCAACAGAAGATAGTTATTCTCGATTTCGGTTCACAGACCACGCAGCTTATCGGCCGCCGTGTGCGTGAGCTCGACACCTTCTGCGAGATACTGCCTTACAACAAGTTCCCCAAGGACGACCCCTCTGTCATCGGTGTCATCCTGAGCGGTTCGCCCTATTCGGTGCACGACCCCGAGGCTTTCCAGGTTGACCTGAGCCAGTTCATAGGTCGTCTGCCCGTGCTTGGCATCTGCTACGGAGCCCAGTTCATCTCCCATACTCTGGGTGGTAAGGTAGAGAAGGCCGACTCGCGTGAGTATGGCCGAGCCCATCTGCAGACAGTAGATACCCACAATGCCCTCTTCAAGGGCTTTGAGCAGAACTCACAGGTATGGATGAGCCATGGCGACACCATCACTGCCATCCCCGAAGGCTTCGAGGTGATAGCCTCGACCGCCGATGTCAAGTATGCTGCCTATGCCAGCACCAAGCAGCCTGTCTGGGCTGTGCAGTTCCATCCCGAAGTGTTCCACTCGGTACAGGGAACGCAGTTACTGCGCAACTTCGTGGTAGACATCTGCGGCTCACGTCAGGACTGGAGCGCCGCCTCGTTTGTAGATACCACCGTGGCTGAGCTCAAGCGCCAGCTGGGCGAAGACCGCGTCATCCTGGGTCTCTCCGGCGGTGTCGACTCGTCGGTGGCTGCCATGCTGTTGCACCGCGCCATCGGTCACAACCTCACCTGTATCTTCGTAGACCACGGCATGCTGCGCAAGAACGAGTTCACCGATGTGATGAACGACTACAAGTGTCTCGGTCTCAACGTGGTGGGCGTCGACGCCAGCGACAAGTTCTTTGCCGACCTTGCCGGCGTGACCGACCCCGAGCAGAAGCGCAAGATTATAGGCCGTGATTTCGTCGAGGTCTTCAATGCCGAGGCCAAGAAGATAGAAGGCGCCAAGTGGCTGGCTCAGGGAACCATCTATCCCGACCGTATCGAGAGTCTCAATATTACCGGCAAGGTCATCAAGAGCCACCACAATGTGGGTGGACTGCCCAAGGAGATGCATCTGCAGCTCTGCGAGCCTCTGCAGTGGCTGTTCAAGGACGAGGTGCGCCGTGTGGGCCGCCAGTTGGGTATGCCCGAGCATCTCATCACCCGTCATCCCTTCCCCGGACCGGGTCTGGCTGTGCGCATCCTTGGTGATATCACCCGCGAGAAGGTGCGCATCCTGCAGGACGCCGATGATATCTACATCCGCGGTCTGCGCGAGTACAAGGTTCGTCTCTCCGGCGAGGAGGCACGCAAGGTGCTGGCTGCCGGAGTGCCCGCCCAGATGACCGACGGCGAAATCGAGGTGTCGCTCTACGACCAGATTTGGCAGGCAGGCACCGTGCTGCTCTCTACCGTGCGCAGCGTGGGCGTGATGGGCGACGAGCGCACCTATGAGCACCCTGTGGCTCTGCGCGCTGTGACCTCTACCGACGCCATGACTGCCGACTGGGCTCATCTGCCTTACGACTTCATGGCTCGCGTGAGCAACGAGATTATCAACAAGGTGAGAGGTGTCAACCGCGTCTGCTACGACATCTCGTCCAAACCACCTTCGACCATCGAGTGGGAGTAAGCTCACCACTCACGTATCGCTATAGGGAAGCCCTGCTGCTTATGGGCAGGGCTTCCTTTATCTCCAAACCTTCAAAGACCTGTTGACAGACAAATGCAAAAGACCATTATCCTTACAGCGATACTGCTCCTGCTGCCCCTGATGGCGATGCGGGCGCAGAACCGTACGTTCATGCTCATGGAGCAGAACCCCGAGTATGGCCAGCAGTACTGGTTCTCCAGTGGTGTGGGCAATGAGTTGGACTGTGACAAGATTAAGCAGCACTGGAACAATGACCGCTATATCACCGCAGTGGCCTATACCGAGAACGGGTGGTCGGTGGCCATGAGCAAGGACTCCAAATTCAGCAATCAGTCTTACAAGTATTCGGGTGATTTCCCCCGTGACTGGATCAAGGAAAAGTGGGACGCTGGCTACTATATTACGGCCATCACTTGTAATCAGAGTAAGTGGTTTGTGGTAATGTCTAAGTACCAGGGTTACACCGATCAGAGCTATAAGCATGCCACGCTGAGCGAACTCAAGACCTGGTATGACCAGAAGCGTAGCGCGGGCTACTTTCTTACCCAGGCCACTTACAGCTCGGGCAAATGGTGGTGGGTAGTAACCCGTGGCACCAATATAGAGACTCAGGGCTATACTTGGGCTACCGACGGCGATGTGGGCAGCGAGGTGAAAAAGATTTGGAACAAGGGTTATCGCTTGCATTTGGTCGAATATGGCGGTGGACAGTATCTCCTGGCTTATGGCAAACTGAAAGGGCGTACTCCGCAGCAGTCATATAACATAGATTGTAACGGCGTGACGGCTTGGCTTAGCAAGAACTGGGATAATGGCATGAAGCTACACTATATAGGTGGTGGCAACCCGGAGAGCCAGGCTAACAATGTCGCTTCTAACCAGAGTAACAATGGATACTCTACCACCTATCAGCCTGGTAACAACAGCTGGCGCGAGGAACTGCCTGGCGGTGGCTTTAGGCAGAACACCCGTCAGGCCGATGGCTCTATTATCTCTATTACATCTACTCCCTGTTTGTGGTGTCATGGCACCAAGGTATGTGGTATCTGTCATGGGCTCGGTGGAACTTACGGCCGTGCCTATGGTGGCATGTGGTATCCCTGTAAGAGTTGTGCCGGAAGCAAGGTGTGTCAGAATTGTCATGGTCAGGGGTATAGTACCTTTACCAGTACGGTCTATCCAGATGGCAGTGGGGTAGGGTACGATCAGAACGGGCGTGTCACCGTGACCGACGGTCGTGGCGGGGGCAGCGGAGGCAGTCGTTCGTCATCGCGCGACAACGGGCGCAGCAGCAACCGCCGTGGTACTTGTCCCAAGTGTGGCGGCACGGGCTACGACCCTGTTGCCCATCAGTACGCAGCTGGTTCGAGTATGGCCCCTTATCACAATTCGGGCGGCACTACCTGCTATATCTGCAGCCGGGCTACCGACCATTACCATTATCGCTGCCTGGAGTGTAAGCGACATTAAGGCGCCCTGCGATATTATAAGCGACAAGTGGATGGCGAACAGTCAGTGTCAATAGGCTGACTGCTCGCCATCTGTTTTTTGTGGATAGCTTCAACTGGATGGTGCGAGGGAGTGGGCTGCCCCATCATTTGAGGCGCGTGGTTATCTTTGTAGCGACAGGGGTTGTATCTCCAGATGCTTGTCGGGGCGTATGTAGATGTTGCGCACCAGCCATGTATGCTTCATCTCGGCGTCGTCCATCCATACGTAGGTGGTGGTGAGCGGGGCGGCTACCATCAGCCGGTTGGTGGCGGTGTCGGCAAATGGGTAGGGGATGTCGCTTACGTTCTTCAGCGCCACCTCTATCTTGCCCTTGCGCGTGCGGCCGGTCTTCTCGGCGGTCACCGATGCGCGCAGCAGCGGCTCGACATACTCTTTGCGGCCGGCGAGCGTGTTGTCGGAGTAGGCCACCGAGCGGCGGGCGAAGAGCGCTTCGCGGATGGCTGCCACGCTGTTGTCGCGGGCAAAGATGAGCGTCATGGGGCGATGGGCGCGCTTCAGGTCGAAACGCCAGGCGATGGGCCAGTGGCAGTCGGTGGCGCCAATGGGCGTCAGGTTGTAGTCGTAGACATAATCGATGGCGCGCGGGTAGAACTCGAAGTTGTTGAAGATTTCTACGCCATGTACGCGCCCCATCTTGATTTGTCCGATGAGCCACTGCGAGAACTCGCTGTCCTTGTCGGGCCATCCCGGGTGGTTGGCGGTCACCCACACACTGTCGGCCTGAGCCACTGCCAGCACACTGTCGGCCTGGTGTGCGGTCACGTCGTCGGTGCGGGGGAAGTAGCGGTTGTTGTCGGTGGTAAACAAGAGGTTGATGTGGCCCACGTCCTTGAAGTTGGCCCTCCACGCCATGCTCGTGAGCTCGGCACCGCGTATCAGCGTGATGCCTCTGTCCTCGGCGTCCTTCACCGCCTGCAGATGGGAAATGTTGCCGTCTGGGTTCTTATTGTATCGCGGCATGGGCTGATGGTCTGTGAGCGCTATCGCGTCCAATCCCTCCTGATAGGCTTCCCAAACTCGAAAGTAGGGAGCCACTCCACCGTCGCTCTGATGCGTGTGCAGGTGCAGGTCGGCCTTGATGGTGCGGTAACCGAGGATGTCGGGAATGTGGATGGTACCTCGCTCGTGCGGATTGAGGTATCCCTGGAACGTGCGGTACTGGATAGTGTCTGTCTGGGCTTTGCCCGGCAGTGTGGCAGCCATAGCGGCAGCCAGCAAAATCATTTTTTTCATGACATGTAAAAGGTTAAATGGATTATAGGTAAATGGTGGATCCGTCTGTACATGAGCCGCCTATGCCTGTTGGTGGATTAGTGTCTATTTCTTGTCCTTGAGCAAGTCGCGGATTTCTGTAAGCAGTTTCTCTTCGGCAGAGGGCGCTGGCGGAGTGGCTGGTTTTGCCGGCTCTTCGGCCTTCTTGCGTGCCAGGTGGTTGATGCCCTTGACCATCATGAATATACACAGTGCGATGATGACAAAGTCGAAGGTGGTCTGGATGAAGTTGCCATAGTTGATGGTGGCTGGTTCGAGCTGCTCTATACCCAAGTCCATGGTGGGCAGCGTCACCTTGAGGTCGGAGAAGTTTACGCCGCCTATAAGCCAACCTATTGGAGGCATAATGATATCATTGACGAGCGAAGATACGATTTTGCCGAATGCGCCGCCGATGATAACACCGACAGCCATATCTACGGCATTTCCCTTGACAGCAAACTCCTTGAATTCGTTGATAAATTTACTCATAATGTTGCTCTTATTATTAATAATGTGTATGATAACACTTGAATTTTGCAAAGTCGAGTTGTCAGTATTGCCCTCCACGGTTCCCAGCCTTATGAAAATCTCGGGCAAGATGCTTTTTTTAATTTATTTAATACTCGTTTCGACTGCAAATATAGGAAATAATTTGTACCTTTGCGCTTGTAATAAAGAAAATTTGCATCAGAGCAATAAAATATTTACATAACCCTTTTAATTAAGTAAAAGTAAAATGACTAAAATTGGTATTAACGGATTTGGCCGTATCGGTCGTTTCGTATTCCGCGCAGCTCAGACTCGCGATGACATCCAGGTTGTAGGTATCAATGACCTCTGCCCCGTAGACTACTTGGCTTATATGCTCAAGTATGACACTATGCACGGTGCGTTCAAGGGTACAATCGAGGCTGATGTTGAGAACAGCCTTCTGATCGTAAACGGTCAGAAGATTCGCGTTACCGCTGAGCGCAACCCCGCTGACCTGAAGTGGAACGAGGTTGAGGCTGAGTACGTAGTTGAGTCAACTGGTCTCTTCCTGACTCAGGAGAAGGCTCAGGCTCACATCCAGGCCGGTGCTAAGTACGTTGTTATGTCAGCTCCTTCAAAGGACGCTACTCCAATGTTCGTATGTGGTGTAAACTTCGACAAGTACGTTAAGGGTACTCAGTTCGTATCTAACGCTTCTTGTACAACTAACTGTCTCGCTCCTATCGCTAAGGTTCTGAACGACAAGTTCGGTATCACCGATGGTCTGATGACAACTGTTCACTCTACAACTGCTACACAGAAGACTGTTGACGGTCCTTCTATGAAGGATTGGCGCGGTGGTCGTGCTGCTTCTGGCAACATCATCCCCTCTTCTACAGGTGCTGCTAAGGCCGTAGGTAAGGTTATTCCTGAGCTCAACGGCAAGCTGACCGGTATGTCTATGCGTGTTCCTACTCTCGACGTATCAGTAGTTGACCTGACTGTAAACCTCGCTAAGCCCGCTACATACGCAGAGATTTGCGCTGCAATGAAGGAGGCTTCTGAGGGTGAACTGAAGGGTGTTCTGGGTTACACAGAGGACGCTGTCGTATCTTCTGACTTCCTCGGTGATACTCGTACTTCTATCTTCGACGCCAAGGCTGGTATCGCTCTTACCGATACATTCGTAAAGGTTGTATCTTGGTATGACAACGAGATCGGTTACTCTAACAAGGTGCTCGAGCTCATCGCTCACATGAAGAAGGTTAACGGTTAATTGATAATCGTAGACATTAGTACAGGCCGTCCAGCATTGCTGGACGGCTTTTTTTATACCCTTGTGCAAGTCCATGGGCATCTCGGTGGTAAAAATCAGGGCGATTTATTTTGTATTTTTATTGGTTTGCATTACCTTTGTAGCAGATAGACAGCCCTTTGGCCTTGATGAGAGGTGTAGTGTAAGCAGGGCGAAGCTGTCGCAGAAAGAAGCAAATGCAGAAGATGATTACCATATTGGGTCCTACGGCGTCGGGCAAAACCAGTCTGGCTGCCGCCCTTGCCGCGCGTATCGATGCCGAGATTATCAGTGCCGACTCGCGTCAGGTGTACCGTGGCATGACCATCGGCACGGGCAAAGACCTCGACGACTACCGTCAGGGCGACCGCCTGATACCTTACCACCTGATAGATATTTGTGAACCCGGTACCAAGTATAACCTCTTCCAGTATCAGCAGGACTTCCACCTTATTTATAATAATATAGTGGCGCGCGGGGTGCGTCCCATTCTCTGCGGAGGTACGGGTCTCTATATCGAGAGCGTGCTCAAGGGTTACGCTCTGTCGCCCGTGCCACAAAACCAGGCATTGCGTGATAAGCTGGCAGACAAGTCGCTCGCCGAACTCACCGAAATGCTTGAAGACTTGAAGCATCGCAATCATTCGGTGATGCACAACCGGACCGATGTGGACACCGCGCAGCGCGCCATACGCGCCATAGAGATAGAGACCTATAATCTCGAGCACCCCACAGACAACCGCACGCTGCCACCCATAGACTCGGTCATCATCGGAGTGGACATCAATCGCGAAGAGCGTCGACGCAAGATAACGCAGCGCCTCAAGCAGCGCCTCGAAGAGGGTATGGTCGACGAGATACGTCAGTTGCTTGACCGTGGCATTGCCCCCGAGAATCTTATCTACTATGGTCTGGAATACAAGTTTGTCACCGAGTATGTCATCGGCAAGACCAGTTACGAGGAGATGTTCCGCCAGCTGGAGATAGCCATCCACCAGTTTGCCAAGCGGCAGATGACATGGTTCAGAGGTATGGAGCGCCGCGGCTTTACCATCCATTGGATAGATGCCCTTGACCCCATGGACAGCAAGGTGGCACAGATTATGGACATAGCACATATACAGCCCTAATATATAATAATGTAGAGAAATGGCAGTCAACGAAAACAAATGGGGAGTCATCTATTGCCCCAAACACACTTTCCGCAACAAGTCGCGATGGGATGTCATCGAGCGTGTGTTGCGTGCCCATCGCATAGACTATGACTACGTGCACAGCGAGAGTGCTGGTAGCGTGGACAGATTGGTCAAGATGATGGTCAACAACGGTTACCGCACTATCATCATCGCCGGTGGCGACTCTGCCCTCAACGATGCCGTCAACAGCCTGATGCAGTTTGACGCCGAGGTGCGCCAGCGCATCTCTCTCGGTGTTATCCCCAATGGTACGATGAATGACTTTGCCCATTACTGGGGGTTCCGTGAGGGCGAGGTCGAGCAGACTGTCGACTGGCTCTGTCAGCGCCGCGTGCGCCGGATTGACGTTGGCCGCATCAACTATCGCAACCGTCATGGCGAGGCTTGCCACCGCTACTTCCTTAACTGCGTCAACGTGGGACTTATTGCCGCCATTATGAATATGCGCAGTCAGACGCGCCAACTCTTGGGTTCGCGCACCCTGTCGTTTATCTTCTCCTTTATCCTCATGATATTCCAGCGTCTGGAGTATAAGATGCGTCTGCGTATCAATGATGACAAGATAGAGCGCAAGGTGATGACGGTGTGTGTGGGCAATGCCCTTGGCTACGGACAGACTCCCAACGCCGTGCCCTACAACGGCCTGCTCGATGTGTCGGTGGTCTATCATCCCGAGATTACTCAACTCTTTGAGGGATGGTATCTCTTCCTGCGCGGCAAGTTCCTCAACTCGCGCAGCGTTCATCCCTACCGCACGCGCGAGGTAACTTTCGACGAGATATCCCAGTCGCTGGTTAGCGTCGATGGCCGTCTGATGAACAGTCCCATGGCTCCCCTCAAGGTGAGGGTAGAGCAGGAGGTCATCAACTTCCTCATTCCCGAGTAGGCGATAACTCCCACACTCAGAATAACGCAAAGGCATGCCCTATATATAATAGGTGGCATGCCTTTGTTGGTATATGTCATCGGCGGAAATGACATCAACTCTCGGGCGGTTATCTATAATACTGCTGAATTTAGTGTTTTTTCGCAAATAGTTTATGAAAAATTTGCTTATCTGCATGGAATGTAGTATTTTTGAATGAGCATAAGCGAGCGCTCGTCGCTTGCTTCTAAAAACGAACAACTATTAATTAAATCTTGACATAAGTTTATGAGTTATCTTAAGTTTGAGAAAACTCTTATGACTAACCTCGAAGAGTCGTTGCCAAAGGAGTTGCTACGCACCAACCGCTCGGGAGCCTACTCGTGTTCCACCGTGGTAGAGTGTAACACTCGCAAGTATCATGGACTGCTTGTCGTGCCCGTTCCCGAGCTCGACGACGAGAACCATGTACTGCTTTCGTCGCTCGACGTGACAGTGATACAGCATGGAGCCGAGTTCAACCTGGGCCTCCATAAGTATCAGGGCAACAACTTCAGTCCCAAGGGTCATAAGTATATTCGTGAGTTTGATTGTGACAAAGTACCCACCACGCTGTATCGTGTCGGTGGCGTAATTCTGAAGCGCGAAGTGGTGTTCCAGCATTATGAGGACCGCATCCTTATCCGCTACACGCTGGTAGATGCCCACTCTGCCACCACGCTGCGTTTCCGTCCGTTCCTGACTTTCCGCAGTGTGCGCCAGTTTACCCATGAGAATTCGGTGGCTTCGCGCGAGTATTCTCAGGTAGACAATGGCATCAAGACCTGTATGTATGCCGGCTACCCCGACCTCTATATGCAGTTCTCCAAGAAGAACGAGTTCCACTTCGTTCCCGACTGGTATCGCGGAGTCGAGTATCCCAAGGAGCAGGAGCGTGGCTACGCTTCCAATGAGGACCTCTACGTGCCCGGATATTTCGAGATGAACATCAAGAAGGGCGAGAGCATCGTCTTTGCCGCTTCCACATCGCAGAGCAAGACCTCCGGTCTGAAGCGGTTGTTCGATGCCGAAGTCGAAGAGCGCACCCCGCGCGACAACTTCTTCCACTGTCTCGTCAATGCCGCCCACCAGTTCCATATCCATGAGAAGAACGACGACCGATATATCCTTGCCGGCTATCCTTGGTTCAAGAGCCGCGCCCGCGATACGTTCATCGCACTGCCCGGTCTCACTCTCTCCATCGAGGAAGACGAGTACTTCGACCTGGTGATGAAGACTGCCGAGGTGGCGCTGCGCGAGTTTATGGAAGGCAAGCCCATCACCAAGCATATCTATGAGATAGAGCAGCCCGATGTACCCCTCTGGGCTATCTGGGCCATCCAGCAGTACGCCAAGGAGTGTGGCCGCGAGAAGTGTGCCAAGAAGTATGGCGCCCTTGTCATCGATATCCTCAAGTATATCGAGAGCGACGGCCATCCTAACCTCAAGCTCCACGACAACGGCTTGCTCTATGCGCAGAGTTCGCATGGCGAGGCCATCACCTGGATGAACTCCGTGGCCAACGGCCGTCTCGTCGTTCCCCGTACAGGCTACATCGTCGAGTTCAACGCCCTGTGGTACAATGCGCTGCTCTTCGGTGCCTCTCTTCTCGATGAGGGCAATGCCGTGCGCGAACACCTCCAGGCTGTTGCCGCCAATGCCAAGCAGTCATTCCTCGATACATTCCTCAATGAGTATGGCTATCTCTACGACTATGTCGATGGCTATATGGTCGATTGGAGTGTGCGTCCTAACATGATTTTCCCCGTAGCTTTTGACTATTCGCCCCTCAATCAGGAGCAGAAGAAGAGCGTACTTGACATCTGTACCCGTGAACTGCTCACGCCCAAGGGCCTGCGTACGCTTTCGCCCAAGAGTGGTGGCTACAACCCCATGTATGTAGGTCCTCAGTCACAGCGCGACTATGCTTACCACCAGGGTACGGCATGGCCTTGGCTCGGCGGCTTCTATATGGAGGCTTGTCTGCGCCTCTACAAGCGCACTCGTCTGAGCTTCATCGAGCGCCAGATGGTGGGCTACGAAGACGAAATGTCTAACCATTGCATCGGAACTATCCCCGAGCTCTTCGATGGCAACCCGCCATTCCAGGGCAGAGGCGCTATCTCGTTTGCCATGAACGTGGCAGAGATTCTCAGGGCAATGGAGTTGCTGGAAAAGTATTCATATAAATAATAGGAGGACCGCAAATGAAAGTTTTAATGTTTGGTTGGGAGTATCCTCCTCATGTATATGGTGGACTGGCTACCGCCAACTATGGTATATCTCAAGGTCTGCACGCCCAGGGTGATATAGAGACGATACTCTGTCTGCCCAAACCATGGGGCGATGAAGACCGCAGCGCCGCCAATATCGTGGCGATGAACTGTGTGCCTATCGCCTGGCGCGATGTCGATTACGACTATGTGAAGAATAAGGTGGGTAACATTATGGACCCCGACCTCTACTTCCGCCTGCGCGACCACATCTATTCTGATTTCAATTATATGCACGTCAATGACCTCGGTGCGATGGAGTTTGCCGGTGGATATCCCTCCAATCTCCATCAGGAAATCAATAACTATTCGATTATCGCCGGAGTCGTTGCCCGCACGTTCGATTACGACATCATCCATGCCCACGACTGGCTTACCTATCCCGCCGGCATCCATGCCAAGAAGGTTTCGGGCAAGCCCCTGTGCATCCATGTCCATGCCACCGACTTCGACCGTAGCCGTGGCAAGGTCAACCCTACAGTCTTCTCGATAGAGAAAGACGGTATGGACAACGCCGACTGCATCATGTGCGTATCTGAGCTCACCCGCCAGACCGTCATCAACCAGTATCATCAGGATCCCCGCAAGTGCTTCACCGTGCACAACGCTGTGTATCCCCTGCGTCAGGAGCTGGCCGATATTCCTCGTCCCGACCACACCGGAAAGGAGAAGGTAGTGACATTCCTTGGCCGCATCACCATGCAGAAGGGACCTGAGTATTTCGTTGAAGCCGCCAACCTCGTGCTCCACCGCACCCGCAACGTGCGTTTCTGCATGGCTGGTTCGGGCGATATGATGGACCAGATGATTTACCTCGCTGCCGAGCGCGGCATTGCCGACCGTTTCCACTTCCCGGGCTTCATGCGCGGCAAGCAGGTCTATGAGTGTCTCAAGGACTCTGATGTCTACGTGATGCCTTCAGTGAGCGAGCCTTTCGGTATCTCTCCGCTCGAGGCGATGCAGTGTGGCACTCCTTCTATCATCAGTAAGCAGAGCGGTTGTGCCGAGATTCTCGACAACTGTATCAAGGTAGACTACTGGGACATCCACGCCATGGCCGACGCCATCTACTCCATCTGCCACAATGAGAGCCTCTTCCATTATCTGCAGACCGAAGGCAAGAACGAGGTCGACCAGATTACTTGGGAGAAGGTAGGCGCATGGATACGAGAACTCTATGAGCGCACGCTCAATGGCAATAACTAACAACTAACAAACAACGATTATGAAGACAATTTGTTTATATTTCGAAATACATCAGATTACACATCTTAAGAGATACCGCTTCTTTGATATCGGTACCGACCATTATTACTATGATGACTACGAGAACGAACGCGATATCACCGATATCGCCGAGCGTAGCTACATGCCCGCCCTCAATGCCCTTGGCGAAATGATTAAGGAGCATGGCAAGGCCTTCAAGGTAGCCTTCTCGCTCTCGGGTGTAGGTATCGAGCAGCTGGAGATGCACGCACCCCAGGTGCTTGCCAAACTGCAGGAGCTCAATGACACCGGCTGCGTGGAGTTCCTCGCCGAGCCTTATTCTCATGGCCTCTCATCACTGGCCAATGAGGAGAGCTTCATCACCGATGTCAAGAAGCAGGTGGAGAAAATCAAGGAGTACTTCAACCAGTCTCCCAAGGTGCTGCGCAATTCCGGCCTTATCTATAGCGATGACATCGGTATGCAGGCAGCCAACATGGGCTTCAAGGGCATGCTCACCGAGGGTGCCAAGCATGTGTTGGGATGGAAATCTCCCCACTACATCTACCACTGTGCCCTCAACCCCAAGCTCAAGTTGCTCTTGCGCGACGTCAACCTCAGCGACGACATCTCTCTGCGTTTCAACAACAGCGACTGGGAGGGCTACCCACTCTTCGCCGACAACTATATCCGCAAGATAGCCGAGTGTCCTGAGGAAGAGCAGTTCTATGGCATCTTCATGAACCTCTCTGCCATCGGCGTGGCCCAGCCTCTGTCGAGCAACATCCTCGAGTTCTTCAAGGCATTGCCCGCCTGCGCCAAGGCACAGGGCATCACCTTCTCCACTCCTTCAGAGGTGTGCGCCAAGATGAAGTCTGTGGGTCAGCTCGATGTTCCCGATACTCTCTCATGGATGGACGAGGAGCGCGATGTGTCTTGCTGGCTGGGTAACCCCATGCAGCGCGAGGCTTTCAACAAGCTCTACAGCGTAGCCGACCGCGTGCGCATCGCCAACGACCCACGTATCAACCAGGACTGGGACTATCTGCAGGCTACCAATAACTTCTACTTCATCTCCACCAAACCTTCGGGAGTGGCAGTGGATAGAGGTATCTATGCCAGCGCCTTCGATGCGTTCACCAACTATATGAACATCCTCGGCGACTTCATCAACCGTGTCAACAACCTTTATCCTGAGGACATCGACAATGAGGAACTCGAGTCGCTGCTTACCACTATTCGCAACCAGGGCGACGAGATAGAGCTCAAGGATAAAGAGATAGTACGTCTGCAGGCAAAGATTGAAAAGATTGAGGCTGCCAGCGAGAAGCTGCGTGAGCAGGTTGAGGCCAAGACCGCCAAGAAGGCTGCTCCCAAGGCCAAAGCTGCTGCCAAACCTAAGGCTGCCGCCAAGCCCAAGGCTGTGAAGGCCAAGGAAGAGAAGCCTAAGGCAGAAAAGTAAACCAAGCCCAGACCCTCGACTGCAGATAGCGGCAATCGAGGGCCAACGGGTACCCTCATAAGTTAAGTGTGACGCACCTTGTGCGTCTGCCACAGAGCGCGAACCATCGTTCCCTCTATGCCAGACACATCAGGGTGCGTTTTTTTGTATCCCCCTTGCCACGCCTTGTTTCTTCGCTAATACCGCGGAAGACTTGGTGGTGAAACTTGCCAGTAAAAAGGCAGGAACAGTCATCAATAGGGTAGAGGCAGTGTAAAGCAGAATGGTAAAGGGTTGGAGTACTGTGCAGCCAACCAGTAAGCGGACGATATTGATGTAAAGCAAACCAGTAAAAGCCAAGTCTTGCCATTTTCTTGTTATCGGCAGAGATTGTGATATCTGCGTTTGTCCTTGATTTATACCATCTTTAGCCATGTCCTGATGCCCTCTGCTGGTTCGTATCTTATGTTACGAGCGTACGTGCCTTATGTTACGAGCGCTCGTAACAATTGATACGAGTGTTCGTGCCTTTTGATACGTGCCGGCAGAGTTGCTGGCGAGTGTACTACAGATAGTCGCGTAAGTCGTATAGATGGTTTGCGACTAAATATCAAATAATTTGAAAGATTTCTGTTAAAACATTTGGGGAAGTCAAATATATATCCTATTTTTGCCATTATTATTTTGATTTCAACCATTTATTTTGAAATCACCCTGAGGTTGGTCGCATCCTGCACCAACCTCTTTTGCAATATCTGGGAAGCAAATCAGCACTTTTCTTACTTAAAATTTGTCATTTATAAAGAAAAATACTATCTTTGCAGCAATTATTAACAGTATTTACACAATAAATCGCAAGCCTATCGCCTACATTTACTCCAATAGTAAAGAAAGAAATAATGGATGTATATAGCAAGATGACCGATGAAGAGTTGGCCATAGCATACATAAAAGGTGATAATAATGCCTTCGATTTATTGCTCTCACGCAATCAGCAGAGGCTTTATTCCTACATATTGTTCGTTGTCCACGACAGCGAGATGGCAGAAGATGTGTTTCAAGACACGTTTGTCAAAGTCATTATGCGTCTCCAGTCGGGCCAGTATACCTCCTGCGGCAAGTTCTCCGCATGGATTATGCGCATAGCCCACAATGTCATCATGGACTATTATCGCGACCAGCGCATAGAGAGTGTGGTGAGCACGGTCGACAATGAGGACCTTTCTCAGATTGACGGGCGCCATGTGATAGTGCCCAATGTGGAGAGCCGCTATGTCAACGAGCAGGTGTATAGCGATGTTCGGCGCATGATGAACCTCCTGCCGCCATCGCAGCGTGAGGTTATCTTCATGCGGTTCTTTCAGGAAATGTCGTTCAAGGAAATCGCCGAGGCCACCAGCGTAAGCATCAATACGGCTCTTGGTCGTATGCGTTACGCCGTGCTCAACCTGCGGCGCATGGCCAAGTCCAACGGCATCACTCTACAGTTGGACTGACCGTCCAGCGGGCATTCAGTCTCTTGACTTCAGACTCAGTATGGTAGCCTCGGGGTCTTCTGCACCGAAGACATAGCTGCCACTTACCAATACATCGGCACCGGCTGCGACGAGCATCGGTGCCGTTTTTCCGTTTACGCCACCATCTACCTCTATCAGCGGTCTGTGTTCCAGCCGGTCTATCATCTGTCTCAGTCTCCTTACCTTGTCGGTCGAGCTGGTGATAAACGACTGGCCCGAGAAGCCCGGGTTGACGCTCATAATCAGCACAAGGTCTACATCGGAGAGCACCTCCTCGACCATAGCCAGCGGCGTGGCGGGGTTGAGAGCCACTCCGGCTTTCATGCCGACGCTGTGTATCTCCTGGATGGTGCGGTGCAGATGGGTGCAGGCCTCGGCGTGTACGGTCATCAGCGCTCCGCCGGCATCGGCGACCTGGCGTATATAGTTCTCGGGATGCACGGTCATCATGTGTACATCCAGCGGCTTCTGGCATACCGTGTGTACTGCTTTGATAACGGGCAGTCCAAACGAGATGTTGGGCACAAACACGCCGTCCATCACATCCATGTGCAGCCAGTCGGCTGCGCTGCGGTTTATCATCTCCGAGTCTTCGCCCAACCGTGTAAAGTCGGCCGACAGCAATGAGGGGGATATCAGTATCTCTTTGTTCATCTTATTCTATCATTAAGGTTTAATCAGTTCATACACACATTATATTTCCCATCTTTCATGTGGGCGCGCTGGCAGAGCCGGGCTATCTGTCTGATAAGTTGCAAAGTTTTTTCCGAGGGCTTCACCTCGTTAGGAGTAAAATAGTTCATAGGCATTTCTAATAGTCTTTATATTTGTATAACGCATCTTTTCGGTCTTTATTACATCCGCGTGACATTTTCTTTTGCTCAAAACAGCCACCTGTAGGGTCACGGTCGGTCTGGAGATGACCGCCACCGATACAGTCACGCGCGCGTATATTATAATAGGTATAAGAAATCGGCTGAGGGTCTCAGTAATAAAATTGCGGTAAATCACAAATTTTTCTTTCAAAAAGTTTGCAGGCTCGTAGATTATCGTTATATTTGCAGCGTAAACAGTAAAGACAATGAAGAATATGGTATCTATAGCATGGTGGTGGCGTAACTCAAGATTGATAAAGTCGTGAGTCGCTCAGCCGTATAGATATCCCGTAGATATAAGATAAAGGCCTGCCGTAACTTACGACAGGCCTTTTTTCGTAACCCCGACATTTTGAACCAACACTATAAAAGACAAGACTATGGAGATGAAAGATTATTTGACGTGTGTGCTCCGCCAGGAACGGCTCAGCCGCGAAGAGACCAAGGACATCCTGACAGGCATCACCCGCGACGCCTATCCCGCCGAGCAGATTACGGCCCTCCTTACCGCCATACAGATGCGCGGAGTGACCGTTGACGAGCTGTTGGGCTTCCGCGACGGCATATTGGAGACCGGCGTGCAGGCCCCGTTGGACTGCGACCGCTATATCGACGTAGTGGGCACTGGCGGCGACCGCAAGAATACGTTCAACATCTCTACCACGGCGTGCTTCGTCATCGCCGGCGCCGGCTACAAGGTTGCCAAGCATGGCAATTATGCCGCCACCAGTGTGAGCGGAGCCTCCAACGTGATAGCCCTTCACGGTGTGCGCTTTACCAGCGACCTCGACACCCTCAACCGTTCGCTCCACGAGGCAGGCATCGTCTATCTCCATGCCCAGCTCTTCGCCAAGGCCATGAAGCACGTGGCCCCAATCCGCAAGGCGCTCCAGTTTCCTACCGTCTTCAACCTGTTGGGGCCGCTGGTCAACCCCTCTCACCCCAAGGCCCAACTGCTGGGCGTAGCCAACCTCGACCAGATGCGCCTCTACGCCCAGGTCTATCAGCGCTTGGGCATCGACTATGGCATCATCAACAGCATCGACGGCTACGACGAAATCTCGCTTACCGGCGACTTCAAGGTGTCGACCAACCAGTATGAGCGTGTCTTCTCGCCTGCCGACCTGGGCATGCAGGTGGCTCTGCCCGAAGAACTTCAGGCCGGAGCCACCGAGGAAGAGGCTGCCGCCATCTTCGACAGCGTGCTCAACAATACCTGTCTGCCCGCCCAGAAGAACATCGTGGTCGCCAACGCCGCCTTCGGCATCCAGGTCATGGAGCGCGGGCTGAAGTCTATCGACGAGTGTATCGAGATTGCCCGTGAGAGTATTGACAGCGGTGCTGCCCTCAATGCCTTCCGTCGTTTTGTAACCATCAATTCATAGCCGACATGAGAGATATACTGGAAGAGATAGTCGCCAACAAGCGCGAGGAGATAGCGCAGTTCCACCAGTTGCTGCCCATCACCACGCTGGCCACGCTGACCGAGAAGATGCTCCACATCGCCGTGCCCTCGATGCGTCGGGCGCTCATGGAGTCGACTACCGGCATCATCGCCGAGTTCAAGCGCCGTTCGCCCTCGCGTGGCTGGATACACCGCGACGCCCGTGTGAGCGAGGTGGTGCCTGCCTATGAGCAGGGTGGGGCTTCGGCTGTCAGCATCCTTACCGACCGCAACTACTTTGGCGGCTACGACGAGCATATCCAGCAGGCGCGCTTCATGGGCGTCAGACTCCCCATACTCTACAAGAACTTCGTGGTCGACGAGTACCAGCTCTTCCAGGCCCGCTATTGTGGCGCGTCGGCTGTGCTGCTCATCGCCTCGGTGCTGACTATCGACGAGTGCCGCCGCCTGATGTCGCTTGCCCACCAGCTGGGTCTGGAGGTGCTGCTCGAGATGCACGCCGAGAGCGAAGTCGACTATGCTGCCCTCGAGCCCGACATGTATGGCATCAACAACCGCCACCTCGGTACATTCACCACCGATGTCGACACCAGCTTCCATCTGGCTGAGCGTCTGCCCCATGATGCCTGCAAGGTGAGTGAGAGCGGCATCTTTTCGCCCGATGTCATTGCGCGTCTGCGCGAGTCGGGCTACCGCGGCTTCCTCATCGGCGAGACCTTTATGCGCGAGCCCAGTCCTGGCGACGCCCTCGCCCGTATGGTCGGCCAATTGAACGACCTCAGTAACAACAACCATTAAAACTATACAGACTATGATTATCAAAGTATGCGGCATGACCGATGCCGAGAATATCACAGCCGTCGAGCACTTGGGCGCCGACATGATAGGCATGGTGTTCTATCCCCAGTCTCCACGCTACGTGCAGATGGTGCGCTCTCGCGCCGGAAGCATGCCCGACTACAGCCGTGAGCGACTCGACCAGCTGCAACGCCACCTCGACGATGGCGCGGCTCCGGTGCAGAAGCCTGCCCACGTGCCCCGTGTGGGTGTCTTCGTCGACGATATGCCCCAGAACATCGTGACCCGTGTCTACAACTACGGCCTCGACTATGTGCAGTTGCATGGCGACGAGTCGCGCATCACCTGTGACAACCTGCGGCGCACCATCGCCCCCGACATCCGTCCGGGACTGCGCATCATCAAGGCCATCCCCGTGGCCGACGCCCGTGACATAGACCGCTGGCGCGAGTATGACGGCGCGGTCGACATGCTGCTCTTCGACACGCGCAGCGACAGCGTCGGAGGCAGCGGCAACCGCTTCGACTGGACGCTGCTCGACCGCTACGACGGCAACATCCCCTTCCTGCTCGGTGGCGGTATCGGGCCCGACGATGTAGACAGGGTACGCGCCTTCCACCATCCCCAGTTTGCCGGCATCGACCTCAACAGCAGGTTTGAAACCCAGCCCGGCATCAAGGACATCCACTTGCTCCGCAACTTTATCAACGCTATACGAAATGAATAAGATAAACAGATTGTTTCAGGATAACACAGACCGTAAACTCCACTCGCTCTACTTCTGCGCGGGTGCCCCTACGGTCGACATAGTGCCCCAGGTGCTGCTCACGCTGCAGCGCCGGGGCATCGATATGGTCGAGGTGGGCATCCCCTTCAGCGACCCGCTTGCCGACGGTCCCGTCATTCAGGCGGCAGGCACCGTGGCTCTGCGCAATGGCATTACGCTCGACAAGATATTCTGCCAGATAGACAGCATCAAGGACCAGGTTCGCATCCCCTTGGTACTGATGGGCTATCTCAACGTGGTGATGCACTATGGATATGAAGCCTTTTTCCAGCGCTGCGTGGCTACGGGTGTGTCGGGGTGCATAATTCCCGACCTGCCGTTCGATGATTATCTCAAGGTGGTCAAACCCATCGCCGACCGTTATGATGTGCGCGTCATCATGATGATTACGCCCGAGACATCGGCCGAGCGCATACGCCTCATCGACCGCCATACCGACGGGTTCATCTATATGGTGTCGAGCGCAGGCATCACCGGCGCCCAGCAGAGTTTTGGCGACGCCAAGGTCGACTACTTCCGCCGCATAGACGCCATGCAACTGCGCAACCCGCGCATGATAGGATTTGGAATATCCAACCGGCAGACGCTGGAGAGTGCCCAAGCCTACGCCGCCGGAACCATTATCGGCAGCAAGTTTGTCACTCTGCTCAACGAAACACGCGATGCCGACAAGGCCATAGACAAACTTAATGAAGCATTAGCCCAATGAAATACACAGTAGACAAAAACGGATTTTTCGGTCGTTACGGCGGAGCCTATGTTCCCGAAATATTATACAAGTGTGTGCACGACCTGCAGGATGCTTATCTCGACATCCTCGGCAGCGATGAATTCAAGCGCGAGTACCATCAATTGCTGCGCGACTATGTGGGGCGTCCTTCTCCCCTCTATTATGCCGACCGTATGAGTCGCCGCTATGGTTGCCGCCTTTATCTCAAGCGCGAAGACCTCAACCATACCGGAGCCCACAAAATCAACAACACCATCGGTCAGATACTCCTTGCCCGCCACATGGGCAAGACGCGCATCATTGCCGAAACCGGTGCCGGCCAGCATGGCGTGGCCACAGCCACGGTGTGTGCGCTGATGGGTATGCAGTGTGAAATCTTCATGGGCAAGACCGATGTGGAGCGCCAGCATACCAATGTGGAGCGTATGCGTATGCTCGGTGCCACGGTGCATCCCGTCACCACCGGCAACATGACCCTCAGTGACGCCTGCAGCGAGGCCATCCGCGACTGGTGCAGCCATCCGCGCGACACCTATTACCTCGTCGGGTCGACAATGGGACCTCATCCTTATCCCGATATCGTCGCCAAGATGCAGAGCGTCATTTCCGAAGAAATCAAGTGGCAGCTCCAGGAGAAGACGGGGCGTGACTATCCCGACTTCCTCATAGCCTGTGTGGGTGGAGGCAGCAACGCCGCCAGCACCATCTATCACTACATCGACGACGAGCGTGTGAGCATTGTCCTCGCCGAAGCCGGTGGTCATGGGGTAGACACCGATTACACTGCCGCCACCATCCAGGCTGGTACCGAGGGTATCATCCACGGTGCCCGTACGCTTGTGATGCAGACCGACGACGGCCAGATTAAGGAGGCGTTCACCATCAGCGCCGGACTCGACTATCCTGGCATCGGACCCATGCACGCTGACCTTGCCGAGCGTGGCCGCGAACAGGTGATAGCCATCAACGACGACGAAGCCATCCGTGCCGGCTACGAACTTACCCGTACCGAGGGCATCATCCCTGCCATTGAGAGCGCCCATGCCGTGGCTGCGCTCAGTCATCTCCGCTTCCGTCCTGAGGATGTGGCCGTTCTCACCGTCTCGGGTCGTGGCGACAAAGATGTAGAAACATATCTCGCCCATAAGAGGGCACTGAAAAAGTCCCCTTTTTTTATGACCAAAACGGAAAATGCTTACGATTTGTAACTTCTCTTTCTGCAAATCACCTAAAATAAGGCTAAAATAGACAGATAATAAAGGGTAAAACAGCTATTTCTCCGTCATCAACTTTCAATTTGATAGTGGTTTTTAGTTTTTCAGTGCCCTCCCATAAGGATATGGCAGGCGAGTACGGCGATTTCTAACCCATTGTCCGAACAGTCATTATGAGTCATACTTATAATTACCAGACCGTGTCGAGCACCATTCTTGCCGACCTCTATACTCCCGTGGGTGTTTACCTGAGTCTGCGCGGACTCTATCCACAGTCTGCACTCATGGAGAGCAGCGATTACCACAGCCACGATACAGCCCGCTCGTTTATAGCCATCCATCCCATGGCGTCGTTTGCAGTGTCCCATGGCGTCGCCATCACCTCCTTGCCCGACGGCACCGTTCTCCGCCAGCCCCTCGATCTCGACCGCAAGGGCGTAGCCAAAGAGCAGGTGGCTCAGGCGCTGGGTGATTTCCTCGCAGCCTTCCATGTCGAAGGCGAGGGTAGGGAGTATTGCGGCGTCTATGGCTTCACCTCTTTCAATGCCGTGCGCTACTTTGAGAATATCGATGTGGTCGACGACACGCAGCCCGCCAACGACGCCCCCGATATGCTCTATGTCATGTATCGCGACCTGATAGTCTTTGACCATTATTCCAACCGCATCCGGCTGGTTTCCCTCGTGCGCGAAGGCGACTCTGTGGCTGCTGGCGGTAAGGTGCTCACCGACATAGAGCAGCAGTTGCGCCGTCCTGGCCAGTGCTACGATTTCCACACCGAAGGCCCCGTCTTCAGCACCCTCACTGACGAAGCCCATCGTGCCAATATCCGTCGCTGTGTAGCCCACTGTCTGCGTGGCGATGTCTTCCAAATTGTGGTCTCTCGTCGTTTCTGCCAGCGCTATAGCGGCGACGACTTCCGCCTTTACCGTGCGCTGCGCAGCATCAATCCCTCGCCCTATCTCTTCTATTTCGACTTCGGCGGTTACCGCATCTTCGGTTCCAGTCCTGAGACCCACTGCCGCATTGATGGCGACCGCGCCTATATCGACCCCATTGCCGGAACCACCCGTCGTACCGGTGACCCTGCAGAGGACCGTCGGCATGCCGAGTTCTTGCGTAACGATGCCAAGGAGAATGCCGAGCACGTGATGCTGGTCGACCTGGCGCGCAACGACCTCAGCCGCAACTGTCAGGATGTCAAGGTCGATTTCTTCAAGGATATGCAGTTCTACAGCCATGTCATCCACCTGGTGAGCCGGGTCAGCGGCAGACTTCTGCAGCCCCACTCCCCGAGCGCCAAGATACGTGCCTTCTTCGACACCTTCCCTGCCGGCACGCTGTCGGGGGCTCCCAAGGTGAGGGCGATGCAGATTATCAGCGAGCTCGAGCCCCACAATCGTGGTGCCTATGGTGGCTGCATCGGCTTCATCGGTCTCGACGGTGACCTCAATCAAGCCATCGTCATCCGCACCTTCGTCAGTCGCAATGGAGAGCTCTGGTTCCAGGCTGGCAGTGGCGTCGTGGCAAAGAGCAATGATGAATACGAACTCCAGGAATGTAATAACAAACTCGGTGCGCTCACGCGTGCCATCAAAGAGGCTGAATCATGATGAAACAGACAGATAATAGCCACACCCCGCAGGTGTCGGTGGCAGTGATAGACAATTACGACTCCTTCACCTATAATTTCGTTCACCTTGTGCGCAGTCTTGGCGCTCGGGTAACCGTCTTCCGCAACGACCAGTTTGACTTGCCCGACCTTGCCGACTATGACAAGCTCTTGCTTTCGCCAGGTCCAGGCATCCCGTCAGAGGCTGGGCTGCTGCTCGATGTCATCCGCACCTACGCCGCCACCAAACCTATCCTCGGTGTGTGCCTTGGCCATCAGGCTATCGGCGAGGTCTTTGGCGCCCGGCTTACCAATCTTGCCGAGGTCTTCCACGGTGTGGCGACCGAGGGTACCAATCTGCAGCGCGACTACATCTTCCGCGACCTTCCTCCACGCATTACCATGGGCCGTTACCACTCTTGGGTGGTCGAGAGGTCGTCTCTGCCAGCCTGTCTGGAGGTCACTGCCGAGAGCGACGAAGGCTTTGTCATGGCACTACGCCATCGCGACTACGATGTCCATGGCATCCAGTTCCATCCAGAGAGTGTGCTCACGCCCCAGGGCGCCACTATCGTCAGCAACTGGCTGAAAGGCTAAGCCCGTGACAGTCATCTGACCGATGGCGACCCCTTCGGCATAACAAAAAATCCGCATAGTGAGTCTATGCGGATTTTCTGTTATCTTGGGGATGCTGTTTACAACTTCACCTTGCGCTTGGCGCCCTTGCTCTCGTTGCCTACGCGGTCGAGGGCAGTCACCACATATTTATATTTCTTTGTACCGCCGTCGTAGGGCAGACGGTAGTAGTTGTCATAGGTTATCTTTACGATTTTGGAAGCGTCTGCCAGGTTTACTTTCTCGCCCTTGGCGAAGCGGTAAATGACATAGCGGCGCGCCTCGTCGCCCCATTTCTTCGCTTTGGGGGCCGACCAGTAGAGCATCAGTCCGTCTTCTGTCCACGCGTCACCCATCTTGGCTGGCTTCTTGGGTGCCTTGCTGTCCAGGAAAGGCATATATGGAGGCAGAGCCTTTGACTTCCAGTATACGTTGCGCAGCATGGTGCCGTAGCTACCCATGTCTTCGGCAGCCACCTTGGCATACCAGAGCACGGTGCCGCTCACGTTGCGCAACTGGCGGTGCAGACTGAACTTGGCAGCCATCTGATGGGTGTTGGGGTTGGCAGGGTCGCTGTTCTGTACGGTGTTCTCGATGCTCTCGCCGATGTAGAGCGGACGGTTGGCCATGTGTTTAGCCCACCATTTGATGAGCTTTTCATAGTCTGCTAATGGATGACCGATGTGCCAATAGAGCTGTGGCACGCAGTAGTCTATCCATCCGTTGTTGACCCACAGCAGCACGTCGGCATAGAGTTGGTCGTAGTTCTGCAGACCGTTGGTGTCGCTACCTATGGGCGAACTCTTCTTGTTGCGGTAGATACCAAAGGGCGACACGCCAAACTTGACCCAAGGCTTGAGTTTGTGCACGTGCTCGCCCATCTCCTTGACAAAGAGATTGACATTGTAGCGGCGCCAGTCGCCACGGTCGGCTATACCATTATTATATAAGGCATACTCACGGTCATCGGGGATGGGGCGTCCGCCTTCGGGGTAGGGGTAGAAGTAGTCGTCGATGTGTATGCCGTCGATGTCATAGCGGCTCACGATGTCGTCGACCACAGAGAGGATATAGTCGCGGTTCTCCTTGAGTCCCGGGTTGAGCACATAGAGACCGCCATACTCGAACGCACGCTCAGGGTGAGTTTTGAGGATGTGGTTGTCGGCCAGACGGGTAGGGCTCTTCATGCGGGCGCGATAGGGGTTTATCCACGCATGAAACTCCATTCCGCGGCGGTGACACTGCTGTATCATCCATGCCATTGGGTCCCAGTAGGGAGATGGTGCCTTGCCCTGCACTCCGGTGAGGTAACGGCTCCACGGCTCAATCTTGCTCTCATAGAGGGCGTCACATTCGCCGCGCACCTGGAAGATGATGGCGTTGGCGCCATCCTTTTCCAGCTCGTCGAGCTGATGTGTGAGCATCTGCTGTATTTCTGCTGTCGATTTACCCAGATACATGCCGTTGACAAACTGCATCCAAGCGCCTCTGAACTCACGTTTGCCCCCGTCGCCATACATGCTGGTAGGAGCGAGCAGCCATAGGGCTGCCACCATTACAATCAGTAGTTTTTTCATTATTTGGTTTTGTTCCTCTGTTTTCTACTACAAAAATACGATGATTGTCGAGGATATCAAAATAATCGACGAACAAATTGTAAAAAAGCCTTTATCTTCCTTCACTTTTCCCTCTTCAGCACCATGCTGTGGCGCTATGGGCGTGTCGATTGCGTCTCTGTCGGGCACAAACGACAAATCCGCCATGACAGAGGCAGATGCCCTTGTCGTGGCGGATTGGCTGGTCATCGTGACCGACAGCTTAGAAGCGGTAGCTCAGCGTAGCCATCACCTGGTTGCGGTCGTGGCTCACCTTGGTGGCTCTTACGATGCAGTTGTTCTCAGGGTTGGTGTCACCGTAGTAGCTCATGAAGGGGTAGAAGTCACCATTGGTATGGCTGTACTGGTATGCCAGGTCGAGGTTGATGTTCTTGCTGGCTTGGAAACCCAGACCCAGAGTGAAGCGGTTGGTGGCTTTCCAGTTGGTGTAGTCGGTAGAGGTGGCGTAGCCCGAACCGGGAGACTCGAGCGAACCGTCGCGGAAGCCGTTTTCGTCGAAGACGGCAGAAACCCAGTTGTAGCCTGCGCGCAGAGCCAGTGTAGGCAGTGGCTTGAGCTCGGCACCCAACTTGAGGGTATGCACACCCTTGAGCGTGCGCTCGGTATGGGCGTTCATCACGTCGTCGCTGCTGCTGGTGTCATAGGCGTCGCCGTACCATGGGTCGTAGTATGTGCCGTCTATCACGCGGTTGTCTATGCTGCCATAGTCAGAATACTCATAGGTGGCACCCAGGGCGAGGTAGCTGCCCACGGTGTGCCCCAGACTCACGCCAAACTTCCACGGAGTATATATCTTGTACTCGTAGTTGCAGTAGTTGCGGATGTAAGCGCTGCTGTTGTTATCCGACAGGTTTCCGCTGTACTGTACAAATCCGCTGCCGGCGTCGCCCCTCAGTTTCAGGTCATAGAAGACAGGGCTGTTGATGTACAGACCCACGCGGAAAGGCGAGCCGCCAACGGGCAGGAAGATGGCACCCACCTTGACATCGACACCAGTACCGTCTATCTTCAGCCGTTCGGCAGAGGCACCGTTGGTGTTCTGCTCCAACTGCTCAAAGTAGGTGCTGCTGGAGCGATAGTTCACATCGTGTAAGCCCACGGTGACTCCGAGGTAGAAGTTGTTGCTCACAGCGCCACTGATGTTGAAGTCGTAGACGCCGATGTAACCATGTTGGTACTGGCCGAAGTCAAAAGCCTGGCCGTTGTAGTAGTCCATGTATTTTTTGCCCTGGTCGTCGGTCTTCTCGAGTATCTTCTTGTAGTTGGCATCGATGGCGTTCCAGCCCCAATCGCCCACCTTGTCGTACTTGATGGCCGAGAGCTTGTTCTGTGAAGCCATAGAGAGCGCACCGCTGGCAGTAAGTATCTGGTCGAAGTTGCGGCTCTTGTGGTAGTTGAAGCCCACGTTGATGCAGGGCTTGCCGTTAAACTTGAGCGGAGCCACGATACCTATCTGGTCAAAGCTGGCATTGGTCTTGTGACCGCCGCTCACGCTGTGGCTCTCCACGCCGTTCTGCCATACCAGTCCGCCGGTGACACTCACCTGGGTGCGGCTGAAGAAGCCCGTACCGGCAGGGTTGCTGGTCATCGTTGAGATGTCGGCACCCAGTGCCTCCATAGCGCCACCCATACCTACGTAGCGGGCGGTACCGTTGAGGTCGTTGCCGATGAGTTTGGTATCTTGATATGTCTCCTGGGCGGTGGCTGTCAGGGCAGCCATCGAAGCCAACAGGGCAAAAAACAAATTCTTGGTATTCATAATCTTATCTGTTTGTTATAATGTTCAACTGCTTAATGTGGTCTGTCTTATCGGTGTCCGCCACCAAAGCGTCCGCCGCCACCACCACCGGTGTGTCCGCCGCCGAAGCCGCCCCCGCGTGAACCTCCAAATCCGCCGCCAAACGAACCAGAGGGCATCGATGGCGTGCTGGGACGCCCACCGAAGTTATAGTTGTCTTGGCGGGTGGGGTTGTTGCGGTTGCCGAAGGTGCGGTTGTCGTAGGTACGACTGTTGCGACCGCCAAACGAGCGCGTGCCGTTCTGTCCGTAAGCCACGCTGCGTCCCGAACCCTGACGCTGCGTCCCGCCCCAAGAGCGGTAGCCGGCATAACTGCCACGGCTGCCACTGTGGGTGACATAGACGCCGCCCCAGTAGCCCGGCCATCCCCAGCCATGGTAGTAGCCTGGCCATCCCCAACCTGCATAGTAGTAGGGATTGTACCAGCCATAGTAGCCATAATATCTGGGATACCAGGGGTCGTAGAACGGGTCGCCATACCATGGGTCATACCACGCCCAACGCCAATAGTAGGGCGAATATCCATAACTATAGCGGTAGCTGTAGAGCCAAGGGTCGTAGTAGCCGTCCCATCGGCTCATGCGGCGGCTGTAGGCAAAGTCGTCGTCGACAGCGTTGCTGCGGTATTTGGCCACAAAGGTAGTGTCTACATACACCGAGTCGGGATAGACACCATTGCCCTGCTGAAACTGGATGATGTCGTTGCCCAGACTGTCATTGCCCAACTTCTGATAGTGGCTCCAGTATTTGCCACGACGGTTATATTCATCCACATCACGGTTGCTGCCCACATAGTATGCGGGCTCGGTGTCGGCCGAAGCCTGCGCCTTCTTCTTCGGGGTGAAATAGAGGTCATCCTGTGCCATCGCCGAGAGCGGTAGAGCACAGAGAAGCACTGCAAGAATATACAATTGTTTCATATCTCTTATTACTTTTAATAGCTATTCAGTATCTTACTCTGCAAAATTAGTACCATTGTCTCTGCAAAATTAAGGAAAAACCCTAAAGGATGGTAGGTTTTTCCCTATTAATTTATAAATTTGTAACGCAATTATAAAAGTTTAATCAATAGGAGTATATATATGAAGTATTTGGCAGCCCATTTCGAGATTGCTTGCATGGACGACATGATGCAGATTGCCCGCGACCTGCTCATGGACGTGGCCGGCGAAGCGGGTTTTGAATCCTTTGAAGACACCGAGCGTGGCGTTGACGGTTATGTGCAGGAACAGCTCTTCGACCGCCAGTTGCTCGACGATGGCATAGCTTCCTTTCCGCTCGACGGAGTAAGCATTGTATATAATATTAATAAGGTGGAGGACCAGGACTGGAACGCTGTGTGGGAAGAGCAGGGCTTTGAGCCTATCGACATCGACCACCGCGTGGTGGTCTACGATGCCAAGGGCGAGGTGCCCCAGCACGATGCCGGCGCCGTGATGATAGGCATCGATGCGCGTCAGGCTTTTGGCACAGGTACCCACGAGACCACGCAGATGATAATCGCCTCGCTGCTCGATATGCAGCTCGAGGGCAAGAGCGTGCTCGACTGTGGCTGTGGCACCGGCATCCTCTCGATAGCCGCCGCCAAGTGTGGCGCCACGCACTGCGTGGGCTACGACATCGACGAATGGAGTGTGGACAACAGCCGCCACAATGCGCAGCTCAATGGTGTGGATATGCAGGTGTTGCTTGGCGACGCGTCGGTCACAGCCACGCTCAATGAGAAGTTCGATGTGGTTCTGGCCAACATCAATCGCAACATCCTGCTGGCAGACATGCCCGCCTTTGTCGGCGTGGTGAAGGAGGGTGGGGCGCTCATATTGAGCGGATTTTATCCCTCCGATGCCGCCATGCTCTGCGACAAGGCTGCCTCCTTGGGTCTCACGCTCACCGCGCAGAAGAGCAATGGCGACTGGGCGTGCCTCATGTTCAGCAAGTAGACTAAGATGCTCTGCACCGGATGTTCCGGCAGCAGAGCGACCGATAATACGACCGCCGCACGGATGACCACTGGTCCCTGTGCGGCGGTCGTCGGTATATGTGCCACTGCTGTCAACCCGTGGCGGCATCGCCAAAAGTCTGCCGTGATGCTTTCTAAACACAATGCGTGGTGGGAAACGTGTAATTCAAGTCTTGCAACCATCATTTCATACTTGGAATTTCTAAATTCCAACTTTGAAATCATCATGAAGATGGTCCCGGCAGAGTTGGCGTTATCCTCCTATGTGCTGAAGGTGCCCTCTACGCTTGTGGGGATACCCTCTACGCTTGTGGGGATACCCTCGACGCTGCTGGAGATGGTCACGGCGCCGACATAGTGGCATGCGGCCATGACGGTCACGGACGGCAGAGATGTAGATGATAAAGATGTGGGGATGGCGCTGCGGTGTGATATGCCGGAAGCGGATAGGGGATGGCGCCTATCAATAGGTATCTTCGTGACTGCCTATTGTGAGTTTCTTGAGGTCATAGTAAGAACCGTTGTAGACATTGAAGTCTACGGGACCCTTGATGCCAGGCAGACGGCCTGCATCGGTGTGTTGCCAGAATTTCCATGCACCCTTGTATTCTATCTTGGGCACATAGTAGTGGGCTATCCAGTAAGGATAGTCGTCAAAGACAGGGGCGCTGAGATACTTCTCCTTGAACTTGTAATAGGTGTAGAGGATGGGCTTGACATGATAACGGTCTTCCACGATATGCAGCCACGTGAGTATGTCGCGCTGGAACTCCTCTATCGATTTGTCCTTGGGCGCGTGCTCTATATCCAGCACGGGTGGAAGGTCTCCCTCTTCGAGCTTAACCTTCTCAAGAAAGTAATAAGCCTGCTGGCGGGCCGACGATTTGTTGCTCCAGAAGTGGTAGGCACCACGAATAAAACCGTATTCGAGTGCATTGTGGAAGTTACTCTTGAAGTTTTCGTCCATGCGGCTGGCTCCCTCGGTCGACTTGATGATGACAAATCTCAGCGGGCAGCCTGAAATCATGCCTCCTTGCAGTTTGTCCCAGTCTATGTTGCCCTGGTAGTGGGATATATCGATACCGTGTATCTCGAAGCCCTTAGGATATTTGGAGTCGCCATAGAGGGCACGCCATCTGAAGCCAGTAGGGCCGACAAAGAAGTAGTAGAAAGCCCAACAGTAGAGAACGGTTACCACGAGACCACCAACCCAGAATGTCCAACGCGGCATGCGGTGATGCCAACGATGGGCACCACGCCGAGTGTCACCACGCTTGGTCTTGCTGTGGCGTGACTTGGGGGTAGTGATGTTGTGGGTAGTCTTTCTCTTATCCATGTAAAAAATGCACCGGATATCCCTGGTTCAGCGCAGTGGCTGCTTCAGGACAATCCGGTGCATGAATATCATTCTAATTATTTACCAAGCTGTTCGAGCGACAGTGTGCGTGTGGTGCGGTCGCAAACTGAAGCGGGACCCCAGTACTGGATAGGACCGGGATAGACATAGCAGGTCTCTTTGGCCCACTCGTCGCGCTTCTCGGCGAACTTCTTGAAGGGCGCACCGTCGAGCTCTACGAGAGCCTTGCGGATTACGGGCTTCATCTCGCCGTTGCGGCGCTCCATGTTCATCATCATGGTGATTGGCACACCTCCTGCCTTCCACTCATCGGTGGGAGCGGTAGTGTTCTTGACGATGGCCATGTAGCCAGTCTTGCCGTTGGCAATCAGCTGAACGGCGCTTACGCCGAGTGCATAGCAATAGTCTGCGTCGAAGTTTGATGGAGCAGCGCAGCGTCCTTCATAACCAAAGAAGTGGTGGATAGCTGCAAACTTGCCAACAAACTTGCCCTCGTTCTTCCACTCAGCCAACTTGTCGGCTACCATGTCAGAGATGAGCTTCTCGGTCTCGATGAGCGATACCTGTACGTTTCCGTGGGGGTCGCGGTCGAGTGAGAGCTGGCGGGCTACGTCGCCGGGCAGTGTCTTGAAGGTCTCGGCATTCTCGGCAGAGAGATGGGCGAGGATATACTTCTTCTGCTCATCGGCCTCGAGGTTCTTGTACTCCTCACCGTGGGCAGCGAGCAGGTCGTTGAGCTCGTCGATGAGACGGCCGATAGAGGGGATGAACTCGATGAGGCCCTCGGGGATGAGGACAACACCGAAGTTGTTGCCAGCAGCGGCACGGTCGGCTACAGACTGGGCGATGCCTTCTACAATCTGGTTGAGGGTCATGTCCTTCTGCTCTATTTCCTCTGAGATGAGGCAGATATTGGGCTGTGTCTGCAGTGCGCACTCGAGTGCGATGTGTGAAGCCGAGCGTCCCATCAGCTTGATGAAGTGCCAGTACTTACGGGCAGAGTTGGCATCACGCTCGATGTTACCGATAACCTCAGAGTAAGTCTTGGTAGCGGTGTCAAAACCGAAAGAAGTCTCAATCTGGTCGTTCTTCAAGTCGCCGTCGATGGTCTTGGGCGCACCGATAACCTGTACACCGTAGTTCTTGGCGGCATAGTATTCGGCCAGAACGCAGGCGTTGGTGTTGGAGTCGTCACCACCGATGATTACGATGGCGTTGATGCCGAGCTCGCGGATAATCTCGAGACCCTTCTCAAACTGGTCTTCCTTCTCCAGCTTGGTACGGCCCGAACCAATCATGTCGAAGCCACCGGTATTGCGGTAGTCGTCGATGATCTCGGCTGTCAGCTCCTTGTAGTCGTGGTCAACGAGACCGCCGGGACCCATGAGGAAGCCGTAGAGCTTGTTCTCGGGGTTGAGCTTCTTGACAGCGTCGAAGATACCGCTGATGACGTTGTGGCCGCCAGGAGCCTGGCCGCCAGAAAGGATTACACCTACATTGATTTTCTGGCTTATTGCCTCATCGCCGGGAACAAACTCCACGAGGGGCATGCCATAAGTGTTGGGGAACAGTTTCTTGATTTCTTCCTGATCGCCTACGCTCTGGGTAGGCTCGCCTTCCTGTACCTTAACGGCACCCTGAAGACCTTTTGGCAGTTTAGGCTGGTAAGCAGCGCGTTCTCTCTGCAAAAGACTTTTTTTCATTTTACGTTTATTTGTTAGAATAGTTACCTTATTCAATTTCTGTGAGGCGCCCGGTTGTCCTTATGATAATGCCAAAAAGAATGGCGTCCTCAAAAAACGTTGCAAAGTTACTCATTTTCCATTAGATATTAAAGCAAAAGAGCAAGAAAATGACCTCGGGCTGTCTTTTTCTTAATCTGGCTCAACGACGGCAATGGTGGCGATAAAGACAGAAAAATGAAAAAAAGTGACCGAATATTTTGTTTTCTCTGCGATTTGCATTATCTTTGGCTCAAATATTACAACAACAATGAGTAGCAAACGAGACTTAAAGCGTGCGATACACAATGTATGCACAGCTCTTTTCGCCGAAGGAGTAGCAGCTTCTCTTTACGGCCCTGAGAAAAACAAGAAAGTGATTGACCCTATCTTCGCGTCTATTCTGGAGATACATTCTGACTTCACTCGTCGTGTGTCTTTCCCTGAACCGGGTATCAAGCCGAAGAAGTACTACAAGTTTATCATTGATGAGTTCAACAAGCAAGTGGCTGAGATAGTCGACCAGCTCAACGCGCTACAATAAGGTGACAATGTTACAGCAATTAGCACGCTGGATACTGTATAAAAGGATGGGATGGAAGACAATAATTACTGTCGAACATCCCTCTAAATATATTATATGTCTGGCTCCCCACACCAGTAACTGGGATTTTGTCATAGGTCAGCTCTTCGGTCTGGCAGAGCGTCGTACGACCAACTTTCTGATGAAGAAAGAATGGTTCTTCTGGCCTCTGGGTCCGCTGTTCAGACGCTTGGGCGGCATACCCGTATATCGCGACCGCAACACGAGCATGACCGATACGCTGGCGCAGGCTGCAAAGGAGCGCAAAGACTTCTGCCTCTGTATCACTCCTGAAGGTACCCGCTCGCTCAACCCCGACTGGAAGAAGGGCTTCTACTATATTGCCCTCAATGCAGGTATCCCCATACTGCTATATGCGCTCGATTTCGAGCATAAAGAGATACGCTGTACGCGCAGCATCATGCCCTCGGGAGATATAGACGCTGATATGCGTGAGATAAAGCTGTATTTCAAGGACGTAAAAGGCAAGAAACCCGAACAGTTTAGTATAGGAGAGATAGATTGACAGTTAACTTTCACAGATGGTTGGTCATGGTGGCGCTGGCGTTATGCTGCGCCGTCAGTGTATATGCACAGGACAACTCGCTGGACGCTGCCACCGAGCGTCGGTTGAAGGACTATTTCCTCAACTATAAGCTCGATGCTGCCACAGGCTATGCCCAGGCGCGCATGAAGAGCTACAGGATAGACAACCGCCAGCGCATAGTGACCATCACCGCCAACGATGCCTTTGCGGCACAGGATTTTACGGCCAAGATGGTCTCCAAAATCTATCGTAAGGTGAGCCGTATTCTTCCCTCACCTTACGATACATATAAGATACGTATAGCCGTCAATGGCGTTACCATCGACCTGATGGTGGATGGTGATATGGCTGACCCCAACTCTATTGTCAGAGCGTGGGGCAATATCGATTATAAGGGAAATGCCTGGGTGCGCAATGTGTCGCGTCCCTTTGACATCAGCCGCGGTCTGGGCAACCGTCATCTCACGGTCTATGCCAGCCATGGCCGTTTCTACGACCAGAAGAAGGGGCGGTGGCGCTGGCAGAGACCCAGTCTCTTTGCTACGACCGAAGACCTGTTTACTCCCACCATCGTGGTGCCCTATCTCATACCAATGCTCGAGAATGCGGGCGCCAACGTGTTTACTCCCCGAGAGCGCGACTGGCAGCCCAATGAGGTAATCGTCGACAACAACCGCTCGTCGCTGGGAGCCAAATATGAAGAGGTGGGCACGGGCAGCCGTCAGTGGAAGGACACGGAGAAGCCGGGGTTCAGCTTCCATGACGGCCTCTACTCCGACCACGAAAATCCCTTCATCCAGGGTACAGCCCGACAGGTGAAAGCCACGAAGAGCAAGTCTAAGATAAGCATCATATCCTATACGCCCGACATCCCCGAGGCGGGCAAATATGCAGTCTATGTGAGCTACCAGACGGTAGAGAAGAGCGTGGACGATGCCGAGTATATCGTCTGTCATAAGGGGCAGGAGACACGTTTCCGCGTCAACCAGCAGATGGGTGGCGGCACATGGGTCTATCTGGGTACCTTCGATTTTGACAAAGGCTGCAACGAGTACAACCGTGTGGTCGTGACCAACCATGCCTCGCGCAAGGGTGTGGTCACCGCCGATGCCGTGCGCTTTGGCGGCGGTATGGGCAACATCGAACGCAACGGCACCACGAGCGGCATGCCTCGCGCTATGGAGGCTGCCCGCTATTGTGCCCAGTGGTCGGGAGTGCCCTATGCCATCTATAGCACCAAGGACGGTGCCGACGACTATGCCGACGATATCAACGTGCGTCCGCTTACCACCAACTGGCTGGCTGGAGGCTCGGTGTATATGCCCTACAAGGTGGGCAAGAATGTGCCGATAGAACTGTCGCTCGCCGTGCACAGTGATGCCGGCTACAGCCACAACGGCAAAGACCTCGTGGGGTCGCTGGCTATCTGTACCACAGGCAACAACGAGGGAGTACTCAATGCCGGTATACCCCGCAGTGTGTCGAAGACCTTTGCCAAAAATCTGCTTGACGGTATCTCTGCCGACCTCAAAGCCAAATACGGACGCTGGGTGGTGCGCTATCTCTGGGACCGCAACTACTCTGAAACCCGCAATCCCGAGATACCATCGGCTATACTCGAGACGCTCTCGCACCAGAACTTCCCTGATATGGCTTACGCCCAGGACCCCAATTTCAAGTTTACCCTTGCCCGCTCGATATACAAGGCCATACTGAAATATACTGCCACCCAACACGGCACACGCTATACCGTACAGCCTCTGGCGCCAAGGAGCCTGCGTACGGCGATAGACCGGCAGGGAAAAATCACGCTGACATGGGAGGCGCAGACAGACCCACGGGAGAGCACGGCGATGCCCTCTGCCTATGTGGTATATACCCGCAGCGGTGGGGGAGGGTTTGACAATGGCACGGTGGTAAGCAACACCACCTACACCATGGCGCCAGAACCAGGTACCCAATACGACTTCAAGGTGACAGCCATCAACGATGGCGGTGAGAGCTTTGCTTCGCCCATCGTGTCGGCACTCTACGAGTCGGCAGAAGCCAAGACAGTGCTCGTGGTCAACGGCTTTGACCGCCTGTCTGCACCCCAGGTCGTCGACGACGGCCGCAGACAGGGCTTTGACCTTGATGCCGACCCTGGCGTCTCTTATGGACTCACGGCGTGGAACGGACGGCAGACCTGCTTCAACGTGAACCGTATGGGTGTCGAGAGTCCCACCGGACTGGGATATGGCGGCGAAGAGATGGCTGGCCTCTTCGTGGCAGGCAATGATTTCTCCTATGTCGCTACCCATACCTCGGCGATAGCCTCGGGGCATAAATATAATGTGGTGAGTTGTGACCGTGCTGCCATCGACGGCCGCAAGGTGGCGCTTGCCGACTACTCCTGTGTAGACCTTATCCTCGGCATGCAGCGCTATACCCCCTATGCTGTGCAGTACTACAAGACATTCACCCCGGCATGGCAAGAGATGTTCAGAGCCTACACCCAACAGGGCGGGCGGCTGCTTGTGAGCGGCTCGTACATAGGCTCGGATATGCAGAACGACGGTGAACAGCAGTTCCTGTCATCGGTACTGCAGTTGGAGTATCATCCCGCCGACAGCGTCACAGCCGAGCCTGCCATCAACGGACTGGGTATGACGTTTGACATCGGTCGCCGTCTCAACCGTCATCACTACGCTGCTACCCATGTCGAAATACTCCACCCCCAAGGTCAGGCCTACTGCGCCATGCAGTATGCCGACGGCACCTCGGCTGCTGTGGCTTACGACGGTGCGGCCTACAAGTCGTTTGTCATGGGCTTCCCCTTCGAGTGCATAAAGTCGCCAGCCACGCGAAACCTGCTGATGCAGGGGATAATGCAATTCCTACAGAAACAATAATCAACCCTATAAGACTCCTTATTATGATGTATAAAATTCAAGCAAACCCCACGGGAACAAGAAGTATAGAAGTGAGCGAAGAGCATCTGCAGACCATCCGTAAATATGCGCTGCTCAAGAACCTCATCGACAGTACGGGTATCATCGACGAAACCGTGCTCGACAAACTCAAGTTCACTTTGCGTGCCCTGCTCGAATCTGAGGCCGGCAAGGACAAGGCGCTGCTCGACCTGTGTCTTGACGTGATATACCATAACAATATGAAGGCTTTCGGTCTGCACCAGCTCACTCTGCTCTATATCGACTGGGCCAGCAAGCAAGACCAGCAAACAGAAACTGAATCCTAAAACAAGCCGCATTGAAAGAATACCGACTTACTGATTTCCTCCCAACTACCAAGAAGGAATGTGAGCTGCGTGGTTGGGATGAGTTGGACGTAATCCTTTTCTCGGGTGATGCCTACGTCGACCACCCCTCGTTTGGCGCTGCCGTCATCGGTCGTGTGCTCGAGTCGCAGGGCTATCGCGTGGCCCTCGTTCCCCAGCCCGACTGGCATGGTGATTACCGTGATTTCAAGAAGCTGGGTCGTCCGCGTCTCTTCTTCGCCATCTCGCCCGGTGCCATGGACTCTATGGTCAACCGCTATACGGCAAACCGGCGCCTGCGTAGCGACGATGCCTATACTCCCGGCGGGCGTCATGGTATGCGTCCCGACTATCCCTCGATAGTGTATACCAAGATACTCAAACAGCTCTATCCCGATGTGCCCGTGGTGCTGGGTGGCATCGAGGCTTCGCTGCGACGCCTCACCCACTATGACTACTGGCAAGACAGTCTGCGCCGATGCATCCTCTGCGACTCGGGCGCCGACCTTATCGTCTATGGCATGGGCGAGCGTCCTATTGTGGAGATATGCCGCCAGCTCGAAGGTGGCACCCCGTTTGACCAGCTGCACTCCATCCCCCAGACCGTCTATCTCTGTCGTGAGGGCGATATCCCCGGAGGGGTAGGCGACGACGATATCGTGCTCCACAGTCATGAAGAGTGTCTGCAGAACAAGAAGGCTCAGGCCGAGAACTTCCGCCATATCGAGGAAGAGTCAAACAAGATGCACGCCCAGCGGCTTATACAGGCGGTAGGCAAGTACTGTGCGGTGGTCAATCCACCTTATCCGCCGATGACGACCGAAGAACTCGACGCTTCGTTTGACTTGCCCTACACCCGAATGCCTCATCCCAAGTATAAGGATAAGGTTATTCCTGCCTACGAGATGATTAAGTTTTCTGTCAACATCCACCGTGGTTGTTTCGGTGGTTGCGCCTTCTGTACCATCTCTGCCCATCAGGGCAAGTTTATCACCTGTCGCAGCAAGGAGAGCATTCTGCGTGAGGTAAAGCAGGTCATGGAGATGCCAGGGTTCAAGGGCTATCTCTCAGACCTCGGCGGCCCGTCGGCCAACATGTATGGCATGCACGGCAAAAACCAAAACGCCTGTGCCAAGTGCAAGCGTCCGTCGTGTATCCATCCTCGTATCTGCCCCAATCTGAATACCGACCATTCCAAGTTGCTCGACATCTACCATGCGGTCGATGCCCTGCCCGGTATCAAGAAGAGCTTCATCGGCAGCGGTGTGCGCTACGACCTGCTGTTGCACCGCTCGGGCGACGAGAAGTCAGACAAGGCTGCCCGCGATTATACCCGTGAGCTCATCTGTCGCCATGTGAGCGGCAGGCTCAAGGTAGCGCCCGAGCACACTTCCGACAAGGTGCTCTATCAGATGCGCAAGCCGTCGTTCCAGCTCTTCTATGAGTTCAAACGTATCTTTGACCGCATCAACAAGGAAGAAAATCTGAAGCAACAGATAATCCCTTACTTCATAAGCAGCCATCCAGGTTGCCAGGAAGAAGATATGGCTGAGCTTGCTGTCATCACCAAAGACCTCGACTTCCACTTGGAGCAGGTGCAGGACTTCACGCCAACTCCCATGACAGTCAGCACCGAAGCATGGTATACTGGCTACGACCCATATACGCTTGAACAGGTCTTCTGTGCCCGTACCCAGCGTGAGAAACTGGCCCAGCGCCAGTTCTTCTTTTGGTATAAAAAAGATGAACGTGCCAATATTGAGCGCGAACTGCGTCGTATTGGGCGTGCAGACCTCATCGGCAAGTTGTACAGCGGCACGGGCTTCGCCAACCGTCATGCCGTCTATGATGACAAGGCCATCGGAAGTCGCCCGGATTATCCCCAGAAGTCCAGGAAGAAGAAACCGAACGAGAAAGCATCGTTCAATCCCAACTTCAACCATTCCGGTCAGCGTCCTAACGGCAGCAGGAAGAACAGACCTGCCGACGGGCGTAGAAACCATCGTCGTGACTCCTGATGGTGTGGTCGCGGCTCATACGTTTACCATAATAAATATGTTGCAAATAAGACCTGCCACTCCTGCAGATACCGATGACATCATGCCCATCATCCACGGGGCATGTGCCATCATGCAGGAGAGTGGCAATACCCATCAGTGGGTCAACGGCTATCCCTCCCGTGACGTTATCTGTCAAGACATTGCCCGTGGCGATGCCTGGCTCGTCACTGGAGATAATGGCGACGCCGTGGGCTACTTTGTCTTTCGTCCTGGCCCTGACCCCACCTATCGCCACATCTATCACGGCGCGTGGCTCAATGACGCCCCTTATCACGTCATTCATCGTATCGCCGGCAGACCTCATGTCCATGGCATCTTTGATGCCGTGATGCGTCACTGCCAGGCTGCGCAGACCGACCTCCGCATTGATACCCACCGCGATAACCATATCATGCGCCATCTCATAGCCAAATACGCCTTCACCTACTGTGGTATCATCCATACCGAGACGGGCGATGAGCGGCTGGCGTATCAGTTGGTGGCCACCCCGTAAACCCATACGCTGCCCGAGATGACCCCTGGCGGGCTGCGCATTATCGTTGTAAAAATAACAAGTAAAATGAAAATACTACGTCGCATTTTGACCTTCATCGCCTGTATGGCGGTGATAGCCGTGGTGTCCGTACGACGCGACCATCGGCTCTTGGGGTATGAGTTAGAAAACAAGGCAACCACAGCGCCTACTGATACGCTCACTATGGCGGGCGACACGCTGGTGGTGCATACCGCCATGCTTGCCCAGGATGTGCAGGGCTATGCCGGAACCACGCCGCTCGACATCTATGTCTTGGACAATGTGGTGGTGAAGATTGTCGCCTTGCCCAATGTCGAGAGCCCCGACTTCTTTGGCGAGGCAGTCGGTTTGCTCGATGCCTATAAGGGTAAGACCGTCGATGAGGCGCTGTCTGCCAAAGTCGATGGCGTGAGCGGAGCCACCTTCTCGTCTCAGTCGCTTATCTCCAATGTGCGCAGAGGTGTGGCCTATGCCTCCGCCCACAATGCTTCCGCAGCCGACGGCGCCCTGTCGTGGTCGCTCAAGACCATTGTAGTGCTCTTGGTTATCGTCCTCGGAATGACGGTGCCCCTGGTGGTACGCAACAAGAAGATGAGGCTCGTCCAGCTCGTGCTCGACATCGTAGTGTTGGGACTCTGGACCGGAACCTTTGTGAGCTACACGATGCTGGTCAACCTCATGTCCAACGGACTCACCTCCTGGTCGCTCGTCGTTCCGATGCTCCTTGTGGTGGCAGCCTTTGTCTATCCCCTCTTCGGACGCCGAGCCTATTACTGCACCCACCTGTGTCCTCTCGGTGCTGCGCAGGAACTGGCATTCAAGGTCCCAGCCCGCAAGCTGACCCTCAGCAAGAAGGCAGCCCACCGCCTGACCCTCTTCAAGGTCGTCCTGTGGAGCGTGCTCATGCTGCTCATGCTCCTGGGCGTAGGCTTCGAGTGGATGGACTATGAGCCATTCACCGCCTTTATCCTCAGTTCGGCCGGAGTCGTGGTGATAGTCTTTGCAGTAGTCATCCTGCTCACCTCCGTCTTCGTGCCCCGTCCCTATTGCCGCTTCATGTGCCCCACGGGTACACTGCTCAAGCAGAAGTAGGCCGCTCCACACCCAGCTTGTACCGTCACGACGCGTCGAGCTGGGTGTGGATTTTTTTAGTCCATCCCCACGCGCTTCCCCACCCATTCTACAATCATTATTGTTAGCATTATAGTTATTGTCTATGACAATATAGATAAATTCATTTGTTTGTCTATGATTATATATCTATCTTTGCAGAAGATAGGCTACACCTCAGCCATTAAGCGAGCTTATGGCGTTCGGTTTGCACTATCTTTGCACCATCTGACAATAACGAATAACAATAAAGATATGGAGAACTTAACAGACATTATCAAGGGCAGCCAGCTCACGTTGGTTGACTTCTACGCTACCTGGTGCGGACCATGTAAGATGATGCACCCAGTGTTGGAACAACTCAAGAAGGAACTCGGCGACAGCATCCGCGTCATCAAGGTCGACATCGACAAGAACGAGTCTACCGCCATGCAGATGCGCATCCAGTCGGTACCCACGCTGATGCTCTTCCAGAGCGGAGAGATGAAGTGGAGACAGAGCGGAGCCATGTCGCTCGCCGACCTCAAAGCCACCATCGCCAAGTATCAATAGACTATTCACCCGCCAACCCTTACCGCTATGACGACCCAACCCCCGAGATATATTATAATAGGAGGAGTGGCCGGAGGAGCCACCGCCGCCGCGCGTATACGTCGCCTGACCGAGAAAGTAGAGATTATCCTCATCGAGAAAGGAGCCTATATCTCTTATGCCAACTGCGGACTGCCTTATTACATAGGCGGTGTCATCGCCGACCGTGACCGTCTGTTTGTGCAGACGCCCGAGTCGTTCGGCCGCAGGTTCAATATAGATGTGCGCACAATGAGCGAGGTCATCGCCATCGACCCCTCCAGCCGCCAGGTGACCGTGCGCACCGCCGACGGCAGCCAGTATGTCGAGCCTTACGACAAGCTCCTGCTTTCTCCCGGTGCCTCGCCAGTGGTGCCGCCGCTGCCGGGCATCGACAGCGAGGGCATCTTCACGCTGCGCAATGTGGCCGACACCGACCGCATCAAGTCCTATATGACCGACCACGATGTGAAGCGTGCCGTCATCGTGGGCGGAGGGTTCATAGGACTCGAGATGGCCGAAAACCTCATGCACGCCGGAGCCCAGGTGGCGGTGGTCGAGATGGCCAACCAGGTGATGGCGCCCATCGACTATTCGATGGCGTCGCTCGTCCACGAGCATCTTCAGCAGCAGGGCGTGCAGCTCTATCTGGAGCAGGCTGTCGACGCCTTTTCGCGCCACGACGGCTCGCTCACCGTACACTTCAAGTCGGGCGTCAGCCTCCAGGCCGATATGGTGCTGCTCAGCATCGGCGTGAGAGCCGAGACCCGGCTGGCCCAGGCTGCCGGCATACGTCTGGGCGAGATGCGTGGCATCTGGGTCGATGACTATCTGCAGACCTCGGTCCCCGATGTCTATGCCGTGGGCGACGCCATCGAGTTTCCCCATCCCCTTACGGGCAAGCCCTGGCTCAACTTCCTCGCCGGACCCGCCAACCGACAGGCGCGCATCGTGGCCGACAATATGGTGATGGGCAACAAGGTGAAGTATGAAGGCTCCATAGGCACCTCGATAGCCAAGGTGTTTGACCTGACCGTAGCCTCGACCGGACTGCCTGCCAAGCGGCTCAAGATGATGGACATCCCTTACCTCTCTGCCACCATCCACAGCGGTGCCCATGCCGGCTACTATCCCGGCAGTCTGCAGATGGACATCAAGATTACCTTCTCGCTCACCGACGGCAAGCTCTATGGCGCGCAGATAGTGGGCTACGACGGCGTCGACAAGCGCATAGACCAGTATGCCCTCGCCATCAAGCAGGGAGCCACCGTCGCCGACCTTACCCGTCTGGAGCACGCCTACGCGCCGCCCTTCTCGTCGGCCAAAGACCCCGTGGCCATCACGGGCTATGTGGCTGGCAATATACTCAGTGGCAAGATGTCGCCACTCTACTGGCGCGAGTTGCGCGATGCCGACCTCGCGGGCGTGACCCTCGTCGATGTGCGTACGCCCGACGAGTATGCGCTGGGCACCATCGACGGCGCCGTCAATATCCCGCTCGACGATCTCAGAGAGCGTATGGACAAAATCCCAACCGACTGTCCGGTGTGGCTCTTCTGCGGCATAGGACTGCGCGGGTATCTCGCGTCCAACATACTCAAGGACAATGGCTACGCCGAGGTGCGCAATCTGATAGGCGGACTCAAGACCTATCGTGCCGCCACCGCCCGTATAGCCCCTCCCGAGGGCTTCGCTGCCGCCGGAGATAGCGCATCGCCCACCGAGGCAACCTCTGCCGAGAAGGCGTTGGTGCGCATCGACGCCTGCGGCATCCAGTGCCCCGGCCCCATCCTCCGCCTCAAGCAGGCCATCGACACCCTCGCCCCCGGCGACCGGCTCGAGGTGACGGCCACCGATGCGGCGTTTCCCCGCGATGCCGAGGCATGGTGCCACACCACGGGCCACCGCTTCCTGGGCCGACGTGCCGAGGGCGGAGTCTATACCGCGCTGATAGAGAAGTCTACCGCCTGCGCCGTAGAGTCTGCCCGCTCTCTGCCCACCGGTCAGGGCAAGACCCTCATCCTCTTCAGCGACGACCTCGACAAGACGCTGGCCACCTTTGTCCTCGCCAACGGAGCCGCAGCCACGGGCCAGAAGGTGAGCATCTTCTTCACCTTCTGGGGGCTCAACGCCATCAAGAAGGCGCACAAACCCAAGGTCAGCAAAGACCTCTTCGGGCGTATGTTCAGTTGGATGCTGCCTTCCGACTCCACCCGTCTTGCCCTCTCCAAGATGAACATGATGGGCATCGGCGCCAGGATGATGCGCCACATCATGACCCGCAAGGGCGTAGACTCGCTCGAGTCGCTGCGGCAGCAGGCCATCGACAACGGTGTGGAGTTCATAGCCTGCCAGATGTCGATGGATGTGATGGGCGTGAAGCGCGAAGAGCTGCTCGACCATGTCACCGTGGGCGGTGTGGCCACCTATATGGAGCGCGCCGACCGTGCCAATGTCAATCTGTTTATCTGAGCCTATGAACTTGCAACAGTTAAGATACATTATCGCCGTCAACCGCTTTCGCAACTTTGCGAAGGCGGCTGAGTCGTGCCATGTCTCTCAGCCCACGCTCAGCGCCATGCTGCAGAAGTTGGAGGAAGAGCTCGACACGCGCATCTTTGAGCGCACCAATCGCAGCGTGGTGCCCACGGCGGCAGGAGAGAAGATAGTGCGCCAGGCAGAGAACGCTCTGGCAGAGATAGACCGCATCGCCGAGATTGTGGCCGAGGACAAGGGGCGCATAGGCGGAGAGTTTGCCCTCGCCGTAGGCCCCACCATAGCGCCCTACATCCTGCCCCGGTTTATCCGCCATTATCGCGAGATGTTTCCCTCGGTCCAACTGTCTATCCAGGAACTCAAGGCCGACCACATGGTCGACACCCTGTTGCGCGGTCAGCTCGACGCCGGCATCGCCATCTCGGGCAACGTGCGCGATGGAGTGCTCGAGATACCCCTCTACACCGAGCGGTTCTATGTCTATCTGGCAGAGAGCTGCTGGCGCAAGCTGCCCGTCTTCAAGCCGTCCAATCTGGAGCACGAGAACATGTGGGTGATGCGCGATGCGCAGTGTCTCCGCGACAGTGCGTTCTCGTTCTGTAAATCCCGCACCAAGGGCAACCACATCTACGAGGCTGGCAGCATAGACACGCTGGTGCATATCGTCGACGAGAACGGCGGGTTCACCATCGTGCCCGAGATGCACTTGCCCCTGCTCAGCGACAAGCAGCGCCAGAACGTGCGGCCCATCGATGGCGACTATCTCTCGCAGCGCCGCGTGTCGCTCTACATCAGGGCTGACTACATCAGGCAGCGCATGCTCAACACCGTGACCGATGCTCTCAAGCAGTTTATGCCCCCAGGCATGCTCGACGAGGGTATCGTCAAGTATGGCATCAAGTTGTAGGCTCGCCGCCACCATCCATCCCGTCTTCCAGCGCGCCGCAAGGGAGGCTCTGACCGACACCAATCGGCAGACCACCCTTGCGGCGCTCCCTTTTATGGGCGTCGCGTACAGGGGCGGGGTGATGGCTGGCGAGTGGTGGATGGATGCGGATTGGGGTAGGGTAGAAGCGGACGAGGGTAGGACTGATGTAGACGTGGGACGTGTTGACGTAGACGAGGGCGGGACGAATATTGTAGTGGGCAAGGCGGATGATGTAGTGGGTAGGATGGGTGTTGTAGACGGCTGAACGGCTGTTGAAGAGGGCGTAGCAGTCGTGTTTGCCGTCATTTCACCCATCTTCTCCGAGTGCCTCTACAAGTAGCCTTCAAATTCTGAAACAGAAAAATAAAACCGCGAAATAACCATATCACGCCGCGAAACGATTAAATCAAACCCCGATTTCCCCTTTATCGCCATCTCCGCGATATTCCTCGTCATTTCCTCCGCTTTGTCCCTCAGTCTCGAGCGGCTCACGTTGGTCGCCTAATGGTCGAAATGACATTTTGCAGTCATAAGTATAATGCGCCAAACTACATTTTTCATCCCACTTCTTCGTTTTTTATCAAAAAAGGCTATAACTTTGAAGCACAATACCCCAAGGTGCGCCACCAAGCTACGAAGGCTAATGACGCACGATACATATCACGCCACTATCATCTTTATCATACAACTATGCCACACACGAATATCCCAACTGGAGTCTATGACCAGATTATCAATCGCCTCTTTCAGCAGAAACTGAACGAGGTAGATTCCCACCGTTTCTATATTGGCAAGAAGCCGATAGGCAATGGCATATAAAGCAATAGGATAATGCAGCGTATGGATAAGAGGAAATATATTGAGGTGGTGGCAGCCATTATCTGCGATGGCGACAGGGTCTTTGCCACGCAGCGTGGTTATGGCGAATGGAAAGACTGGTGGGAGTTTCCCGGCGGGAAGATGGAGCCGGGAGAAACGCCTGAAGCGGCTCTGTGTAGAGAAATTAGGGAGGAACTGGCAACGAGGATATGCGTCGGCGAACGGCTCACTACAGTCGAATATGATTACCCAAAGTTTCGTCTGACCATGCACTGCTATCTCTGCACAGTGATGAGCGGCGAGTTGACGCTTCTGGAGCACGAGGCGGCAAAGTGGCTCGGGCTGGGTGAACTCGACTCGGTGAGGTGGTTGCCCGCCGACGAACTGGTGATAAAACGGCTGAAAGCGAGGGCTGTGGAGGGCGAGACGAGATGAGATACTCCGAAAGCGAACTTGGCGGAAAGGGCTTGTAAAAGAGTGGGAAAGTGAATTAGGGGCAATGGCAGACAAACTGACAAAGGAGCAGCGCCATCACTGTATGGCACAGATACGGGGAAAGGGCACCAAACCAGAGATGGTGGTGCGGAAATTCCTCTTTGGCCGTGGCTTCCGCTACAGGCTCAACCATCCGTGGCTGCCCGGACACCCCGACATCGTGCTGCGCAAGTATCGCTCGGTCATCTTCGTCAACGGCTGCTTCTGGCATGGTCATGAGGGCTGTCGCTATTATGTGGTACCCAAGAGCAATACCGAATTCTGGAAGGCGAAGATAGCGCGCAACCGCGCCCGCGACATCGAAGAGCAGCGTCGTCTTGCCTCGATGGGATGGCATTGTATCACTGTGTGGGAGTGCCAGTTGAAGCCAGCGGTGAGAGAACAGACACTGGAGTCGCTGGCGTTTACTCTCAACAGGATATGGCTCAACGACCACAGCGTAAGGAAGTATGAATTGGATGAGGAGGCACCGGGCATGGTGGCCGAAGATGGCGAGCCTGAATAGGAAGATAGTGACGCAGGCGATATAGGCCCCGAACGGCGGCGCGGCGATAAGCTCCGTGCGCATAAACGAAAAAACCGAGAAGCCCATGGTGTGGACTTCTCGGTCGAAGTGGGTTTGTGTTCCCTGTCTTGAGCCTCTTGTCGGATTCGAACCAACGACCCCGAGATTACAAATCACGTGC
>OHKP01000019.1_pt1 | contig 101644 bp, 65 predicted proteins | sample 1568861 | NCBI WGS metagenome assembly OHKP01 (sample SAMEA3879524, study PRJEB24766) | human gut metagenome | biome: human-associated habitat; feature: feces | place: USA | collected 1985/1987 | reverse complement strand
GTTCTGAAGGTCCTGGGTTTGAATCCCAGCGGAATCACTTCCTAAGGTGTAGTTCTTTTTAGAACTGCGCCTTTTATGTTTTTTCAAACTGAAAGACTTGGTTGAGAAAAAGTTCTGAAGGTCCTGGGTTTGAATCCCAGCGGAATCACTTCCTAAGGTGTAGTTCTTTTTAGAACTGCACCTTTTTTTATATTACTTTTTTCCGCACCGATTTATAATGTTAAGCACAGCCTCGCCATATTTCTGCGTTTTCTTTGGTCCGAAGCCCTTTACGGCTGCCAGTTCGCGGGCAGTAGAAGGCATTTCGTTAGAGATGGCAATGAGCACTTTGGTGTGCATCACCATGAAGGCGGGTATGCCCTCTTCGTCGGCAGTTTCTTTACGCCATTGGCGCAGCTTGTTATACAATACGGGGTGAGCAATGTCTTGCTCGCTGATGGGGGCATCGCTGAAGGGGTTTGCCACCGTTGCAGGAGCCTTACTGCCTGTGCTTTTAGTGCTGCGTGTGGCTTTAGTGCTGCGAGTAGTTGTCACTTTGTCGGCCTCGTCGATAGCAGCCATTGCTTTGGCTCGTAGATAGGTGGGTAGGGTGAAGCCCTGTTTGATGACGAACGACAGCATGCGTTGCTTCATTTGCAACACTTCAACCAATGTGTTGAAGTTGTCGGCCGTGCGCTTTTTCACCTCTTTATTATCGGTTTGTAGGCTGGTTGACGACACCAGCGCAGCCGCCTCTTTCAGCTTTTTCAAGAAGTAGGTGGCACCTTTCTGTATGCGTTCTTGTAGTAAGGGTGAGGTGGCATAGTCGGGTTCGCTGCCTATGATGGCGGTGTATTGCTGACTGAAGGTTTTGGCCACCTCTATCACCTCTTTTATAATAAATGCGTTGCGGGCCTTATACTCTAAGGCCAGTCGGGGGAAGGTTTTGCCATAATGTTCGTTTACCAGGCGCATGGCCGAATAGAAGGCTGTAGAAACATCGCTGAAGTCGAACAGATCGGCCACTTGTTGCAGATAGTAGGTGCGCTGCATGGTGCTGATGGCGGCGTTGTCGGGCTGGCGGCTGGCGGCAAAGGCATTGAAGGCATCTACCGAAGCATCGCGAATAATGGCATGGGCGGGTATGGGGCTGCTGAGCACCAATCCGTCAAGATTTTTGCATCGGCTCAGTGCTACATAGGTTTGTCCGTGTGCAAACGAGGCGGCAGCATCAATGATGGCATGCGAAAATGTTAGTCCCTGACTTTTATGTATGGTGATGGCCCATGCCGTTTTTACGGGATACTGTCGGAAGAGGCCTTCGGTCACCTCTTTAATCTCGCGCGTGTTCTCATCCAGCTCGTATCGGTTGTTCTCCCACTCTTCGCGGTTTACCTCAATGGCTTGTGTGCTGTCTTTGGGTATCACGCTGAAGCCACTGGCATGGATGGCGCTCACACGTCCTATCATGCCGTTATAGTATCGCTTCTCGGGCGACGAGTCGTTCTTCACAAACATCACCTGAGCGTTGAGTTTTAACTCTAAAACGTCATCGGTAGGGTAGGATAGTTCGGGAAATTTTCCTTCCACCTCGGCTTTAAATGTAAAGGTTTGGCCTGGCAGTTTTGTCAGTTCTTCGTTGTTAATGGCTTGTGCCAAAGCGTTGTGCGTGGTCAGACGAATGTATCCTTCCTCTTCGCGTGGCTGAAAGTTGGGTATGTATCGGCTGTTCAAGGCGCGTAGTACGTTGACGTCGGCAGCATTGTCGCGCACCTTGTTCAAGAGGTCAACAAACAGTTGGTCTTGCTGTCTGTATACATGTGTTAACTCTACCACCGAGTAGGGCGTTTGGCGTAAGGCGTGGCTACTGAAGAAGTAGGGCGTGTCGTAATAGCGCGACAGCAGCGTCCACTCTTCATCTTTGGCCACGGGGGCCAGCTGCCCTAGGTCGCCAATGAGCAGCAACTGCACGCCACCAAAGGGCTTTGTGTTGCGGCGAAAGTGGCGCAATACGCTGTCAACAGCATCCAGCAAGTCGGCACGCACCATACTTATTTCGTCAATAACGATAAGGTCGAGGCTTCGCAATATTTTTATCTTCTGCTTGCTAAACTGGTAGCGGCCGTTCTGTTGGAATGACGAGTCGGGGATGAAGGGTGCAAATGGCAACTGGAAAAACGAGTGTAGCGTAACACCTTCGGCATTAATAGCAGCAATGCCTGTCGGAGCCAGCACCACGTTGCGTTTTGAGATATTGTGTTTCAAATATCGCAACAGCGTGGTTTTACCTGTTCCTGCTTTACCTGTAAGGAAAAGGTTACAGCCTGTGGTTTCAATAATTTTTAGTGCCACCAGTGCCTCTTCGCTCATGTGTATCTTACTGGGTTGTTGGTTTTCTGATTGTATGTTGCCTGTTTGCATATCGTCAGTATATTGCTTGTGTATTAATTTACCTACAAGGATGATGTTCAACCTACAAGGATGAATGTTCAACCTACAAAGGTACAATTCTTTTCTCTATTTCAGCCCAAGGCTCGCTCATTATTTCCCCTTTTCTTGATATGTGTTTTAAATTTTCTTCTTTTATAATTTTGTTTGGACGAAAAGCGGCTATTTATACAGAAAATCAGTAATTTTGTAAAGATAAAGTAAACAGTTGACAATATACAGTATGATGCTTGCCATGCTGTTTTTAATTCGACTTCATAAATTGTAAATAAAAAGAATTGATAGATATGACGAAGGCATTATTCTTCGATATTGACGGAACATTGGTAAGTTTTAAAACGCACGCCATACCTGCTTCTACAATAGAAGCGCTGAAACGTGCTAAAGCCAATGGCGTGAAGATTTATATATCTACGGGTCGGCCCTTTTTGTTTATTAACAACCTGGGGCAGATAGCATCGCTTATTGATGGCTATATGACCAACAATGGTGCCTATTGTTTTATTGGCAAACGTGACGTGTGCATACATCCTATTGCTAAAGACGATGTTCAACGTATCATAGATGTATGCCATGAGAAACAAATAGGCTGTGTGGTTGTAGGAAAAGATAAAATAGCGGTCATACATCCTGAGAAGATGAAATACATCATGCAAGATATGTTGCATGTTCCTTATGAGAAATTAATGTCGCCACTGAGCGAGGTGATGCAAGACGATGTGTTACAGGTAACACCTTTCTTTACGCTTGAGCAAGAGGCCGAGGTGTTGCCGCATCTGCATAGTGTGGTGTCGGCACGTTGGTATCCCGACTTCACCGATATAACGGCAAGTGATGCCAATAAAGGTCAGGGACTTGTGGCTATGACCGAGGCAGATGGCATTGCTATTGCCGACACTATTGCTTTTGGAGATGGTGGCAACGATGTTACTATCTTGCGTCAGGCCGGCATTGGTGTAGCAATGGATAATGCTACTGATGACGTAAAAGCCAATGCTGACTATGTTACCACCTCAGTTGACGATGACGGCATAGCAAACGCTTTGCAGCACTTTGGCGTGATTTAATGCTTCTCTGTCCTTCTCAACACAGTTATTGTTAGCGTGAAAAGGAACATAAAGAATTTGAACATTATTAGCATGAAAGAATTTGCGTATTAAAAGAAAAACGCTAACTTTGCATGACATAGAACAAGTAAAAATAGAAAAATAACTAAAATATGGATATTACCCAACGATTTTTAAACTACACACAGTTTGACACACAATCGAGCGAAGACTCGCAGAGCGTGCCAAGCACACCGAAACAATTGGTCTTTGCCCAATATCTGAAGAAAGAATTGGAAGATGAAGGGCTCAGCGATGTAGAGATGGACGAAAACGGATACATCTATGCTACACTGAAGGCCAACACCAAGAAAAAAACTCCCACCATTGGCTTTATTTCACACTATGATACCTCGCCCGACTGTAGCGGTGCCAATATTCATCCCCGCATCGTGAAAAACTATGATGGTGGTGATATCGTGCTCTCAGAGGGCATCGTTTCTTCGCCCACCAAGTTTCCTGAGCTGAAGGCACATATAGGTGAAGACCTGATTGTGACCGACGGACACACGTTGCTGGGTGCCGACGATAAGGCTGGCATTGCCGAGATTGTACAGGCCATGTGCTGGTTGCGCGACCACGACGAGGTAAAGCACGGCGACATTCGCTTGGCGTTCAATCCTGATGAAGAGATTGGCATGGGTGCCCACCACTTCGATGTGGCAAAGTTTGGTTGTGAATGGGCCTATACAATGGATGGTGGCGACCTGGGCGACCTTGAGTATGAAAACTTTAATGCCGCATCGGCCAAGATACATATAAAAGGTGTGAGCGTGCATCCTGGATATGCTAAAGGCAAGATGGTGAATGCCAACCGTCTGGCTACCGAGTTTGCGGCTATGCTGCCCGATAACGAAACCCCCGAAACCACCGAAGGCTATGAGGGCTTCTATCATCTGTTGGGCATACAAAGCAACATTGAAAACGCAACCCTTTCGTACATCATTCGCGACCACGACCGCAATCGCTTTGAAGATCGTAAAGACTTTATCGAAAAATGTGTGAACGAGATGAACGCTAAGTATGGCGAGGGCACCGTTCATGCCGACGTAAAGGATCAGTATTATAACATGAAGGAGAAGATCAACCCCAATATGCATGTTATTGACATTGTGCTGAAGGCTATGCAAGAGTGTGGCGTTCCGCCAAAGGTAGAGCCCATTCGTGGTGGCACTGATGGTGCACAGCTGTCGTTCAAGGGTCTGCCTTGTCCTAACATCTTTGCGGGTGGTGTCAACTTCCATGGCCCGTACGAGTTTGTAAGCGTGCAGGTTATGGAGAAGGCTATGCAGGTGGTGACCAAGATTTGCGAAATCACGGCTCAATTCAACGATTAGTCTTTACAACGATAGATCTTCCAACGATTAGTCTTTACAACGAATAATACTCAACTAACAATATTTTAACTGTTCAGGAAGCCTACATGGCACCATGTTCATTCACCCCTCATGCCCCCATCACTCTCATGCTGGTTCATGTTGGGCTTCCTGATGTATCCATTTATGGCTAAAAAGAATTTCCTCTATCCTGCCGATTGGGTGAAGCAGGAACCGTACCCCACTGTTAACAGTACCGATATCTATTATACGGGCATTGCAAACCGTGTTTATGATATACTGAAAGAAACAAAGTGTGATACATTCTTTACCAGTATCGACCAGTTGCGTGTTGTAACCATGTGCATTGCTGGCTATTTTGAGGATGTAATCTCACAGAATGGCATCTGGCAAAACTTTACATCGGCTTGCCTGAAAGAGTATGGCTCACGTTTGCCGTTCTTCGATTTAGACGAAAACTATTATCCCGACGAAATCAATAAAGAAGATATACAGTTCTTGTTGTGGCACAATCTTCAGGTGGATCGTCGCACCGAACGCGTGATATATCCCCACAACCCTGTGCTGAAACTTACCGCCGAGTTTATCTATGAGATGCTGGAAGACGAGTATGAGACAGCGCCTGAGAACGATCGTCTGCACGACTTTATCTACCGTGAAACAGAGGCTGACGAGGCTTGCGGACATTATATGGCCGTGGCAACATGGTTCCACTATGACAGCTTCTTCAATATTGAGAACATCAACTCGTTCTTGACCTTGAAGAACAATTTCTTAGAGCAGCCACACAACGACCCCGAACAGGTGAAAGTGGTGGTATGGGGTATGTACACCACCATGGTGCTGAAGAACCGTCGCTCGTTCTTGGCTCTCACCACCCCCGAGTGGTTGGCACGTTTGGCCAATGGTCATAAGCAGCTGGCAGCATGGAAAGATGTGAAGGTAAAGAAGGCCAGCTGCTACATGGTAGAGCAGGCCGATGCCGATAAGGTGGTGCTGAAAGACCTCATTGACAATAGTGTGGTAGAGATTGCTCCCCAACATCTTGAAACTGATATGAAGAATGTAGAAGCAGGTAAGACCACTATCATTTGCGAGTTTGTGAAGTTTGCGGGCAACTACTATCGCATTGGCACCATTGCTGTGAACGAGATGAGCGAAGGGGTAGAGCAGTATGTTGCTAACGAGAAAGCTAATCGCGATACCAGCAACCAGAAGGCGGCCTATAAAGCTTTTGTAAAGGCCAACGATGGACGCTATGTGCAGTTCTTTAAAGATAACGATGCTTGCGAACATTTCTTGGCCGACAAGGTGGGCTACACCTTCAGTCAGGGCGTTACCTTGCCACAGTTTAAGAGCCATAAGGGGTTGATGCTGATGGCGTCGCCCAAGTCGGGCATCACTTTGCAGCCTGGTGTGCTTGATTGTGTGAAGGCCGATGATAACACCTTCTACAATCCAGAAACGGCATCGCGCAATGCTCTCAATGTTATTGCTCGCGCCAACGCCATTCCTTACGACGTGATGTGTCGTTTGCAAGATGATGGTATGTGGCCCGATACCAACTATACCATCAGCGATAATGCAGAAGAAGGCAAGCAGTTGGCGCAGAAGAACCTACGCTTCATTACCGACTACTATTATTGCTGCAATCGTAAGGCCGACTGCCCCACAGTAAAGGCCTAACAGAAGATACTTACCTTAAGCCGCGCTCTTCCTATATCTATATATAATATATATGTAGGACGAGGGCGGCTTTTTCATAATGTATAGAACGAAAAACAAACCCTTCAAAAAAAGAAACGAACGATATGTCAGAACTGCCCACTCTTATAAAAGACCTTGCCCTTATCTTGATTGTGGCCAGCGTGGTAACGCTGGTGTTCAAGAAACTGAAGCAACCCTTAGTGTTGGGCTATGTGGTGGCTGGTTTTTTAGTGTCGCCCCATATGCCATATACCATGTCGGTAATTGATAATACCGATATACGCACGTGGGCCGACATAGGCATCATGTTCCTTCTGTTTTCGTTGGGTCTCGACTTCTCGTTTAAAAAGATATTGAAGATGGGGGCAGCGCCCGTTATTGCCACGTGTACCATTATTTTCTGTATGATGATGGTGGGCATGACGGTGGGGCATGCCTTCAGTTGGAACCGTATGGACTGCATTTTCCTGGGAGGTATGTTGGCCATGAGTTCTACCACTATTATTTATAAGGCGCTCGACGATATGGGCCTTCGACAGCAACAGTTTGCGGGCATAGTGATGAGTGTGCTTATTCTTGAAGACGTGCTGGCCATTGTCATGATGGTGATGCTGTCGGCTATAGCAGGAGGAAACAGTCCTGATGGTGGTCAGATGTTAGGTTCGGTGCTAAAGATCGCCTTCTTCCTTGTGCTGTGGTTTGTGGTGGGCATCTTCTTGGTGCCATTGTTTCTACGCTCTATGCGCAAGTTGATGAATGGCGAAACGTTGCTCATCGTTTCGTTGGGCCTGTGCTGCTTTATGGCAGTGCTGTCTACCAAGGTAGGCTTCAGTAGCGCCTTTGGTGCCTTTGTGATGGGGTCAATCTTGGCCGAGACCGTTGAGGCCGAACGTATCATTCGCCTTGTCGAACCCGTGAAGAACCTTTTTGGTGCCATCTTCTTCGTGTCGGTAGGCATGCTTGTCGATCTCAATATCATCGTTTCATATGCCTGGCCTATCATGGCCTTGGTGTTAACCATCTTGTTGGGCCAAGCAGTGTTTGGCACCTTTGGCTTCTTGATTAGTGGTCAAAGCCTAAAATCGGCCATGCGTTGTGGCTTCTCAATGGCGCAGATAGGCGAGTTTTCATTCATCATAGCATCATTAGGCTTATCATTGGGCGTTATAGGTAAGTTTCTTTATCCTGTAGTGGTAGCCGTTTCAGTTATCACCACCTTCCTCACCCCTTATATGATACGCCTCTCGGTGCCATGCTATAACCTTCTCGAGCACCGTATGCCCAAGTCGTGGGTGCGTGCTTTGAACAATATTGCACTGAGCCATCCAGGGCATAGCAAGCACGGCAACTGGCGCATTTTGCTTCGTCAGATGGTCGTCAATACCTTTATATATAGCATCCTGTCGTCGGCCGTTATTGCCCTTATGTTTATGTTCTTCTTGCCCTTTGTGCGCCACCTCATGCCTGGTATGCACTGGTGGGCCAATGGTATATGTGGCGCCCTCACTATCTTGTTCATTGCTCCCTTTCTCAGAGCTATGGTGATGAAGAAGAACCACAGCGAAGAGTTTAAGGCGCTTTGGAGCGATAGTCGCTCTAATCATCTTCCCCTCTTGTTCACCATCTTGGTGCGTATGGTAGTGGCCGCACTGTTCATCTTCTATATATGCAACTATCTTACGCGCTTTACCAATGCCCTCCTTATCAGCATAGCAGTGGCTTTGCTAATGGTTATGATTATGTCGCGCCGCCTTAAACGTAACAGCATACGTCTTGAACGCTTGTTTATTTTGAACCTTCGTTCGCGCGACATCGAGGCACAGGTGCTGGGCCGACGCAAACCATTGTATGAGGGCCATTTGCTTGACCGCAATATACACATTGGCGAGTTTGACGTGCCCGACGACTCGTTATGGAGCGGACACACGCTCAGCCAACTTCAGTTTCGCAACAAGTTTGGTGTGATGGTGAGCAGCATCCTTCGTGGCCGTCATCGCATCAACATTCCGAATGGCGAAGACGAGATATTTCCTGGCGACCGCATACAGGCCATTGGTAACGACGAGCAGTTGGCAGTCTTTGGCCAGGCCATAGGTCAGACCGTGATGGCCGATGATCCCGATATTGAGAAGCGAGAGATGAAGCTGCGCCAGATGGTGATTGATGGAAAGAGTCCCTTCGTAGGTAAGACTTTGCGCGAGAGTGGCATACGCGACCAATACAATTGTATGGTTGTGGGCTTAGAAGAAGGAGAGGAAAACCTCTCGGTTATCGACCCCTCGCGCCAGTTTGCCAAAGGCGACATCTTATGGATTGTGGGCGAGGAGAGCGACCTCGATAAATTGATTGAATAGTGAACCCGAGCATGAAAGCATTGCAACATAACGAAACCCCATGTGGCTTAGGCCCCGCACACTGTGAAGAAATATGCACCCCATGCCCCTCAAGATGGCTTGGGGCAATGGCGCTGTTGATGACGTTGTTTACGATGTCTCTCTTTTCGTGTGCGCCTGATGGCGATTTAGACATTGGTCAAGGCATAATGCCCCAGGTTATGGGGTATGTGTCGAAGTTGCCCCCTGTGAAAAAGCCTGTAGTATCGAAGCCCCTTCCTATTGACAGCATACACGGCACGCTGACCGATGTTGAGGGGCATCCTGTGCCTGGCGTGGTGGTGAGCGATGGTGTGAGTTGCGTGGTTACCGATATGAATGGTTGTTACCGTATGCGCCGCGACAGCCATGCCCACTTTGTGTTTTATACAGTGCCCTCTTGGTGCCAAGTGCCTACCCATAGCGCCACCGACCGTACGGCCTATTTCTATCAGCCCCTTGTAAAGCGTCGCCGTCAATACAACTTTACACTTACGCGTTTGCCTAATGGTAAAGAAGATGTCTATACCATGATAGTGATAGGCGACCCTCAGGTTACCAATGCCATAAACCCCTTCTATACCAGCCCTGATGATAACCCTGTAGCGCAAACCGACATAGAACGTTTCACGCACGAGACGATGGTCGACATACGTCAAACCATCACCCAATTGCCTTCCCACATGCCAGTATATGGATTGAGCATGGGCGACGATGTGCAATATTACGGTGGCTATAACGATAGCCTTCAGGCGCAGATACGTGCAGCTTTAGGCTCGTCAGATATGCGTTTGTTTTCGGTCATTGGCAATCATGACCAAGATGGCAACGCCCTCTTTCGCCGTAAGTGGGAGGAGAACTGGGGCCCCACCGACTATTCGTTCGACCGTGGCAACGAGCATTATGTGTGTTTGAACAATGTGCAGTTTACGCACAAGCAATCTTACTATTCGCCCGGCGAACTCACTGATCGCCAAATGCGATGGCTGCGCCAAGACCTTGCCCTCACACCCAAGGATAAAAGGGTGGTGTTGTGTTATCATGTGCCTTTCACCTTTGGTTGTTCGCCCTCTAAAAAGGCACGCCCAGTGCCCTTTGCTGCTGAAGAGGGGCATTATACGTCGGGCCGATTGAGCGAACTGCTGCGTCTGCTGAACACTTTTAGGGGTTATGAACTGTTTTGCGGCCATACCCATTTTGCCATTAATCATGAAACCGACCTCGATGGCCAACATCTTATTGAGCACTGTCATGCAGCGGCATGTGGCAATATATGGCAGTCGAATATCAACTTGTGTGGCACGCCTAATGGCTATTATGTTTATACGTTTGGCGAACATGGCATAGCCAACTGCCACTACAAGGGCACCTTTTGGAAAGCGCACCAGCAAATGACGCTTTTCAAAGTAGATACCGACTTTAATGGCGAGAGCTATGCCAACGACTGGAACCTTCCGCGCCATGAAGGTATGATTATGGCCAATGTGTTTAATGCCGACTCGCGTTGGTCGGTTACAGTTGTCGAGAATGGTTTTGAATATCCCATGCATCACATTAGCAGTAGGGGGCAAGATGCTTTTGCTGCGGGCTATCATCACAAATATATAAAAGCCATGCCCTTCCGCTTTGTCAGCAAAGCCAATGCCTATTTGCTGATGAACCACCTCTACTATTATAAGCCTATCGACCCACATGCCAACCTTGTGGTGCGCGCTCGCGACCCTTACGGCAATGTGTATGAGGCCGATACCACGGCTATTATTCGCGAGCCGTTTAAAAACTTTGCACACTATTATAAGTGAAAAGTGAAAAATGAAAAGTGAAAAATGAAGAGGGAAGAGGAAAGTGTGAGAAGAGTGAAGAGAGAAAAGTGAAAAGTGAAGAGTGAAGTGAGCCGAGTGAACAATCTGTTAGGGCCGCTCTAATCACTTTTATTGTGTTCTAAAATGTGATGTATGGCGAGCAAAATGTAAGTATTGCTTAGAGTAATGTTACTTTTTGTAAAATAATTGTGTTTGTTGCTTGCAGAACAATATTTTATTTGTATCTTTGTAGCCAGTAATAGGCAACTACGTGTGGTACATCTACCTACCATGTGGTTGCCTATATAAATGAACAAGACATAAACAAACAAGCATGAGCAAACTAATAAAGCCAACTGGTTATAAAGCATTACTCGATACGAAGCAAACCGAGCAAGGCATAAAACTGATAAAAGATTTTTTCCAAGAGAACCTCTCTACAGAGCTGCGTCTGAGCCGTGTTACGGCTCCGCTATTTGTGTTGCAAGGATTGGGCATTAACGACGACCTGAATGGAGTGGAGCGCCCTGTTACATTCCCCATTAAAGATTTAGGCGATGCTAAGGCCGAGGTGGTACACTCGTTGGCAAAATGGAAACGCCTCACCTTGGCCGAGTATCATATAGAGTCTGGCTATGGCATTTATACTGATATGAATGCCATTCGTGCTGATGAAGAGCTCGACAACCTTCACTCGTTGTATGTTGACCAGTGGGACTGGGAGGCCGTTATTACCCAAGAAGAGCGCACTTTGTCTTATTTAAAAAATGTGGTAGAACGCATCTATGCTGCCATCTTGCGCACCGAGTATCTCACCTGCGAAACCTATAAAGAGATAAAGCCCTTCTTGCCCCGCAAAATACATTTTATACATAGCGAAGAGCTGTTGCAGATGTATCCCAACCTCTCGCCCAAGGAGCGCGAAGATGCCATTTGTAAAAAGTATGGTGCAGTGTTTATCATAGGCATAGGCGGAAAACTGAGCGATGGCAAGAAGCACGATGGCCGTGCCCCCGACTACGACGACTGGTCGACCGTGTCCGAAGACGGTCGTGCGGGTTTGAATGGCGATATTCTTATATGGTATCCTGTGCTTGAGCGTTCGTTTGAACTTTCGTCAATGGGTATTCGTGTTAACCAAGAGGCCCTGTTGCGACAGTTGAAGCTTGAAGGCAAGGAAGACCGCAAGCAATTGTTCTTCCATCGCCAGTTGCTCGACGGACGTTTGCCGCTCAGCATTGGTGGCGGTATAGGTCAGAGTAGGCTTTGTATGGTGATGTTGCACAAGGCTCATATTGGCGAGATACAGGCCAGCATTTGGCCCGACGATATGCGTGCCGAGTGTGCCCAGCTGGGTATGCCCCTTATTTAAGTGTTGCAAACATTTAATGTTAAAAGCAACCCCTCTCAATGTAAACAGAGAAGGGTTGCTTTTTTGTTTATGTGTGTGGCGTGAGGGTTACGCCATTTCAAGTTTCAGCAAGTTGGTAAGCATGGCCACGGCCTCGTTATCTTTCTGCATCTTATCCAGAATTTCGCGAGGCGAGAGGATGCGGGTGCGCTCTTCTTGTCGTGCCAATCGGGTGCTGATGTTGATATGGCCGTTGTGCAGCGTAGCGGCCAGCGAAGCCCTGATACGCCCCTTGATGCCTTCAATCTCGTCGAGCAACAGTTTGTTGTCTACCAGCACCTCAATGTTAGGCAGAGTGGTAATTTTCACTTGCACGTTCTTCATGCGTTGCGCCAAGGCCGTCATTTCCTTATTCAGCAAGATGCGGTTACACATGGTGAGCCATTGTAGCTGCAGATCGTCGTCATTGAAGTTGGCGTTTTCGTCCTTATTCTTTATCTCCACCTCGGCGGCATTGTTCACCTTTTCGTCTTTTTCTTGTTGCTTAAGACTGGCAAAAGTCATACCCAAGCCCTTTAGTTTAAGAGGCTTAGCCGTGCTGGCAGCCGATGCCGTTGTACCCACTGTTGCTGTGGGTTGAACCGAAGCCGTTGAGGCCGTTGTTGCCGAAGGTGTGGGCACATCGTTAGCTGGCGTGGGCACCTTCTTCTCACGCAACAGCGGTTTTGCTCCCGGGGCTACCTGTGCTGCCGATGTTGTGGGAGCTGCAATGATGTATTTGAACAGGCATTTTAAACGTTTAGGGCCACGCCCCGCGCTGGTGTCGTCGTCGGGTTGTGTCAGCTGCGCCATCTCTATCAGCGTCAGCTCTACCAGTAGCCGTTTGTTGTTGCTCTGTCGGTAGTCGAGGTCGCAGCGATTTAATATTTTCAATGCCCTATACAAAAAGTTGGTGGGGCATTTAGAGGCCTGTTGTTTATATTTTTCTATTTGCTGCTGACTGGTTTCCAGCAATGTCAGTGTTGATGGGTCTTTAGCCATCATCACATTGCGCAGGTGCGATGCCAATCCTGTAATCACGTTGCCCGCATCAAAGCCATGATTGATGATGCCGTTCAGTGTCATCATCAGTTCAGTAACCTTGTTTTGCAGCGCCATGTCTACCATCTTAAAGTAGTTGTCGGCATCAAGCTCGTTTAGGTCTTCTATCACCTTGGCATAGGTAATGTTTCCCTGACAGAAGCTGGCGGCCTGGTCGAAGATAGAGAGAGCGTCGCGCATACCACCGTCGGCCTTTTCGGCTATCAGTGTCAGTGCCTCTTCTTCATAGCTTATGCCTTCTTTCTCGGCCACCATCTTTAGGTGGTTCACCGTGCTGGGCACGTTCATGCGCTCAAAGTCGTATATCTGACAGCGTGATAAGATGGTGGGCAGAATTTTATGTTTCTCGGTAGTGGCCAAGATGAACACTACGTATGAGGGTGGTTCTTCCAGTGTTTTCAAGAAGGCGTTGAAAGCCTGTTGCGACAACATGTGCACCTCGTCGATGATAAACACCTTATATTTGCCTACCTGTGGCGGTATGCGTGTTTGTTCCATCAAGCTCTTGATGCTCTCTACCGAGTTGTTACTGGCGGCGTCAAGCTCAAAGATATTGAACGAGCGCTGTTCGTTAAAAGCCTTACAACTTTCACATTCGTTGCAAGCTTCGCCATCGGCTGTAGGGTGCATACAGTTTATAGCTTTGGCAAAGATGCGTGCGCAGGTGGTCTTTCCCACACCACGTGGTCCGCAGAACAGGTAGGCGTGTGCCAGCTTTCCACTGCTCACTGCGTTCTTCAGCGTTGTGGTCAGTGCCTGCTGTCCCACCACCGTGTCGAAGCTCATGGGGCGGTATTTTCGGGCTGATACAATATATTCTTCCATATTTTCAGGTTTATACTGCAAAGATAGTGCAAATCGAAGACAATACAAAATAAGCTTGCTTATTTTTATTGTTGAGATGCCGCCTATCTTATTTAAAGATAGTGCAAAAAACCGATTAAGCGAAGCAAAAACTAATTTATTCGTTTTTTGTGAGCGTGAGGTTTTTATTAAAATCGAAGACAATACACGATTTCATTGATAATGAAATCTTCAGAGCTTGCTTATTTTTATTGTTGAGATGTCGCCCTGTCCTCCCACTGCTTCTTGCCATTTTTGTATATTTATGCAAAATCAGACTAAAAATGAATATTTATGCATTTCTGCGTTTTTATATTTGTTTACACAATATTTGTTAAGAAACTTACGGTTTGTAAGTGTTCTTGTTTAGTTTACTTACAGTTTTCAAAGTTGATACTTCTCATTTGAGAAAGCATGGGTTTCAGGTCCTAAAAGCATGGGTTTTACCCCCTGAAACCCTTGGTTTCACAGCCTGAAACCCATGCTTTCAGACTGTAATTTGATGCCTTTCGCAACGCACCCCCAATACTGTATATTTATGCAGTTTTGGTAGCTATGTGTGAAATGCCAGTAAAGGTGACATTATGCGTTCTCTATTCACTAAAATATTTTAATTATATGTAAGTATTGTGCAAGTGTACGATTTTTTTTCCTATCTTTGCATTTATGCTTGCACATGTGTGCGGCATACACCTTATTATATATTATGACAATGACAACCCGGCGCATAAGCATCATCTTCAATTTCCTGGGCCATTACAAATATCTTATTGTGGTGGTGTTGGGGTGCATCATGGTGGGCTTTGTCGACGATAATAGCATGTTGCGTCGCCTACAACTGCAGATGCAAATAGCCGATTTGCAGGAGGAGATAGAAAAGTATCGCAGCATGAACGATGCCGACACCAAGCAGTTGCGCGACCTTCAGCGCGACTCGCGTGCCGTAGAGAAAATTGCTCGCGAGCGCTATTTCATGAAGGCCGATGATGAAGACATATTCGTGCTGAGTGATGACCTTTCGCCTGAAACCGAAACAGAAAAATGAAACAGTTAAATAAATTACAGAGCACCCTGTTCCTTATTGGCGGCATGCTGATGGTGGTAGGGGCTGGCAGTTATGTGTTTATGTGGCACCAGCGTGTGGTGTGCTGGGTGTTTATGTTAGGCGCCTGCTTGTTTGCTGCTATGCAGATGAGCCAAACCTACGAGGGGCGTAGCCTTACCATCAAGCGTTTGAAGCGCATCATGTCGGTGGCCGACATGTTTTTTGTGCTGTCGGGCTTGTTGATGGTAGATAATGCCAACGCGCTGTTGTTACCTTATTTCCATTCATACACCCGTTATCTTGAGCTGGTGTATAACAAGTGGGTATTGCTGTTGTTGGTGGCCGCTGTGCTTGAGATATACACCATGCACCGTTTGGGCAGCGAGTTGCGCAAGGAAGAGAATAGCACCCCCGCCGCGCAATAATCAAAAAAAATACTAAAACCACGCTTCGATATTATAAATAGGATAAAAAAAGTTTCATTGTTCAAGATTACATATTACCTTTGACGATGACGAAACATTATTTGATGGCTATGAATAAAATTTTCTACGCAATACTTTCAGTGCTCGTGTTGACCTCCTGTGCCAATTCGTATAATATTACAGGCTCGTCAAACGTGTCAACACTTGATGGACGTATGCTCTATCTGAAGATACTTAAAGATAACGACTTTAAGGCCCTCGACTCGTGCGAGGTGGTGCACGGTCAGTTCCAGTTCTCAGGTGGTTTCGACTCGGTAAGCATGGCAAACATCTTTATGGACGAAGAGAGCGTGTTGCCCTTGGTGATTGAAAGTGGCGACATCAATATCAAAATTAATAATACGCAGCAAACTGTTAGTGGCACACCGCTGAACGACGAACTGTTTAAGTTCTTCAACAAATATAACCAACTGAAGAACCAAGAGGCCGAACTGGTGCACACCCACGACCGCGCTATCATGGATGGCAGCAATATGGATGTGGTAAACGCCCGCCTCAGTGCACAGGCCGAAAAGCTAAGCAAGCAGGAAGACGACCTTATAACAGGCTTTATCACCGACAACTTTGATAACGTGCTGGGCCCAGGCGTGTTCTTCATGGTTACCATTAGCAACCAGTATCCTGAGCTCACCCCTTGGATAGAGGACATTATGAGCAAGGCTACCGACAAGTTTAAAAACGACCCTTACGTAAAAGATTATTATAAAAAGGCTCAGGAAAACCAGGCTATCATGAATGGTATGCACGATGCTACTGATGCTACAGCAGCACCAGCACCGTCGGCCGATGTGGCCCCCAACGGCCCAGCGCCCGCGCCAGCCCCCACTCCTAACGAGTTGGCTCAGCCCGCGCAACCCGCTCAGCCATAACCCCCTGAACCAAACATATTTCGCTATTATGCGCACAATCATAAAAAATGGAAACATCGTAAACGAGGGGCGTATAGTAAAGGCCGACATCATTATCGAAAACGAGATGGTGCAGCAAATCGTCCCCTCCGACGAAGCATCCCGTGACACCCACTTTGATGTAGAAGTGGATGCCACGGGTTGTTTCGTATTGCCGGGCATCATTGATGACCATGTACATTTTCGCGACCCAGGGCTTACTGCCAAAGCCGATATCGTTAGTGAGAGTAGGGCGGCAGCCTATGGTGGCGTGACATCATATTTTGATATGCCCAACACAAAACCGCAAACCACCACCCTTGACGCATTGCATGAGAAACAGCAATTGGGACGCGAAAAAAGTAGCGTAAACTATGCCTTCTTCATGGGTGCCACCAACGATAATATTGATGTCTTACAGCAAGTCGATCCCCACACCGTGCCAGGCATTAAGCTGTTTATGGGTGCCAGTACAGGCAATATGCTCGTCGATCAAGAGGCTGCCTTACGTCGCATCTTCAGCGAGATAAAGTTGCCCGTGATGACACATTGCGAAGACAGCAATATCATCAACCACAACATGGCAGAGGCCAAACAGCGTTGGGGCGACGACCCCGATGTTTCGCATCATGCCTGGATACGCAATGCCGAGGCTTGCTATGCCTCTACCTCGCTGGCTGTTGACCTCGCTCGCCAGTATGGCACACGTTTGCATGTAGCACACGTCACCACAGCGCGCGAGCTCGACCTCTTTGGCCACGACCGTAACATTACGGCCGAGGCTGTCATTGCACACCTCATGTTCACCGATGCCGACTATGCTACCCTGGGCACACGTATAAAATGCAATCCTGCAGTGAAAACCCTGGCCGACCGCAATGCCTTGCGTGCCGCGCTTACCGATGGGCGTATCACAACCATTGGCACCGACCATGCTCCACATCAGCTTGTCGACAAACAAGGGGGCTGTGCAAAGGCGGCTTCGGGCATGCCTATGATACAGTTCTCGTTGGTGTCGATGCTCGAGTTGGTTGATTGTGGCGTGCTCACGTTGCCCCGATTGGTAGAACTAATGTGCCATAACCCCGCCCAGTTGTTTGGTATGCGTGTCCGTGGATATATATGTCCTGGCTACCAGGCCGACCTTGTGGTAGTGCGCCCCAACGCCCCATGGACGGTGACCACTGCCGACATACAAAGCAAGTGTGGATGGAGCCCTATGGAGGGGCACACCTTCAACTGGCGCGTATGCCAAACCTTGTGCAACGGACATGTGGTGTATGATAACGGTAGGTTTGACGATCAGTATCGCGGTCAGCAAATACAATTCAGATAATTATGCTACATACCTTCAATTATACTTTGCTTGAGGTAGCGCCCTACATCAATTGGGTTTATTTCTTTCATGCCTGGGGCCTGTCGGGCAAACCGCAACAGGAAAAAGATAGGCTTCAAGCCGAGGCTGAGCTAATGTTGAAGGATATGGACCAGCAGTTTCATACCCATGCCATCGTGGGGCTGTTTGATGCTAATGCTGATGGCGACGATATTATTATTGATGGGCAACGCTTACCCATGCTTCGGCAGCAGAAACCCTCGGCACCTGGACAGCCCAACCTGTGTCTTGCCGATTTTATACGTCCTATAGAACAGGGCATACCCGACCGCATTGGCGTGTTTGCCGCCACCGTCGATCGCTCAATGGAGATGCTGTTTGCCGATGATGCCTACCACCGAATGATGGCGCAGACACTGGCCGACCGCTTGGCCGAGGCCACCATTGAGAAGGTGCATGCCGAGGTGCGACGCACACTGTGGGGATATGCCCCCCACGAACAGCTTAGCATACAAGAAATGCTGGTTGAGCATTTTCAGGGCATCCGCCCCGCCGTGGGCTATCCCTCAATGCCCGACACCAGCATGAACTTTCTGCTCGACCACCTGTTGCATTTTGCCTCTATTGGCATACGCCTCACTACTTCGGGAGCCATGATGCCTCATGCGTCGGTGTCGGGGCTAATGTTTGCGCACCCACAGGCCCATTATTTCGACTTAGGAAAAATTGACGACAGCCAGTTGGCCGACTATGCACGGCGCCGCGGCGTTCCTGTAAATGTTATGCGGCGTTTTCTGGTGGGTTGTTTACAATAATATTTAAGAACAATATTTACACAGTGATAGCACGTATATCCATCCTTCTGTTTCTGCTCATCCTTGTGCCCGATGTGTATCTCTATCGCCGATATGTGGTACGTCGCACAACGCTACACCCTTTGTGGCGATGGCTGTGGTGGATACCAGCCACTGTGCTTACGCTCTATACGGTGGTGTTGTGCTGCTTGCCAGGCTTTGCACCCACACAAACGGTGTGGCTCAATGCTTATCTGCTTATGCTGGCGTTGCTGGGTTTTCCAAAGGTGGTGCTGGCATTGTGTATGGCCATAGGTAAACTATTGAAACAGTTGCTGCACACCCGTCGCAACTATGGCGTGGCCGTGGGCACCCTCTTGGCCTCTTTGGTTCCAGTAGCTGTGCTGTATGGCGCCTTTTGGGGCGTGCGACAGTTGCAGGTGAGGTATGTCGACCTCGCGTTCGACGACCTGCCAGCCGCGTTTGAGGGTTACCGCTTAGTGCATATCACCGACCTACATTCGGGCACCCTTCCGCCCGACTTGTTGCAACGTGCCGTTGATAGCATCAATGCCCAGCACCCTGATGCAGTAATGATAACGGGCGATGTGCAAAACCTTCTGCCCACCGAGATAACGCCACTGATGCCACAGTATAGGCGCATACAGGCTCGCCATGGCGTGTTTGCTGTGTTAGGCAATCACGATTATGGCACGTATGTGCATACCTCTGAACAGGAGCAACATCGAAACGAGGCCGCTACGATAGAGGCTGAACGGCAGTGTGGATGGAAGGTGCTATTGAACCAACATGTGGTGCTGCGCCAGGGCACCGACTCGATAGTGGTGGCTGGCACTGAGAATGAGGGCCGACCGCCATTTCCTGCTAAGGCCAACTGGCAAGGTGCGCTCAGCGAGGTGGGGAAAGGTGCCTTCGTTATCATGTTGCAACACGACCCTTGGGCGTGGGAACATAGCATCTTACCCAAGACACAGGCTCAGCTCACCCTTAGTGGGCATACGCATGGAGGGCAGGTTAGCATCTTTGGTTGGCGCTTTACGCAAATCAATAACCGTGAAGATTGCGGACTCTACCGCCAGCAGCAGCGTGCGCTGTATGTGTCGTCGGGGCTGGGTGGCTTCTTGCCGTTCCGTTTAGGTGTTGTGCCTGAAATTGTGGTTATCACCTTGCATCGCTCGGCATGAAGCCTGTAAGTAATAAGTAATCAGGTTGCTACAAATATACATATACATAGGTATAAAAACCGGTAATACGAATTAACAAAGTAAATAATAAGAGCAATGAAATATCTTTATCGCATTTATCAGCTTTTTATCGCCTTGCCTATCATAGCGCTCGGCACTTTAATCACCGCGCTGACGGTAACCATAGGATGCACCTTGGGTAACGGACACTTTTGGGGCTATTATCCTGGCAAACTGTGGGCCCAACTTATTATACGTGTGTTGTTTCTGCCTGTAAAGGTGGAGGGACGCGAAAATCTTGTACCAGGACGCTCGTATGTTTTTGTTGCTAACCATCAAGGTGCCTTCGACATCTTCCTCATCTATGGCTTCTTGAACCGCAACTTCAAGTGGATGATGAAACGACAGCTGCGCGATATACCTCTGGTGGGAAAGGCTTGCGAGGCGTCGCACCAGATATTTGTTGATAAACGCGGACCGGCTCGTATACGCGAAACTTATGACAAGGCTCGTAAAACGCTGAGCGGAGGCATGTCGCTGGTGGTGTTTCCTGAAGGAGCACGCTCGTTTACAGGGCACATGGGCGTGTTTAAGCGTGGCGCCTTCATGCTGGCCGACGACTTGCAGCTCGATGTTGTGCCCATCACCATCAACGGCTCGTTCAACGTGATGCCTCGTATGCGCGACATGAAGTGGGTTACATGGCATCCGCTACGTCTCACCATTCACAAGCCTATCGCTCCGCAAGGTAAGGGCAACGATAACATCAAGGCTATCGAAAAAGAAAGTTACGATGTTGTGATGAGCGGATTGGTTGACGAGTATAAGGGCTTTGTTGAAAACCCTGACCAATAAGTAGCCCTGACCTCTCCCCCTAAGACATAAAAAAGAATATAAACGTTTATTTTACTATAAAGAAAGAATGAATTCATTGAAAAAGTATTGGCCTGATGTGGTGGCGGTGGCCTTGTTCGTCGTCATCGCCTTTGCCTATTTTTTGCCTGCCGACATTGAAGGCCGCATCTTGTATCAGCATGATGCCTCGGCCGGACGTGCTGCCGCCTTGGAACAACAAGAGTATTATGACAAAACGGGCGACCTGACACGCTGGAGCAGTGTGTCGTTCAGCGGTATGCCTACCTATCAGGTGGCACCTTCATATAAAAGTACGGATGCACTGATACAGGTGATGAAGGCTTATCACCTGTGGCTGCCCGACTATGTGTGGTATCTGTTTGCCTATCTCTTGGGCTTTTATATCTTGCTGCGTGCCTTCGACTTCCGTAAACGCTTAGCGGCTTTAGGTGCTGTGATATGGGCTTTTTCAAGTTATTTCCTTATTATTATTGCCGCTGGACATATCTGGAAGGTAATGGCGCTGGCCTATCTGCCACCTATGATAGCGGGCGTGGTGCTGGCTTTCAGGGGCAAATATCTGTGGGGCTTCTTGCTAACAGCCTTGTTCTCGGCCTTTGAGGTGAAAGCTAACCACGTGCAGATGACCTATTATTATCTGTTCATCATCTTCTTTATGGTGGTGGCTTGGTTTGTTCAAGCCATTCGTGAGAAGCGCATGGCACAGTTTGCCAAAGCCTTTGGCGTGTGTGTGGCTGGTGCTGCCATTGGTATCTGCATCAACCTGAGCAACTTGTATCACACTTGGCAGTATGGTAAAGAGTCGATGCGCGGAAAGAGCGAACTGGTAAAGAAGAATACAGCCAACCAAACAAGCAGTGGTCTTGACCGCGACTATATCACGCAGTGGAGCTACGGCATTGACGAAACATGGACGTTGCTGGTGCCCAACGCTAAGGGTGGCGCATCGGTGCCACTGGCATCGAGCGCTAAAGCTATGGAGAAAGCTAACCCCGAATATGTACAGATATATCAGCAGCTGGGCCAGTATTGGGGCAACCAGCCCATGACCAGTGGCCCTGTGTATGTGGGCGCCTTTGTGCTGATGCTGTTCTTCCTTTCGCTCTTCATTGTGCGCACTCCGCTTAAATGGGCGCTGTGGGGCGTAACAATCTTATCTATATTGCTGTCGTGGGGCCGCAACTTTATGTGGCTTACCAACCTCTTTATCGATTATGTGCCGCTGTATGCTAAGTTCCGCACGGTGGCATCAATCCTTGTCATTGCCGAATTTACTATTCCGCTCTTGGCAATGTTAGCATTGAAAGAACTGCTTACGCGCCCCGAGGTGCTTGACGAAGTAGAGAATAAACGTGATAAGATTATCAACTTCTTCTTGTTCTCGCCTCTCTCATTCTTTGTGCGCAAAAAGCGCGACTATATCTGGGTGAGCTTCTTTATGACAGCGGGTATCGCTGCGCTCTTTGCATTGATGCCTGGCGTGTTCTTTACCGACTTTATCTCGGTAAGCGAGATGCAAGCGCTGAAGACGCTGCCCGCTGAATATTTCGGACCCATTGTGGCCAACCTTACCGAGATGCGTAAGGCCGTGTTTGCAGCCGACTGCTGGCGCTCGGTGTTCATCATCGTTGTGGGCACCGCCTTGCTGGTGCTGTGGATGAAGAAGAAACTGCAAGCTGGATACATGGTGATGTGTATGTTGGTGCTCTGTCTCGTCGACTTGTGGCAGGTAGATAAACGCTATCTAAACGATGCTATGTTTGTAGAGAAGAGTGTGCGCGATAATCCACCCGCAATGACAGCTACTGATAAGCAAATATTGCAAGACCGTTCGCTCAACTATCGTGTGCTGAACCTCGCATCAAACACCTTCAATGAGAACGAAACGTCTTATTACCACAAGAGCATTGGCGGTTATCATGCTGCCAAACTGCGTCGTTATCAAGAACTGATTGATGCCTATATCTCGCCCGAAATGCAACGCATTTATGGCGCTGTGGCTCAGGCTCAAGGCGATATGACGAAGGTGGCGGGCGACTCTATCTTCCCCGTGCTTAATATGCTCAACGCCAAATACTTTATCCTTCCGCTGCAAGGCGGACAAACCGTGCCTATGCTCAATCCCTATGCTTATGGCAATGCTTGGTTTGTAAACCAGATCAACTATGTTGATAACGCCAACGACGAGCTGGGGGCGCTGGGCAAGATGAACCTTCGCCATGAGGCTGTGGCCGATGCTAAGTTTAAAGAAAAACTGGGAAATGCACTGCCACAAGACGACCTCTCAGTAGTGAAACTGACGAAGTATGAGCCTAACGAACTTACCTACGATATACATTCAAGCAAGGGTGGTATCGTGGTATTCTCTGAAATATACTATCCTGGCTGGACGGCTACGGTTGATGGTATGCCCGTTGAGGTGGGACGTGTCGACTATGTGCTGCGTGCTATCAACGTAAAGGCTGGTCAGCATAAGGTGGTGCTTACCTTCAAACCGCAGAGTGTGCGCGATACTGAGACGGTGGCTTACATCGCCTTTACGCTCTTAATCATTGCCATGCTCGGTGGCGTGTACTATGAGGAGCGCAAGAAGCGCATGCCTGCTAAAGCTAAATCAGAAGCTTTGGCCGAAGTAAAAGTTGAAGACGAAAAGATGGTTAAGTAAAACTCTTTTTTCTTACATGCAATTTAGAACAATTGTAGATATACCGAGTCCCACGTTCAGCATAGCCCCTTGCGAGGAGATGCTGTTCGTGGGCTCTTGCTTTGCCGACAACATTGGTCGTCGGTTCATCAGTGAGATGTTTCGCGCCACCGTAAACCCCTTTGGCGTGATGTATAATCCTGCCAGCATCTTGCATACGGTGCAGCGCACCACAGTGGCCCCACGGGTGGCAGTATTTACGCTCGGCACTAATCATGTGTATATCTTAAAAGAAACGGGCGAGATAGTAGATAACTGCCAGAAGCGCCCACAACGTTTGTTTGAAGAACGCGAACTGTCGGTTGACGAGTGTGCCGACTATCTACGGCAGGCTATCAGTGTCTTGCGTCAGCGTCGTCATGATGTGCAAATCATTATCACCGTTAGCCCTATACGTTATGCTAAGTATGGCTATCATGGCAGTCAGCTTTCAAAGGCCACGTTGCTGCTTGCCGCTGATAAACTGGTTAAAGAGTTTGCTCCTTCTTCTCTGCAACAATCTCATGACAATGCCTCTAACAGCGAGCAGAGTGGGGTAGGGGTAACCTATTTTCCTGCTTACGAGATTGTGAACGATGAGCTGCGCGACTATCGCTTTTATGCCGACGATATGTTGCACCCCTCTGCCGTAGCTGTAGAATATATTTGGCAACGAATGGTCGACACGTTCTTCTCTGATGAGGCCAAAGCCTTTATGAAGGCGTGGGCACCAATCAAGCGCGGCCTCGCGCATCGTCCTCTCAACCCCGATAGCGCTGAATATAAAGCTTTTCACGCCAAGCTGATGGCCGACGCCGAAGCGCTGAAACGCCGCTATCCCGATATGCCGTTTTGATAGTGTGTTTCATGTCGTTTAAGGTAAAACGTTTAATATACATTGCTCAGTAATGTTAAGTGTTTTAAAAAGACTGATGTAAATGAAGGGCATTGTATATTTTTTTCATATCTTTGCAATAAGAAAGAAAGGAATCTAACAACAATCATATATAAAATAACATTATGGCTAAAACACCAGAGTTCAAGTATGCTCCTATGTTCCAGTTGGGCAAGGACAATACCGAATATCGCTTGCTTACCAAAGAAGGCGTAAGCACAGCCGAGTTTGAGGGTAAGACTATCCTGAAGGTTTCGAAAGAGGCGCTGACCTTGCTTGCACAGCAGGCTTTCCACGATGTAGAGTTTATGCTGCGTCGTGAGCACAACGAGCAGGTAGCTAAAATATTGACCGACCCTGAGGCTTCAGAGAACGATAAGTATGTGGCTCTGCAGTTCCTCCGCAATGCTGAGACAGCTGCCAAGGGCATCTTGCCTTTCTGCCAGGATACAGGTACCGCCATCATTCACGGCGAGAAGGGACAGCGCGTATGGACCGACTTTGAGGATGAAGAGGCTCTCTCACTGGGCGTTTATAACACCTTTACACAAGACAATCTGCGCTACTCGCAGAACGCTCCTCTCAATATGTACGACGAGGTGAACACCCGTTGCAATCTGCCCGCACAGATTGATATTGAGGCTACTGAGGGTGATGAGTATCGCTTTGTGATGGTTGCTAAGGGTGGTGGCTCGGCCAACAAGACATACTTCTATCCTATGACCAAGGCCACTATTCAGAACGAGGGCACACTGCTGCCTTTCCTCGTTGAGAAGATGAAGAGCCTGGGCACAGCTGCTTGTCCTCCTTATCACATCGCTTTCGTTATCGGTGGTACATCGGCCGAGAAGAACCTGCTCACTGTGAAATTGGCAAGCATCAAGTATTATGATAGTCTGCCTACCACAGGCGACGAGACAGGTCGTGCTTTCCGCGACATCGACCTTGAGAACAAACTGCTTGAAGAGGCACACAAAATTGGTCTCGGTGCACAGTTTGGTGGCAAGTATCTGGCACACGACATCCGCGTGGTGCGCTTGCCTCGTCACGGCGCAAGCTGCCCCATCGGTATGGGCGTAAGCTGCTCGGCCGACCGCAATATCAAGGCTAAGATCACAAAGGACGGTGTGTTCCTCGAGAAGATGGATGCCAACCCCACAGAGCTCATTCCAGAAGAGTTGCGCAACCCGGGTGAGGGCACAACAGGCATTGAGATTGATCTCGACAAGGGAATCGATGCTGTTCGTGCTGAATTGACCAAGTATCCTGTTAGCACCCGCGTAAACCTGAAGGGTACCATCATTGTGGCTCGCGACATCGCACACGCTAAACTGAAAGCACGTCTTGATGCTGGCGAAGAGATGCCTCAGTACTTTAAAGATCATCCCATCCTGTATGCTGGTCCGGCCAAGACGCCAGAGGGATATCCTTGTGGCTCAATGGGCCCCACCACCGCAAACCGTATGGACCCCTATGTTGACGAGTTCCAAGACCACGGAGCATCGCTCGTAATGATTGCTAAGGGCAACCGCTCACAGGTGGTTACCGACGCTTGCAAGAAGCACGGTGGTTTCTACCTCGGCACTATCGGTGGTGTAGCTGCCGTTCTCTCGCAGAGCAGCATCAAGAGCATTGAGTGTGTTGAATATCCCGAGCTCGGTATGGAAGCTATCTGGAAGATTACTGTTGAAGACTTCCCCGCCTTCATCCTTGTTGATGATAAAGGCAACGATTTCTTCCAGCAGCTCAAACCTTGGACTCCTTGCCAGGCTTGCCAGAAGTAAGAGAGAAATAAAACGAAAATAAAAAAGCCTTGCAAGCATTTTAATGTGCTTGCAAGGCTTTTTACTGTTTATAAGTTTGTAAAAACCTTGTTTGGTTTTCCAAAGTTTTGCTTTCTATATTCTACGTTTTTGTTCGTAAAAGCTTTGTTCGTAAAAGCTTTATTTGTAAAAGCTTTATTTGTAAAAGCTTTGTTGTAGCTTTATTATTTATCTTTCTTACCGAAGATAGAGAAGTGGACGTAGCGCTTGGGATGCTGACGGAGGTCGATGACGAGCGAGTCGGCATTGCGCATAGTAGAGTTGAGGTTGTTATACAGCGATGGGTCGTTCATGAGCAGACCGAGTGTTCCGTCTTTGCTGTTCAGCTTTGCAGTGAGCTCTTGCACGTTAGCAATGGTTTGGTCAACCTGTTTCATGGTTGAGGCTACATCAACAGCCGCCAGATGGGCTGTAAGCTGTTGTGTGTTGTCCAGCACCTTGTCGGCTTTGGTCATCATGGCGGGCATGTTGCGGTTTACGTTTGCCATCAGCGTGTTCAGCTGTTCTGTAGAAGTGGTGAGGTTGGCTGTAATGTTTTGTACATTATGCAGCGACTCTTTAATGGCGGGGTCGGCCAAGATAGTGTTCAGGCTTGTCATAATGCTGTCGAGCTTAGGCAGCATCTTCTCAATGGTGGGAATCATGTTTTGCAGTTGTCCCATGGCACCATTGTTTACATTGCCGTTAAAGGTTTCACCAGGGTTCACTCTTTCGCGAGGGTTGTTTGCCAGCAACAGGTTTATCTTTACGTTGCCCAGCATATCGCTCTCAATCTCTGCCGAACTTCCTGCTGGTATGCGCAGCTGCTTGTCAACACCAATGATAACCTTGGGGCCTTTGGTGCCAGTATAATCGTAGATGATGCTTTTTACCACACCCACCTTATAGCCGTCGGCATAAACAGGGCTTGATGCCGAGAGGCCGGTGATGTCGGTAAAGTTTACACCATACTCGTTTTGCGACGAAAACACGTTCAGTCCTTTCAGAAAGTTCATTCCAAAGAAAAGAATGACCACTCCCACTATTGCCACGAGGGCAATTCTAACTTCTTTTGTAAAGTATTTCATCTTGTTCCTAACTATATTTGCGTTATTATTTGTTTGTGTTCTCTCTTGTTTCGCGTTACATTATGTTTCGCGTTATGGTATGTGTTGTTTCGCGTTACGTTTTATTTCGCGTTATCACTTGTCTTATATGATCACTTGTTTCTGTTGCTTTTGAATAGTTTTATTGCTTCGTTCACATCCATACGCTGTCCGTCTTTCAATGCGATGATGAAGCATGAGGGAAACTGTTCAACTACCTCTTTGCGCAAACGATAAATCTCGTTATAGTTGGCCGAAGCACCATAGGTATATTTATAACTGTTGCCTTCAGAATAGAAGTCGACACCTTTCAATCCTTTAAAAGCAGCGTCGTTAGCTTTCAACTTGCGGCTGCTGGTCATGATTTGTATCTTGAAAACAGGTGCACTTTGCTCTACATTCTGAGCCACAGATGCAGGCTTTGTTTCTTGAACAGGATTCGTCTCCTGAACAGGCTTTGTCTCTTGAACAGGCTTCGTCTCCTGAACAGGCTTTGTTTCCTGAACAGGCTTCGCTTCTTGAAGAGGCTTCGCCACTGGTATGGGCTTAGCAGCTGCCACTTGTTTCACTTCTTGTGCAGGCTTTGTCACAGGCTTGTTGGTGCCCTTTCCTGCGTTTTCATCAAACGTTATAATGCCATCTTCTAATGCCGCCAGGCTTTGTTTGCTTTGGGCATTAGCTTTTGTTTTTCTGTTTGCTTTGGGCCTAGCATCATTCTTTGTCTCTGCCTTAGCATCATTCTTTGCTTCAGCCTTTGCATCGTTCTTTGCTTCAGGCATTATTTCATTCTTTACTTTAGCCTCATTATTAGCTTCTACCTCATTATCAGCCTCGGGCAAAGGTTTGTATGGAATGGTGATACCGCCCGCCTGTTTGCTCTTATACTCGATGAAGGCGTTGTATATGCCGCGTCCTATGCGGTCTACCATGTTAGCATCGTTCAGTGCTTTCTCTTCGTCGGGTGTAGTGATGAAGCCCAACTCGATGAGGCAGGCGGGCATTGATGTGAGTCGTAGCACGGCAAAGTTGTCTTGGTGCACACCTTTGTTTATGCGTCCTGCCATTGAGCACACGTTACGTTGCAGTAATTTAGCAAACTCTACACTTTGCTGCATGTTATGGTCTTGCACAAACTCGAACATGATATTGCTTTCGGCCGAGTTAGGGTCGTAGCCTACATAGTGCTGCTTATAGTCTTTCTCCATGAAGATGACCGAGTTCTCGCGTTTGGCCACATCAAGGTTTGTCTTGGTGCCATGCGATCGTCCGTCGCCCAGCGTGTAGGTTTCAAATCCGCGTGATATTCGTCCTTTAGGCAGAGCGTTTGTGTGTACCGACACAAACAAGTCGGCCTTATTGCGGTTTGCAATCTCGGCACGTTCATACAGCGGAATAAAAACATCTTTTTTGCGAGTGTATACCACGCGCACATCGGGACAATTGCGTTCTACATACTTGCCAAAGGCTAATGCCACCGACAGGTTAATGTTTTTTTCATACGAGAACGAACCTTTGGCTCCCGAGTCGTGTCCGCCGTGTCCAGCGTCGATAACAAGTGTAAAGCGGTCGGTTACTGCCGCGTGCAGGATGCCAGCGGTAGTGATACAGAGGGCGAGAAGTAGGGCCTTTATAGAGTTCATGAAACTAATGTACATACGTTGTTGCAAATTTAAGCATTAAAGTTGGAAACCCCAAAGAAACGTTCAGTTTTTTCGTTTTTAGTAGGCGTATAACCTTATAATAGCTTTGTTATAACTGCAGAATAATCATGCAATAACCTTATGATATCTGGTGCAATAACCTTATGATATCTGTTGCTATAGCCTAATAATAATAGCTTTTATGATTGTTTGTTATCGTGTCATTTCTACCTCAACGCCAGCCCCAGCACATTGTGCTCCCATGGGCGGATTGAGTTTGGTAACCCGCACCTGCACGGCCGATATATCGGCAAACTGTTTCATAAGATGTTGCGCAATGCGTCCGGCCACGTGCTCTACCAGTTTTGAACTGATGCTCATTTCTTCCTTTACAATGTCATACACCATGGCATAGTTTAGGGTGTGCTGTACATCGTCGGTGGTAATGGCTTTATCGATAGGATATTGTGCCGATACGCTTACCAAATAGTCGTTGCCCGTCAGCTGTTCTTGTGGCATCACGCCGTGGTAGGCATGCAGCTGTATGTCGTTTACAAAGATGGTGCTGTGTGTAATATGTAATGCTGTCATTGCTTTTATCTATGATGAAATAAAAAAAGGAAAAGGGTGCTGTTGTGTAGCGCCCTTTTCCCGATATATGATAATCAGTGTTTCATTATCCGCAGCGCGAGGTGCCACAGTTGGTGCAGATGAGGCATCCTTCTTGATAAACCAGCGTTTCTTGTCCGCACACGGGGCACACCTTGCCTTTAGCCTTGGTGCCGTCGACGATATATTTCTTCAAGGCACGTTCAACACCTATCTTCCATGTGTTGATGCTCTCGCTCTTCAGTTGCAGCGAACCTACCAGTTTGATAACATTTTCGATAGGCATACGATAGCGCAGCACGCCCGAAATTAGCTTAGCATAGTTCCAATATTCAGGATTAAACTTCTCGCTCAGTCCCTCAACGGTTGTTTTATAGCCGCGTTTGTTTTCAAACTGAAAGTCGTAGCGGTGGCTACCATCTTCCAGTGTTTGTTTGATGATGCGTCCTTTCACTACTGTTTTAGGCAGTGAGATGCCCTCTTCATCGTCTTGCAGACCCGTGAATATTTCATACGGATGCCCCTTCAGCAAGCCTACAAAGGCCACCCATTTTTCTTTGTTGTTTTGAAAGCGCACCACGTCACATTCCAGTTCTCTTGGGCGCACCTCTACCACCTCGGCGTGTGGGGCAGGAGCGGGTGTTTCGGCCTTCTTTTCTTTCTTGCTTACCGATACCATCACGCCCGCACGGCTTCCATCGCGATAAATGGTGCAGCCTTTGCATCCCGAGCGCCAAGCCTCTACGTAGAGGCGGTTTACCAGTGCTTCGTCAACGTCGTTTGGTAAGTTCACCGTTACGCTGATGCTGTGGTCAACCCATTTCTGTATGGCACCTTGCATGCGCACCTTCATCAGCCAGTCAACATCATTTGCTGTGGCTTTATTATAGGGCGACCGTGCTACAAGATTGTCAATTTCGGCTTGAGTATATTTGCGTGTGGTGTCGATGCCATTTATGCGCATCCATTCTAAGAACTTATGGTGGTAAACGATATACTCTTCAAACGAGTCGCCCACCTCGTCAACAAAGTCAACATGCACATCAGCGTCATTAGGATTTACCTTGCGTCTACGCTTATACACGGGCATAAACACGGGTTCAATGCCGCTGGTGGTTTGCGTCATCAGGCTGGTGGTGCCTGTGGGGGCAATGGTAAGACAAGCAATATTGCGTCGGCCATACTGCACCATGTCGTTATACAGCTGGTGGTCGGCCTCTTTTATGCGTAAGATGAAGGGGTTGTTCTTCTCGCGTTCAGCATCATATATGGCAAAGGCCCCACGCTCGCGCGCCATTTCTACCGAACTGCCATAGGCGCTTAGTGCCAGTGTGCGATGCACGCTCACGCTGAAGTCGGTAGCCTCTTGTGTGCCATAGCGCAGCCCCATGGCTGCTATCATATCGCCTTCGGCCGTGATGCCCACACCCGTTCTTCGTCCCAGGCTACTCTTGTTTTTAATTTTCTCCCACAGATGATATTCGGCATGTTTCACCTCATCGGTTTGTGGGTCGGCCTTCACCTTTTCCATGATGGCGTCAATCTTCTCCAGTTCCAGGTCAACAATATCGTCCATGATACGCTGAGCGGCGCGCACGTGCTGCTTCAGTTTGTCATAGTTGAACGATGCACTGGGCGTAAACGGGTTTTCAACATAGCTATAAAGGTTTACCGATAGCAGTCGGCACGAGTCGTAGGGGCACAAAGGTATCTCACCGCAAGGGTTGGTGCTCACGGTGCGGAAACCCAGATCGGCATAACAGTCGGGTATGCTTTCGCGCAGAATAGTGTCCCAAAACAGCACTCCTGGTTCGGCGCTCTTCCATGCGTTGTGTACAATCTTTTCCCACAACTTCTTAGCCGAGATTTCTTTCTTTACAAGAGGCTCTGCAGCATCAATGGGAAACTGTTGCACGTAGGGCGTATCGTCGATGGCAGCCTGCATGAATGTATCGTCCAGTTTCACTGACACGTTAGCGCCTGTTACCTTACCCTCGGTCATCTTTGCGTCGATAAAGGCTTCGCTGTCAGGGTGCTTAATGCTTACGCTGAGCATCAGTGCGCCTCGACGTCCGTCTTGTGCCACCTCGCGGGTCGAGTTGCTATAACGTTCCATGAAGGGCACCAAGCCCGTTGAGGTGAGTGCCGAGTTGTTCACAGGCGACCCCTTCGGTCGCAAGTCAGACAGGTCGTGGCCCACGCCACCGCGGCGTTTCATCAGTTGCACCTGTTCCTCGTCAATGCGCATGATGGCGCCATACGAGTCAGAGTTGCCCTCCAAGCCTATCACGAAGCAGTTGCTCAGCGATGCCACCTGGTGGTTGTTGCCTATGCCCGTCATGGGGCTTCCTGCGGGTACGATGTAGCGGAAGTGGTCTAACAAGTCGAACACCTCTTGTGCCGACATAGGGTTAGGATATTTCTGTTCTATGCGTGCTACCTCGTTGGCTATGCGCCAATGCATGTCTTGTGGGCTACGTTCGTATATATTGCCGAAGCTATCCTTCATAGCATACTTGTTCACCCACACGCGGGCGGCCAGTTCGTCGCCAGCAAAATATTTCAATGACGCCTCGTAGGCTTCCTCGTAAGAGTATGTCTGTTTTGTTTCCATCGGAAAATATGTGTGTTGTCAGTTAATATAGATTGCAAAAATACAATTAATATTTGAGATAACCGCACTTTTATATCGATAAGATTTTGCTAATGTTATTAAGCTCTTGATAATGTAAAAAGAGGCAAGCATATTTTATGGTCTCGGTTTTTTCCACTACCTTTGCAATTCAATATATAAGGAAAAGATAAAGATGATAGTATGTATCGCCGAGAAACCCAGCGTAGCCAAGGACATAGCTCGCATTATAGGAGCCACCAGTGCCCGCGATGGTTACATGGAAGGAAACGGATATCAGGTGACGTGGACCTTCGGACACCTCTGCACCCTTAAAGAGCCCAACGATTATACCGAGAACTGGAAGCGGTGGAGCCTGAGCGCCCTGCCCATGATACCTCCACGTTTCGGTATAAAGCTTATCGACGACCAAGGCATCAAGAAGCAGTTTGCCGTTATACAGCGCCTTATGCAGAGCGCCGATGGCATTATTAATTGTGGTGACGCTGGCCAAGAAGGTGAGCTTATACAGCGCTGGGTGATGCAGATGGCGCAAGCCAAATGCCCCGTGAAGCGTTTGTGGATATCGTCGATGACCGACGAGGCCATACGTGAGGGCTTTGCCTCGCTGAAAGACCAAACCAACTATCAGCCGTTGTATCTTGCCGGATTAAGTCGTGCCATTGGCGACTGGATATTGGGCATGAACGCCACCCGTCTTTATACTTTAAAATATGGGCAGAACCGCCAGGTGCTGTCTATAGGCCGTGTGCAAACCCCCACGCTGGCCCTTATTGTGAACCGCCAGAAAGAAATCGACCAGTTTACGCCCGAACCCTATTGGGTGCTTTCTACCATTTACCGCGACACGTTGTTCACGGCTACCAAAGGAAAGTTTACGAGCAAAGACGAGGGCGAGGCCGCCTTCTCAACCATTGCCGATAAGCCTTTTACTGTAACATCGGTTGAGAAGAAGAATGGCACCGAGGCCCCGAAGCAACTCTTCGACCTTACCTCGTTGCAGGTAGAGTGTAACCGCAAGTTTGGTTATAGCGCCGAGACCACTCTGAACATTGTACAGTCGTTATACGAGAAAAAGTTGTCAACCTATCCGCGTGTCGACACCCAATACCTCAGCGACGATATCTATCCCAAGTGTCCCTCTATCCTTGCTGGCCTTCAGGGTTACGACGATGTGTTGGCACCGCTGAAGGGCAAGAACCTGAAGAAGAGCAAGAAGGTGTTCGACACCTCAAAGGTTACCGACCACCACGCCATCATACCCACGGGTGTGCCCGCCCGCGCCCTTACCGACCTTGAGCGCAACGTTTACAACCTCATAGCCTTGCGCTTTATAGCCGTGTTCTATCCCGATTGTAAATTTTCTACCACCACGGTGCTGGGCCAGGTTGAAGAGGTTGAGTTTAAGGTGAGCGGAAAAGAAATATTGAGCCCAGGATGGCGACAGGTATATATGCGCGATACGCAAACCACCACCACCCAGCGCAACGCCGACGATGCTGACGACACCGACGAGAGCAAGAAAGGCGACGAAGAGCGCACCCTGCCTTCGTTTGTGAAAGGCGAGAGTGGCCCCCATACCCCCACACTTACCGAGAAGCTTACCACACCACCCAAGTATTATACTGAGGCCACTCTTTTGCGTGCCATGGAAACGGCAGGCAAGTTTGTTGACGACGAAACCCTGCGTGCTGCCTTGAAAGAGAACGGCATAGGTCGCCCATCATCGCGTGCAGGCATTATCGAAACCCTGTTTAAGCGCCGCTACATTAGGCGCGAGCGTAAGAACTTGGTGGCCACGGCTACGGGTATCGAACTAATCGACACCATTCATGAAGAACTGTTGAAGAGTTGCGAGCTGACGGGCATCTGGGAGAAGAAGTTGCGCGACATCGAGCATAAGAAGTACGACCCCGCACAGTTTATCAACGAACTGAAGCAGCAGATAACCGAGATTGTGAACGATGTGTTGCGCGACAATAGCAACCGCCATGTCACCATCACCACCGATGAAGATTTGAAGAAGAAGCGCCCCGCCAAGCGCCGCACGGCAACAAAGGGCAGTGGCACTACGGCCCCCTTAGTGGGCACACCATGCCCCCAGTGTGGTCAGGGCACCATTATTAAGGGCCATACAGCTTATGGTTGTAGCCGATGGCGTGAAGGGTGCACCTATCGCAAGCCCTTCACGTCATGATGCTTATATGTTTTTAATCTTGAAAGTAAACGCGCTTTACACGGTTACTGATGCCTGTGAGCACCTCGTACGGAATAGTGTCGAGCACATCAGAGAGCACCGTTACGGGCAGATGGTCGCCAAATATCTCTACGCTGTCGCCCTCATGGCAGTTGATGCCTGTTACGTCAATCATGGCCACATCCATACATATATTGCCCACGTAGGGAGCGCGCTGCCCGTTCACCAGGCAGTAGCCGTGGCGGTTGCCCAGTCGGCGGTTTAGGCCGTCGGCATAGCCTATAGGTATGGCGGCTATCACGCTGTCGTGGTCAAGGGTGCCTTTGCGGCTATAGCCCACAGTGTCGCCAGCTGGCACGTTGTGCATCTGAAGAATGGTGGTGCGCAGCGTGCTTACATTATTTATAATATGGTTGTTGCGCGAGTCGATGCCGTACAGGCCCAAGCCCAGTCGGCACATATCTAACTGTCGTTCGGGGAAGTGTTCAATACCTGCCGAATTGTCGATATGTCGAATGATATGGTGCGTAAAGGCCGCCTGCAATTGCTTGCTACCTTTATCAAACAGCTCAAACTGGTGTGCCGAGAAGCTGTCGAAGCAATCGGCATCAGAGCCCACAAAGTGTGAGAACACTGATCGCGGTATGAGGGCGCTTTGGTGCTTAAGGCGGTCAATCAGTGCCTCCATATCTCGTTCGGGGTCGAAACCCAAGCGGTGCATGCCCGTGTCGAGCTTGATGTGTACGGGGAAACCTGTTACACCCTCGCGCTCGGCAGCTTTTATCAGCGCGTCGAGCAGTCGGAACGAATACACCTCAGGCTCCAAATCATAGTCGAACAGCGTCTTAAACGACGTCATTTCGGGGTTCATAATCATAATGTTCGACGTGATACCATTTTTGCGCAGCGTCACACCCTCGTCGGCTACCGCCACCGCCAGATAGTCGGCACGGTGGTCTTGCAGCGTCTTGGCTATTTCTACCGCGCCGGCACCATAGGCGTCGGCCTTAATCATGCACACCAGTTTTGTTTCGGGCTTCATGAACGAACGATAGTAGTTCAGGTTAGCCACCACAGCACTAAGGTTTACCTCAAGGGTGGTTTCGTGCACCTTTTGCACCAGCAGTTCGGTTAGATGGTCGAAGCCAAACTGTCGGGCACCCTTCAGCAGTATCACCTCATTGTGCAGTTGCTTGAAAGCATCGCTGTGCACGAAAGCCTCTATCGAGGGGTAGAAGCGCTGATCGGGCAGATGCAGGCAGTAGGCATGGTCGCAAATGTCGGGACCAATGCCAATAAGCTTTTGCACGCCGCGCTCGGTGCAGAGGCGCGACACCTCCGAGTAGAGCTCGTCAGGGGTGAGCCCCGACTGCAAGATGTCGCTCAATATCAGTGTGCGTCGGCGGTTCTTGTGGTCCGGACGTCGGTTCATAAAGTCGAGGGCAATGTCCAGCGAGTTGATGTCAGAGTTGTAGCTGTCGTTGATGAGGGTGCAGCCATGTTGCCCTTCTTTCACCTCAAGGCGCATGGCCACGGGTTCAAGGGTGGCCATACGTTGTGCCAAAGCGTCGGCGCTCACGCCCAGGTGTAGGGCGGTGGCGGCACAGGTGATCGAGTTCATTACCGATGCATCGTCAATGAAGGGTAGGGTATAGCAGTGTGTGTTGCCCTGCCAGGTATAGGTAATGGTGGTGGTGGCATCGCTCTTCACGGCGCTGCTCACATACAGCGCGGCCTGGGCATCGTGCATTGACCACGCCAAGCGCTCGCCTTTGATGTTCAGCTGCTGCATGCAGCGTTCAACCAGGGCATCGTCTTTACCATATACCACACACTGGGCATCGTGAAAGAGCTTGAGCTTTTCGTTACACTTCTCTTCCATCGACTGAAAGTTTTCTTGATGTGCTGCGCCCAGGCATGTAAGCACGCCAATGGTGGGTTGTATAATGTCGCGCAAGGCCTGCATCTCGTTAGGCTCACTGATGCCTGCCTCGAAGATGCCCACCTGGCTCTGCTCGTCGAGCAGCCATACTGACAGAGGCACACCTATCTGCGAGTTGTAGCTACGAGGCGAGCGGGCCACAGCCATCTGTGGTGCCAGTATCTGGTTTAGCCATTCTTTCACTACGGTCTTGCCGTTGCTACCCGTAATGCCTACGATGGGTATCTGAAACTCGTCGCGATGGCGCTCGGCCAAACGTTGCAGTGCCTCTCGGCTGTCAGTCACCTTCAAGAAATTGGCATCAGGATAGCGCTCCTCATGGTCTTGTGGTAGGGCTTCAACCACAAAGCTACGCACACCACGGCGGTACAGGTCGGCAATGTAGCTGTGTCCGTCGCGGCGCTGGCTCTTTAAGGCAAAGAACAATGTTTCTTCAGGAAAACAAAGCGAGCGACTGTCGGTGAGCAGAAAGCCTACAGTAGCCTCTCGGTCGCCATATCGGCGTGCGCCGATGAGCGTTGTTACTTTTTCGATTGAATAAGTCATATAAATATCTGTTCCTTCAAAATTTTTATTCTCGTGTAAAGCAAAAGCCATGCATAGTCATCTTCTTTACTATACATGGCTCTCTCTATTTGTATGTTAACAATATGTTTTCGTTATGTAGCAACATGATGTGCGCGCGTTTAGGCATTATGCCTTTTTCAGCTTAAACGAGTTTTCAATGCTCTGTATCTCGTCAGAGAAGTTGGCATCGGTCTTCAGTCGGCGCTCAATCTGTGCGCAGCTGTGTATCACGGTGCTGTGGTCGCGGCCACCTACCAGTTTGCCTATGCGGCTGGCGGGCATCTTGGTATATTTCTGTGCCAAGAACATCGACACCTGGCGTGCCATCACATAGTCGCGTTTGCGGCTACGGCCGTTTACCTCGGCCACGGTAACGTTGAAGTGGTTGCACACGCTGTCAATAATATCGTCAATGGTGAGGGGCTTTTCGTCAACCTTTACGGCACGTTTTATCACACGTTCAGCCAAGCACAGGTCAACCTTGCGGTTGTATACAATGCTGAAAGCCATGAGCGAGTTGACCACGCCTTGCAGGTCGCGAACCGAACCATTTGCATTCTCGGCAATATATTCAATCACGTCTTTCGGTATCTCCAGCCCATCGCGATACACCTTTTTGTCAAGAATATCCATGCACAGCTGCACGTTGGGGCGCTCAAGCGGAGCTATCAGTCCGCACTTAAAGCGTGTGAGCAGGCGGTCCATAATGCCTTGCAGCTCAACGGGTGGGCGGTCGGCAGCCAAGATAATGCGTTTGTTGTTGCGGAACAGGTGGTTGAAGATGTGGAAGAAGGTGGTTTGTGTGCCCTTCTTGTTCTCCCACTCCTGTATATCGTCAACAATCAGCACATCGATGGTCTGGTAGAAGTTGATAAAGTCGTTTATCTTGTTCTGTATTTGGGCCGAGGTGTATTGCACCTCGAAGGTGCGAGCGCTGAGGTACAGCACACGCTTGTCGGGGTACAGCTGGCGCGTGCGCACACCAATAGCATTAATAAGGTGTGTCTTGCCACTGCCCGACGGGCCGTAGATGAAGAAGGGGTTAAACTGTGGGGTGTTAGGATGTTCGGCCAACGACTCGCCCACAGAACGTGGCAACTTGTTGCACACGCCTTCTATATAGTTGTCGAATGTTTGCTTGGGGTTGAGCTGCGAGTCGAAAGCGGCTACCTGGGGCTTGGGCTGCTGTGCCAAGCTGCGAGGGCGTGCCGATCCGCCAGGGGTGCCATCGGTTTCGGGCTCCGACGAGATGGTCTGGCCCAAATGGTGCTCCTGATCGGTCACTACACGGTAGCGCAGACGCACTTCGGGACAGAAGTTGTCGCGAAGGGCCTTACCCAGTAGGTCTACATAGTTTTCCTCCACATACTCGCATACAAAAGGGCTGGGTACTTGAAGTAAAACCGTCTTCGTTGTCTCGTTGTACGATTCGAATACGATTTTCTGAAACCATGTATTGTAAACCTGCTCCGTGACGTTGGCTCGTATCAACGCAAGTGCCTTATTCCACGGAGAAAGTGTGGGTTCTACCATTCGTTATTATATTATTTAGTCTTTCGACGATGTTCAACTTTTAGGAATTGTCATGCAAAATTATAAAAATAAATGTACATTGGAAAGCGAAACCAATAATATTTTTTTTACATTCATAACCTCAAAGCCCTCTTTTTAACGTTTCACGACATATAAAGATGTTACTGACAACCAATTAAGCGTGAAACCTAAAATATGTTATAATATTTTCACATATCGCTTTCTGTACCGTGGTATCAGAAAATGGCAATCTCTGGCATGATGATAGGGCTTGAAGACATACTACATCGAAGTGTAGACCTTGTTGAAGAAGGACGCTTACTGCCATTCGCCGAAAAAACAGTGCATAATGATAAATTCTTGATTTATGAGAGAAAAGGTTAATATTATACGATAGATCCTACAAGTCTTTGGGATACAATTGAATATGATATCCCGACGTTAAAACCTATGATAGATAAACTATTATTAGATTTTCGTGATAATTGATCCGCCCCGCCCCCCCAAAAAAATAATCGTCGCCTTCTCAACTTTATTGCTTGCAATAGTAAGATTGTAGCGTTTTGTTATATTGTAGCATATATCTGTAACGTTGCAAACAGAGCCTTTCGTGTGAAGTGGTTTAGCAATGCTTTCCCATAATGTAAAGTGGTTTAGTAAAGAAATAAATAAAGTGTGAAGTGGCACAGTAATCAATCATGAAAAGTGTTGAGTGAAAATGATAGAAAAATGATAGGAAAATAAAAGAAAACAATGGCTGTTGCTTTCTGTCTATGGCGTGATAAGTGGCTGAAAATCATCTGATAACGATGCTTTTATCGCTTGAAAGCCATCAGAACATTTCATAAACCCCATTTAAAAGTCATCTCACACCGACCGTTGCACATGTTCATAACGGTCGATGCACGTGTTCATAACGACCGTTGCTCATGTTCATAACGGTCGGTGTGAGACAACTTTCTCCTTGCTTTCTTACGATGAACCCCTTGCTTTCTTACGATGAACTCCTTGCTTTTGTATGATTTAACCCACGCTTTTATATGATTTACCCCAAGCTTTTAAGTTCCTAACCCTTTAGTCGTAAGAACAGGACACCGTGCCCCTGTTCTACCAATGTAAGTTTGTTATAGTAGGGCATATATAAGTAGGACTGGGGTCTCCGTGCCCCGTCCTCCAGCACCCCTCTACCTATCTCGCCACGTCAACATCATGGCAGATGAAGGTGGTATGGCTTCTACAAAGGCATAATACTTATATTTTTTCGTGTTTGGTATCAATCTTGGTACCAAAATGGTTGCCAATATGGATAATAATGTTTATCTATATGGCGTAAACATAAAGGTGTATAGATATGACAATAGTAAGTGCAAGAGATTTTTGAGCCAATCAAGGAAAGCATTGTCAGTAAATGATTTGAATTGTAGCAATTGTATGCATCTTGGTCAAAATCATTCGTAAAAACAATATGAGTATCAAGTCTCTCATACTGATGACCACGAAAATCAAATCCTCCTGTAAAGCCGAGGTCAAGTCCTCCGCATCCAGAGAACAAAGAAACTACTATTTTTGGCAAATATTTATTTTGTTTCTTTTCCTATCTTTTCTTTCTCCTCACCAAACTTTCTAATCTCGTTTGTGAGTACATCCTCTAATTCTTTCTTTGGTACTATCAGTTGATAGTCAGCCACGCCTATCGGCTTGCCCATGTCTTCAAGGGCAAGTTCCACTTCCACACGGTCTTTCTCCGCACAGAGGATGATGCCGATTGAGCGGTTTTCATCTGCACCACGTTCAAGGCGGTCGAGTAACGAAAGATAATAGTTCATCTTTCCTGCATATTCAGGCTTGAAAGCGCCAATCTTCAAGTCAACAGCCACAAGGCAGCGCAAGCCACGGTGGAAGAATAGCATATCCACCTTGCTCTCTTTGCCGTTGTACTCCAGCACGTGTTGGTTGCCTATAAAAGTAAAGCCGTTGCCGAGCTCCATAAGGAATCGAGTGATAGCCTTCACAAGTCGGTCTTCAAGTTCAAGCTCTAATATAGGGCTTGTTACTCCAAGAAAGCCGAGATTATAGCTGCTACTGAACACCTCATTGGCATATTGAGCTTGCTCCATAGGAAGCGTGCGACTGAAATTGTTGTCAACCTTTGTTGCCAACTGCGACTCGTACATATTCAGTTTGATAGCATTGAGCAGCAAGTCGCGGTTCCAGCCTTTAGCAACAGATTCTTGGGCATAATATAATGTGGCAGAATCATCCAAATTCTTTCCAAGTAGATATACATTATGCGACCACGGCAAAAGTGCAACGCTCCGTTGCACTTTTATATCACTATCGCAATAGCGCAAATAAAAACGCTTCATATACCATAGATTTCGAGGTGAAAGTCCCATCTTCGGATAGCGTTCTTTCAAGTCTACGGACAACTGGCGTACCACGCCATCCCCATGTCCGCTCTCTACCTTTCGCTCATGAAGCATTTTGCCAATCTCCCAATATGCGGAAGCAATATTGCCGTTAATATGCTTGGCAATTTCTAGTCGGGCGTGTTCAATCACTGCAACGGCATGTTGCAGCATCGACTCGTAGACTTCACGTTTTATCGGAAGTTGTTTGTTATCAGTGTTCATTTTTGAAGTTTCTCTTTTTCTGTTGCTGACAAGTTTTCACCAGCCTTTTTCGTTTCGTATAGTCCACAAAAATACACTAAAGTATTTTAAAGGACAATACCTTGCAAAAATACAAAAAAACAATGACGTTTTGGTGCTTTTCGATATTAAACTTTCCTAACTCACACATATTATATTGTGAACCTTGTCTTTTCCTCCTACCACCATTTGCTCAAACCTTTGCCATAAGAAGCACCAATTTATGCCAGATACACTAACATTTACATCTGTTCATACCATCTTAGGTGCCCACGCCTGGTCGATGCTTTTCTCCGGGTCTTGCATCTGCTCCAATCGTGTGCTTACCACTTGTGCCATCCACAGTTAGAAAGGCTCTGCCTTGGGAGAAGGAATGGACTGTATAAGACGAAACAGTTGCTCTGTATCAGCTATGTCCGTCAGGCGGAGCTTGCCGTCGGCTGCACGCAATTTCAAGCCGTGACAATTTGTCACGGTTTGGTAGTTTTCCTTTATTAATCTGTGTTTTTACTTGGACACGAATTTCCATGAACTATCCAAGTAGGACAGGGGTCTCCGTGCCCCGTCCTCCAGCACCCATCATTGCTCTCATTATTATTTTTTAGAAGGTGGGGCATAACGCTTCTCATGGAGAACATATATTGGTTGCTGGAGGACGTGGCGCGGAGGCCACCGTCCTACTTGGAGGGTGCATCCGTTTAGATAAGATTAAAGCGTGGTATATAATAATATCAAGCGTGGTATACAGTAATATCAAGAATGGTATATAGTAAAAACAAAAAAGGTTATCTGAAAAACAGATAACCTCTTTTTGTGACTCCGGCAGGATTCAAACCTGCAACCTTCTGATCCGTAGTCAGATGCTCTATTCAGTTGAGCTACGGAGCCATACTTCTTAAAAGCGAGTGCAAAGGTATGCATTTCTTTTTGTTCTGCCAAATATTTTGCAAACTTTTTTCTATTTTTCTTGTTTTATTGCCGCCTGTATGCAATAAAATGCTTATTTTTGCATACACATTAAAACATATTACCACGTAACCCTACATCATGACGCGAGCAACAAAAACCCTATTAATATTGTCTGTGGCACTTGCTGTGGCCATGGTGTCGAGCCTTTTTGTAGGGCCCGTACACATACCAGCGCACAGCATTGTAGACATATTGTTAGGGCGCGAAGCCAGCAATAGTAGCGAGGCGTGGCGCTTCATAGTGCTGCAAACCCGTCTGCCACAAACCCTTACGGCCGTGCTGTGTGGCGCTGCCCTGTCGGTATGTGGCCTTTTGTTACAAAACATTTTTCGCAATGCGCTGGCCGACCCCTCCGTCTTCGGCATCAGCAGTGGCGCCGCCTTAGGTGTGGCCGTGGTCATGTTGCTGATGGGGGGCAGTGGCGCTGTGGCGGGCTTGGCTGGCATGGGTGCCGTGGTGGCAGGCGCTTTTGTAGGCGCTATGGCCGTAACGCTGGTGGTGTTTGGCTGTGCTTTGGTGGTACGTAGCCGTGTGGCCCTGCTCATCATAGGTCTTATGATAGGCTATTTAGCCTCGTCGGCCATCACTTTGCTCAACTATTTTGCTACTGAAGACGGCGTAAAGTCGTTCCTTGTGTGGGGCATGGGTAGCTTTGTTAGCGTGTCGCCCACACAACTGCCGTGGCTGGCCGTGGCCGTGCTGGTGCCCTTGCTGCTGGCCCTTACGCTGGTAAAACGCCTCGACATCATGTTGCTGGGCGATGCTTATGCCCTGTCGTTAGGCGTAAGCGTGCCTCGTGTGCGCCGCATGGTATTGCTGCTCACAGGCTTCCTCACAGCCGTTACCACCGCCTTTTGTGGCCCCATCGCCTTCATAGGCTTGGCCGTTCCACACCTTGCACGTTTGGCCGTGCGCACCGACAGTCATCTCTGCCTCATGCCTGCCTCGCTGCTCATGGGCGCCTTGGTGGCGGTGTTGTGCCAGATAGGGTGCTCGATGCCTGGCGGTGGAGGGGTGTTGCCCGTAAATGCCGTCACCCCCTTGGTGGGTGCCCCAGTGGTGCTATATGTCATCCTGCATGCCGAACGTAGGGCATAGGTTGGCTCTCATATCGCCATTACTGAAAAAGAAAAACGCTATAAACACAATATTATCATGAACGATAAAGAACGCATATTGGAGCTGCGCAAGCAGCTAAACGAACATAACTATAAATATTATGTGCTGAACGAGCCCGACATCACCGACTTTGAGTTTGATGCCCTGATGCGGCAACTGCAACAGCTGGAGGCACAGCACCCCGAACTGGCCGACCCAAACTCGCCCACACAGCGCGTGGGCAGCGACCTGAACCAAGAGTTTAAACAGGTGGCACACCGTTACCCCATGCTGTCGTTGGCCAATACTTATAACCAAGAAGAGGTGCGCGACTGGTATCAGAGCGTGCAGCGTGGTCTGCAGGGCGAGCCTTTTGAGGTGTGCTGCGAGATGAAATATGACGGACTGAGCATTTCTTTGACCTATGTGGATGGACAACTAGTGCGTGGCGTGACACGTGGCGATGGTATTCATGGCGACGATGTAACGGCCAACGTGAAAACCATTCGCTGCATACCCTTGGTGCTGCCAGGAACGGGCTATCCGCATGAGTTTGAGATACGTGGCGAGATACTGATGCCCTGGAAGGTGTTTGAACGCCTGAACGCCGAACGCGAGGCTGCCGAAGAGCCTCTGTTTGCCAATCCACGCAACGCTGCCAGCGGAACGTTGAAGAGCCAAAACTCGCGACTGGTGGCCAGCCGACAACTCGACAGCTATCTTTATTATCTGCTGGGCGACACGCTGCCCACTGATGGACACTATGAAAACCTGCAAGAGGCAGCGCGCTGGGGCTTCAAAATTAGCCAAGGTATGAAGAAGGTGAAGACGCTGGAAGAGATCTTTGCCTACATCGACTATTGGGATACCGAGCGCAAAAATCTGCCTGTGGCTACCGACGGCATTGTGCTGAAGGTAAACTCGCTGCGCCAACAGCAGCGTCTGGGCTACACGGCCAAAAGCCCTCGCTGGGCTATCGCCTATAAGTTTAAGGCCGAGCGTGCGCTCACACGTCTCGACGAGGTGACCTATCAGGTGGGCCGAACGGGTGCCATCACGCCAGTGGCCAATATGCAGCCTGTGCAGTTGGCGGGCACCACCGTGCGTCGCGCCACGCTGAACAATGAAGACTTTATTCGTAGCCTTGACCTACACATTGCCGACTATGTGTATGTTGAGAAGGGCGGCGAGATTATACCTAAGATAGTGGGCGTAGAGGTAGACAAACGTCCGGCCGACGCAAAGCCTGTAACCTTTATTACCCATTGTCCTGAATGTGGTGCCCAGCTGGTGCGTTATCCTGGCGAGGCTGCCCACTACTGTCCGAACGATGCTGCTTGTCCGCCACAAATAAAGGGGCGTATTGAGCACTTTATTGCTCGCCGAGCCATGAATATCGACTCGCTGGGCCCTGAAACCGTTGACGAATACTTCCGCCGCGGACTGATACATAACATTGCCGACCTGTATGACATTAAGGTGACCGACATTTGTGCGGGCGGAAACAAACAGCGCTCGGCACTGAAAATAGTGAAGGCCATTGAGGCATCAAAACAGGTGCCTTTCGAACGCGTGGTGTTTGCCCTGGGCATACGCTTCGTGGGCGAGACGTCGGCACGACTCATTGCTCGCCGCCTGGGCAACATTGATGCGCTCATGAACGCATCGCTCTCTACCCTGATGCAGATTGATGGGGTGGGCGAGGTTATTGCCAATAGTATCTTGTCTTACTTCCGTAACCCCACCAACCGCGAGATTGTTGAACGCCTGCGCGCCTGTGGCCTGCAGATGAGCATTGTGAGTGATGAGGCTGCACCCGCCTCAAATGTGCTTGAGGGCAAGAGCATCGTTATTAGTGGCGTGTTCCAGCACCACAGTCGCGATGAGTATAAGGCGCTGATAGAGCGTCATGGCGGAAAGAATGTGGGTAGCATCAGCGGTAAAACGTCGTTTATATTGGCGGGCGAAAACATGGGGCCTTCAAAGCTTGAAAAGGCTGAGAAATTGGGCGTGGCCATCGTTGATGAAGACACGTTCTTGAAGATGATTGAAGGAGAATGATAACACTTATGATAGAAACAATGTGTAAAGGCTGGGTGCTGGCCGTGGCGCTGCTGTGGGGTAGCAGCGTCATGGGGCAGACGAATGAACCGCTGACCGAAGCCGACAGCCAAGAAACCTATACCTGTGTGCACGATGCTGCAACGCTGGAAGATGGCGATGTGGTGGTGATTGCTAACGCGGGCTATGGCTATGCACTGGGAAAGCAACAAAATACAAATAATAGGCAAGGCGTGAAGGTAGAGATTGTTCATGAACAATTAACGCCTAACGAGGAGGTGCAGCCGATAACGCTGAAGAAGCACGACGATACATGGGCTTTGGGCGTGGGTGATAACCAATGGTTGTGTGCTACAGGAACCAGTTCGACACAACTGAAAACCACCTCGAAGATGAATGAGTATGCTTTAGCTAATATTTCAATAGAAGCGGCTTCAGGTAATGCTTGCATAAACTTTACAGGCCCTCATGCAAAAAATATGGTGATGCGTTTCTCACACACATCGAAGGTCTTTAATTGTTACACCTCGCTCACCAGTGTCGACTCTCTTCAAATCTATCGTCGCACCCGCATCATCCCTTCCTTAACCTTGACTGATGATGGCGCCGACCTTACACCTGTTATCACAAAAGCAAAGGGCGCAACGGTGCAACGTGTTACACTGAACCGCCACTTTGTGGCCGATGGTGGCTGGCATACGTTATGCTTGCCTTTCAACCTTACGGCTCAAGATATAAAGGAGGTGATGAGAGGGGCCGAGGTGGCCGAGTTTTATGCCGTGACAATGGAGGCTGATGGTGCGCTGACCTTGGGCTTCCGACCCGTTACTCATACGTTGGCGAGGCATCCGTATTTGGTGCGCATGGCACGCGAGGTAGAGCAATGCGTGTTTGAAAATAAACTGATAGCGTCGGCACAACCTGTGCCTGTAACGCTAACAACGGCCGATGGTAGTGAATATATCTTCCAAGGCATCTATGCGCCCACACGTTTACAAGGCACCGATTATCGTTTTCTACGTTCTGATGGCTCCAGCTTTGCTGTACCTAATGGCGAGGGAAAGGTTGATGCCACACGTGCCTACTTTGTCTTTAGCCAGCCTATCGAGTCGGCACAGTGTGTCTTCTTACCAGCCACATCGGGCATTGAAGCGCCTAATGCGCCTGATGCGGTGGGCTCTACATCGTTGAGGCAAGGGGCTCGCTCAAACATTGCTTACGATTTGATGGGCCGACGTCTGTTCACCACGAAACAGCAAAAAGGCATTGTGGTAGTGAACGGTAAAAAGATGTGGTTGAAATAGAAAAAAAAGAAAAACATGAAAATAATAGTAGAACAACAAATTGAAAATGTGTGCCCACGCTTTGTGGGTGCCTGTGTAGAGGCCGAGGTAGAAAACTCGCCTTACTCGGAAGAACTGTGGAAGGTGATTGACCGACAGGGCGAACAGTTTAGGCAGCTCTTCACCACACAAACCGTAAAAGATATTAGTGCTATTGCGGCCACACGCAGCGTATATAAGGCATGCGGTAAGGATCCGTCGCGTTATCGCCCGTCGTCAGAGGCGCTGATACGTCGTATGTTGCAGGGCAAACAGCTGTATCAGATTGACACGCTGGTCGACCTTATCAACCTTGCCAGCATTACCTATGGCTACAGCATTGGCGGCTTTGATGCCGATAAGTTTGATGGCGACACATTAACCTTGGGCGTAGGACGCGAGGGCGAGCCTTACGAGGGCATAGGCCGTGGTATGTTAAACATTGCAGGATTGCCTGTTTATCGCGATGCTACGGGTGGGGTAGGAACGCCCACCAGCGATAACGAACGCACAAAGATGACGTTGGGCACACGCCGCCTCGTGGCCTTGGTGAACGGATACGATGGCAACGAGCACGATGTGCAGGCCACTGCCCAACTGATAATCGACCTCGTAACCCGCTTCTGCAATGGCCGTAACGCCCACTTCTTCCTTTATCGATAGTGATTTCTGTTGATAACCTCACATATTTATTGCCCATTTCTAATGTCGGGAGGACGGGGCACGGAGGCCACCGTCCTACTTGGATAATTCATGGATTAATTCGTGGATAATTCATGAAAATTTGTGTCCATGAAAACGCGCGTCGCGCGAAATAGATTGTTAAAAACACAACAATATCATTTGATCCGGTGTTTGAACCGTAATACTGAACAACAAAAAAATCGCATTGCAGGTTTTCATCTCCTACAATGCGATTGTTATTTTTATAGTTTTATTTGATGATTATTGCTCTTCATCATCGGCCCATACGTCGTAGTGTTTTGAAGGGGCCCAGCCATCTGTCTCGGTTTTTCCACCAATACCAAGGTCGCCATGAGCTTTTCCTGGATCAAGCGAACCAGCCATGATCGTCATACCTTCAATAATCGTAACGCTTACCTTGGGGGCTATATATTGTTTCTTTTCCATATCGTTTGTTTATTAGTGGGTTAAACAATGTGTGTTTATTTTACAAGATACTTCTTGCCGTTCTTGATAACGATGCCTTTGTATGCAGCGTTTACCTTCTGGCCAGCGAGATTGTAAAGGGTGTCGTCGTTGCTTTCTGCAGCGTTTACGTTGGTAATGCCAGTAGTTTCTTCATCATTGAAGTTCAACTTAGCAGAAGCGCCTTCTGGTATGCCTGTGAAGTAAGCACGGAACGGAGAAATCTTAACACCATTGGCCTTTACAATAGAAGCATTAATACCTTCGTCCTTGATAATCCACTGTGAACCATCGGTTACGAGAGCCTCTTTCCAGTTGCCACAGAAATAAATATTTGTGGAACCAACTTGTTTCTTGTCTGCAGCATCTGTGCCCACCCATGATTTCAAGTTGAGGTCGCCTGCTCCAGTGAAGCTCAAATCTGTATCTTCGTCTGTTGAGTTACGAACCACATACGGGAAGTTGCCGCCAATAACGTTTGCTTTGTTAAACTTGATGCCTGTTGTTTCATCATAATCAACAGCCTCCCATGCTCTTAGGTTAGCAGGAATCTTGTCAATCGCATTAATAACACATACTGTAGCATGAGTGTGAGCCGGAATGGTGCGGGTTACCTTCCAACCTGTGTTACCTGTGCTGATAAAGTCATTCAAATCTCTCAGACCACCCATCCATAATGGCTCACCAGGAATATCAACAAATTCAAGTTGCTTGAGAGGATGATAATATCCATCCACCAATACTACTAAGTTTGTCATGCCTTTAATAGCATCATATTTGCTATCAGCTGAATATACACCATCAGCCACTGAACCTGTTGCTACGATGATAGCGTTCTTGCGCAAGGGCTTGATGGTGATGCCATCTTCAATAGTAGTTACACCTGTCAAGTCGATGTTCATAGCATCAACATTGTTAATCTGCTCAACTTCGGCAGCAGTGATAGGACCAACCACCTTGGCAACATTGCCACTGGTAGTGATGTTAAACTTGATGTCGGCCTTTGTTGCATAGATGTTGTCGAACAGCACGGTATAGTCGTGTTTAGCATCAGTGCCAATGTTGAATTTTATGTATTCCATACCAGTGCGAGCAGCATCGTTAAATGGCACCTCTATATGGTTCCATCCGTTTTTAAGCGTTCCTGTAGCTTCGGGAATCGATGATTTTTCAAAGGTAATTCGATACGGAATTTCTTCTATGGCATAAATGTCGGCGCAAAGTTTGGTGTAAAGGGTCATGTCTTGAGCTCCCTTAGAAAGTCCCCATGTGCCAACACCTGTAACACACTTGGCTTTATCGGTAGCAGAGAGGTTGATGTCGGTAGATGTGGCCCATCCTTTTTCCCAACCGCTGTTATACTCTTCAATGTTTTCAACGGTATATTGGTCGCTATAGTAAGCCAAAACGTTTTCTGCTGCCTCAGTAGGTGTGGGTGCAGAGCCCACAAAGTAAACCTGTGTTGTAGCGGTATTTGTGCCACTGGTAGCTGTCAGGGTATAGGTGCCTGCTGCATCGGCTGTGATGGTGAGGTTGTTTCCTTCAGCTGTGAGGTGTGCGCCATCGCTAATGGTATAAGTAACAGTGCCATTGAACACTGTTCCATCAGATGCTTTTGGGGTAACGGTTGTGTTTAGTGTGCTTGTGGCTCCAGTGAAGCTGTCATTGATTGTGATTGATTGCAGTGTCTGTTCACCAACCGAATTGTTATAGAAGTAGATGTTGGCAATGTAAAGTTCATCGGTAGCATTGTTGCCTTGATCAAACTTTATTTGCCATACCTTGTTGTTGATAAAGTCAAGACCGAAGTCGGATAACGGCATGTCGATTGCGTTCCACTGACGAAGTTTCAATGTGGTGTTGTCGCCTACCTTTGTGCTATTTTCTTTTTTATCGCCTGATTCCAAAATAGGTGTAACATTAAGGTTTCCAGTCATTGTTATGGGCATTACATCGAAATGCATGTGGGTCATGCCCGATAAATTGAGATGTGGGTTGAAACCATCAAGTCCAATCCAGTTGAACTTGCTGAGGTGGATGACGGGTGTGCCATCAACGTCGATATTTTCAGAAACCGTGCTTTGGCCCCAACCGCCGAAAAACCAAGTGGTGGCAGGAGTGTAGGCTGCAGACAATACAGAAATAACCTTGCTGGCATCAACTGTAGGAGCGGTGGGAGCGGTCAAGGTAAAAGCGGTGTTTGTTGTGAAAGAACCTGTCTTGGCCTCAGATACGTTATTGGCTTTATCAGTAGCGGTTACAGAGAAATCGTATTTTGTTTCAGCGGAAAGGCCAGTGATGTCAATCGTTACATCTTTGCCTGCATTGCCTTTAACAGTATAGCTGTTATCGCCAATGGTAACTGTATAGGTCAAGACTCCGTTGCTGTTGTCGGTGGCTTTCAGTGTCAGTGTGGCCTTGGTGTCATGAATAGTAGTGGCTTCGGCTTTCACCATTTCAGGCTTTTCGGTGTCTGGGGCTGCTTCAGTGCCAGTTATGTAAGTTACCTCATCAAACCACATGCGGCCTCCTGCTGCATCGAACCAACCATTTACTTTGATTTCTGTTCCTTTCGCAAGACCAGTCCAGGTGCGAGTCGTATTGTGAGTTTCGTAATCACCTTGAAGTCGGTTTATGTCATAAAGAAATGTGCCAGCATATCCTATGATGCCATCCAAATTTGGCGTTACGGTAAATGTCACGTTACCGTCTTGTTCAGTAAATTGGTACTCGTAGGAAATACCGTTCTTGTTAATGTCGTTGCCTTTGGTTACTCCACTACCCTTTGCATCAGCGAAAGCTGTCATAGCAGAGACAAGCAATACGAATAAAGTTAATAATTTTTGTTTCATACGTTTATTGATTTTAATTAGTAATAGTTGTACAGAATATTGATTGGTAATTCTTTTTTCTTGTTTGTGGTGTAAAGGTAATGCGTATAGCAAATAGGTTTTATAAGGTTTTATAAGGAAACCCCTTATTAGCTTGTAAACATGTATGTTCGTCCTCACTGTTGAGAGGAGCGAACATACATGTTATCTGATTTGTTATTGCGTTTATCTTACGATAATCTTCTTTCCGTTGCGAATGTAGATGCCTTTAGGCAGGTTGTCGCCCTTTACCTCAACGCCGCTGAGGGTGTAGGTGCGGTTGTTGCCAGTGGTGGCATTGTTTTGCTTCACGGTGTTGATGCCTGAGGGCACGCTGCCGTCGTTGTAGAAGAAAATCTGGTCGAAGGTGAGCTTGGTGCCTGTTGTTCCGCCAGCAAGGAAGTAGAGCACGTTGCCAGTAACATCTTCAGGATTGTCGAACACCTTTGTGGCGCGTGCTTCAATCTCGCTGTAAGGAATGTCGAGGTTGTACCATTTGCCGTCGCGGGGGAAGTCGCAAAGGGGAGCGTAGCTTGTGCCACCATCAACGAAGGCCGAAGCGCCAATAGCAAATTTTGCGTTGCCCACTGCTATAAGGTAAGGAGCGTTAGTGGTGGCCTTCATGCCCAGGTGCAGATAGTAGGTGTCGTCGAGCATTGACATATCCTTGCCTTTAGCCTTTGATGCGTAACCTAATCCTGACCAGCCCACGGTGCCTACGGTGTAAACCGGATAGCCACCCTCGTCGTAACCGAACGAGTTGACGCCGCTTTCGTTGCTGGCTGTCATTGTGCCTTCCCAAATATAGAGAGCGCTGTTTACGTCGTCAACGTTATAGTCGGCCTTTACCTTCTTGGCCAGTGTGGTAGTTACGCCACCTGTGGTACCAATGAGCACATAGTTGCCAGTGTTTTCAACGTCGAAGGTGCTTTTGCCCTCATTATCAAGGGCTGCTTTAACGTAGGTAGGTATATCGGGTGTTTCGCCGCCATCTTTCTTGCTGTAGAAGAACACCTGGTCAAAGTTTACCTCGGCGCCCTTGTTGTGTGTGGTAGCCACGGCAAACACGTTGCCCATAAAGTTGGCAGCATCTTTAAACAGTGTGCCTCCGCCTATCTGCTTCAGCTTTGCTACCGGAATGTCAAAGTTGTACCATTCGCCATCGCGACGGTAGTCGCCTACGATTTGCTGTCCTGAGGTGGCATTGCCAATAACAAATACGGCATTGCCTACGGTAACGGTTTGTGAGGGGTGGGTGAGGGCATCGTCGCCACGCATGGCGAAGTGCAGATACCATGTGTCGTCAATCATTGAGAGGTCTTTGCCAGTGCCCTGTGAGGCATAGCCAGCACCGCACCATGTGCTGTTGCCAGTAACCTGAAGGCGGGTAGACGACTCTTCCCATCCAAACGAGTTCTTGCCGTTTGAGGGCAGACCGGTATAGTCGCCACCGTCCCATATCCAGAAGAAGTTGGTCTTCTCGTCAACGTTATAGTTCTTAACGGTAACATCAGTCAAGGCATCGGTCACGCCGCTGCTGGTACCTATTAGTACGGCCTTGCTCACATTGGTAAAGTCGAAGGTGCTCTGTCCGCCCTCCAGGGCCTTTGTGGCATATTGGCCTATCTTAGTGGTGTTGTCTTCAGTGGGCACACCCTTTTTTACGTTGGGGTTTTTATAAAAGAAAATGTTGTCAAACTGCAGGTCGGCGCCCTGTGTGCCGCCGCTCAGTATGGACACAACGTTGCCAGTATAGTTGGCGGCGTTATCGAATAGCTCGCCTCCAGCCAGTGTTTTCAGTATGGTAACAGGAATGTCAAAGTAGGTCCATGTGCCATCGCGCTTGAAGTCGCCAATGATGGTTGCGCCCTCAACGCTGTTATTGCCTACGGTAAATGCTGCATTGCCTACTGTAACCTTGTGGCTGGTATGTCCATCGGCAGAGGTTCCGCGAAAGCCAATATGAAAGACATATTCGTCATCAATCATTGATAGGTCTTTTCCTCCTCCCTGAGAAGCAAAGCCCAGTCCTGACCATCCTACTGTTCCCACGGTAAAGTGGTTGAAGGTTTCGCCGAAGCCAAACGAGTTTACGCCCTCTGAGGGTTCAGCGTTGTAAGTGTTTTCCCAAATGTAGAGAAAGTTTTTTTGGTTGTCTACATTATAGTCGGCCTTTGTTTTCTCAGAGAAAGCATTGGTTACCCCCATGCTGGTGCTGATGAGCACAGCGTCGTACGAGTTTTTAAAGTCGAAGGTGGTGGTGCCAGAGGCATCGAGCGCCTTTGTGCCCCAGTAGCCATATTCGGTCTTGGTGTCGGGGGCTTCGGGGGTGATGGGGGTGTCGGGATTGGAGCCCGTGTTGTCGCCATCGGGTGTCTTATATTGTGCTTCGGCATCGGCCTCGTCTTGATAGACGCGCACCCAGTCGACAAACATTTTGGCTTCGTCGCCCGCGTTGGGCAGTGCTGTTATGCCGCCAGCATTGTAAATGCCAGTATAGTTTCCGCCCACAGCCAGGTTAAAGATAAAGAAGAAAGGTTTCTGGAAGTAGTGGCCTATGTCGGCGCTGTTAGTGCTGGCGGGTATGGTGGCGCTATAGAAGCGAGCCTTGTTCTTGGCAGCCACGGTAAAGTCTTGCAGATCGTAATACATCGACAAGAACTGTCCGTCCCACTCTGTGGTGATGATGTGATATTCGTCGTTCTGCAGCGGGTTGTTCTCGGGTGCCAGATAGCTGGTGCCATACTGTTTGTGGTTAGCGCCAGCGCTGGTTCCCCAGTGCAGTGTGGCGCCAAAGTGGCGGGTTTGTGTGCCGTTCTTAATGCCCTCGGCGTTGCCTGTTTCAACAATGTCTATCTCGCCACAGCGGGGCCATCCCAGCTTGCCATAGTCGTTACCCATCATCCAGTAGGCAGGCCATACGCCGTTGGCTGTCTTCGGAAACTTGATGCGTGCCTGAATGATGCCATGTTTAAAGTAGGCTTTGTCGCGGCTGTTGATACGTCCTGATGTAAACTGCTTGTTGTTATAGTTTTCACGACGTGCGGTGAGCACGAGGTTGCCATTTGCTACGGCCACGTTCTCCTTGCGATAGTATTGCAACTCTTGGTTGCCTCCACCGTTTCCGTTCTCCTCAATGTTCCATACCTTGGTATTGAGGCTTGTTCCGTTAAACTCGTCGCTCCACACCATCTTATATCCTGTGGGGGGCGTGGTTGTTTGTGCAGAAAGGCTTAACGGCAATGCTAATGCCGAAAGCATAAAGGTGCAAATCCTTTTCATACGATTAATGGTTGATGTCGTTTTTTAAAAATTTAGATGTTCTTAATATTTAGGTACCTTTTGGGGTTATTCTTATTTCTGTTATCTTGTCATTATCTTGCGGCACACCGTTTGGCCATTGGCATATAGGGTGCGCTCTATGCTGAGGCCGCGTGGGGCTTGTGCCACCTCTTGTCCTTGTGGGGTGAAGTAGCGCTTGCTGATGATGTTGTTTGCTTGGGCCTTGTTTATCTCGTTGATGCCTGTGGCCGAAACAAAGTTGAACCATGTTAGGCGAGCGTGATTGATGGGCTGCGAGCCTACCAGTGTAAGGCGATGTTTGCCAGCCGTGAGGGGTACCTGCGCTGTGGTGGTAGCATACACCTCGTTTGTGTCGCGATAGGCGCCTGTTGAGGTTAGTGTTACGCTGCCCGTTTCGTTACCATCGACCTTCAGCTTCAGCACCTGTTGGCGTGTGGCCGATGCGCGGTCGCTGTAACGGAAACTGAAGAGGTAGGTATCGTTCTCAGGCACGTCGATAAGATACTCGGTGCTGCCTGAGTTTCCAATCTCTACTGATAGGTGTGTGTTGATGGCGTCTTTCAGTGTGTCGCCACTTACCTCCAGTGTTATGCTGTTGCTGGCCACATAGTCTTTGGCCATAACAAGCTCGGCAGGCTTATAATAATAGGTGCTGTCGAAGGTCGACATGTAGGTGTAAACCACGCCTTGGCCCGTCATGGTGCCAGCTGCTGGCAGATGGGTGCGAAGGTTGGGCTTGTAGAGCAATCGCCAATAGGGACTTTTGTCTACCATGCGCGATCCCGATGTGCCCTTAAACCAAGCATAGCGAAACACGCCTGGGTTGCGCTCAAGGCCTTCAACCTTTTTTACCATTTCGCGCACCTGTGTAAGCGAGTCGGGGTTGTTTTCTCCCGCTGCAAACTCGGTTACCCATATCTGTTTGTTATATTTGTCTATCCACTGTTGCACAAAGTTCAGTGTGGGTGCCGTAGCGTTCATGTAGGTATGAATGGCGATATAGTCCATCTTTGGTTCGCGACCGTTCTTTTCTTTATATAGCTTTATAAATTCGTCCATCCACTCGAAGGGTTGCCATATCTTGCCATCGTTGATGGCTGAGCCCGTGTAGCTCATTGCCGGCGAGACGAGTTTTAGGCTATACTCGTTGGCAATGGCTTCAAGATCTGGCCACGCATCGGCGGCCTGTTGCGGTGTGATGTTCGACTGGTCGGCCAAGTTAGGTTCGTTATATCCCAGCAGATACTTACAGTCGGGGTGTTCATTATAATATTTTTTTATCGAGGCTATGTTAGCGTTTCTATTCCATGCCATGGGCAGATACTCCATCTTCTTGCCTTCGCCCGTTCCGAAGAGGTCTTTTATCAAGTTGTTAGGCGCTGTTCCCCAGTTGTATGTCCAGCATACGCCAGGAGCCAGAGCGTCAATCTCTTCTGCATAGGTAAACTGCTCTTCGGCCACGCCACGCTTTTCGCTGCGCTGTTTAGGTTGGGCTTCAGCTACCATCGCCATACATGCCAAGGCAATGGCTGCCATGCCAGTGAATAGATGTTTCATCATTCTATAAATAAATATTATTGTTTATTGATGCGAGGTGTTTAGGGGTTTGTTTATAATGTAAGAGCGGCCACACCTTCACGGCGCATGCCGCTCTTGAAAGGTTTTATTATTTTGTTCTTAGTTGACGAGTTACGAGAGACAAGTTACAAGGAGATTTGCCTCGATTATAAGATTTTCACTTTTTATTTCTATTTACGAGAAACAAGATAAAGGAGCAAAGCTATAGGATTTTTCACTTTTCCCTTTTCCCTTTTCCTTTTACGAGGAAATAAGCCTCCTTGTCAACTCGTCAACTTGTCCGCTCGGCTTTGCCGCTTGCCTAAGCAAGAACTCGTCAACTAAAGAAATTACTTCTTCAACACCTTCTTAACGCCGTTAGCAGTTTTCTGAATGTAGAGACCGGGTTTGCTCATATCCTTCACCTGCATGCCGTTAACAGTGTAGATGGCGTTTACCTTATTGTTGTCGGCCTTTACCTGGTCGATGCCAGTAGCGTCGGCCACCTTCTGATAGAAGAATACAGCGTCGTAGTTGAGCTGAGCACCTGTAGCACCACCGCTGAGGAAGGTGAGCACGTTGCCAGCATATTTGTCAGTGCACTTTGTAAGGTCGAAGCCCAGGTCAACGAGGTCGTCAACGGGAATGTCAATGTTGTACCATTCACCGTCGCGATCAAAGTCGCCAATCAATTCATATTTGGCATCGGTCTTGGTCTCGCCCAGTGCAAAGCAGCCAGAAGCCTCAGGGCCTACGGCAATGTTGTGTGTAGCGTGGATAGTGCCACCATCTTTCATAGCCATGTGCAGATACCACTTACCGTTCTTCAGCATGCTGAAGTCGAAGCCATCCAGTTCTTTATCAGCGTTAACCACGCCATTGTGTCCCAGTCCTGACCATCCGACTGTGCCTACTACGAAGCTCATATAGCCTGAACCACCGAATGAGTTGAAGCCTTCGCCTTCGCCACCCGTGTAGGTGTTATCCCAGATGTAAACGGGGCGTGACCCGTCAAGATCAGTGGGGTTCTCGTTCTTCAAGATTTTGGTTTCGCCCAGTGCGTCAACCTCGTCTTCTGAAGCATAGAGAATAACGTAGTTGGTTGTGCCTTTGAAGTCGAATGTAGGGTCACCGCTATCTATATCGGTTGCGGGCGTTACATAACTTGTTTGAGCTGCTGCTGCAAGTGCCATGAAGCACGATGCTGCCAAAAGAGTAAATTTTCTCATAGTTGTTTTGTTTTTAATATTAGTAATATTGTTTATTGTAAAATAATATCTTTTTCCTGTTTCGTTTTGTCGGCGCTTTGGCTTTGACAGGAAGCGGAAACCGCACGGCCTCACGCTTCCTGTTCTGAACCAAATGCAAGCAAAGCGTATATCGTTATGTTAAGTATGATACTTATAAATAGCGATGATTTTTTTATATGTGTGTTACCAGTTAGGGTTCTGCTCTATGCCACTAAGGTCAATCTCCTTCGACGGTATGGGGAAGAGCTCGTGCTTACCTTTCTGGAAGGTGCCGTACAGTTCCTTGGCCTCTTCAGTTTCGCCTGCCATGTAGGTGTCCATCGTTTCTTTGGCAATGCCCCAGCGGGTGAGGTCGAACCAGCGGTGGCCTTCCATAGCCAACTCTACGCGGCGCTCGTGACGAATGGCCTTGCGCAAATCTTCCTGGTTATCGTTAAAGGTAACGGTTTGGCCCTGTATCACAGCGGTGTAGGGGAAATGGCTCAGGCCCGCACGGTCGCGCACCTCTTTCAGTGCTGTCTTGGCGCTGGGCAGGTCTCCACTTTCGCAGCACGCCTCGGCATACATTAGCAGCACATCGGCATAACGTATCTGTATGTTGTTCTTGGGCGAGCGTGTGGCGTGTGCCAGTTTGTAGATGCCACCGTTGGCGCCATCGTTATACATGGCATATTTGCGGTTCAGCATACGGTCGCCACAGTATATTTCTTGTGCTGGGGTTTCAATCTGTTCATCGGTAGGAACAAGTATGGTCTCATCGCGACGCGCATCGCCAGCCTCATATTCGTTGTACAGGTTCTGTGTGGGGCGGTCGTAGCCCCATCCAGCCTCGCCGAAAGCCGACGAGCGTGAACGCTGTAAGATGGTGGTCATGGTTCCGCGTGTGTAGCCCTCGCCACCGTAGTCGGATGTTGCCTCTTCGGCGTATTGAATTTCAAACACACTCTCGCGTCCGTTTTCGTTTGCCAGACGGAAGTTGTCGAGGTAGTTGGGCCAGAGCGAATATTGCCTGCTCTTGATAACCTTTTCGCCCCACTTGGCTGCCTCGGCAAAGTATTTCTGAGCCTCGGTTTCGTTGCCCGCGTTACGCAGATAGTCGGCACGGTAGAGGTTTGCCTTTAGCAGCATGGCCTGTGCTGCACCCTTTGTGGCGCGACCCAGCTCTTCGTTGCTGTATTTGTCTTTCTCCCACAGCAGGTTTTCGGCGCGTTTAAAGTCTTCGATGGCAAAGTTGAGCGTTTCGTCCATTGTGCTGCGTGTCTGTGCCCACTGGTTCGAACTCTTGATCACGTAGTCGATGAGTGGCATGCCGCCAAACATACGGGCCAAGCGGAAGTAGTAGAAGCCGCGCAAGAAATAGGCCTCGCCCAGGTAGCGGTCGCGATATTTTGCTTGCTTTTCGGCCTCATCCCCTTCGGTCTCGATACGTGTGGTAGGAATTTCGTCGATGGCCAAATTGGCGCGTTGTATACCTTGCCACTGTGCGCGATAATACCCAAGCAGTATTTCGTTATCCGAGTTGGCTTTGAAGTTTTCCAGCTCGCGCAGGTCGGCACCGTCGTTAATGTCTTGTCCGCCCTTGAGGGCATCGTCTGACACGATGTCGCCGAAATACCATTCGGGGTAGTAGGTTGTACCAAACTCCCATGTCATTGGCACGTAAGCAGCGTTTACCACGGCCTCGGCGGTAGACAATGAAGTGAAGAATTCAGACACCTTTGTTGTTCCTGGTGTTTCTTCTGTCAGCCAGTCGTTGCACGAACTGAGGCTCAGTGTAGCCAACGCCAAAGCTGAATATGTTAATGCTTTAAACTGATTCATATATTATATAATGATGTTATTTCTCTGTCTGTTGAACATTAAGATAGCGTTACATACACCTTTGTTAGAAGGTGAAGTTGCAACCAAACATATAGGTGCGGCTCTGCGGATAGTTGCCATAGTCGACACCGCTTCCCACCTCGGGGTCGTAGCCCGAATAGTTGGTGATGGTGAAGAGGTTGCTGGCCTGTGCATAAACGCGCAGGTTAGAGATGCCCCATCCGTTCAGCAGCTTCTTGGGCAAGGTGTAGCCCAGCTGTATGTTCTTCAGGCGGAAGTAAGAACCGCTCTCAAGGAAGCGGCTCGAGTTGAGCATATTGTTAGCGCCCTTGGGGTTAGGAATGGTGCCTTCGGGGTTATCCTCGGTCCATACGTCGCGCATCTTGGTGCTGAGCTGTGAGGTCAGACCATTGCTTTCAGTGCGTTCGCGCACGGCATTATATATCTTGTTGCCAGCTACGCCCTGGAAGAACAGTTGCAGGTCAAGACCTTTCCAGTCGGCCGACAGGTTCAAGCCGTAGGTTACCTTCGGGAAGTTGTTGCCCAACTTTGTGCGGTCGCCTGTTTCTGAAATCTTACCATCGCCATCAAGGTCGGCATAGATAGCATCGCCAGCACCGTAGGGGTTCACCTCGCCATCGCGAGCATAGCCAGGCAGTGCAGCGTTGGCCTCTTCCTTGCTCTTGTAAACGCCCAGGTATTTATATCCCCAGAACTCGAACAGAGGCAGCCCCTCGTCGCTAATAACGCGGTCGCCATAAACAACCTGTCCGCCGTTTAGGCTGGTAAGTTTGTTCTTGATGAACGAGATGTTACCGTTTACCGAGTAGTTTACCTTGCCGATGTGGTTTGTGTGTCCGAGCGAAATTTCAACACCCACATTGCGCACGGTGCCCACATTGCTCTGGGCATCGAAGCGGTTTCCGCTCCAGGCCGGACCCTTTACTGACAGCAACATATCTTTTGTGTTGCGCACGAAGAAATCGACATTGGCCGACAGCAGACCGTTACCCCAGGCAGCGTCAACGCCAGCGTTCCATGTTTCGGTGCGTTCCCACTTGCCACCCTGGTTTACGTAGGTAAGGATGGTAGCGCCAGTGCCCACTGTTTGGCTTACGCCGAAGGGGTAGCCCACAAACACGTTTTGCGAGGTGAAGATGGTTTGGTTAAAGGCGTCGTTGGCAATTTTGTCGTTACCAATCTGTCCCCATCCCAAGCGCAGCTTCATGTAGTCGAGTTTCTTAAAGCGTTTCATGAAGGGCTCTTCGCTCACCTTCCATGCAAAGGCGGTAGAGGGGAAATAGCCCCATGTGTTCTCGGGGAACTTGTTTGAACCGTCGGCACGGAAGTTGACGGTTATCAAGTAGCGATCCATCAAGTTATAATTCAGACGTGCCAAGAACGACAGGCGGCGTGTGCGGCCTACGCCATCAGCGATGGGGTTAGTGTTGTCGTCGGTGGTTTGTGAGAGATACCAGTTCTTCTCTGATGGGTTGAGGATGGTAGAACCGCTTCCACCTATTGAATAATAGTTATACTCTTCAGTGGTTTGGCCCACCATAGCGTTGAAGTGGTGTATCTTGCCCAGGTCGAACTGATAGTTGATGATGTTTTCCCAAGTAAAGGTGGTATACTGTACCAGTCCGCGTGTCAAGAAGTTTTTGCCCTTCGAGTCGTCATAGCTGTTTACGGTGTGGGCATCGGTAAAGGTGCGGTTCTTCTCGTTCACCTGGTCGTAGCTAAAGTTTGTACGATAGTTGAGGCCCTTGATAGGTGTAAACTCGAGGTACATATTGCCAAACCAGCGGTTCACCACGTTGTGCGGATGCGAGTAGTAAACCATTGAGAACGGGTTAGTTACGTTCTTAAAGTTAGAGGGAACGCCCACCTTTCCGCTCATATCTTCATGTTTGCGGTTATAGGTGCCAGCGGGATAGTAAGGCACATCCCACGGAGCCATTGCCAATGCTGCCGAGATAACGCTTGCGCCTGGCGATGCGTTTTGGTTCATGGCGTTGCGAGCTTGGCTGGTTGCGAACGAGAGGTTCTCGCCAATCTTCAGCCACTTCTTCACCTGAAACGAGGTGTTAGCACGCAGTGTGAGACGATTATATTTTGAACCAATGATGGTGCCTTCCTGGTCGTAATAAGATGCCGAGAATGAGTAGTTGCTCTTGTCAGAGCCACCATCAAACGACACGTGATAGTTTTGGATAGGAGCGTTCGAGTTGAACACCTCGTCTTGCCAGTCGGTGTTTACAGCACTATAGTCGAAACCATCTTGATAAGTTTTGGTCTTTGCTACAGCATAGTAAGCATCGTTACCCAGCTTATATTTCTGCAGCCACTCGTTAAAGCCCTTCTTCTCGTAATAGTTGCGCTCCGATTTAGGAGCGGCCAACTTCAGATAGGTTTGTACAAACTCGTCTTTATCCATCAAGTCGAGTTTCTTCCAGCGGTTCTGCCAGCCATAATACATATCAAACGATACCTTGCCACGGCCCTTCTCGCCACTCTTCGTGGTGATAAGAATAACACCGTTAGCACCACGAGCACCGTAGATGGCGGTTGACGAAGCGTCTTTCAATACCTCTGTCGACTCGATATCGTTGGGCGAAAGAAATGAAATGTCGCTGGTGATGTTACCGTCTACTACATAGATAGGAGCCGAGTCGTTCACGGTACCGATACCGCGGATGCGCACCACAGCGCCAGCACCAGGCTGTCCGCTGTTAGCGTTTACGGTTACACCGGCCACGCGGCCCTGTATGGCTTGGTCTACACTGGCGGCGGGGGTCTTCTTCAGGTCTTCAGCCTTTACCACTGCTACTGATCCTGTGAGGTCGCTCTTCTTCATTGAGCCGTAACCTATGGCTACCACCTCGTCAAGCATATTGGTGTCTTCCTCCATCTTAAAGTCGAAGGTGCCAGTCTTACCTTTTTGGGTTACTGTTTTATAACCAATACATGAAAATTCTACCACATCTTTAGGATTTACCTTTAACTGATAATGTCCGTCGATGTCGGTAACGGTTCCTGAAGCGGTACCTTTCACACGTACTACTACACCTATCAGCGGTTGGCCATCAGTTTCAGAGACAATGGTTCCCTGAATCTTGTCTGTCTGTGCCGATACTGCCATAGGGAATAGCAATGCAGCCGAGAGAAGCTTTAGATTTCGTCTCATAATTATAATGATTTAGTTGTTTTAGAAATTCTTTATATTTTTCTTTTTTGGGTTCGAGAGTAGGGTGGAAGACCCGTTTTGATTTTTTGAGTCCGAATTTTCTTTGACGAATTTTAGTTTAAAACGTTTAAAGGTCTTTTTGCTTTTTTTGTCGTCAAGTGGTTAATCGAACTTGGTTCTCGAATTTGTTGTTCGAGTTTTTTTGCATCTTGCTCTTAGGTCAGGATCTTTGTCTTGCCTGGGGAAGATGGTTTTTAGTTGACTGTTGTGTCTTGTTTTCATTCCCCTGGGAACGTTTTCGTTGACAAAAGTAGTGCTTTATGCTATAAAAAGCAAAAAAATGAGCCGCAAAAAAACTCACTAAAAACTCACTTTTTTAGTTTTTATTTTTGCTAACATATTGTGTAATAATGATATAAGTATATATAAATACTACGTCAACCCTCATGTTATGCTTACAAATAATTGCGTTTTTTTTATACTGTTTTATTTGAATAATTTCAAAGTGGTGAAACATTTATAGAGCTGGTATTGTCAAGTCGACTTGTCAAACGCTATGTTTTTATTCGTTTTTCATTGAATATTCGATTTTAGTTTTTGCCCTCGATGATCAAGAAATGTACCTATAAGCGCGCTATAGAATGATGCCGATTATGCTTTACCAATTGTGAAGAGGTAATGCAAAAAACATAAAGCTATCATTTAGAAGTTTGCAAATTTGCGTTTTTGCATAAATATACAAAAACAAGGACAAAAATGAATATTTATGCAAAACCGATATTTCACATTCTTTTACATAACATTATTTAAAAATCTTACAGTCTATAGTTAAAAACCTGTGTTTTGCTTTCACTTTTCAAAGTTGATACTTCTCATTTGAGAAACCATGGGTTTTAGGTCGTGAAACCCTTGGTTTTAGAGCCTGAAACCCATGCTTTCAGACCGTAATTTGATGGGTATTGCAAACCGCACCCAATACTGTATATTTATGCAAAAATGTGAATGTCGTTTTAAAAGATTATTCAATCACCCAATCGGTGATATTTTTCTTCCCTTCAAGGCTGAAATTGATGCCCACTTTTGTTACAGGTAAGTCATCGAGAGCAAAGCTGTCGGCATAGCCACGGCTCTTGATTTGTTCAAGCGCTTCTTGTGCCGAGCCGTTAAATTTCAATTCCATAATGTATATACGGCTGTTTGTGCGTATTGTGATATCGATACGCCCCGTATTAGTGCGCTGCTCTACCTGCATGCGATAATGGGTGAGGATAGAGAAGATAATATACAACATTTGCTGGTAGTGGCCCTCATAGTTGGTGTTTTCGCAATAGGGTACAGTGGCAAGAAAGGCTTGCAACAACGACAGTGCACCGTTCATATCATTGTGGTTAATGAGAGCCGACATTTTTGCAATCGTAGTATTACCCATTTGCGAGTATTGTCCTAAATAGTGGGGCAAAAGGTTTCGGAACAAGCCCACACGTATTTCTTTATTTGGTATGCCCAGCGTATATAGGTCGGTTTCGGGGGTATATTTCTTAATGGTGAGGTATCCGCTTTGGTAGAGCAGTGGCATGATGGTGGTAAGCGTCTCGGTGGGTGCATCAAAATCTCCCTTGTCGGCCTCAATGTCTTGTCCTATATTTGCTGGCATCATATCAAATTTTCTCATCATCTCAATCAGGTATGTGGGTGTGCCTGATGCAAACCAGTAAGCGTTTAGTTTTCCGTCGGCAAAGCAGTTGAGCAAGCTGTAAGGATTAAACACATCAGGTCCAGGTATGGTGAAATGATAACCATCATAGTTCTCCTTTAGCTGGTTAATGGTTTCTTCGCGTGTGAGCGATAGCTTTGCTGCCAGCATATCAATGTCGTTACTCATCTGTGTCAGCAGTTCGTCTTTTGTTATTCCGCAAATACCAGCGTATGGCTCGTCCATACTTATGTTTTTGATGTTGTTTAGCTCGCTGAAAATGCTGAGTTGTGAAAACTTGGTAATGCCCGTAATGAATACAAAGCGCAGATACGGCTCGCTAAGTTTAAGCGGACTGAAGAAGTTGCGCATGATTTGTCGCAGTGCGCCAAGATATTCTTCATGATGTACTACATCCAGTAAGGGGGCGTCATATTCATCAATGAGTACCACCACTTGTTTTCCTGTTTGTTGATAAATGCTGTTTATAAGATTTGAAAGACGGATATTGGGGTCAGTCGAATCAGTGTTCACCCCAAAACGCTCTTCATTACTTTTCAATAGATACAGTAGGTATCTGTTTAGTTGCTCTTTGTTCATGTGCTTGCCGCCGCTCATGTCAAAGTGCAATACTGGATATTCATTCCACTCATGCTCAAGTTGTTCAATGGCCAGCCCTTTGAACAATTCTTTCTTTCCCTCAAAATAACTTTGAAAAGTTGACACCAATAGCGACTTGCCGAACCGTCTTGGGCGGCTCAAGAAAAAGAATTTTCCACTTGATGCCAAGCGGTATACATACGCTGTTTTGTCAACATACAGCATATTTCGATTTCGTATTTCCGAAAACGTCTGTATACCTAATGGGTAAAGCATTGGTGTCATCATAATTATGCATGTTTTTTTACTATCTGCAAAGATAATTTAAATTCCTTACAATACAAAATTAGCATCTCTATTTTTGCCGTTTCGGTGTCTTATAGCCCTCTATGCTTAACAATTATTAAAAACGCGCGTCATTTTTCTTCTTCTCCTCATTTGTTTGTAATTTTGTATAAATAACTGAGCAATCCAAAAGACAAAATATGAGACGCTTCCTTTTAGGCATCGTCATTCTGTTGACAACCTTTACACTTTGCTGTAAGGCACAGTTGTTGATGATACGCAATTTTCCGCCCGCCTTAAATGCCTACAGTACGCAAAACTGGGGCGTTGCCGAAGGCTTTGGCGGACAGATGTTTTTTGGTAATAACCAAGGCTTGCTGTCGTATGATGGCGACGAGTGGAATGTAAGCTATGTAAGCAATTATACCAGCGTGCGCTCCGTACAGATGTCGGCCAATGGCAAACAGTTGTTGGCAGGTGCTACTGACGAGTTTGGCTATTTCAGCCCCTCAAGTAAGACTGATAGGTTTGTTTACCATTCGTTGTCAAATCAGTTGCCCAAACCCATTAACAGTTTTGGCGAGATATGGCACATTATTTTGGTGGGCCACTACACCTATTTTCAAGGAAAAAACAATGTTTTTGTTTACCACGGCAACAAATTTATTGCCGACTTGCCTTTCAGCGAAAACGTAGAAAATATATTTAGCGTTGATGGGCGAGCCATTGTTAGCACTACAGGTGGCCTTTATGTGCTGAATGGCACAAAAATGAATTTGATGCCTGGCTTAGAGCTATTGCGTGGTAAAAAGGTGCATGGCATAGGCCATTCAGCTAACCAATGGGTTGTGGCCACCGAGCGCGACGGCCTTTTTCTGTATAATGGCAAGAAGTGTGAGCCAATGAACACGCCCCTGTCGCAATATCTTAAACAAAACTATGTTTATTGTGTAGAGACCAAGGGGCCAACGATGGCCTTTGGCACCGTGCGAGGTGGCTTGGCCGTGGCCAACTTTGAAACGGGCGAACGCCACTTTGCCAATGTATTGACCGGACTGCAGAACAACACGGTGCTGTCGATGAAGTATGACCATCTGGGCAACCTGTGGCTGGGCCTTGATGTGGGCATCTCTTATGTGATGCTTACCTCGCCCTATCATAGCCTCTTTGGCTTAAGTAATAATATAGGCACCGGTTATGCTTCACTGTTAAAGGGCCAATGCCTTTATTTAGGCACTAATCAGGGCTTGTATGCGATCGATTATCCTATACAGATGACGCCTCTGCCCTTGCGCCCAAAGACGGTGAACGGCATTATAGGGCAGATATGGTGCCTGCGTAGTATAGGCGATGTTATATTTTGTGGTAACAACGATGGCGCCTTTATCATCAACGGCATGAGTGCCACCAAGATACGTGGCACCATAGGCACCTGGCATTTTATACCGCTGAAAGGTCACCCCGATGCTATTTTGGCGTGCGACTATAATGGCCTGTATGTGTTGCGTCGCGAAGGAGGACAATGGACGATGGCATGGCGACTGAAAGGGTTTAATGTGTCGAGTGGCAACTTTATGCAAGATGCCGACGGCAGCATCTGGATGTCGCACTGGCGAAATGGTATCTATCGCCTACAGCTCAGTGCCGACCTGCGCCGTGTTACACGTTACGAATATTTTCACCGTGGCAAAGAACTGGTGGTTGACGATAATAACCTTATAACCCTTATTAATAATAAGGTGTATGTGTCGTCGGTCGATGGCTTCTTTCTTTATAACCCTCGCACCAAGGGTCTTGACAAGCAGCCGTGGCTGAACAATATATTTAACACCTATGGCGTGGCGCTACGCGTTTATCAAGCACCTGATGGCAACCTGTGGGCACACAAACCTGGCTATCTGGCCTTCGCACAAAAGCAAGGCTCGCGCTGGCAGGTGCGTGTCATGCCCATGCACAACGTTATTGACCAACTGCAGATGAGCCTCGGACATATAGGCTTTGTGCCCGACGCACAAACGTTGTTAAACAGCAGTAATGGCTACTATATAGTGCGAAACAAGTTGGGCAGAGATACCGAGCCCACCACCACCATTGGCGTGCGCGTGAAACGTGTGAGTTCGTTTAATGAGGGCGACTCTACACTCTATCGCTACTCGCCCTACGAAGATCAAAAAGAACTACGTGTACCACATAGCCTCAACTCGATACGCTTCAGTTTTGTGATGCCCGAATATCGCGACGAAAACGCTGTGAGCTACGAGTGCTGGCTCGATGGGCAAGACCCCACCTGGAGCATGCCGCGCTATGCCGCCTTTAAAGAGTATAGCCATCTGGCTAAAGGACATTATGTGTTTCATGTGCGTGCCACCGACAATATTAGCAAACAAACCACCGAGACCACTTTCAGCTTCGAGGTGTTGCCCGCCTGGTACGAAACCATTTGGGCATACCTTATATATATAACTATCATCATGGGGCTGCTGTGGCTGATGGTGCAATGGCTGAAACGTCGTGCCGAGGTAGAACTGCGAAAACTGAAAGAGGGTAAGGAACGACAGCTGAAAGAGCAGCGCGAGCGCTTCCGCCGCGAGCAGGAAGAGAAAGAGCACGAACTGACAAAACTGCGTGCCGAACAGCTTGAAACCGAACTGAAACATAAGAGTGGCGAGCTGGCCGACTCTACCATCAACCTCGTGCGAAAGAACGATATCCTGCGCACCCTCGACGAGAAAATGCAAACGCTATCTGACAGCATTATGCAAAACGACTCGAAGGCGGTGCAGAAACAGGCCATCAGCCGTATACGCCACGAGATAAAACGAAATATGGAGGACGACGATAACTGGGAACGCTTCCAGGAAAACTTCAACATCGTGTACGACAACTATCTCGGCACGTTGGTATCTATGTTCCCCACACTGAAAAAGAACGATTTGAAGCTGTGCGCCTATCTAAAGATGGAGCTGAGCAGCAAGGAGATAGCCTCGCTGCTGAACACAAACCTGCGCAGCGTAGAGACCGCCCGCTACCGACTGCGTAAGAAGCTCGGACTGGAGGGCGGTGCTAACCTCACAGGCTTCTTACAAGCCGTGAACCGCGACGCTGATGCCGACACCAACACCAACGCTGATGCTGAGGTGGATGCCGACACCGACACCGACGCCAAGCAATGAGAACCAAAGTGCAAGCATGTCGATAACACCTACGACAAACTTCACTAATTAATATATTTATGCGAAAACTAATGTTATCGCTGTCGGTCGCACTGACCACAGCCTTTGTGCCAGCCGCAGTGGTTGGCAAAGCAAAACCAAAAACTAAACCTATCGCTCCGATGAACGAGTATGTGGCCGACTTGATGTCGCGCATGACGCTTCAGGAGAAAATAGGACAGCTCAACCTCATGGTGGCAGGCGATATCACCACCGGAGGCGCCATGGATACCCAGGTGGGTGGCGACATAGCCAAAGGTAACATGGGCGGCGTGTTTAACATCAAGGGCTTTGACAAGATAAAAGCCTTGCAAGAAATTGCTGTAACAAAGAGCCGACTGGGCATACCCTTGCTCGTGGGTATGGATGTGATACATGGTTACGAAACCATGTTCCCCATACCGCTGGCACTGTCGTGCTCGTGGAATCTCGACGCCGTAAAGCAGAGTGCTGCCGTAGCCGCTAAAGAGGCCAGTGCCGATGGCATAAACTGGACCTACAGCCCGATGGTAGACGTGGCTCATGATGCCCGCTGGGGACGTGTGAGCGAGGGCAACGGCGAAGATCCATACTTAGGGTCGCGCATTGCCGAGGCTATGGTGCAGGGCTATCAGGGCACCAACTACAGCAACAAGGACAATATCATGGCGTGCCTAAAACACTTTGCCCTGTATGGCGCTGTGGAGAGCGGACTGGAGTATAACACCACAGATATGAGCCGCTTACGCATGTATAACCAGTATTTTGCCCCCTACGAGGCAGCTGTAAAGGCGGGTGTGGGCAGCGTAATGTCGTCGTTCAACCTCATCGACTATGTGCCGGCTACCGCTAACCACTGGCTGCTGACCGATGTGTTGCGCAACCAGTGGAAATTTGATGGCTTTGTGGTGACTGACTATGCTTCGATAGCCGAAATCTTACAACATGGTACGGCTGCTAACCTGAAAGAGGCTTCGGCTCAAGCCCTCAATGCTGGCACCGACATGGATATGTGCGCAAATGGCTTTGTGACAACCCTTGCACAGAGCGTGGCCGATGGCAAGGTGAGCGAAGCCACCATTAACGAGGCTTGCCGCCGTGTGCTCGAGGCAAAGTATAAGTTGGGGCTGTTTGCCGACCCCTACAAATACTGCGACAACAAACGTCATAAGACAGAACTGTTTACAAAAGAAAACCGACAGACAGCGCGCGACATTGCAGCACAAACCTTTGTGCTACTGAAGAATGATAACCAACTGCTGCCCTTGAAGAAGGAGGGATGCGTGGCGCTCATTGGTCCGTTGGCCGACACCCGTAACAACATGGCAGGCACATGGGCCGTGGCTCAAACCCCCGACCGCTATGCTACCCTGCGTGAGAGTATGGCTAAGGCGCTGGAAGGCAAGGCTAAACTGTTGTATGCACAGGGCAGCAATGTGTGGTATGACGAACAGCTGCAGAAAAATGGCGAGCTGGGCAAAACCATTGCTCGTGGCGATGATGCCGCACTGAAGGCTCAGGCCCTGAACATAGCACAACAGGCCGACGTGATAGTGTGTGCTATGGGCGAAACCTCCGATATGAGTGGCGAGTGTGCTACCCGTACATCACTCGAGATGCCCGACGCACAACATGCGCTGTTGGCCGAACTGGTAAAGCTGGGTAAGCCTGTGGTGCTGCTCAACTTTGCGGGTCGCCCCACCGTGCTGTCGTGGGAGGCGCAGCATGTGCCCGCCATCATGAACGTGTGGTTTGGTGGCTCTGAGGCTGGCGACGCTATCTGCGACGTGCTCTTTGGCGATAAGGTGCCTACGGGCCGACTCACTATGTCGATGCCTAAAACCACGGGCCAGTTGCCACTCTACTATAATCATTTGAACACAGGTCGTCCTGTGGCCGATAACGTTCCGTTTGCTAAATTTGCCAGCAACGCGCTCGATGTCAGCAACGGTGCTCTCTATCCCTTTGGCTATGGCTTGAGCTACACCACCTTTAGCTACAGCGATGTGAAACTTAGCGCTAACGAGATGGCTAAGAACGGTAGCGTAACGGCCACGGTTACTGTAACCAATACAGGCAAACGTGATGCCGACGAGGTGGTGCAACTGTATGTGCACGACCTGGTGGCCTCTATCGCTCGACCCGTGAAAGAACTGAAGGGCTTTGAGCGCATACACCTGGCAGCAGGCGAAAGCAAGACCGTAACCTTTACCATTGGTGCCGACCAGCTAAGCTTCTATAACGCCGACCTGAAGAAGGTGGTTGAACCTGGCGACTTTGATATCATGGTGGGCCACGACAGCCGTAACCTGAAAACGGCTCGTCTGACGGTGAAAAATAATAAAGTGTTTTATTAATAAGGTAAGTAGATAAAAAGGCTATAAAGGAGAGGCAATAACCATCCTTTATAGCCTTTTTCGATGTTTAAACCCAAATCGGTCGTTAGGGCTTGCTTGTATTTTGGCTTTTTAGAAGAGTGAATTTTGTTTGGCTTTTAATGAGTAATAGCGAGCTATTGCGAATTAAAAACAAGCAAAAGACACCTTATAAAAACCAAAAGACTGCAAGCAGTCATAAAAACCAACATTAAACGGCCTAATGACCGTTTTGGGTTAAACTTTTTATTTTGTGGTGGCTCCCAGCTCAGCAGCTGTAAAGGTGTGCTTATACAGCACCTGTTGCTTGTTCTTATCTGAGCGCATGACATAAGCAAAGTTGTAGCCCGCCTCTTTATATGTTTTTAGGCCCGTGTTTTGCGTTAGCTCGGTGCGCAAGCCATTGGTAATGTCTTTCTCGTGGTCGGCTATCAGCGTGGCGTCGTCCATCTTGTCGTTCACGCTGCAATAGTAGGTATAGGTGTGTGTTGCGGTGTTAAACACTACGCTGTCGGTGCGCGTATAGTTGTACCATGGGGTGGGGCAGTTCTTTTCTGTGTATTCGCGAGCCTCGCGTTGGGCACGTTTCTCTAAGCTCTCGTGGCACGACACCATAAGTGTGGCAGCCACAAATAACAATAAAGTATTTCTCATTGCAATAAATTTTCTGCAAAGATACGCTTATTTTCAGATTTTTACACTATCTTTGCATAGAAATAGTGATTTAAATCAATGGACAATATACGAAATTTCTGCATTATCGCCCACATTGACCACGGAAAGTCGACTTTGGCTGACCGTTTGCTGGAACGAACAAACACAATACAGATCACAGAAGGGCAGATGCTCGACAACATGGACTTGGAGCGCGAGCGAGGCATTACCATAAAAAGCCACGCCATACAGATGGAATATGAACTGGATGGCCAAAAATATATTCTTAATCTTATCGACACTCCGGGACACGTCGACTTTTCATACGAGGTGTCGCGCAGCATTGCCGCCTGTGAGGGTGCACTGCTCGTGGTAGACGCTACGCAAGGTGTGCAGGCGCAAACCATCTCAAACCTGTATATGGCCATTGAGCATAACCTGGAAATTATTCCGGTAATCAACAAGATAGACATGCCCAGCGCCATGCCCGATAAGGTGGAAGACGAGATTGTAGACCTCATAGGCTGCAAGCATGAAGACATATTGCGTGCTTCAGGAAAAACTGGTGAGGGCGTTGACGATATATTAAAGGCGGTGGTAGAGCGCGTTCCACATCCTGTGGGCGACAAGAACGCTCCGCTGCAAGCACTGATTTTCGACTCGGTGTTCAACTCGTTCCGTGGCATCATAGCCTACTTTAAGATTGAGAATGGATCGATACGCAAAGGCGACAAGGTGAAATTCTTTAATACGGGCATGGAGTATGACGCCGACGAGGTGGGCGTGCTGAAGATGGATATGGTGCCACGCCAATCGCTCGATACGGGCGAGGTGGGATACATCATTAGTGGCATTAAAGATGCCTCAGAGGTTAAGGTGGGCGATACGATCACCCATGTAAACCGCCCCTGCGACAAGGCCATAGCTGGCTTTCAAGAGGTGAAGCCTATGGTGTTTGCGGGCGTTTATCCTATCGACCCCTCCGACTATGAGAACCTACGCGCCTCGCTGGAGAAGCTGCAGCTGAACGATGCTTCGCTCACCTTCCAGCCAGAGTCGTCGGTGGCCTTGGGCTTCGGCTTCCGTTGTGGCTTCTTAGGGTTGCTGCACATGGAGATTGTGCAAGAACGCCTCGACCGCGAGTTTAATATGGATGTTATCACCACGGTGCCTAACGTGTCGTATATGGTGTATGACAAGCATGGCCAATCGAAAGAGGTGCATAACCCTTCAGGGCTGCCCGACCTTACTCTTATCGACCATATTGAGGAACCTTATATAAGGGCCAGCATTATTACTACGGCCAACTTTATTGGCCCTATCATGACGCTGTGCCTTGATAAGCGTGGCGAGCTTATTAACCAAGAATATGTGAGCGGTAACCGCGTAGAGCTGCACTTTATGATGCCGCTGGGCGAAATTGTAATCGACTTTTATGATAAGCTGAAGTCGATTAGTAAAGGATATGCCTCGTTCGACTATCATATTGATGGCTTCCGCCCCTCAAAGCTGGCTAAGCTCGACATCTTGCTCAACGGTGAGCCCGTTGATGCCCTCTCGGCCTTGGCCTTTCAAGACAATGCGGTGGCGCTGGGCCGACGTATGTGCGAAAAGCTGAAAGACCTGATACCGCGACAGCAGTTTGATATTGCCATTCAGGCGGCTATAGGCTCGAAGATAGTGGCGCGCGAAACGATTAAGTGTGTGCGCAAAGACGTTACCGCCAAATGTTATGGTGGCGACGTGAGCCGTAAACGTAAACTGCTGGAAAAGCAAAAGAAAGGTAAGAAGCGCATGAAGCAGATAGGCAATGTTGAGGTGCCGCAAAAGGCTTTCTTGGCTGTGCTGAAGCTTGACTAATGAGAAAATAACCTATATAACTCACCCCGTGTGCATATATAAAAACTGAAATTGCACTTATATAAACAATGTTATGAAAGACCCCTTGATAACAAAACGCGATGTGGCGCGTGAGCTGGCAAGAAAGTATAGCACCATGACGCATGATGAGCTCGACTTGCTGGAGGATATTCTTGTGCCTATGAAGTTTGCTAAAGGCCAGATGGTACTGAACGAAGGCGAGGTGTGTAAAGGCTTCTACTATATTGATCGCGGACTGATGCGGCAGTTTTATGAGAAACATGGTAAGGAAGTGACAGAACATATTGCTGAAGACCACACCATTGTGATGTGCATTGAGAGCCTCTTTCGCGAGGAACCTACGCGCCTAAAGGTTGAAGCGCTGGAAAACACGGTGGCTTATATGCTGCCTAAAGCCGAGCTGGAACGGGTGGCGCTACACAACGTGAATATACAGATACTGTATCGTAAAATACTGGAAGAGAGCCTGATACAATCGCAGGTGCATGCTGACCTGGTGCGCTTTGAAACGGCCCTTGACCGCTATAAGCGCTTGTGCAAACTAATGCCTCAGGTGGTGCTGCGAGCTCCGCTGGTGTATATTGCCAGCTATCTGCAGATGGCGCCCGAAACGCTGTCGCGTGTGCGCGCTTCGTTGCTCAACGAGTGATTTCAGCCCCTCTCAAAAAGAAAAGAAAGAGAGAAAACAGAATAAAAACGCACTGAATAAAAAAATCGCCCTGTAAAGATAAAAGCTATATGTGGTATGCTTTTGCCTTTACAGGGCGATGTTTTTTTACAATGTTGATAAGTAATTGATAGCAACTCGTCAACTTGTCAACTTGTTAACTGACGCAAGTATTAATAAACGCGGGGGCCAAAGATGGCGGTGCCCACACGCACGATGGTTGAACGGCAGGCTATGGCAATGGCATAGTCGTGGCTCATACCCCAGCTGCGCTGGCAGAAGGCATCGTCGGTGGCAAAGTATTGCGCCTTCACCTCGTCAAACAGTTGGGCACCTTGCTCAAACTCGCGCCGTATCTGTTCTTCATCGTCTGTGTTTGATGCCATCATCATCAATCCGCAAATGTGCACATTGCTCAGCTGGCGCCACTCGCCATCGGCCAATAGCTGATGAAGAGCAGCGGGCGAAAGGCCATATTTGGTGGCCTCTTGGGCAATGTGTAGCTCGAGCAACACATTAATGACGCGCTGGTGGGCGGCGGCCTGACGGTTTATCTCGCGCAGCAGCTTCAGCGAGTCGACAGCCTCTATCATGTGTATGTAGGGGGCTATGTATTTCACCTTGTTGGTTTGCAAATGACCAATGAAATGCCACTTGATGTCTTTGGGCAAGGCTTCCACCTTTAGTGCCAGCTCTTGCTCGCGACTCTCGCCAAACAATCGTTGTCCGGCATCATAGGCCGCCTGTATGTATTCGGCGGGATGGAATTTGCTTACAGCCACCAGCTGTACGCCCTCGGGTAACGAGGCGCGCACCGTCTGCAGGCGGGTGGCAACATCGTTTAGTGTGCTCATTATGCCTCCTTTTCTTACTTCTTACCTTCTTCGGCAGCCTCATATTCGGGCTTGTCGTTGGGCTCGTTCTTCTTGGTTTGTGGTGCGTGCTCAAACACGTCCATAATTTTTGTTTCTGTAATGTTGGCAATGATATAGTCGGTGCCAGTGTTCATCACTTGCTCAATGTTTTTCAGTGCGCCATTGAACGAAGCTGCCTGTACCAGGAAGGTAGAGGCGCTACGCTTCTCTTTGCCTGTCTTCTCGTCAACGATAGGGAACACGAGCTTAGCCTTGTACCACTTGTCGTCGTTCTCGCCATCGCTGAAGAAAATCTCGCCATAAGCCGCGGGAGTGATGTTTTTCACTTTAAACTCGCCAGTGGCGTAAGGCGCCATCTCGCGGTTGATAACCTCTTCGGCCTCGCCAAAGGTGTAGGCGTCTACTACGTAGGTCTCGGTCACCATCTTCTGCATGCCCTCGTCTGTCTGACGTTCATATCTTACTGATGCTTCAAACCATGTTGCGGTAATTGTTCTCATAATCTTTTTTTTATATGTATTGTTGTGTTAATTATTATCTTTTTTTTCTTGGTGTTTGTGATGGCGCTGGGGGCGGCTGCCACGGCGGCGCTGGGAGCGGCTGCCACGGCGGTGGTGAGGGGGTGGCTGGCCATTCGGAACGGCAAAAGTACAAATTTCTTGCGACATACAACGGCTTTTCAGATGTAAATATTTTTAAAATGTAGCCACCAAGAGGGTAAAAAGGATGCCATTTTGTTTTGCTATGCGCGTATTTTACACTAACTTTGCACTTCGTAACCAAGAAGAAAAAAGTATTATGCCAGAGATTTCGGTACGCGGGCTTGAGATGCCTGAGTCGCCCATCAGAAAGTTGGCACCGCTGGCTGCCGACGCAAAGAAACGCGGGGTGAAAGTATATCATCTAAATATTGGACAGCCCGACCTGCCCACACCTCAAGTGGGCCTTGATGCATTGAAACATATTGACCGCAATATATTAGAGTATTCGCCCTCACAAGGCTATCTGTCGTATAGACAGAAGCTGGTCGACTACTATAAAAAGTATAATATCATGGTGACGGCCGACGATATCATCATTACGTCGGGCGGATCAGAGGCTGTGCTCTTCGCCTTTATGTCGTGTTTGAACCCTGGCGACGAGATTATTGTGCCCGAACCTGCTTATGCCAACTATATGGCCTTTGCTATATCGGCGGGCGCCAAGATACGCACCATTGCTACCACCATTGAAGAGGGCTTCTCGTTGCCAAAGGTTGAAAAGTTTGAGGAGCTTATCAACGAGCGCACACGCGCCATCATGATTTGTAACCCTAACAACCCTACGGGCTATCTGTACACACGCCGTGAGATGAACCAGATACGCGACCTGGTGAAGAAGTATGACCTATACTTGTTCTCTGACGAGGTGTATCGCGAATATATCTATACAGGGTCGCCCTATATCAGCGCTTGCCACCTTGAAGGTATTGAGGATAACGTGATATTGATCGACTCGGTGTCGAAACGTTATAGCGAGTGTGGTATTAGGGTGGGGGCGCTCATCACTAAAAATAAAGAGGTGCGCGCAGCAGTAATGAAGTTTTGTCAGGCTCGCCTCTCGCCACCCCTCATCGGACAAATCGTGGCCGAGGCATCGCTCGACGCCCCTGAAGAATATTATCGCGATGTGTATGACGAATATGTAGAGCGCCGTAAGTGCTTGATTGATGGGCTGAACCGCATACCAGGCGTTTACTCGCCCATACCCATGGGTGCCTTCTATACCGTGGCACAGCTACCTGTCGACGATGCCGAGAAGTTCTGTCGCTGGTGTCTGGAGTCGTTCAACTATGAAGGCGAAACCGTGATGATGGCGCCTGCCTCGGGCTTCTATACTACGCCTGGCGCTGGCATTAATCAGGTGCGCATTGCCTATGTGCTGAAGAAGGAAGACCTTGAGCGTGCATTGGTGGTGTTGCGCAAAGCGCTGGAACAGTATCCTGGAAAGGTGACGACCGAAAATAGATAACAAGAACAATGAACGTACCCTATTTTTTGGCTCGGCGCATCTATGCCGATAACGACAATCAGAAAAAAGTGTCGAGGCCCGCTGTGCGTATCGCCATCATTGGCGTGGCCGTGGGATTGGCTGTGATGATTGTAAGCGTGTGTGTGGTGCTGGGCTTCAAACATGCCATACGCGATAAGGTGGTAGGATTTGGTAGCCATATTCAGGTGGCCGAATTCTCGATGTTGCAACAAGGCACTGATAGCCCTATTGAGGTTGACGACTCGGTAATGAACGTGCTGCAACATATTGAGGGCGTGAAGCATGTGCAACGCTTTGCCATGAAACAGGGTATCTTAAAAACTGATTCCGACTTTCTGGGCGTGGCCTTTAAGGGCGTAGGGCCTGAATTCGATTCTACCTTCATTCATCAACATCTGCTGGAGGGGGTTGTGCCGAAGTTTAGCGACAAAAGCAGTGGCAATAAAATATTGGTGTCGAAGGTGATGGCCGACAAACTAAAGCTAACCTGCGGTAGCCGTATCTTTGCCTATTTTATTGATGATAGCGGGGTGCGCACACGCCGTTTTACCATTGCTGGCATCTACCAAACAAATCTTACACAATATGATAATGTGATGTGCTATGTCGACTTGTACACGGCTGTGAAACTGAATGGCTGGCAAGAAGATATGGCATCGGGGGCCGAACTGCAAGTTGACCACTTTGATAAGCTGGACGAGGTGGAAAACCGCGTGGTAAAACTGGTGAACCGCACAACCGATAAGTATGGCAATACCTATTCGTCGAAAACAATAAAAGAATTGAGCCCACAGATATTCTCTTGGCTCGACTTGCTCGACCTAAATGTTTGGATTATTCTCATCATTATGATGGCCGTGGCTGCCGTAACAATGATATCGGGCTTGCTAATCATTATTCTTGAACGCACACAAATGATTGGACTGATGAAGGCGTTGGGAGCACAAAACCCTATGGTGCGTCACACCTTCATGTGGTTTGCTGCCTTCATCATTGGGCGCGGATTGCTATGGGGAAATATGATAGCGCTGGCATTGGTGGCCTTGCAATATTTTACGGGTATCGTAAAGCTCGACCCCGCTACATATTATGTAAGTAGTGTGCCTGTTGAGGTGAATGTGCTGTTTGTAGTGCTGCTTAATATTGGCACCTTGCTTATTAGCTTGTTGGTGCTGATTGGCCCCAGCTTCCTCATCTCACACATCCATCCAGCCAAGACGATGACCTACGAATAGGATTATTGGGCCTGACAGATGATAGATGTAATAAATAACTGAGCAGTCATATAATAAATGTAATAAATAACTGAGCAGTCGTATGATATATGTATTAAATATTTAACAATACATACATGTCTATTTAGATAATATAACCATAATCATAAAACTGAAATGGGGCAAAAACTTTACGCTTATTGGAGTTTTTGCCCTCTTTTGTATCTTTATTTCCACTAATTATACAATAGAAAAGAAAATATTGCACAAAACTTTTGGAAATGCGCAGCAAACATCGTATCTTTGCACAGAATTTTGATGAATGTGCAATGGAACAAATACCAAGTTTCAATTCTTATATAGAAAAAAGCATTATTGCCAATTGGGAGCAAGACTCCCTCACCGACTTTAAAGGTGCTACGTTACAATTTCATGATGTGGCACGAAAAATTGAAAAGCTGCATATCGTGTTTGAGAACAGCGGAGTAAAGGTGGGTGATAAAATTGCTTTATGCGGACGTAATAGCAGTCACTGGGCGGTGGCTTTCTTAGCTGTACTTACCTATGGCGCTGTAGCAGTGCCCGTACAGCACGAGTTTACCCCAGAACAAATATATAATATTGTAAACCACAGCGACGCCAAACTGTTGTTTGTAGGCGATGTGGTGGCCACTACTATCAATGCTGACGAGATGCCAGCACTGGAGGGTGTGGTGTATCTTCCTGATTTTTCTTTGTTGGTGTCGCGTTCTGAAACGTTGACGTATGCGCGTGAGCACCTGAATGAAATATTTGGTAAACGCTATCCCAAGTATTTCAGAAAAGAGCATGTGCACTATTATCGTGAGCAAAGCCCCGACGAGTTGGCCATCATCAATTATACCAGCGGCACCACAGGCTTTTCAAAAGGTGTGATGTTGCCGTATCGTGCTCTGTGGGGCAACCTCGATTATGTGCTGAACAAGCTTGCACCCAATGTTAAAAAGGGCACCAATATTGTTAGCATCTTGCCCGTGGCACACATGTATGGCATGATGGTTGAGTTTATGTTTGGTTTTACTAACGGCAACCATCTGTTCTATCTTACACGTCTGCCGTCGCCATCGCTTATCGCACAGGCCTTTGCCGAGATTAAACCCTCGCTTATTGTTGCTGTGCCATTGATAATAGAGAAAATTGTGCGCAAGAAGGTGTTTACCTATACACAAAACAATAGGGTGCGCTTGCTCATGAATATGCCGCTTATCAATAAAAAAATCAAGCAAAAGTTGCGCGATATGGTGGCTGGCGTGTTCGGTGGTAATATGTTTGAAATAATCACAGGCGGAGCAGCACTAAACAAAGAGGTAGAGCAGTTCTTGAACAGCATCGACTTCCCCATCACGGTAGGCTATGGCGCCACTGAAACGGCTCCGCTGATATCTTTCAGTAACCGTGACCAATATTTGCCTGGCTCTTGCGGTACCGTGGTCGACCACATGGAGGTTAAGATTGCCAGCAATGATCCTGAAAACGTGCCTGGTGAAATTATGGCTCGCGGCTTGAACACTATGCTGGGCTATTATAAAAACGAAGTAGCCACGCGTGAAGTGCTCGATGAAGATGGATGGTATCATACTGGAGACCTCGGCACAATGTCGGCCGATGGCCATCTGTATATTCGCGGACGTATTAAAAATATGTTGTTGGGATCGAACGGACAAAATGTTTACCCTGAGGAGATTGAAGATAAACTCAACTCGCTGGCTATGGTGAACGAAAGCTTGATTGTTCAGAAAGGTGAACAACTTATAGGGCTGGTTTATCCTGATGTGGATGAAGCACAGCAAATGGGCTTTAACGACGAAGATTTGAATAACATTATGGAGCAAAATCGTTTGCAACTGAACGCTATGTTGCCTCCGTTCTGTAAGATATCTGAAATTCGTCTGCATCCAGAAGAGTTTGTAAAAACACCGAAGAAGAGCATTAAGCGTTATCTGTATAAAGATATCGTTTGATAGTCTCACCATAGGGTCGGCTTTGTTTGATATTCTCACTAAAAGACGTATCTTTGTTTGATATAAATGATGTATAACACTGTTTGCCGAAAATAACACCAAGCAGTGTTTATAAAACAGAAAAAGGGAAAATAGACATAACGACAACCAATAGGGATATGTCAATAATTTGCCTTGATATCTGCTAAATAACTATGTACGAATAAGAAAAAACAGCTGCTGCACTTGCAACCTTGTCTCCCTTTCAAGACATTCTCGTATTCGAAGAGCAAGCGCATAGGCACAAGACGATAAAGAGATGGAAATTCAGAGTTTCAACGAGCTCATAGAAAAGAGCATCATCAGTAATTGGGATAGCGATGCCCTCACCGACTTTAAAGGCGCTACCCTGCAGTATCATGATGTAGCAAGAAAAATTGAGAAGCTGCACATCATGTTTGAAAACAGTGGAGTGCAACCAGGAGACAAAATTGCTCTGTGCGGACGCAATAGTGCCTGTTGGGCTGTAGCTTTCTTGGCAACCCTTACCTATGGCGCCGTGGCTGTGCCTATTCTGCACGAGTTTACCGCTGACCAAATTCATAACATCGTAAACCACAGTGAAGCAAAACTGCTGTTTGTGGGCGATGTGGTGGCCACTGTGATTGATGCTACAAAGATGCCACACCTTGAAGGCATTATATACATTCCCGACTATTCGTTGGTGGTATCGCGTACTGATAAACTGACGTATGCACGTGAGCATCTGAACGAATTGTTTGGAAAGAAATTCCCTAAGTATTTCCGCAAAGAACATGTGCACTATCGTCGCGAAAATAATATGAACGACTTAGCGCTCATCAACTATACCAGTGGCACAACGGGCTTCTCAAAAGGTGTGATGATACCTTATCGTGCCTTGTGGAGCAACTACGACTTTGCCATGAAGGTGATGGGCAGCAAGGTACAGCGCGGCGCCAGTGTTATCAGCATCTTGCCCATGGCACATATGTATGGCATGTCGTTCGAGTTCTTGTTCGAATTCTTGTACGGTTGCCATGTGTTCTACCTCACCCGTGTGCCCAGCCCAGCTATCATTGCTCAGGCTTTTGCCGAGGTTCAGCCCGCTATCATTATTGCTGTGCCATTGGTGATAGAGAAGATTATCCGCAAGAAAGTATTCCCCAAGATACAGAACAACCGTATGCGCTTGCTGCTTAATATGCCTGTGGTGAACCGCAAGGTAAACCATAAGATATGCGAGCAAGTGAAGAACGCCTTTGGCGGAAAATTCTATGAGATTATTGTTGGAGGTGCTGCCTTTAACCAAGAGGTAGAGCAGTTCTTGCAGCAAATAGGGTTCCCCTACACCGTAGGTTATGGCGCAACCGAGTGTGCTCCCATCATCTGTTATGCCGACTACACCGAGTTCGTGCCTGGTTCATGTGGCAAGGCTGTGGTAAATATGGAGGTGAAGATTGATAGTCCTGATCCCGAGAATGTGCCGGGCGAAATCTTGGCGCGTGGTATGAACGTAATGTTGGGCTACTATAAAAACGAGGAGGCCACCCGCACTACGCTCGATGCTGAAGGTTGGTATCACACTGGCGACCTTGGCACTATGGATGCTGATGGCAACGTGTTTATCAAGGGCCGTTCAAAGAATATGCTGTTGGGCGCCAACGGACAGAATATCTATCCCGAAGAAATAGAAGATAAACTCAACTCAATGGCAATGGTCAGCGAGAGTATCGTTATTCAGAAGGGCGATAAGTTGGTTGGCCTTGTGCATCCCGATTATGATGAGGCAAAGACCATGAACCTTACCAACGACGATCTTCAGGAAGTGATGGAGCAGAACCGTCAGGATCTGAACGCTGTAATGCCCGCTTACTGCAAGCTGTCGGCCATCCGTATTCAGGAAGAAGAGTTTGAAAAGACACCGAAGAAGAGCATCAAACGCTATCTTTACCAAAACGCTGAAGTGTAATGATATAATTATAGATAGTTATTTACATAACAAAGCCAGCATTTTAACCAAAACGCTGAAGTGTAGTTGTAGATAGCTATTTACATAATAAAGCCAGCAATAAGTGGGTTTATAACATTTTGTTATACCACTTATTACTGGCTTTTTTATTTCTCGTATTTCTGTTATAGCCTTGCGTATAGCTCAGTCAAGCCTTGCGCTAAGTTCAGTCAAGCCTTGCGCTAAGCTCAATCAATCTTTGCATTTAGCTCAATCAATCCTAATCTTTATTTTAATAGGCTTCCTCTTCGGCTATTTCTTCCTTCGTCAATTTCTTCTTATCCATGGCATACCAAGCGTAGGCGATATAGGCCACCACGAAAGGTACAAGAAGCGAAACGTAGAACATGGTGCGAAGCGTGAATTCGCTGCTGCAACTGTTGGCGATGGTTAGCGAACTTTGTAGGTCGACGTTTGAAGGATAGTAGGCTGTTCCATTCCATCCAGCACACAGCAGCAGGGCCAAGACGGCCAAGACCACACCAATGCCTGCAGGCCAAATGCCTTTGATGTAACTCTTACTTACTACGGTGCGTATGATGCCATAAAGCAGCAATACCACGCCCAGAGCAAAGCCTATCAGCAAGGGCCACATGGTAAGAAGATTGTGCAGATACTTCATCGGTTCCATCACGATAAGGCCAGTAGTGGCATCAACGGCATAACCCTCTTTCAGCAGTGTGCGTACAAGAAACGCGAGGAACAACACCAAGAACACCACTGTGCATCCCACAAGGCGCACTGATGCTCGGCACCGTATGTTTTCATCGTCTACATTGTTAATGATATATAGTGTGCCAAGGATGCGTGCCAAGAAGAATACCGCCATGCCAAACACCAGGTTCCAGGGATCGAGTAGTGCGTCGAGACCATAGCTGCCGTTTGCCCAATGGCTGATGATGGGTTGCAGCGAAGTCAGGTTTTCTTTGTCAATAACAAAGTTTGAACCATTGAAAAAGGTGGCTACGGCACCGCCCAGCAGCAGTGGTCCTACAATGCCGTTCAGCACCAGCATCCACTGAAAGGTGCGTGTGCCCAGCACGTTGCCCAGTTTGTTTTGAAACTCATAGCTTACGGCTTGTACCACGAATGAGAACAAGATAATCATCCACAGCCAGTAAGCACCGCCGAAGCTGGTGCTGTAAAATAGTGGAAACGAGGCGAAGAAGGCTCCGCCAAAGGTAACCAGTGTGGTAAAGGTTATTTCCCATTTTCTGCCCGTACTGTTAATCACAACCCGACGCTCTTCTGGCGTAGCGCCTAAACTGAAAACCAACGAGTTGGCTCCTTGTACGAACATTAAAAATACCAGCAGGGCTCCAAGCAATGAAACGATAAACCACCAGTAATGTTGCAGAGATATATAGTCCATATTTTTATTAATTCATAATTTGTAATTCATAATACATAATTCACAATGAGTAAGGCGAAAGAATTCACTCCTTCTCCCATTCAGGCCCTCTCTTAATTTGTTTGCACAAGATGCTGATTTCAACAATGAGAAGAGTGGTGAAGAGAGCGAGGAAAATGAAGAAAGTAGTGGCCACTGAGCCTGCCCCGATATCCGACACCGCAGCGTTCAGCGGCAGCATATCTTGTATAGCCCATGGCTGACGTCCCATCTCGGCCACAATCCATCCCGCCTCGCTGGCAATATACGCCAAGGGTAGCATAGCGATGGCAGCCCAGTGCAGCCAACGTTTATTGCTGATATCGCAGCGGAAAGCAATATGTCCTGCCAAGAGGAAGAAGAGCAGCAGCAAAGTGCCCACGCCCACCATCACACGAAACGCATAGAAGCATAGCGGAATATAAGGCACGATATCGGCCTCGCTGTTTAGGTAACCATAGCCAAAGTCGGCCATATGCGCCTCTATCTTCGCCTTAGCGTCGTTCAGTGCGTTGATATTGGCATCAGGCTGTGCCTTCAGCTTACGATATTGTGCCAGCGCTTGAATGGCAATCTTACCGTTTGCTATACGTTCTTTCAGCGGAGCCACCTGTGTGCCATCGGCTTTTGTATATCCATTTATAATGTCGTTAATGCCAGGCACATAACCATCGGTGCTGTGCGTAGCCAGTATCGACAAACCATTCGGAATACTGATGTGCAGTGCATGCTCTTCGCCTGCTGCATAGTTGGGCTGCTTGAAGGGGTTGATGGCAGCAAAGGCCGTCAGCCCTACACTTTCGCCACCGTTATACAGTGCTTCCATGGCCGCCAACTTCATAGGCTGTTTGTCGGCCACCTGTACGGCTGAACTGTCACCCGTAGCCATCGCCAATACTGAGGCCACGATGCCCACGATGCTGGCAATTTTGATGCTCACGATAGATAACCGTTGCTCACGTTTACGCAATAGATACCAGCAGCTTACAGCCACCACAAAGGCGGCGCCCACTATCCATGACGAGATTACCGTGTGAAAGAATTTATCAACAGCAAAAGGCGAGAGGGCCACATCGGCAAAGCTCACCATTTCGTTGCGCACGGTGTCGGGGTTGAAGGCACATCCCACAGGATGTTGCATCCAGGCGTTGGCCACCAATATCCACCATGCCGAGATGGTAGCGCCCAGCCCTGTGAGCCATGTCGCGGCCAGATGAAATCCTGCCGACACTTTCTTCCATCCGAAGAACATTACGGCCACAAAGGTGCTTTCCATAAAGAAGGCCACAATGCCTTCGATGGCCAGTGGTGCACCAAAGATGTCGCCCACAAACCACGAGTAGTTGCTCCAGTTGGTGCCAAACTCAAATTCAAGGATAATGCCCGTAGCCACACCCATGGCAAAGTTGACGCCGAACAGGCGTTGCCAAAATTTTGCGGTGTCGCGCCAAAACACGTTGCGCGTTTTATAATAGCAAGTTTCCATAATGGCCATAATAAGGGCCAACCCCAGTGTTAGGGGCACAAACAGCCAGTGGTAGATGGCGGTAAGGGCAAATTGCGCCCTCGACCAGTCGATGGCTGTGGGGTCAATTGTTAATAGTAGGTTGTGCATGATGTTAGTGTTTTTTATTATTTATTTTGTTCATTTCTTTCTGTCAGTTGCGTTCCTACATAGTCGGCTTCATGTCCTTCTGTGGTGCGTTGTTTGATAAAGTTTGGAAAGAAGAACACTTTCAGAATGAGGAAGATGATAATAAGTTTTATCACAATCACCGCCCATAGCGTGCGCCCTACGGTCATCGCAGCAAACCCTTCTTTATAGAAGAGAAATATCTTTTTTATCATTCCTTTCATGTAAATAAAATAGGTGCAAATTGTTTATAAATGTAGTAGCCTTCTATGACGAGATGCCCGCATCTTATCAGTGCAAAGATAATAAAACGCTGGCAATATTATTCTTTTTTTCTTTAAAAATATCAATTTTAATAAATATAAAGAAATAGCGTTACCCTTGCTTTGCAGAATTAAGATAAAACCCTTATCTTTGCACAGTTTTATATATGTTAATTGTGATAGCGCATGTCTTTGACATGCATAGAGATAATAACAAACTGTAGATAATTAAATAACAACAAAAGGATACACAAAAAATGAATAAGAAAGTTTTAATTCCGGTTATCATCATTGGGCTGTTGCTCATTGGTGGCATCGCCTTTTTGGCGATACGTCTTGACAAACAAAAGCAGGAAAACAAGGCCATGCAAGAGCTTGCCGAGATGGACAAGAAGGAAATGGAAAACGAATACCAGCAGTTTGCCAATCAATACAGTGAGATGAAGACGCAGATCACTAACGACTCGATTGTGGCTCAGCTCACTGCCGAACAAGAAAAAACCCAGCGTTTGCTCGAAGAACTGAAGCAGGTAAAGAGCTCCGACGCTCGCGAGATTGCCCGCTTGAAGAAAGAGTTGGCCACTGTTCGTTCGGTATTGCGCAGCTACATCATCGAGATCGACTCGCTGAACCGTCTCAATCAAAATTTGAAAAACGAGAACAACCGTGTGCGTGGTCAGTATGAGGCTGCTACTCGCGAGATACAGGGCTTGAACACCGAGCGTGCTTCATTGTCAGAGAAGGTGGCTATTGCTGCCCAGCTCGATGCTACCGGCATACGCATGTCGTTGAAGAACAAGCGCAACAAAGATACCGATAAGACCAAGAAGTGTAAGACCGTGCAAGTAACATTCACCGTTGCTAAGAACGTAACGGCACAGAGCGGTATGAAGACCTTCTATGTGCGTATTACCAGTCCTACGGGTTCAGTGCTGGGCAATGATGGCTCGTTCACCTATGAGAACCGCAACTTGCAGTGCTCTATGAAGAAGACCATTGAGTATACTGGTCAAGAGGCCACTATCGTAACCTATTGGAATGTTACCCAGGCCTTGGTGGGCGGATCATACAATGTCAGCATCTTTGCCGATGGCCACATGATTGGTTCTCGCAACTTTAATTTCGATTAACATTTTATTTGTATTGATATATTGTTTCATCAAATGAAAAAGAACATTCTTCTTTTCCTGCTGATGGCATGTGGCATGCCAGCTGTCGCTCAACAGGTGTTGAGCCTTGACAGCTGCCGTGCGTTAGCCATGCGTAACAATAAGCAGCTTGGCATCACGCAATATAAGCAGCAGGCGGCACATTATGCCGTCAAGGCAGCCAAGACGCAGTATCTGCCTAAACTCAACGTGTTGGGTGGATATATGTTCACCAGCAAGGAGATATCGTTGCTTAACAACGAGCAAAAGTCAACACTCAATTCTATTGGCTCCACACTGAGCGGAAGCTTAGGTAGCGACATTTCCACTACCATCACCAAGCTCACCCAAGATGGTGTGCTCACCCCGCAGCAGGCACAAAACATTGGTGGCGTGCTCAACAAGATGGGTACATCTGTTGGCGATGCCCTCAACCATGTGGGCCAGCGTGTGGTGAAGGCCCTCGACACCGACACCCGCAACATGTTTATGGCTCAGGCCGTTATCACCCAGCCCTTGTATATGGGTGGGGCCATCACGGCTGCCAACCGCATGGCTGCCATCACTGAACAGATGGTGAACAACGATTTCAATGCCAAACGTCAGGCCACTCTTTACGATACCGATCAGGCCTACTGGATGGTGGTATCGCTTCGTCACAAGCAACGTCTTGCCACCAGCTTCCGCGATCTTGTCAAGCAGCTCAGTGGCGATGTTAATAAGATGATTGCCGAAGGCGTGGCCACTCGTGCCGATGGATTGAAGGTCGATGTGAAGGTGAACGAGGCCGAGATGACCCTCACCCAAGTTGACAATGGCTTGTCGCTGGCCAAGATGTATCTGTGCCAGTTGTGTGGCTTGCCTTTAGATGCCAACATCCAGCTTGCCGACGAGAATAACGAGATGCTACCCATCGAGCAGACGGCTGATAGCGTGTCGGTAGAGTCGGCTCTTGAGAACCGTCCCGAGCTGATGATGCTTCAAAACGCCGTCGACCTGTCAAAGCAAACCACCCGTTTGGTGCGTGCCGCCTTCCTGCCTCAAGTGTTGCTGTCGGGTGGCTATTCAATGACCAACCCCAACCTCTATAACGGCTTCGAGCGCAAGTTTGCGGGCGTATGGAATGTGGGCGTCGTGGTGCGCGTGCCTGTATGGAACTGGTTTGAGGGCGAATATAAAGTAAAGGCCAGCAAGGCTGCCACCTGCATCGCCCAGCTCGAGCTGAACGAGATACGCGAGAAGGTAGAGTTGCAGGTAAACCAAAGCCGTTTTAAAACCATCGAGGCCAGCCGCAAGTTGCAGATGGCCACCATCAATGTCGACAAGGCCAACGAGAACCTCCGCTGTGCCAACCTTGGTTTCAAAGAGGGCGTTATCCCCTCTACCGATGTGATGGAGGCGCAAACCGCATGGCTTCAAGCCCAGTCGCAGAAGATCGACGCAGAGATAGATTTGAAATTAAGCCAGGTGAATTTAAAGAAGGCACTTGGAACATTACAATAACAATGCTACAAGAAAAAAGTTATGACAGAAAAAGCATTAGTACATAAAAGAATTTTGCTGATGGTGGCCGTCTTTACCCTGGCCATTGTTGCCATCGGCCTGATTGGAACACTTGCCTTCAAGAGCGAACCCGAAGTGATACAAGGATACGTTGAGGTATCTGAATACCGCGTGTCAAGCAAGGTGCCCGGACGTGTGTTAGAGTTGCGCGTCAAGGAAGGCGACTATGTAAAGGTGGGCGACACCTTGGCTATCCTCGACGCCCCCGATGTAAAAGCCAAGTTGGCACAGGCACAGTCGGCCGAAAGTGCCGCCACGGCCATGGACCAGATGGCTAACAATGGTGCCCGCCGCGAGCAAATAAACGGTGCCTTTGCTCTCTTGCAACAGGCCAAGGCCGGCTTAGAAATTGCGCAAAAGTCGTACAACCGTGTGCAGCGTCTCTACGACGAGGGCGTCATGTCGGCACAGAAACGCGATGAGGCTTTCGCCAATTATAAAGCCCTCGAGGCACAGGTAAAGGCCGCCAAAAGCCAGTATGACATGGCTGTAAACGGTGCACGCCGCGAAGAGAAGTTGGCCGCCGCCGCACAGGTAAACCGTGCTAAGGGTGCTGTGCAAGAGGTAAGTTCATACATCAACGAGACCATGCAGATAGCCCAGAAAGAGGGCGAGGTGAGCGACGTGTTCCCCAAGGTAGGCGAACTTATTGGTACTGGCTCACCCATCATGAATATTTCTATCCTCGACGATATGTGGGGCACCTTCAATGTGCGCGAAGATCAGCTCAACGGCATGCAGGTGGGCAGCACTATCACTGCTTTTGTGCCCGCTTTCAACAAAGAAATCAAGATGAAGGTCTACTATATTAAAGACCAGGGCTCGTATGCTACCTGGAAGGCCACCAAGGCCAACGGACAGTATGACCTTAAGACCTTCGAGGTGAAGGCGCGTCCTATCAAACCCTTCGAGGGCTTGCGTCCTGGCATGTCGCTCATCATCAAGAAATAATCATTATTTATCATGTCGAATTGTTTTTCACGTATCCTCTTCATTGCTAAACGCGAGTGCCGACGCCTCATAGCCAATCCTGTCTATGTGCTCGGTATGGTGGTGTTTCCCATCCTCGTCACGGTGCTTTTCACATCGTTGATGGATGAGGGGCAGCCTGAAGAGATGCCTGTAGGCGTGGTCGACCTTGACAACACTTCTTTCACCCGAAAGCTCACCCGCTCGCTCGACGCCTTTCAAACCACGCACATCGTGGCGCGCTATCCTAATGTTGAAGAGGCGCGCAAGGCTATGCAGCAGGGCACCATCTATGCTTTCCTCTATTATCCTAAAGGAACCACCGATGCGTTGCTGTCGTCACGTCAGCCCACCATCTCGTTCTATTATTCTTACACCTCGCTCACGGCGGGCTCACTGCTCTTTCGCGACCTCAAAACCATTTCTACCTTGGGGTCGGCAGCGGTAGGATCGGCCACCCTTAAGGCCAAGGGTCTTACTGATGCTCAGATAGGCACGTTTCTGCAGCCCATCAAGATCGACCTTCACACGGTGGCCAATCCTTGGGTCAATTATAATGTCTATCTCAGCACTATGTTGGTGCCTGGCTGTTTGTTGCTTTTCGTTTTTCTCATCACGGCCTACGCCTTTGGTATGGAGCTAAAGCAAAACACCTCGCGCCAGCTTATCAAGATAGCTGGTGGCAAAGGTTGGGTTGCCATCGCAGGTAAGGCGTTGCCACACTTGTTGGTGCATCTCGCCATCTTCAGCCTATACCTATTATATATATATAAGGTGTTGCATTTCCCGCACGAGGGTGGGGTGGGCGTCATTGCCCTGTTGGCCGTGCTTAGCGTTATGGGTTCAATGGGCTTTGCCATCTTCATGTTTGGCTTGTTCCCCTCGTTGCGCATGTCAATGAGCATGTGCTCGCTGTGGGGCGTACTAAGCTATTCAATGGTGGGCACCGCGTTTCCTACCTTTGCCATGGATGCACCGCTCGAAGTGTTGTCCAACCTGTTTCCCTTACGCCATTATTTCCGTATATACCAAACCTGTGTGTTTAACGGCAATGCCCTGATATACGATTGGGCCAACATCTTGGCGCTCGTTGTCTTCGCATTGTTGCCCTTGCTGGTGGCGCGAAGCATCCGCAAGGCATACAGCACATATGTTTATCTACCGTAAGTTTTGCACATGAATATCTTATCACAAGTTAAGACGTTTCTGTCCGATATATTAACCGTGGTGGCGGCCGAGGCCAGAGCCATTGTCCGCGACGAGGGCGTGTTCCTCTTCGTGGCCGTTGTGCCCTTGTTTTATCCGTTGCTTTATTCGTGGATATATAACAACGAGGTGGTGCGCGAGGTGCCAGTGGCTGTGGTCGACGCATCCCACTCGTCTACCAGTCGCGAGTTTGTGCGCCGTTACGATGCCTCGCCCGATGTCCGCGTAGCCTATTTCTGCACCAGCATTGACGAGGCACGTCGTCTCATGGCCAAACAAGAGGTAAACGGCATTATCTATCTGCCCGAAGATATGGCTAAGCGCCTGAACCGCATGGAGCAAGCTACTGTTAGCGTGTATTGCGATATGAGCCTCATGCTGGCCTATAAGGCAGTGTATAGTTCGGCCACGGCAGTGGCATCGCTCATGGGCAGCGAGGTACAGGTGAAACTGTCGGGCAACTATACCAATCGTGAAAACGAAATTGCTACGCAGCCCCTCAAGTATGAAGAGGTGCCCATGTTCAACCCCACAGGTGGCTACGGCAACTTTATCTTGCCAGGTGTGCTCATGCTCATCATTCAGCAAACGTTGTTGTTAGGCATCGGCATGATGTATAGCACCCGTCGCGAGCGTGGCTACCTCATACCCACGGCTGCACAGCCCATCTTGCAGCATCGTCATCCGTTGCTGTCGGTCTTTACGGGTCGCACGTTGTGCTTTTTGCTGATATATGCTGTGGTGTCGGCCTATGTGTTGCTGGCCATCCCCATGATGTTCCATTTTGTGCAAATTCTTCAGCCGGGCAGCTTCTTCATCTTTGTCTTGCCTTACCTGTTGGCTTGCATCTTCTTTGCTATGACCGTGGCTTGCCTGTTGCGTCAGCGCGAAGATGTTATGATCATGGTGGTGTTCACCTCTGTGGCGTTCCTCTTCCTCAGTGGCGTGTCGTGGCCGCAAAGCAACATTCCGCCGTTCTGGCGAGCCTTTGGTTGTCTCTTCCCCTCTACCTTTGGTATCCAGGGCTTTGTGAAGATGAACACGATGGGCGCCCTCATTGCCGACATCGCCTACGAGTGTAAGGCCCTGTGGATACAGGCCATCCTGTATGGTCTGCTCGCCTTTTGGCTGTTGTGCCGCACCTCGCGCCAGTTTATCAATAGCAAATAACGTTTTTACATATAGCAAATATCGTTTTTACATATAGCAAATATCGTTTTTACATATAGCAAATATCGTTTTTATATATACAACAAGAAACGTTTTATATACAACTAAAAACAACAAAAGAACAACAAGAACAACTCTTAGGTAGCCTCTTATTAGCTCCCTCCACGTTGTTCCTGTTGTTCTTTTGTTGTATATTGTTGTTTCTTATTTATTTCTATTCACAAGTACCCTCGTAGAGACATTCAAGTGGGAATATCAAATCCCAATTTTTACCCCAAACAATATTTCCCAACTCAAGTTTGAATTTCTTAAATTTCTTTTCATCAAGATATGAGTTGTATTGGGGATGTGGATGCTTACGAATGAAAGCACCTACATCAATCGTCTTTGTCGTATTGTCTGAAAATGTAAGACATACGCTAAGCAGAGCCACATATTTTGCTGATGAAATAGTAATGTTCATATTCTTTTCGTTATTTGCAAATGTATTATTTTTCTTCTTATTAAGCAAGTTATTTTGTATTTATTAGCAAAATGCCCTTTTCTATGCTTATGTTATTTATAAGTATATCAACTGTTCTTTCGTACAATATTTCTCAAGTGATATACTTTTTTCACGAAATATTTAGTGCGTCTAAAAAAATATACTTACTTTTGTTTCTTGTTGTCTCTGATATCCATTTTGTTACATTCACTATTTGTTCAGCCCAAATTGTTTTTGTAATTTTGTGCCATGATATTCTACTTTTCGGCAACGGGCAACACCTTGTGGGCAGCCCGTCAGATTAGTCAGGCTACCGGCGAACAACTTGTGCCGATAACTGACGACACTCACCCCGTCAACGTTACGCTGAATGAGGGCGAACTTCTGGGCTTTTGCTTTCCTGTGCACGGCTGGCGACCACCGCTCATCGTGCGCCGCTTTATCTCGCGTCTTGTTGTCGAAAACCTTTCTCAGCATTATGTCTTTGCCCTCTGCACGGCTGGCGACACCGTGGGCGAAGCCATCGACATCTTCCGTAACGATTTATGGCAACGCTCTATCCCCCTACATGCCGTAGGCTCACTGCTTATGCCCGAGTCGTATGTGGGCATGCCGTTTATGGATGTCGACCCTCCACAACGTGAGAAAGAGAAGATTGCGACTTCTAAGCAGCGTCTGCAAGGTATCATTGCCGACATTGTGCAGCATCGCCCCATCGCTTCGCCCCTCGACATTGGTCGCTGGCCCCGCATCAACAGTAGGTTTATCGGCTCGGTGTTTGTGAAGTGGCTCATCACCGATACCCCTTTCCGTGTCGACCCCGACCGCTGCCTACGTTGTGGCCGTTGCGCCACCCTTTGTCCTGTTCATGATATCGAGGCCCAGCCAGGCCATTTGCCCCAGTGGCAACATAATGGTCGTTGCCTCACCTGTTTCAGCTGCTACCACCATTGTCCCGCCCATGCCATTTCTTTCGGATGGCGCACCAAGGGTAAAGGGCAGTATTTTCTTAAAGTTGACGAGTAGACGAACGGACAAGTTACAAGTTGTTACCCTCTAAAACCACATTACGCAAAAACAAAAATTAAAAAGATAAAAACCAATATGAAACAAATCATCCTCTTCCTTATGGCGCTGTGCTTCTCGGTTTCGACCGCACATGCTGCCAAGGCTAACCAAACGCCATTCGCCGTACGCCAGGCTGATGGCTCCACGCTCATGGTGGTGTTGCATGGCGACGAGTCGTACAGCTGGTATACCACCCTCGATGGCGTCATGCTCTCGCACGTTAACCAGTCGTTCTTCATCTCCAGCATCAACCAGCAAGGGCTCTTGCAGCCCACCCGCCAGTTGGCGCATGAGGCGCAGCAACGTTCTACCGCCGAGCAGCAGTTGGTAAAGGCACAGGCTCCCTTGAAACCCCTCTTTCTGAAAGAGGCTTCACACCGCTTGTCAAAGGCTCGTGCCACCGTTACCTCAAAATATTTTCCGCATAAAGGGTCGCCCACGGCGCTGGTCATCTTGGCACAGTTTACTGATACGGTGTTCCACATGGCCGACCCCAAAGCCTCTTTCGAGCAGTTTTTGAATGGCGGCACGCCCTCTGACCTGGGTTGTGGCGAGGCGCGCAACTATAGCAGCGTGAAGCAGTATTTCTCTGATATGAGCAACGGACAGTTTACGCCTAATTTTAAGGTGGTGGGCCCCGTCACTTTGCCCAATTCGCTGAAATATTATGGAGCCGATAATGGCGAAAGTAAAGATATCAACTATACGCAGTTTGTGACAGATGCCTGTGCCGAGGCCGCCAAGATAACGAGTTTTGCCGACCCCGCCCTCGACTCCGACAACGATGGTACCATCGACCTCGTTTCTATCATCTATGCGGGCTTTGGCCAGAACAATGGCGCTATGAACGATGCCCTTTGGGCGAAGATGAGCTTCCGCAATGTGGGCGAATTCAATGGCAAGAATGTCAATCTGAACATGATTGTGCACGAACTTAATGCCAATGAGAAACAGCTCAAAACCGTCAATCCTGCCTCAACTGGTTCTTTCTCGGTGCCACAAATAGCGGGCGTGGGCGTGTTCTGTCACGAGTTTTCACATACCTTAGGCTTGCCCGACCTTTATGCCACGGTGCCGTCGGCCAATATCAATAACCAGTGCATGGAGTATTGGAGCCTGATGGATGGCGGCGAGTATGTGCGCAACAGCTATTATCCCACGGCCTATACCGCCTGGGAGCGCGAGGTGATGGGATGGCAGACTCCACAGCTGCTCAATACCGATGGCACCTACACCCTAAAGACCTATGCTAATGGTGGCGAGGCCTATAAACTTCAAAACAGTGCCAGCGATACCGACTATCTGTTGTTTGAAAACATACAGAAGCAGGGCTGGAACCAGTATCTCTCAGGTCACGGCCTCTTGGTTTATCATATCAATGCCAATCCAGCCACGCTTTCGGCCATGCGTCCGCTGAATATTGTGGCTGGTCAGCCTGGCATCACCGTGGTGCCTGCCGATGGCTTGCTGCTCAACTATGCTACGCTCACATCGGGCACGTCGAACGAGAAACTGTCTATCTATCGTCGTGCGATGGCAGGCGACCCCTTCCCAGGCACCAGCAATGTGTGCACACTCATGGCATCGCAAAACCTGCCCCACTATCTGTGGCGCACCGAGCCGTCAACCATTGACGCTGGCTTGCTCGATATCGATGAAGATACTGAGGCGGGCACCGTGTCGTTCCGCTTCTGCAATAATGTGGCTACGGGCATCGGTGGGGTAGAGTCTCCCGCAATGCAAGAGCAGAACGCCCCTATCTACACCCTCGATGGCCGTTTTGTAGGCACCCAACTGTCGCGTCTGCCCAAGGGTATTTATCTTGTTAATGGCAAGAAAAAGGTGAAACTCTAAAACTGCATAAATATTCATTTTTCGGGTGCATGGTATGTGGTTTTTAAAACCCATCAAATTACAGTCTGAAAGCCTTGGTTTTACATCCTGAAACCAAGGCTTTCACAGTCTAAAACCAAGGGTTTCACGACCTGAAACCCATGCTTTCTCAAATGAGAAGTATCAACTTTGAAAAGTGTAAGCAAACCGTGCTTGTTTTCTTCTAATTTGTAAGAAAATTCACAAATCTTTATTTAAAAACCGTTAAAGCAAAATTGCATATTTATACAACCAAACTGTATAAATATGCAATTTCCCTTGTCAACTCGTTAACTCGTCAACTGACAGCATGTCGAAGACATGCAAAACTAAAATTCATAATCCTTGGCCAGACCGCCTTCGCTCGTCTCCTTATATAGCGATGGCAGGTCGTGGCCCGTCTGTTTCATCACGTTTACCACACGGTCAAACGACACGCGATGTTTACCGTCAGACAACGCCGCATACAGGTTGGCGTCCAATGCACGTGTGGCAGCAAAAGCGTTACGTTCTATACACGGAATTTGAACCAGTCCGCACACAGGGTCACAGGTCATGCCCAAGTGGTGCTCCAGACCCATCTCGGCCGCATATTCTATCTGCGATGGGGTACCGCCAAACAGTTGGCAAGCAGCAGCCGATGCCATCGCACAGGCCACACCTACCTCGCCTTGGCAGCCCACCTCAGCGCCTGATATAGAGGCATTTTTCTTCACAATATTGCCAAACAAACCTGCCGTGGCCAGGGCATGCAGTATGCGGGTGTCGCTCACCTCATGGCTGCGCGACATATGGTACAGCACGGCGGGCATCACGCCACACGACCCACAGGTGGGAGCCGTAACAATGGTTCCGCCCGAGGCGTTCTCCTCGCTCACCGCCAGTGCATAGGCCGACACTAAGCAACGCGACGCCAGCGATGGCTTATAGCCTTGCGCCTTTACAAAGTAGGTCGATGCCTTGCGCGGTAGGTTCAGCGGACCTGGCAGCGCTCCCTCATGGTCGAGGCCACGCTCTACCGACTCCTGCATGGCTTTCCATACCTCCATCAGATAGTCCCAGATGCTGCTTTCCTCACATTCGTCTACATATTCCCAGTAGCTTCGGCCGTGGTTATCGCACCATGTCAGTATCTCTTTTAGCGTGTTCTTTTTATACACGTCCTTTACATCGGTGAGCCAACGGGTGTTGCCACTTTCTGACAGCGCACCACCGCCCACGCTATACACCGTCCAGCTGTCTATCTCATGTCCATCTTCGTCAAAGGCGCTGAAGGTCATGCCGTTAGGGTGGAAGGGCAGAAACACCGACGGCTTCCAGTCGATGTTGATGGGGGCAATAGGTTTCAGCACTTCTTCAATGGCCACGTCTGTCATATGGCCCTTGCCCGTAGCTGCCAAGCTGCCATATAGTGTAGCCTTAAACGCTTTGGCATCGTGATGGTGTGCGGCAAAAATCTGTGCTGCTTTCTGTGGCCCCATCGTATGGCTGCTCGATGGGCCTTTTCCTATTCTGTATAATTCTTTTAATGATTCCATTATTAATTATTTGTCGTATTCTTATATTTAATATGAATCGTATCGTTAAAATATCCTCTCTTTGCAAAATTCGATAAAATATTTGATATATGCAAGCGATGTCTTCAAAATTAATGAGACCGTTGGTTTCTACATAATAATAGAGGTAGGAACATGAACGAACCAACAACAGAGGTTAGTAGACCTGATATCGTGCCAACAGCCAGCGACAACCAGAAATCATTATCTCCCGCAATAACAAAAGGAATGAACCCTATGATTGTTGATAACACTGTTAGCATTATGGGTGTTATTTTTCTGTTCCATGCTTTTATGAAAGACGTGATGGCAGATAATTTTGGTCTTATGCGCCTAATATTGTTATATTCGTTTACGATGTAGATGTTTGAGTTTACGCTGATGCCAGCAAGTAGCACCAGTGAGGCAAATCCTCCTTCACCGAAGTTTAGTTTCAATGCACCAAAAGCTAAAAAGACACCAATAAACGATAAGGGTATCACCAATAAAATGGCAAACGGTTGACGCAAAGAGTTGAATAATATAGATGTAATAAAAAAAACGATGACAATCACGACGCCAAGTAAAAGTATGTTTTTCCATCCGTCATGTTCTTTTCTAATACTACTATACGTTTTCTGTTTAATGCTGTAGCCCATAACCATCTTGCTTTGCATTTGTTTGATGTCGCGTTCAATTATTTTATAGCCCATAACCAAATCGCCTATATAGTCAAATTGTATACAAAGTAGATACTCTTGGTCGTTTTTCACGATAGCATCGGCTATCTGGCGTTTTTCAACGCTGGCTACATCGTTCACCTTAAATACTTTACCATCTACATGTATAGGCAAATTAGTAAATGCCCAGGTGTTGAGTTCTGAGGATGATGGTTTTAGTACGAGGGTAACAGCATTGCCCTCAAACAACACAGAAAGGCTTTGCTTGTCGTTGCCGAAACTGTTGCGTAGAGCTGCTACCGCCTTTGTAATAGTAATGCCTTGCTTGGCTAGTTTGTGTTTGTCAAAATCAAGATACAATTCCTCTTGTTTTTCGTTCCATTTTTGCCGTGCCGAATTGATAACGACACTTTTTATGCGTGGGTGCTTAAGTAACATATTACGAAATTCATTGGCATATTTATTTAGCTGGTCGTAGTTATAGCCTCGCAACCACACCTCTATGTCGCCTGCCGACATTCGCGCATCGTTTGAAAACTCCATTTGTCCAGGGCCTCCCACTGACCAGCTGCCTCCGCCTATCGTGAGTGCCTCTTTTACAATTTTATGGTGTAGTGACACAGGTATGCCTCTATCAACAGCTTCTTTTGAGAAACTGACCCAAATGCTACCATCGTTAGGCCCTGTTATATAGGTATGAAATTGTTGTATGCCTTTCTCTCTTGTGAGGAAGGCTTCCATGGGTTTTATCATGTTGTTAACTTGCTGAAGTGTGCCTCCCTCACCTATATGCACGTTGATGCCAATGCCTGTTTCTTCTGCTTCTGTGTTGATGTTTTTCTTGTGCCCTGCATTGTCAACAAAAAAGCGCAATGTGCCTCCAAGTATCTTGTCTACAGTAGAGCGCATTTGCTCACAATAATAACTGTTTCCCACCGTTTGGTTATATAGCTTTTCCCACCAGTTTGAGGGACAATCAATAGACATGGGCAGAAGAAAAACAGGAAGGCCAAATGTAAGCACTGTCACGATAAATACCGCTTTTCGGTGCGTTAGGCATATAGTTGTTGCTTTAGCATAAACGCTGTTAAATGCCATCACGTTATGTAGGCATTTCTGAACCTGATGGTATCTTGATGCATGTTTCTGCACACCCATTTTTTCCATTAAGGCGGGTACAAAGAAGGTGGCTGTAAACAGTGACGACACAAGGTTGATGATGATGGCCATTGAGAAGTCAACGAGATTTAACTTTAGATCATAGTCAAGAAAAAAGATGATAGACAATGCTCCTATTGACGTCAATGTGGCGGCAAGCATTGGCATGAACGCCTTGATATTATTACGACTGATAATGTGGTAAGCCATTACGATCACATTGTCAATCATTAAGTTGAGAGACATAGTGATACCAGCAAGTGTGTAGAAATGTATTTCAATACCTGCAATATAATATATGCCTACTGCTATACAAAGGCTTATAATAAGGCTTGTTAATACCACTATGGCCAACTTTTTGTTGCGTGTAGATATGAATGTAAATAATATCAGTATTAGCACAGTAAGTGCGCTGCGCGTATAGTTTATCTGTAAATCATGGCTTAACTGACTGCTACTGTCGTTCTCAAGATGCACTTCAAAGGTATGGGGCAGCGACTTTTCTATCGCTTTCATCATCTTCTTCACTTTCTCGCCTATAATCACCTGATTGGCATCATGTTCGGCTGTAATGTCTACAAACACAGTCTTCAAACCATTTATCCTTTCCATGTTAACAGGCTCTTCATCATAGTCGGCAATTTTTACAAAACTGTCTATCGAAACCAATTGTCCGTTGGCAGTCCTTATCTTTGTTTTACTCAGGTTAAGAATTCTATCACCGTCTGCAGCCATGTTTATACGCATCAGTTTCTTTTTGCCATCAAAATCGCTCACCATTTCCATGCCCAGTGGTTTTACGTATGAACAGTTTGTTATGGCCTCTTGTATATCTTGCATAGTTATGCCTGCTGCTTGCATCTGTCGGCTGTCGCATACGGCTGTCATCACCCGTTCTGCGGTTTCGTTTTGTTTTACTGTTTTGATGCCGCTTATTTGTCCTAACTCCGATATTATTTTGTCGTCAACCACATGTTGCATATCAACAATTGATGTGTCAGCACATATTGCATAACGTAGAAAGGGGGACGATGCTAACTTGTCTGACTGCCGTACCATGATGCGTGGATAGCTAATGCCTGTTGGCAATCTGTCCCAAACCTGTCTGATGGCTGTAGCAGCCTGAAGACGTGCAGTGGCCATGTTAGTTCCGTGTATGAAACCCAGCGTCACAATTCCGCTACCTGTGTTTGATACAGAGTTTACATACTTAATTCCCTCAATGCGCGATAGCACTTGTTCTATTTTGCTTGTAGCTTCGTCTTCTACAACGCGTGGCGACATGTTACCCATATTAAAAGAAACGGTCATTTCAAGCAAGTCGTTTTCAGGAACTTGCTTAACCGTAAGTTTTGGCAAAAGGGCTATGCCTATAAGTGAGAAACAAACAAATGTTACTATTAGTGTGAAGGCCGAATACTTTTGTAATTGGTTCATCGTTTATAATATTTAGATGAAGATACTAAAAGTTGAAATGGTCATACAGTGAAACATCATGCTCAAAGTTGTAAAGCGTAAGGCTCTGTATGTGGTAATAAACCGTCCAGTAGTTGCGAAGGGCAGTGATATAGTTGCGTTGGGCATCGTCTTGTCTACTACGGGCCAGTAGCAAACTGTTTACATCGGTTTTGCCTATCATAAATCTACGCTGTATTTGCTGATAAGCTACTGACGCAATATCTCGTGCCTCATGGGCAGCTTTTATCAGCTTGCCTTGTATGTTAAAGTCGTTTACAGCAAGCACGATATCTTCTTTCATCTTTAAATCGTCTTGTTCTATCTCGGTCAAAGTTAGAGCTAAGTCGCTTTTCGCTTTGTTTACCTTCCCTTTTCTGATGCCCCAGTCTATAAGGGGTATTGATACTGATACCGACACCAGTTCTTGATGAAGCGGTTTTTTGTAGGCATCTGCAAAATTGTCGGCTACCTGATTGAAACCTATACTTGCATCAATTTGTGCGTTGAAAGCTGACGAACGTTTGGTATATTGCAAGTTTTGTTCCGACTCTAACCTACGTTGGCGCAATTCGGCGTATTTGGGGTTGTAGAGATGTGCCATTTCTATCGCTTTGCTTACATCTATTTGTGTAAGTATGGGTTCATGTGGCATCTCGGCCACAATGCTGGTTGTCTTTTCCATACGTAAGTAGATGGCCAACTGTGACATAGCGCGGTTGAGTGTTGTGCGTGCATTTTCTAAGGTGTTACCGGCGTTTAATGCGTCAAGTTTTAGTGTAAGTAAATCGGCTTGGGTAATTGATGCAATCTTGAATCTTTGACTACCCACAGTGAAAAGCGAATCGGCTATCGTTTTGCTATTCTTCGCCATCTCATATTCTTTTTGAGCAAGAGCAAGGCTGAAAAACAAACTTGTTACCTCTTCTGATACTTTACTTATGTTATATACCAACTGCTTTCGGCTTTTCTCATATTTAAGAGGTTCAATTTGTTTATCCCATTTAAATGGGTTGTAGCCAATAAGCGTTTGGTTATAGCCAATTCTTATGGGGACACTTGAGTACTGGGTAGAGCGTGAGTTGCCAAAATTGCGCATGTAGTCAAGGCTTGAGTTGATATAGAATGTACCTCCTGTGAGAGGTAACTTTTGGGTGATACTCAAGCCACCGCCTGTGCTTAACATTTGTTGCTGTCTATATACATCTTGGTCTTCGCCCGAGTCGTATCGGTTGGTGATGTACCGATAATAGGTCATTGGCGTAAGTTTCAGTGTGAGCTGTGGCAGTTGTTGGGCTTTATATGCTACATACGTCCAGTAGCTTGACATATATTCATTGCGATATTGTGCCACGGCTTTTGATGAGGCGTTGGCTATATCCAGCGCTTTCTGCAGTGACATAACTTCTTTTGGTTGCTGTGCTCTCAATGGCATTGCATATAATGCTATGAGCATGGCAAATGTGTATGTAATTATTTTCATTTTCATTTACTTGCTTTTTATAAAGGTGCAATATATAAGGGGTATGATAAACAGGCTTACCAATGTGCCAAAAAAGATGGCTGATGTCATGGCCACGGCAAGTGAACGCTGCAGTTCTGACCCTAAGTCGGATGATAGGAAAAAAGGTATCATACCTGTAATGGTCGTAAGCGAGGTCATAATGATGGCACGCAGACGTCGGTGTCCTGCTTCATGCACTGCTACAGTAAGATTCATTCCCTTGGCGCGTAACGTGTTTATGGCATCAATTTTTAGTATCGAGTCGTTCACAACAATGCCGCAAGAAGCAATGATGCCTATGGCTGACATAATGTTGAGCGAATAGCCACAAACCCATAATGTGGCCAGTGTCAGAGAGGTGTCTATTGGTATTTCAAGTAGCACAATTAATGGCTGTTTGAAACTTTCAAACTGTGCGCAAAGTATAAAATACATGAGTAGCAGTGACACGAAGAAAATGAAAATCAGTTGGCGTATTGTTTCCTTGCTTGTAAAATATTTGCCCGAGAAGTCAATGTTCCATCCGTCGTGCTTGTTGCCAGAAAATTCGCGCTTGAGATTGTCTATTAAGGCAGGCTTGTCGTTAACGTTGTCAAAGACATAAGGAATGTATATATCGTGTTTCCCTGCCACAATCGTTTTGAAGCCTTCGGTGCTGCTCGTACTGATAAATTCTGAAACGGGCACCATAGCGGCCTCTCCAGTTACACTTTTGATGGGCACCATAGCCTTTGCTAAATAGTTGTTTATAGTGCCACCATCACCAGCAATTAGTACAGGCATGTTCTCGCGGGCCGATTTAAGATTGGTGGCCTCAGCATCTTGAAACACTTGTTGAAAACTGTTTGATAAATCGTTTATGCTAAGGCCGTAGACCATTGCTTTCTGTGTGTTGACATTGATTGTAATCTGTTGTTGTTTGGCAATGGTTACTGGCGATAACCCCGTACAACTTGTTATGGATTTGCTTAATTGCTGTACGTCATTTATTGTTATTGCTTGTTGTAAGTTGTCGGGGCTTACCTCGGCCACGATGTCTGGTTCTGACAAAGAAAACACTTTGTTGAAGATGTTGTCGGGCGTTTCAAATGTGATTTGTGCTTCAGGCCACTTACTTTTTATATATTTTTGTATGCTTGTTTGGGCTTTATGCATCTGTTCGCGACTATCGGTTGTCAGATATACAAACGACTCGTTAGGTGACATCATTGAGTGGTCGTTTAGCATATAACCTTGATGACCAATTTCTGCCACATATTCTTTAACCGCTGTGCCTGCTGCTTTGATGCTCGCTTGGGTTCGTGCGGTGTTTTCTGTTGTCTCAATGCTTTCGTTCCAGTCTATTTTTATGGTTGTATCATTCTGCTCAAGCTTAGGAAACAGTTCTTTGGGTATACAGGTAAATAATAGGGCGCATAGTGGTAATGTGGCTATCACAAAACATAGCCATATTTTCTTGTGTTTAAACACTCTGTTTATGCCATTATTGTATGTCTTTAACATCCATCCGCTCAGTTTGTTGGTAAGCGTATCCGCGATGCTAGTATATACACG
>OHKP01000017.1_pt1 | contig 109451 bp, 77 predicted proteins | sample 1568861 | NCBI WGS metagenome assembly OHKP01 (sample SAMEA3879524, study PRJEB24766) | human gut metagenome | biome: human-associated habitat; feature: feces | place: USA | collected 1985/1987 | reverse complement strand
TTTGTTTGTGACGTAAGGGGTTGCAACTTTGAGGCGGCTCGGCAGTTGCAACGACACAAGTCGATGCTCACAACGAGTCTTCGTCGTTCCATAAACTACGGCTCCGCCTGTCTACGAGTGACGTTTAGGCGGCTACGAAAAAAAGATTTTGGAAACGCATTTAACTATTAAAGACAATGCTTTTGCAATGATTTTTCTTTATTAATTAAACTAATTATTGGCGGGACACCCGCACCCGAATAGGATTTTGTTAACCTAAGCGCAATATTGAGATGAAGAACGCGAAAGGCACGGCTTGAATCAAAACCCAGTGTACATAGGCGTACACGATTTTGAGACAAGCCGTGCCTGACAAAGTTCTTCGCTCAATATTGCGCTTAGGTCAAGTCTTTGTAAAGTTGCTTGATAACCTTATCAAAATACTCGATTCCGTCTTTGTGACTTGCAACCATAGTGTTGACTTCGGAATTGTAGAGGTCGTTCTTCTTGGCTTCGAGAATGGTGTCGTGAATGACATCGTGAAGCGTCTTTACATCGTCGGCATTCTTGGCGAAAGTCATAACGTAGTCCATAGGAAGTTTACCGTCAACAAGAGTTTGTGAAGAGCCTGTCTTTATGTTGTTTTCATCATAGACGGTGTAGGAGTTGAGAAGCACGAACACGCCTGCGTATGCGCTGTCGCTTGCGCTTGCTTTACCGTCGGAAACAAGGCTATCTGCAACTACAAACGCTTTCTTATTGCCTGCAAATTGACCGTCCGCGGTAAGTGTGCCGTTGAACATATCGGTGGTGACGTCGCCGTTTGCGTACGAGCCTGTACCTGCGGTGATGAGGCTGCGAGCGTAGTCGGTGAAATCTGCGAGGAAACTGCTATCTTTGCCTTCCGGAGATACGAGGTAGCCAAGTCCGTTATTGTTGGAATCTTTGCTTGTTGCGCCCGGATCGTCACTGACAAGGTATGCCCACTTTGTTGCTACTTCGCGAAGCCAATAAACGGTTTCTTCTTTTGAAAGGTTTGCGTCTTTGACTTGTTTCAAGCTATTGTGGATTTGATGAATCAAACCGGTTTGACCGTCCTTGTCGAACACAGAGACTTTGTTGGACAAATACGCCATTGCGGGGTGCTCGGTTGCGTTGTATACGATTTGATATGCACCGTCTACTTTCTTGAACTCGACGATTTGGTTGTAATTGTTGCCGCCCTCGACTTGATAGGAGGTGTCTTGGTTGCCGCCTACGTTGTTGTAGGGGTTCTTTGCGTCGGTCATCGGGTCGCGCAATTCGATCTTCTTGCCGTCTGCGTCCTCAACGACTGCCGTCGAATCGTATTTCGGATTGGAAACGTACGCCGTCATATCCGCGATAAGACGATTGCGAGTGAGCAAGATTGCTTCGACGTTGGTCGGATCGTTCTTTGCCATTGCGTTGAGAGTCTTCATGCTCTCTGAATCGAGTTTGAAAAGGACGTTGATGACGAAGCCGTAGCCTTGATCCGCTTCGGGGTGATAATACGTCTTGTTGAGCGTGCTGGTGAGTGCGGATTCATAGGAAGAATCGCTGCCCGCAAAGGTTTCTTTGTTCTTTGCGACTTGCGCATCGAATTCCTCTTTGATTTCTTGTTCGGTCACTTGTGCGCTGTTGCCGATCATACGTTTAAGTCTTGCAACGAGCAAAGATTGATGTTGAGAATTGAGATAGTAGTTGTAACAATCCTCGACGTTGTCTTTATAAAGATTCTTTTTGAGGTTGCTTTCCATTTTGGAAAGACCTTCGTTGATGTAATCTTTAAGCACGGAAACAAGAGTTTTGCCACCGTCTACGATGATGTTGTCAACGAAGTCCGCTTCGAGAAACTTGGTGTTAAACAAGCTGTCTTCTGTGGCGTCGTCGAGCAATTGCGCCTTGTATCCGTCCGAGAAGAATCTATCGGCTAATTTAACGTCTTCGGTGCTATCGGGGTCGTAATCGTCTTCTTCCTCGACTTCGGGAAGTTCTGTGCGCGGCGAAACGTGTTCCACCCACTTTGCGTAAAGGGTCATAGTTTCGCTAACGGCGGTGTTTTCAAAATCGAATTCTTTACCTGTGAAGTTTTCGTCCGCATACCAGCCGTAGAACGTATAACCGGATTTGGTGGGATCGTCGGGCTCGGTTGCAACGCTACCCTTTTGAACCTTTTGCTTTTCAACCGTAGAACCGCCGTTGGACTCGAATCTGACGTACACGGGATCGGTCACCTTCGTTTCGGTGGTATCCTTCTTATTGTCGGATGTCGTCGTGTTTGCGTTATCCTCGGTGACAAGGCTCTCTACCGTCGATACGAGCGAATCGAGCAAACTCTTGTTCGTATCTTCGATTGCTTTGTTTCTTTCCGCTGCGGAAAGCAATTCTTCGATGTTTGCCGGAAGCGACGTCTTGCCTTCGAGTTTTGCGACCTTCTCTTTTGCGAAAAGAACAAGCAATTTCTGTTGCGCAAGGGATTGTGCAAGAGAGTTTGCGGCGGCTTCATACGTCATACCGTAGTAGTTGACATAGTAGTATGCGTAAGCATTGAAACTCGATGCCAACTCGAACTTGTACACGTTTTCCGTTTGCTTTCCGAATTCACCGTTATAGGTGACGGATGCGACGACTTGCTGTGCGTCGCGCTTGTCGTTCTTCTTGAAGATTTCGTCGCAGCCGACAAACAAGGTCATGCTAATAGCAAACACCAAAACAAGGGCTGTTGCGACAATCAATTTCTTTTTCATATCAACCTCATATAATGAGTATTAAATCAATAGTATACCCATTATACACGCATGAAAGGGCGCGCGCAAGCGTTTTTTGTCCATAAAACAAATAATTAAAATGTTTCTGCCCGTTTATTTATTTCGCCCACATTGCAAAAAGTTTCCGTTTCGAGCAAATAGAAGTGTGATTTCGCCGTAGTTTCAAAATTCGACGCCGAAAATAGAATACCGGTTTTTGTACGCAAACAATTTTGTCCGTCCCGCCCTTTCGACGATATTTTTTATGCCATTATTTCCCGATTTTTCAAAAGTTTCGCGCTTTGCAAATTTATTTTTTCAATCCGCTTGACAATTTTTCGTATTTATCATATCATAAGCAAGCATTGAATATCGCGGGGTAGAGCAGCTGGTAGCTCGTCGGGCTCATAACCCGGAGGTCGTTGGTTCAAATCCTTCCCCCGCAACCATATGCGAGATCGGATCGACAGAATCGAAGTCACGACGTCGGTTTGAAAACAATCCGGACTTGCAATCTCTCGTTGTGCGGAGTGCAAAAGCACTCCCCGCAACACAACACAAATTATATGGCGGCGTAGCTTAGTTGGTTATAGCGGCCGGTTCATACCCGGCAGGTCATTGGTTCGAATCCGATCGCCGCTACCATACGGAAGCTTAGCTCAGTTGGTTAGAGCACCTGCCTTACAAGCAGGGGGTCACAGGTTCGAGTCCTGTAGCTTCCACCATCTGAACACAAAGAAATCTAATATGGCCCTATGGTCAAGTGGTCTAAGACATCGCCCTTTCACGGCGGTAACCCGAGTTCGAACCTCGGTAGGGTCACCAAATGACAATAATACGAACTCAGATAATGGGTTCGTATTATTCTTTCTTCGAGAATTTTTTGCAACAAAACTACGCCTATAAATTCAAAGAATTTATCAAAATCTCGTATTGTTGATTTTGTGCAATTAAAGCGCCACACTATTTATCTATACATCTGCTCACGCACAAATTTTGTGCGCAACCTCTATTCCACCACTTCAAGTGGTGATTTATTGTCGCTAAAGGCTACAAAAATATCGAGCCGTCAAAAAAGACGGCTCGTTTGCTTTGTTGCTCGTGTACAAACTTACAGTGTTATCCAGAGTACGGGGACAACACCGCCGTCAGGAACCAGACTGGTGCTATCTATGGCGCCCTTTGCATGTCTGTCCAGGACGAAGTTGGCGTATCCGTTGTTGCCGCCTAAAGCCGGCGACCGAGTGTACCAGGTAACGTATTTTTCTTCGTAAATATCCATCGGCGCGCCGCGGAATTTGGCAAAATCGGATGCTTGCAGGTTTCTTGCGGGATCTTCCGCTAATACGTCCTTATTAAATCCGTACGCCGTGGTGGTAATATCCCGCAAAGACAGCAAAAAGATCTTATCGTCCGTATCTTTGCATTGGTCTGCATACTTGTTTTCCCCAGGCTTGTTTTGCGAGTTGTAAGTATCCGGGTAATACGTCGGGTATTCGTCCGGATTGCAACTTCTCGCGCTGTTGTCGAGGCGCGTGGTCTGTATGATTTCTTTTTGCAAATCGTTGAACACCTCGTTATAGAAGGTTTCGTTGAGCCACCTGCGCAGGAAACAATATTCCCAGTTGTTGGCGTAAGTTCCGTCCATATTACCGTTCTCATCTTTTCTGAAAATGCCGTATTCGCCGTTATAAAAGCCTGCTTCTCCTCTATTAGGTTCCAGCCAAAAGGCATCCAAAGCGATATCGCTCATGATATAGGCGGAATTCCCGCTTGTGGTTAAAATTCTCCATTTTATCGGTTCCACCTTAAACCAGTACACTTGATGATTAGTATAATGGTTTGCACTGATATAAGAATAGCCAAGACTTCCATATACCGCCGGGCGAAACTCCTTCATATAAAAGCCACGGTATTTTGTGCCGCTATATATAACGTCTATATACCAGATATCCTTCGAATTTTCATAATATGACCAGTTTTCGGGTTTCTCGAGGACAGTGTAAACTGTGTACTCGGGAATAGTCCCTGCCACTTCGTTAAGTTTGGCGATTACGTTCTCGTCGCGCTCTAAGGTTTGCGGCCAGTAACCGAAATAGATATAGTCGCCGTCGCGCGTGTATTTTACAGGATTGCACTCATTGCACGTGGTGCATACATCGCAAACGTAACTATGCTTGCCGTTGGCGGGGTTTTCCACCTTTGTATTATAGTCGCAACCCTCGCGCTGACATTCGTCATACTCGTCCCAACCCGGCAAGCAGTCCGCTTGTTTTGCCTCATAGTGTTTGAGGTTGTGTCCGAGAGCCTTTTCGACGTATCTATCCACCTTTGACGAATAATCGCAACCTTCGCGCTTGCAGGTGTAATAACTTCCCCAATACCCGTCCTCGGTGCATGTTGCTTCGCAGGGCTCGTGCCTTTTCTTGTCGTGTCCGAGAGCGGGCAAACCATTATAATCGGTGCAATAATCGCAACCCTCGTTTGAGCATTTGTAATACTCCTCGTGGCCCCACTTTTCACAAGTAGGCTCGACTCTTGCAACGCGAACGGACAAATTGTGTCCTGTTTTTTCGATTTGCTCATACCCTTCGGTTTTGCCGCAATAATGCGCGCATCTCTTGTATGCTTTCCAACCGATTTCGGTGCAAGTCGGCTCTTTTGCGGCAACGTCCTGCATATCGTGTCCGATAGCGGGTATCGGCTTCTGCTCGGTATAAGTACATCCCGGGTTTATGCAACGTTTGCCGTGGGTGAGTCCGTCTTTTTCACACCATGGATCGTAACCTTTTTCTTCGCGCAGGTTGTGAGGTGCAATTTCGCCGTATTCAAACGTTTCTCTGCCCAGACTGCCGCAAATACTGCAAACAAGGCGATACACAGCCTTTCTTTGGCATGTTGCGTTGTCCACGAGGTTTCTGTCGGTGACTTTTTCAACGTAACTGTGTATATGTTGTTGATCGGCGTTTACCAAGCCCGCAACGACAAAATACGAAAAACCTGTCGTTTCAAAGTATATATTATTGCCGTCAACTGTCGTTGCGAGTTCTTCGACGGAGTTGTCGCTTTTTATGTGATATGTGACATAGCCTTGCTCCGACTCAAACGGCTTGGGCAAAGTAACCTTCACTTTGCCGCTCGGCTGCACTTTTTCGCCACCCTTTGTGATAGCGATGTCAAATACGGCAACTTTTGCGCTGTCGTACGGCTTGTCGATTGCCAAAATAGCAGTCTTGCCTTGTTCGCTATCGGCAGCGTGGAGAGTGGCTGACAGAGCGGAGCCATTGTCAAACACACCCACAACGCTCACACCGCTGTCACTTCCGAGCTCGATTGCAGCATTCCCCTTATCACCGCAAGCGACCAGCGCAAGGCACAGCGACAACGCCAGCGCAAGCGCAAGGAATAGTAAAGATTTTTTCTTCATCGATGTCTCCTTTATTTTTATAAAACACGATACGGATAAGCGGGTTTTTACACCCGCTTATCCGATTTGTTGTTGATGATTTTTACTATACCTCAACTACACTAAACTTCACAGAGGCTATTTCCCCTTTTGTTTTGTTAATTACTTCGATAAGGTATTTCCCATTTGCCTGAATGTCGAAAGACCCGTCCTCGTTCATTTGGATTTCGTTCATATCAGCGTCATACACCTTATAGGTAAGTTTTCTCGTTGACAGATTGGTAGAATCATTTTCTTTGATTGTAATTTTTCCGACACCGAGTTGTCCCGCAAAATATTTTGCCTCGTCTTCCAAGTATTTGCCTGTTTCGCTTACCACAATGTCTTTTGTTTTACTTACAGTGATGTAATTATTAAACGACGTATCGGAACCACTGATTGAAATATAAACAACTTTCACACTGTCACCGAAATTAGCAATTGTAGAAATGCGGTCACCATAATAGTCGATGTATCCGTCCGATTTTCTTATTACGGCACGTCCATCGTATTTATGCGGTGTAAATTTGTTGCCTTGCTCGTCGTAGAAACTATATGAGCCCGTAGAAGATCTTGCCCTTGTTATCTGGTAGTATCCGTTCTGAGGCAAACTAACTTTCAATAAGTATTTTTTATCCTGAGGCAAACTATATGGATTCCCGACAGTCATCTCGCCAAACGTGGTGGTGGAATTATCAACCCTAGGTCCCCTGAATGCATCCTCGGTAACTACTACATAGAAATATAAGGTTGTTTTTTGCGAGACAATAATTTCGTTATCAATAAACGTCGCATTATTTCCGTCGGGCATATACACGTTTATCTTCATCTTGTTTTGGGCATACAATAACGTTTTATTGCCGGCTTCAACATCTTTCTTATACCAATACGTGCCTTTTCCTAAGCTGACATTATAAACTTGATCCGTGAGTTCGGGCATGCTTTCATCAACCGCCAAGGTTGCCGTGCATGCAAAGTCTTCTTCGTCGCTAAACATGACTTTTTTGTAGTTTTTCGCATCGGCACCCGTAATCTCAAAGCAGTCTGAGTCGGCGTGTGTGAGCGTCCAAGTTTCGCCAATAGCATGCGTTCCGTTGTATTTGATCATTTTTATGGTGACGTCGTCATTAAACCCACTCATATCTACGTGGTTTTCTGTGACTTTTAAAGGAACACTGTAATAATTATCACCGAATTTGAAAATCTTGAAATTAATTCCAACCAAACCCAAAGATGTTTGAACGATCGTTCCGCTCAATTTTGTATGGTCGATGTAATAATTTCCACCGTCGGCGCCGGAAATGCTCACGCCTGTGATGTTGGTTGTTCCGGCATCTTTGCTTGCAAAAATAATGCGCATAATAACAGCATCGCCGTATATCGTGCCGTAACCACCTGTCGAGCCATTGTACAAGAACAATGACGTCGTAGCATTATAGAAGTAGTTCATATGAGGAATATCTTTGGTGATGTCTTTTTGGGTGATGCTTGCGGTAACCTTCGTTTTATCGATTACGTAATTGTCTTTGTCCGCGCCTGCAAGCGCAACTTCTTTGACGATTGCGCCAACGTTTTTGCTGTCCATTGTGATTGTCGCGGTGACCGCATCGCCTGCGACTACGCCGTCAGGGGTTGCCTCTACTGTTACGTTGCCGTCATACACTTTGGTTGCCGCCGCCCCGATAAGTTCTTTCTTTGCGATTTCAAAGTTGAAAGTTTGCGTCGCGGCTTTCCACTCCGCCGTGGCTGCTACGCTGACTTTCACGGTATATTCGCCGGCTTTCTTCGGGGCGGTTGCGGCGTACGTATTGTCGTCCGCGCCTTTGACCTTGAACATAAATGCAAGTTCGCGATTGCCTTCAATCACGAAATCGTCTTTCGTGATCGAAACAACTTCTCCGTTGTATTCCTTGCCAAGCGTTTTGCCTTCTTTAAGTACGATTTCGTTGTCTTTTGCTGCGGGAGCGGCTATCGGCTCTATTCTGGTTGTTTTACATACCGTGCAAGTGAAGGTTTTTTCGCCCTCAACGCCGTAGTCGGCGGGTTTGGTGATTACGCCGTCGTTCCATTTGTGTGCTGCGAGGTCTTTCTTTTCGCTCGTGTGGGCGCAGGTCGCAGGGTGCCAGTGGTTTTCGGCGTCATGGTCCCATCTTTCCGTATCGAAAGTATGCTTATGATCGAGCATACCGATTGTTGCGGTCTTGGTGTTGCCGCAAGTGGTGCAAGTGTAGGTCTTAACTCCCTCGGTTGTTTCGGTGGGCAGAGTTGTGACAACGCCCTCGTTCCATACGTGCGCGCCGAGGTCTTTCTTTTCGCTCGTGTGGGCGCAGGTCGCAGGATGCCAGTGGTTTTCGGCGTCATGTTCCCATCTTTCCGTATCGAAAGTATGCTTGTGATCGAGCGTGCCGATTGTTGCGGTCTTGGTGTTGCCGCAAACGGTGCAAGTGTAGGTCTTAACGCCCTCGGTGGTTTCGGTGGGGTGAGTGGTGATGACGCCCTCGTTCCATGTATGCTCCGCTTCGTCTTTTTTCAAGTCGGTATGCGCGCATGTTGCGGGATGCCAGTGCGTTTGTTCGTCGAACTTCCAGTTGCCCATATCAAACGTGTGTTCGAGTTGGGGAACGGATTCCGTTTTTTGATATCCGCACACCGTACAAGTGAGAGTTTTCACACCCTCAGCGGCTTCCGTAGGTTGAGTGGTGACAACGCCTGCATCGAAAGTATGATCTGCTTTGTCCGCCACGTCCGAGTGTTTTTTAGTCATACATTCGTGCCAGTGGCTTGTTTCGTCATACTCCCACTTGCTTGAAAAATCGTGCTTTTTGTTGTTGCAAGCAGTGAGAATCGCAAGTGACAAGACAAGCACCATTGCGATTGCCAAAATCGCGATAAATGTTTTTCTTTTCATAGTTTTCTCCTTTTGATTAGATTGTTTTTGATTCATATATTTCAAATCGCGCTTGGGATTGGCGATGTGAAATCAATTTTGCATTATTGCAAAATGCGTACTTTTCAAGGCAAAATACGGCACATAAAGTGCCGATTTTGTCAGTCTTTATTCTTTTTGCTCTTGTTCTTCAACTCCTCGAACTTGCGCTTTAATGCCTCGCCCATGCGCTTGAAAGCCTCGCCCATGCGCTTAAATGCCTCGCCGAGGTCTTTGAAGTTCTTTTTCTTGACCGCAAACCAGAAGATTGCAAATCCGCCGATTCCCGCAAACAGCAACGTTCCGATTACGATACCCGCAATCGCTCCGCCCGAAAGTCCGTCCTTTTTGGCAGGCGGGGTGATTTCGCCACCGCCCGAAGGCATATCGTCATATACGGCGGTAAGGGTTTTTTCTTCCGCTACGTTAAAGGTGTAACTCTTATCGGTGCTGACGATATTTCCGCTTGCGTCTTGCCAGCATTTGAACACTTTGCCTTCTTTATCTTCTGCCGTTACGGTGACTTCATCGCCTTGCGTATATGTTCCTGCGCCCGTTCCGCCGTTGACTTTGATTTCAACGGACGGTTTGGAGTCAATGGCTCTGAAATGCGCTTGAATTTTAACGTTGCTTGCAGGCATTACAAAGGTTGTCGTAGAACTCGTTGTGCTTTCAAACTCGATGGTTACGCCCGCCGTTTCGCAAGTCCATTTGTCAAAGAGTTTTCCCTCTATGGTGTTTGCGGTTATGGTCACGGTTTCGCCGGCTTTTGCAGGCGATTTGTCTATGGTGCCGTCCACCATTTCTATTTCAAACTTTTCAATAGCCTTATAGGTTGCCTTAAAGGTCACGTTGCCTGCCGGCATATTGAACTTGATTTCCGTTTGGCTGAGGTCCATACCCTCGGTGTTAAGTCCCTCGACTTCCCACTTGTCGAAGTACATATCGGTTGCAGGAGCGTTTGCCGTCACGGTGATTTCCGTCTGATAGGTTGCCATTTCGAGATTTGCCGTTGCGTTTTCAACGGTGACTTGGTAAACAACGTCTTTGTACGTTGCTTGCATCGTCACGCCATTTTCAGGCATCTTGAAAGTAACCGTCGATTTTGCCAAATCTTCGTTTGTCAAGGTAATTCCCGAAACAACCCACTTGTCGAACTCTTTTCCCGTTGTAGGGGCGTTTGCCGTTACGGTAACTTCCTCTTGATATTTTGCAGTTGTCGCGCTCGATGTTCCGTCTGTCACCGTTATGTTGTAATCAATAGCCTTAAACAAAGCGGTCAACACAACGTCGTTTTCGGGCATAGTGAACGTGATTTCTTGTTGTGTAAGTTGCGCCGTGTTGAGCACAACGCCTATAAACGTCCAGCCGTCAAACTTTTTGCCTTTCGGCACCGTCGCTTTTACGGTTACAGATGTTCCGGCAGCATATTTTCCGCCGCCTGTTCCGCCTACAACCTTAACGGAATTCAAAGCGACTTTCACTTCGGCATAAGCACTTGCTTTGGTGGTAGCGGTTGCTTTATAGCGAACGTAATACGTTCCTTCGGCAAGTCCCGTTGTTTCGCCGTCCGCACAAGGGTTAGATGAAGTGAACTCCGTATCGGTGGAATATTCCATATCGGCGGTCGTGCCCGTAATCTTGCCGTCCGCCAAGCCGTCAGCCGACGGAGCAATGCCCGTGAGGCCCGTAGGCGGAGTTTTTGTGCCTTTGACTATTTCAAATTGGATATCGACGGGGTTTGTTATATTATAGTTGCCTATTTCGTTGTCTTCGACAGTCAAAGTTGCCTTGCCGACGTCCTTGTTATTTGTCGACACGCCCCTGTATTCCGAGCGAGGCAACTCAACGTTGCCGGTGGGCGTTATACGATACACCGTATATTCGGGTTCGATTGTATATCCCGTATATTCATACGTTGTTTTGGTGAGAGTCACCTCTATGGTGATGTCCTGTCTCTTTATTGTCCAATGAATTGTTTTCGGTTCGGTAGTTCCGTCCGACCACTTATACCCTTTTTTCAGCGTCACAACTGCCGTGTATTCACCGGCATTGCGGTTTTGGTTGTTGCTGACGGTGTAGCCTTCGCCGTCCGAAAGCAACACTTTTGCCTCGCCGTCATAATCGAACTGCGTGACGGGCGGCACGGGCACGTCTATCGCCTCGCCCGATACGATGCTGAAATCAACCTTGTTTTTGTTGGGGTCTATGGTGATGTCGTACTCTCCCGTGACAAGATACTTTTCGGGGATTTCGATGTATGCGCGCACGGTCTCCACGCTTTGAGGCGTGCCGCTGATTGCAATGGTAAGGCTTGTTGCGCCTGCTTCGACTTTGGTTTTGATTTTTGCAACCAACCCCAAAGGCATATTCTTAAACCAAGAGGTTACGTCGGTGTTTTGCGCAATTTCGGCAAAGGTGTCCCCTGCCAACGTGACGGTGAACTCGCTCTCATCGATGGCATAATCTTTCATACCTTCAACGTTGACGTCGCTCGTCGTTGCCGTGCCTGCTCCCTCGCCGTACACAAACCGTATTATCTTCAAATCAACGCCATACTCAGCATCATAATAGTAAGCGTCGCTGTCATTGTTTGACTGCTTACCTTTCGTTCCGTATTCGGCTTTTGTCCCCGCTCCGAGTTTTACGTTGTAAATATAATCAAACCTATAACTGGACGCATTTATGGTAACGCTTCCGCCTTTGCTAAGTTCAAAAGTGCTAAGGTAAGCGTTAAGAACGGAGCCATCATTATAGTTCGGATTTATCAATCGCACGACGGACGCCCCTTTTATAAACACCAGATTCGTCTGCTCACCGTTTCCCGAAATGCATTTGCGAGATTCGATATAAACGTCGCTGTCAAATATATTCAACTCGGCATTATAAATCTTTATTCCTGCTATCCGGTCGGCGGCAAGATCGGTTGGAAATCCTAAAGTGGAAATATATATCTTGCTTTTTTCTATCGTTACACCCTTAAACGTTGTTGCGGATGGGGTTGCCGTACTTACGGCAATGCCTTGCTCGGCGTCAACTATGCTTATGTCGGCGTTCTTTATCACGCAATCGTAATAAGATTCTATTCCCGCGCCTTCATGAGGCATTTTTATAGTGAGTTTTGCTCCGGATATTTCTATTTTTCCGCCGCCTATCTGTCTGTCATTTTGTGCATAAACGCCCTTGGCTTCATTCTCTCGCGCAAAATTCACAGGGCAAGTATGTTCTATATTTTTTGTGCCCGTTCCCGAAAGTTTAATATCGCCGTTTACAGAATAAATTCCGTACACAACCTTATTAGGGGAGTAAAATTCGGTATTTTTATACTTGCTGCGGCATTTGACGTCCAAGTTTGCTTTTTCGGCAACGGTGATATTGCCGGTGGCAAACATACCGCAAGAAAAACCGTTTGAAGTCAAATTGACGTTGACGTTTATCTCTCCGTTGATTGTCAGGTTTTTGGCGTATAAGCCGTAAAGTGCTTTGCCGTATTCGGTGGTGATTTCGTCACCCGCACCGCTGATATCCAAGTTGATATTGAGTGTGCCATTGCCCGTAACGGTAAGATTGCCTGCTGCATACACGCCGTATTGATTTTCGGTTACGGCGCTGTCGCTCAGCGTTATGGTATTCGTAGTCCCGGATTCAAGTTTTACCGTAACGTCATTGTCCGCGGTGAACTTGATGACTCCGCCGTTATATCCGTTTAGCATCAGCGTTTTGTCGGCGGTAGTATAGGCATAAGTTCCGTCTGTGTCGGTTATACCGCTCGTGTCGTCAATTATAAGTCCTCCTGTCGTTCCCGCTGTGCCTGTGGCATAAGCCGTGCTTGTCGATGAAAACAGCACTACGCCAAGCACAAGCACAAAGCAAACAACAAGAAGCGTCATTGATAGTCTTGTTTTTGTCAATGTTTGTTTCATATTAAGTTCCTTCCTTTTGATGTCGTTTTCGGGCGAGGTTCGCCCTCGGTTTGCCGAGAAATTTTTGTCATCGATTCTTGAAAATCTCTCATTGCTGTGGTATAGTGATTTATACAACAAAGTATTAAGATATATTTCCTAAAATATATCGACACTATATCATCATCAAAAGTATATGGCTCAAAGTGCCGCTTGTCCCCTACCCAAACCCCCAAAAGGTAGGGAAAATTCAAAAAAAGTTTGGTTTTTTTCAAATTTTTTTTTGGCGGACACTCTCTGCGGATTGCTCCGCAAAACAAGGAATATCTTTATGAAAAAAACTTTGCCTATCATAGTTTTTGTTTGTATGCTTGCGCTGTTGCTTTTCGGGTGCGATAAGCAAGAAACGCTGCTCGGTCCCGAAAAGCCCGTCACGCTCACGATGTGGCACGTCTACGGCGAGCAAGCGGATTCTCCCATGAACAGATACGTCGAGGATTTCAACCGCACCGTCGGCAAGGAAAAGGGCATCATAATCAACGTTACGCTTATGTCCAACGCCTCGCAAATCGGGCAAAAACTCGTCAATGCTCAAAACGGAGTCGCAGGCGTACCGGCGATGCCGGACCTGTTCTTCTGCCACAACTCAAACGCGCAAGAACTTGGCTCGGAAAAACTTATCAACTGGCAGGACGTCTTTTCGGCAAGCGAACTTTCGGATTTCGTTGGCGAGTTTGTATCCGACGGCATGGTTGACAACTCGCTCTCGGTGCTTCCCGTGTCAAAATCCACCCACCTGCTCTTTTTGGCAGGCGGTGCGTTCGACAGATTCGCACAATCTCAAAACGTGACCTACGCCGACCTCGCAACATGGGACGGTTTCTTCTCCGTTGCCGAAAAATATTACAACTATTCCGGCGGAAAGCCATTCTGCGCCCTCGACTATCTCATGCGCTCCGTCGAACTTGACGCAATAAGCCACGGTGCAGTCGATTTCTACCAAAACGACTGGTACAAGCAAAACGACGCCTTGATTGCCTCCTACAAAAAGTTTGCCTCGGCAATCGCCAAAGGGCATATCGTCGTGTCCGACCTGTATTCCAACACTCAGGTTATGACGGGACAAACCATCGCAGGTATATCATCCTCCGCCGCCGTGCTCTACTACAACGACACAATCACCTACCCCGACAACACCCAAGAGCCGACCAACCTCAAAGTTCTGCCCGTGCCCGCTTCAAGCGGCAAAAAGTATGCAACACAGGCAGGCGTAGGACTTTGCGCCTACAAAACCACGCCTCAAAAAGCCGAGGCTGCCGCCGTCTTTGCAAAATGGTTCACCGAGGAAAAACGAAACCTCGACTTCGTTGCACAAACAGGGTATATGCCCGTCAAAACAGGTGCGTTCGGCAAGTTGGACGCCTACACTTTCAAGACGGAGGCTTTCAGAAACACCTACGCCGCCTTGAAATCCACCGTGGACTCCTGCACATTCCTCTCCGAGCCGTCGATGGCAGGCTACTTCCCCAACACCTACGCGCTCTATTCCGAAATTCGCAAACTGCAAAAGGAACTGACCTCGATGTACGCAAACGGCAAAACCTATGAGGAAATCACCAACCAACTCGTTGACGTGTTCCTCACCATCCCCGCCGCTTAATCGTCGCACAAAAACGACAGAAAACAGCAAGAACACGCAATAAACGCGTTTTTGTCTTGAAATCGACGCTATCCGTCACAAATCGACAGAAATATATGAACACTCCAAAACTCATAAAACCAAAAAAATCATCCATGAAGCACAAGTTGTTCTGGTACATGCTTGCGCTTGCGATTATCGTTTTGTCGTTTTTGGGGTGCGGTATGTTCTTCTTCGGGCACTTCTCCACCGCAAAGGAAAGCGCCGAAAACAATCTTGCATTCCAAATGCGCACCTACGAGCGGCAAGTGTCCAAATATTTTGAGGATATGACGAGAATGGGCAACTCGCTCTCCTACTCCGTTGCCGAGAAAATCGACGCATATCTCGCATCCGAGGGCACCGAGGGCATTGAGTTTGCCGCCTTGAACGACGATTCGACGCGCATTGCCGCTCTTCAAAATATGCTGTTTGACAAACTTGGCATAGAGTTGATGAAAACCGACTGTTCGGGCGCGTTTTTGATACTCAATGCCACCGTCAACACACATATCGACGGCGCGGAATACTCAAAAACTGGGTTGTATTTCCAGCGCGCTTCCCTCGACGAAACCGACGAAACATTGCTCCTCTACCGCGGTATTTCGGACATAGGGCGCAATCGCGACGTCATGCCTCACCGTCAGTGGCGACTTGAATTTAATCTTGCCAACCTGCCCGACGGCGACAAGGTGCTTGCCATGTTCGAATCCGCCGAAAAGACGCCGCGTCTGACGCAAATTTCAAGACTTTACGGCACCAGCGAGCGCACAATGAACTTCGTTGTGCCAATCGTCGGTGACAACAATAAAGTCTACGGCGTGTGCGGCTTTGAAATCTCCGAAAACTACTTCAAAAAGTATTTTGCGCAATCGACGCAACTCGAACACCTCACCTGCATGTTCTTCCCCAAAAACGGCGGAACGTACAACACCGTCGACGGATTTTCGGCAGGCGTATACGGCGGCTACTATCTACCTCCGCAGGGAGAACTTACCGTTGAGGATATTGGCGGCGGACTTACCGCTTTGCATTCGCGCGACGGCAATTCCTCTTTCGTTTCCAAGACGCAATTTGCCACTATTTGCGGCGACGAATACGTGCTTATCGTGTCCTATCCCAAGGAAGAATACGACATTAACGTTGCAAACAACGTCATTTCGGTGGTGCTGCTCGTGCTGTTGCTTGTCGGCATGACGATTACAGTGTGCGTGTTTTTCAGCAAACGTTTTTTGCGCCCGCTCCTCAAAGGCATCGAACAAATCCACAAACAAGAACACAAGAACGCCGAGTCGGAATTTGTCGAAATCGACGACCTTTTCGCATTTCTTGCCGAGCAGGATAGAATCAGAGACGAGGAAACCGAAAAACTCCGCACGCAATGCGACAAACAAGGCTCTTCTCTCGAACAAAAACAAGCGGACATCGACCGCCTTGCCTACTCTCGCAAAAACGAGGTATCCCCCGACGACTACGAGATGTTCAAAGCGGGACTAAAAACCCTCACCAAAACCGAAAAACAAATCTTCGGCTTATACCTCGAAGGCAAATCCGCAAACGAAATTATGGAAATTTGCAACATACAACAAGGCACGCTCAAGTATCACAACCACAACATTTTAGGCAAACTCGGCGTGTCCTCGCGCAAGCAAATGCTCCGCTATGCAACCCTTCTCAAACAAGAAACTCAGAGCGAATAACATAGTTTTTCGTTAAAATTACCGCTTCAATTCAAATGCTGCGTCATTTTGTACGCCTTTCGTCAATGTTCTCTGCGATGCTGCAAAACTGCTATTCGCAAAAACATTTACAGATAAATGTTTTGCGAGTGGAATTGATTTTCAACCGATAGAAAGGATATATGTATATCAATCGACAAAAGTAATAAGGCACTTGCATACAAAAGCGATTCGCACCGAATCGTACTTCGTTGTTCGCAGACAATTCGAACACAATTTCTTTGAATTTTGCATTACATATTTCTCAAAATAAAAATATTGATAGATTGTCGAAAGCATGGTATAATTTTTATAGAACAACAAAGAGGTTTGGATATGGATATAAGCAATAATACGAAAGATTTGAAAAAAATGGTCAAAACGATGCGGATTATATGGTGCTTCACCATCGTCATCGCAATCGTGTTTCTTGCATTCGGCATAAATTCACTCTTGGTGGGAGGTCCGTTCGGCGACAATGCGAGCGAGGCACTCCTTCCCCGAGGCGGCGCAATCGCAATGACGGTTATCGGTGCGTTTTTCGCTATGATTACGTTCTTCTTGACGTTCTTCTCGTTCGTCGTGCCCGCAATGGCCAAGCTTTCGCCCAAAATCAGCGGCGTAATTCTCGACGCAAACAAAGAAAACATTCAGAATGTCGTACGCACGGTGAGCGAAGCAAGCAAAGCCGCCGCGCCTGCGCAAAGCGACGAAGAAACCGTATTTTGCCATCGATGCGGCAAGAAAATCGCAAAAGATTCCGTATACTGCAAGTACTGCGGCACAAAACAATAATACCTTATAAAAACGCGATTTTGCAGAATCAAACGCGCTCAAATGCGTTTGAAACGCAAATTATCGTATAAATGGGAAACGGTCCTGTGAATTGCAGGACCGTTTTCTTGTTTTCGATTAGATTCGATGTTTTATATGTGTGTTTTCCACAGATAAAACGTTTATTTTGAGATTATCTGAACATTTTGAGTTTGTTGTGGACAACCTCGATGTCGAGTTTCGTATCCTCGATAATTTCACCGTCGAGTTCGAAGCGGCTGTCGTCGAGCACTTCTATCGTGACTTTCTTTGCGGTGTATTCGCCGCCCCAATCCGTCCCGACGTGTTTGCCTTTGAGGAACTTGAAAAGGCGGAAAATGATTTTGCTCTTTTTCATTTCGTTGACGTAGCCGACGTTCAAAAGTCCGTCGTCCACAACGGCATTCGGGCAAATGGGAATGCCGCCGCCGATAAATCCGCCGTTGCCTATGCCTATCATAAACACGCTCGTGTCTTTGGTTACGCCGTCTGCCGTTATGCGAAGATGGTGGAATCTCGTGTGCAAAAGCGTGTAGAAAAGCGAATAGTAATATGCCGCTTTACCCTTCAAAGTTTTGCAGTTTGCGTATTTGAGCAACACGTCCACGTCCATACCGCCGCCGCCGACGTTGAGGCAACGATATTTGCCGAGTTCCATATAATCAACGTAACCGACGTTGCCTTTGAGAATGGTTTGCATCGCTTCTTTGACGTTGGTGGAATGACCGGATTTCTTGATAAAATCGTTTCCGCTTCCGCACGCAACGAGTCCGAGCGTAACGTTGTCGAAGTTGTCTATGCCGCAAAGCACCTCGTGGAACGAGCCGTCGCCGCCCATAACCACGATGTTCGTATCGGGCGTTTGGGACAATTCTTTGGCGATTTCGGTCGCGTGCCCTGCGTATTCCGTTTTATGAACGACGTACTCTGCGTTGTTATTTCTGAAGATTTCCTCGACGGTTGCAAGTGCTTTCATACTCTTGCCCTTTCCGCCCTGAGGATTGACGATTATGTGATACATAATGCCCTCCGTTGTTTATTTGTATTAAATATACAAACCCATTTTAACACTTATGCCGAAAAAGTCAACAAATTGAGAGTTGTGCGACAAAATGTATTATATTTCAAACGTTTGTATTGCAACTCAATCGCGGTTTTCAAACTGCAATACGTAAAGTTTGTGATAGTATCCCTTGTTTTTGAGCAACTGCTGGTGCGTGCCTTGCTCGATGATTCTGCCGTTTTGAAGCACGATAATCCGGTCGGCGTGCTGGATTGTCGAGAGTCTGTGCGCAACGACGAGCATAGTGCCGATATTGCGGATATTTTCAAGCGATTTTTGGATTACGACTTCGGTTTCGGCGTCGATGTTTGCGGTTGCCTCGTCGAGAATGAGAATCTGCGGTTTGTGAAGCACCGTTCTTGCGAACGAAAGGAGTTGGCGTTGACCTTGCGAGAAGTTTTCGCCTCGCTCTATAACTTCCTCGTCGAGTCCGTGTTCTTGCGAAGATACGAAGGTGTCGGCGTTGACGTACTTGCATGCCGCTTCGATTTCTTCGTCGGTGAACGAATCGTCGTTGAGGGTGATGTTGCTTCTCACCGTGCCGCTGAAAAGGAACACGTCTTGGAGCATCTGCCCTATTCCCCTGCGCAGAGAATGGATATCAATCGTGCTTATATCTCTGCCGTCAATAAGGATTTGACCTTTTTGAATCTCGTAATTGCGCACGATAAGGGAAAGAATTGTGGTTTTCCCCGCGCCCGTCGCGCCTACGAACGCACACGTTTCCTTTGGATTTATGGTGAAAGACACGTCTTTGAGAATCCAATCCTCGGCTTTGTATGCGAACCACACGTTCTTAAACTCGATTTTGCCTTCGAATTTGTCCACCGTCACGGCGTCTTCTCTGTCGCGGATTTCGGGTTTAACGTCGAGCAAATTGAACAATCTTTCGGAAGCGGTGGTCGCCTTTTGCAAGTTGTTGAGTTGGTCGGCGAGGTTTTGTATGGGGTTGAAGAACCTCGAAAGATACAGATAGAACGCAACAATCATACCTGCGTCGAGTCCGAATTCCATACCAAGCCAGAACGTCACCGCAATGGAACTGATGTACAAAAGCGTTATGAACGGACGGTATATGCCGAACGCAAGCACGACGGCGTATCTCGATTTGCGCAGATTTTCGTTCTTTTGTAAAAACTCGTCGTCTTTCTTCTTTTGACGGTTGAATATCTGTATTAGTTTCATACCCGACAGATTCTCGTTGAGGAAAGTGTTGAGGTCGGATATATATTGTCTTTCTTTCGTAAAGACCTTGCGCACGATTTTTCTGAACACGAACGAGGTGACGAACACCACGACGATAAACGCGAGCATAACGAGCGAGAGTTGCCACGATATATACAACATTATGCCATACACGCCCACGACCGTGAGTGCGTTTCGAATTACGTTGACGATGACGTTCGTAAACAGGTCGGACATCGACGCCGTATATGACGCGACGCGCGTAACGAGCGAGCCGACGGGCATTTCGTCAAACTGATTCTGCGACAACTTTTCTATATGTTCGAAAACTTCGGTACGAAGCGTATAGATTATGCTTTGCCCCGCTTTTTGCAACAGCATAGATTCCCAAACGAGAAACGCTTGGTTGAATACTCCTATGGCGAGGTAGGCAACCGCCATACCTATTATAAATTCGAGGTTTATTCCGTCGGATTTGAGGTTGTTTGTGATTCTGCTCACGAAAAGCGGCAGAATGATGTCAAGCACCACGTTGACGAGAATGAGAAGCATTGCGCCGACGAATCTTGCCGTTTCGGGTTTGAGATAATGCCATATGCGCTTGTACATATCCTTTGAAGGAATGTGAACGTCGCCTTTGAGTTTTTCGACTTCCGATTGCATTACGCCTCACCCCCTTCGACTTCTCTTTCGAGTTTTTGCAAGTACACCATCTTTTTGTAGGTCGGCGAGATTTCTTCAAGACGTTGCGGCGTATCGAACGCTTCGACTTCGCCCTTGTCGAGCACGAGAATTTTGTCGAGATGCGACACCGTAGACACGCGCGAAGCGATGACGAGCGTAGTTTTGCCCTTGCGCTGTTTTTGAATGTTTTCAAGTATCGTTTCTTCCGTCTTTACGTCAACTGCGGACATCGAGTCGTCCAAAATCATAATGGGCGCGTCTTTTATGTACGCGCGCGCAATGGATATACGCTGTTTTTGTCCGCCCGAAAGGGTCACTCCCCTCTCGCCCGATACGGTTTCGTATCCTTCCGTAAAGTCCTCGATGTTCGAGTGAACGTCGGCAAATTTCGCCGCGTCGTACACCTTGTCCATATCGAGATTCTCGCACGAGAACGCAATGTTGTTTTTCACCTTGTCGCTGAAAAGGAAGTTGTCTTGCGGAACGTAGCCTATTGCTTTTCTGAGGCTGTCGATGTCGCAGTCCATAATGTCGTGACCGTCAATGAACACTTTGCCTTTTTCGACGTTGTAGAGGTGCAAAAGCGTGTTGACGAGCGTGGTTTTGCCGCTTCCTATCTTGCCGACGATTCCCACGTTTTCCCCTGCCTTGATTTCGACGCTTACGTTTTTAAGCACGTTCGAATCGCTGTTCGGATATGCAAAAGAAAATCCGTCGAACTTGATTTCGCCCTTTACGTCGTCGAGAACGACGGCGTTTTGCGGATTGCGGATTTCTTCATCTTGGTCGAGGAAGTTGGTTATACGTTTGAGGGACGCTTTCGAACGAGAGCGCATAGTCACAACCTGTCCGAGCGCAATCATAGGCCATACCAAAGTGTCGAAATAGCCCACGAACGTAATGAGTCTGCCTGCGGTCATATCTATAGTGTGACCGAATATCGAAACGGGCGAACCCGTGACGTATTTGTACACGAAATAGCCGCCCAAACCCAAAATAAGAGCCATAATCGCGGATATAATCACCGAAATGATTGCGTCGAATACGACGGACACCTTGACCAGTTCGATATTTGCGTCCTTGTTGCGCTTTGCGATTTTTGCAAAGGCGTGAAGTTGTTGAGTTTCTTTGACAAATGCTTTTATGACGCGTATTCCCGTAAAACTTTCTTGAGAAAAGTCGTAAAGTTTGTCGAATTCCGTTTGGCGTTGTTCCCATTTGAGTGCCATAAACTTCTCGACGAGCATACCCCATACGATGATGAGCGCGAGGGGTATCAAAAGAATGCAGGACAACACCCAGTCGAGAGAAAACATCTTGTAGAGTGCAAGCACGGAAAGAAACATTGCGTCCACGAGCATAACCGAGCCCCAACCGAAAAATTCCTCTATAGTTTCGAGGTCGGTTGTAAACCACGCCATAATCGTGCCGACTTTGTTCTCGTGGTAGTAGCGTTGAGAAAGGCGTTCGCTTTTGAGGAACATATTGTGGCGCAAATCCGCTTCTATTCTCTGCGAAGCGTTGAATATGGAAAGTCGCCACATAATGCGCCCGAAAAACATAACGAGCGCAACCACCATAACGCCGAGAATAATCTCTTTGAGCGCGCCGGTGTCTATCGTTCCGCCGTCGAACATATCCACGAGTTTTCCGAGATATTCGGGTATGAAAAGTTGGAACACGTCAACGGCGATGAGTCCCACAAGTCCTATTAGGAACAGCCAACAGTACTTGGCGTAATATTTGTTGATATATTTTCCAAACAACATAAACTAAATCTTATGCGCAAAAACACGGAATTTCGCGCGATATACGGAATTTTGGGAAAAGAGTATAGAAAACCCCGTTTGCCAAAATGCCGACAACTCGGATTTCGTCAGACGGGGTTTGGATTCAAACCCTCAAAATCGTTTCGACAAAACGATTTCGATTTTTACATAATTTCGCGGTAGATAGCCTCGATTTCTTTCTTACCCCAAACTTGCGGGCAGGGATAAAGCGGATTTGCTTCCGCATATGCGTGCGCTATCATACGAGGCAAACGTTCTTCTTCGATAAGTTTGCCGCCGTCGCGTGACAAAATCTTGGTTGGAATGTTCATTGCGGCGTTCATATCTTCGATCCACTTGATGAACAAATTTGCTTTTTCTTCGTTGGTCTTGCCGCCGAGATCGATGCAGTCGGCAAGTTGAGCGAGTTTCTTGTGCGCGGATTTGCCGTATGCTTTCAAAACGTGCGGAAGGATGACCGCGTTTGCAAGGCCGTGAGGTACGCCATATTCGCCGCCGAGCGTGTGCGCGACTGCGTGGACATAACCGACGTATGCACGAGTAAACGCTTTGCCCGCAAGATATGCGGCCTTTTGCATTTCCACTCTCGCTTCGAGGTCATCGCCGTGGTCGTAGGCTTGTTTGAGGTATTTATGAATAAGTTGCACTGCCTCGATAGCCTCTTTCTTGGTTTGTCTCGTATTCTCGCCGCCGATGTACGCTTCAACTGCGTGAGTGAGAGCGTCCATACCCGTCGTAGAGGTGAGGTGAGGCGGAAGGGATTTTGTAAGTTCAGGGTCCATAACGACATATCTCGGAATGAGGAACGGGTCGTTGATAGGATATTTTTCGTGCGTTTCGGGGTTGGAAATAACCGCAGCAAGCGTCGCTTCACTGCCCGTGCCCGAAGTCGTCGGAATTGCGACGAGCGGAGGAAGTTTGTGACCCGTAATCATAATTTTAAGCACGCCCTTCATTTGCGGAACGCTCTTCTTGGGGCAAGCGACTCTTGCGCCGATACCTTTTGCGCAGTCCATTGCGCTGCCGCCGCCGAGTGCCACGATCGCGTCACAGTTGTTGTCGTGATACATTTTTAGTCCTTCTTCGATGTTTTGAATGGTCGGATTCGGAACAACGTCGTGATAGCAGCAACTCTTCATGCCCTCTGCTTCGCACGCAGCCATAATGGGATCTGCCTTACCGCTTGAAAAGAGGAATCCGTCGGTGACGATAAGAATGCTCTTAAAGCCGTTGTCCTTCAAGAATTTGGGAAGTTGCGAAATGCTACCCGGACCGGACAAGGTCTTTTTGCACTGATTCCACGGCAACAAAAACATTGCCAAACGCATTGATTGCTGGAAGATACGGCAACCCATCTTAGTAAAAATGTTCATTGTTTCCCTCCGAATGCGGCGAAAACCGCATATATTGAGTATTAAGTAATAGTATTTTAGCACCAAATATACAAATGCACAAGAATTAATTAATAATTAATAATTAATAATGAATAATTAATAATTGTGGAAGGCGAAGCCTTAATCCGAAAACTTGTTCGAAGGCTACTCGTACGCGGAATGCGCCTATTCGAAGACGAGATAAAAACCACCGTCCGCGAAGCATTGCTCAAACGGCGTTGCGGTGAAAGCAAAAAACGAAGTTTATTGCTTGACACCGCACTTGTTTTTGCAATCATTAACCGCGCAAGCCCTCTTTACTCTCAAAAGAAGACGGGCAAAAACTCAAGCCACAATCCCGTGCGAGTGCTTGCTTGGTGAGGGCGTGCTATACACGCAAGCGGTTAAACGAACACTCGTTCAAGGCGTACTTATTAACGGTATGTGCATATTCGAAGACGAAACACGAGCCGCAAGGCGGCGAGAAAAGCGAGCGTCGAAGCTCGACGTTTTGTACGAGAATGCGTGGCATTCTGTTGCGAAGCCGCCACGCAGTCGAAGTGACATAATAAGTGAAATGCCCCTATCTATGCGAGCACCGAGTGTTGTCCCCCGCTACGCGGTCGCCGTGGGTTCCCTCAAATTAATGCAGAGGGGGAACGGCGATAGGGAAAACACCTGAGGAAAGGGGAAATTTTAATTTGAGTACACGACTATTGCTCATAAAGTAACTTCATAAAAACTGCGCCAAATAGATGCATAATGCGCAAGAGGCATCCGAACGGCAACCCTAATTTACTGTCGTAAATGAGTTGTCGGGCGGATGCCTCTGACAAAGTTATTCGCTAAATAGCGCAGTTTTTATTTGAGTTCAGCAAAGTACTTGATAGTACGAACCATTTGAGAAGTGTAACTGTTCTCGTTGTCGTACCAAGAAACAACTTGAACTTGGCTGTTGCCGTCTTCCATAGGTGCAACCATAGTTTGAGTTGCGTCGAAGATTGAACCGAAGCGGCTGCCGATGATGTCGGAAGACACGATTTGGTCGGTGTTGTAACCGAAAGATTCGGTTGCGGCTGCTTTCATTGCTGCGTTGATTCCGTCAACGGTGACGTGACCTTTAACGACTGCGACGAGAATGGTGGTAGAACCGGTCGGGGTGGGAACGCGTTGTGCGGAACCGATGAGTTTGCCGTTGAGTTCGGGGATAACGAGACCGATTGCTTTTGCAGCGCCGGTGCTGTTGGGAACGATGTTGATTGCAGCAGCGCGGCTTCTTCTCAAATCGCCCTTTCTTTGAGGTCCGTCAAGAGGCATTTGGTCGCCGGTGTATGCGTGAACCGTGGTCATGATACCGCTCATAATGGGTGCATAATCGTTGAGAGCCTTTGCCATAGGTGCGAGGCAGTTGGTCGTGCAACTTGCAGCGGAAATGATGTTGTCGGTTGCTTTCAAAGTGGTGTGGTTGACGTTGTAGACGATTGTGGGAAGATCGTTGCCTGCGGGTGCGGAAATGACGACCTTGCGTGCGCCTGCGTCGATGTGTGCTTGTGCTTTTGCTTTGGATGTATAGAAACCGGTGCATTCCAAAACGACGTCAACGCCGAGTTTGCCCCAGGGAAGTTCCGCCGCTTTTGCTTTTGCGTAGATAGTGATCTTCTTGCCGTCCACTACGATGTAGCCGTCTTCTTTGATCGTGCCGTCTTCGTTGAGGACCGCTTCACAACTTTCTACCGTGTGAGAATTTGCATAGTTGCCTTGTGTCGAGTCGTATTTGAGAAGATGAGCGAGCATCTTGGGGCTTGTGAGGTCGTTGATAGCGACAATTTCATAACCCTCTGCACCGAACATTTGTCTGAAAGCAAGACGTCCGATACGACCAAAACCGTTGATAGCGACTTTTACGTTTGCCATTATAAATTCCTCCATAAAGGTGTATTCCAAATATTAGTCGGATTTTCCAACCGCCATTATTTTACAATTATTATAAGAAATATGCAACTATAATTTGCGTATTTTTTTATCGACATCGATATATGTTTCCATACATCGGCACGTTTTTCATACGCTTGTTTGCAAATTCAGTCCGCAAGGAAGGTCGGCTTGCCGTAAACGGCGACGCTTATAAAATCAATCGGCCACATAAGCACGAACAGCGCAAAGGACAATAGTCCCGTGACGAGAGTGTGAAGTTGCCTTGTCTGCGAGTATTTTGTAAAACGGTATATATACGTCATCGCCCAACCGAAAAGCGTTTCCACGACGAGTTTCACTATGAGCGGCATTTGGTCGAACTTGTCCGTAAACGGCAAATTTGAATCGTCGTACTCAACGGGCAACGCCATTGCGAACGTGCTTCCCTTGTCCTTTTTGCTCTTTACGCTCACTCTGCCGCCGTGCTCTTTCATAATCTCGCGCACGACGTAAAGTCCCACGCCCTGACTGTTTCCGTTAGAGCGCGATTTGTCCTCGGTGTAGAACTGGTCGAAAACGTAAGGCAAACTCTCTTTGGATATACCTACGCCATTGTCCTTTACGGACAAGACGAACTCTCTGCCCCTCTTCCGTGCGGTGATTTTGACGACGCTGTTTTCGGGCGAATACTTGACGGCGTTGGACACGAGGTTTTGCACCACTCTTTCCATTTGACCCTCGTCCACTCTTACGTTGACGTCGGGGATTTTGCCGACTTTCAGTTTTATATTCTTCGCCGTTGCAAGCGGACGTAGTTTCTCGATGATTTTGCCGAACATATTTTTAGTCGCGTGCAACGTTTTATGCTCGGATTGCTTTTTGATTTCGGCGTTTGAGGATTCCACCATACCGATAACCATCTCGTTCATCTGTTGCGCTTTTTGAATGATGAGCGCGGGATAGTCCTTGTCGTCCATACCGTCCGACATACACTCGGCGTATCCCGAAATTATGGCGAGCGGCGTTTTCATATCGTGCGCCACCGAAGCGATTGCCTTGTTGGTTTTCGTGGAAGTTTCCGCTATGCCGTCCTTCAATTTGAGCATAGAAAGCCTGAGCGATTCCAGCATCGTGCAAATGGCGTGGTATTCACCGAATCCCCACGACCTGACGGGCGAATATAAATCGCCTTCCTGAAAACGCGCGAGCGTTTTTTCTATTTCCACGATTTCCTTTTTGTTCAACATAAAGCGTTTAACCTTGCTTTTTATGCGTATAAAACCTCTGTTTTGCGCATTGACGGCAAATTTTCGTCAATCTTGCCACTTGTAACCGAGTCCCCAAACGGTGACGACGTTGTTTATTCCCGCCTTTGAAAGTTTGTCGCGAAGACGCGCGATAGTCACGGCAACTGTATTTTCGTCGATATACTCGTCAACGCCCCATACGTCGTCGATAAGTTTCTGCTTGGGCATAATCTGATTCTCGTGTATGGTGAGATAGTCGAGAATTTTGAACTCTTTTGCAGTGAGACTGAGCGGTTCGCCGTCTGCTTTCGCCTCGAATCTCGTGGACGAAATCATAAGTTTTCCGTAGTGTCTGTCCCCCGACGGCAAGGCGTTGAACTCGTAATAACGTCTGAGTTGCGCGCCCACTCTCATAACCATTTCTTTGAACGAAAACGGCTTGGTTATGTAGTCGTCCGCGCCGAGGTCGAACATACGCACCTTGTCTTCTTCGGCAACCTTTGCCGACACGACGATAATGGGCATCGTCATAGTTTGGCGCAAGGTTTCGCACACGGCAAATCCGTCGATTTTGGGCATCATAATATCCAAAAGCGCAAGGTCGGGTTTTATCTCGTTTGCAATTTGCAACGCTTGCGCGCCGTCGAACGCCTGATACACTTCGTGACCCGCTTTTTCGAGATAACTTTTCATCATATCGGATATTTCGACATTGTCCTCTGCAATAAGTATCTTTCTCATAAACGCCTCTTAATTTATCTAACCGTATTGTACAATATATTTTTGCTTATTTCCACACTTTTTTACACGCCGTATTCGTTTGCGGCGATTTTCTTGCCTGCATCGGCAAAATATCTCGCATACGCCTTTTTGCAGTACCGCGTATGTTTGTCCTTTTGCGGCGTTTCGGGTGCTTTGAAAGAATACTTTCCGTTCACTCGCCAACCGTTGAGTATGCCTATGGCGAAAGCATCGCGCGGACAGTTGAACGAACATCTCGCACACATAACGCAGTCGTTGCCGAACGTAAATTTTCCGTTTTCGTCGATTTTTATGTTCCCTACGGGGCAATTTTTTGCGCACGAGCCGCAGTTTATGCACTTGTCGGAATCCACTTTGAAAAAGCGACCGTTAACTTTCATTGCGGGCTGTTCTATGCGCACAACCCACGCGACGAAACGCCCGAAAGGCACTTTTGCGAGTTTGTGTTCGACGCCGCAAATCACCTCTCTCGCCTCTATGGGTGCGAGTTTGTCGAGCGTATTTTTCATCTTTGCCGCCATATCGTCGGTGTGACGGAAAATCATATTGTACGGCATAACGTAGTGATATTCGCTTCCCGCAACGTAGCCTTTTTTCTTCATTATATCATTGAATTTAATCGAAGAAACGTTGTTGATTTTGAGGGGTTCGCCCGACGTTTTGACGACGAAATACCCCTTCTTTTCGTTTGCTTTCTGCAACGCTTTCGCAAGGTCGAGCATAATGTACGGCGCGTTGAATCCGTGTATGGGATAAGCAAAGCCCACAAGGTCGAAATCGTTGGGATTCGGCAAATTCTCAAAGCCTTTTCTCACGTTGTACAACGTGGTTTCGATTCCGAATTTTTCAAACTCGTTCTTATATATATCGCACGCTTTTTTTGTGTTTCCCGTTCCCGAAAAAACGTAAATTATCGCATTTTTCATATTCTCACCTCTTTTGACTCAGTATTGCGTGTATCTCGCAACGTGGTTTTGGTCGTAGTAATAGGTCGTATTCTCGCCTTTTGCGTGGGTATCGTACCAGATTTGAGCGTAAAACGGCATAAATTTTGACAGTCTGTCGTAATCCCACGGACTCGGTTGACAACATTCGGGACACCAATGCCCCGCTTTGAGAACGGTGTACGGCGACGCCCAAAAGCGATGTCCGTCGTGACATTCCCATTCGAGTTTCGTGTACAAATCGCCCTTCGTCATACTCGTAGAAACGCATTTACCGCCTCTGAAAGCCGCCGCCGAACGCATATCCTCTATGTCGAGTTCCTCGTCGGGTTTGCTTTCGTCATAGCCGTGGTCGAGGATATAGCCGTGTTCTTTCAACTTGGTTATGTCGCGCATATCGTCGTAATCGACGTCGCCGTCGGCAAGTTGTCCGTGCGCGAGGACGGGGAATTTATCCCAGTCGCTCGGCAAACACTTCAAGTTTTCCTTGCTTCCGAAAAACGCTTTAACCTTGCCCGCCTGATTCGTTTTAACCCAATATCTCGGCGCATTGTCGTCTCTGAGCAGCCTTTCGATTGCGAATTTAGACACAAGTTTTGCAGGCACGAGTTTTCCGAGTCTGTAATAGCCGTGTGTTGAAAGTATCTCTTTCCAATAGGTTTTCACGTCCTCGTGTTGGAAATCGAAATAATCGTTGAGAATATGGCTGTCCTCAAACCACATACAATGGAAATTGCGGATTGAATTCCATTCAGGTTTCATATATTTTTTCGTCGAACCGCCGATAATCTTGAATCCCTCGTCGAACGTGTCGTAGCCCGTAACTCTGTTGCACGCGCCGCCGCCGATGTTGTAGCACTTCTTCCAGAACTTGTCTTCGAGTTCGCCCTTTGCGTCCTTTTCCACCAGTCTGCGCATCAAAAGTCCGCTGTCGCGTGCCGTAACCCACTCTATCGGCGCGTTGAAGCAAGTGTGGAACATCAATCCGTCTTTCATATTGTTGGTGAGCATTCTGTTGTGAAGCATACCCGTCTGACGAAGCACCGCCCATTGCTTTACGTCGCTGTCGAGAACGTATCTCTCGCCCTTGATTTTGCTTGCGGAATACTCGTCGTAGGTGCTGGATATGAGCGGGTCGCCCACTCTGCCCCACGGGTGCTTGTAGTTGCGGTTGCCGTATATCGCAACGGTGGAAATATGCACGAGTTTCGGTTGATTTTCCTTTATCTCGGACACAGAATCAACGATATTCATTGCGCCTATGCGGTTGCATCTGTCCGTAAGCACGGGATAATGGTCGGCAGTCGGCGGGATGACCGCGGCGAGATTGAGAACGTAATCGCTGTTTGCCACGAGTTTTCTGCAATCTTCGCTTTCCGCTATATCGCCGAAAACAACTTCGATTTTGTTTCCGTACTTGCGCTTCCATTCCTTTGCGCACCTGCGCTCTCGCCTCTCGTTCAAAAGTAAAACTTTGATTTTTTCCACGACGTCGCTTTCCATAAGTTGAGCGACCGTTTCAAGGCCCATATTTCCGCTTGCGCCGGTGATTGCAACGATTTTTTTCATATATGCCACCTTCCTTTCGTTTACGCATATATTATCGCACCCGGACCCAACCGAAGTCTTGACAAAAACATTACACTTTCGCCGTTATCCGCCCGACTTTTCCGCATTTTGTAAGAATTGTGTAAGAAAAAACAGTAAAAGACAAAAGTCATAAAAAACTTCTTGCTAACGCCATTCAAAAAAATAAAAAATCCACCGAATAATTCGGTGGATTCTTTCGTTTTTTCAAAGACTCAATTAGATGAGTTTGAGGATGCAGGTTTCTGCTGCGTCGCCGCGACGAGTGCCGGTCTTAAGGATACGGGTGTAACCGCCGCCTTGTCCGAGTTCGTTCTTGCGTGCGTCGTATTTGGGTGCATACTCTTTGAACATCTTTTCGATGAGGGGGTGTTTGGTGTCCTTGATGCGCGCTTTGAATGCGGATTTGGATTCCTTTTCGCCCTTGATTTCTTGAAGATCAACGAGTTCAGCCATAAGTCTGCGGCGTGCTGCAAGTTTCTTGGGACCGTCATTTGTGAAGACGACTTCTTGCTTTGCGCCCTTTGCGCCGTCAACGGTCTTGGTGACTTTAACGTCGTCTTGATAGGCTCTCATTGCGATGGTGATGTATTTTTCAGCAAGGCTTCTGACTGCTTTTGCACGGTCAACGGTTGTTTCGATTTGACCATACCAAAGAAGTTCGGAAACCTGATTTTTAAGCATAGCCATTCTTTGGTCTGTGCGTTTTCCTAATTTAGACATAGTGTTCCTCCTGTACTCTTAGTCCTCTTGAGCCTTCAAGCCGAGGCCGAGATCTTCGAGTTTCTTGACAACTTCTTCGAGTGATTTTCTGCCGAGGTTCCTCACTTTGAGCATATCGTCTTCGCTGCGTTTGGTGAGGTCTTCGACGGTGTGGATGTTTGCGCGTTTCAAGCAATTATACGAACGCACCGAGAGATCGAGATCTTCAACTGACATTTCGAGGACTTTCTTGGTGTCGTCTTTCTTGTCCTCTTTGAGAATATCGTTCTCGTCCATATCGGAAACGAGATTGATGAACAGTTTGAGATGATCGTTCATAATTTTTGCTGCAAGAGAAGTGATTTCTTTTGCAGAAGTCGTGCCGTCGGTGGTCACTTCGAGCGTGAGTTTATCGAAGTCGATGCTTTGTTCGACACGAGTGCTTTCGACAGCATAATTGACTTTGACAACGGGGGTATAGATTGAATCGATCGGGATATAACCGATGGATTGACGGCTGTCCTTGTTGCGAGAAGCGGGAACGTAGCCTCTGCCGCAATCGACAAAAATGGTCATATCGATAGACGCGCCCTCGTCCAAAGTGCAAATGACTTGGTCGGTGTTGACAACTTCGATACCGGTGGCGCATTGAATGTCGCCTGCGGTGACCGTGCCGACGGTGTTGGCAAAGAGTTTGCATTCTTGCTTACCGGCTTTTTCAAGGCTGCCGATTGCTTTGAAACGAACAGTTTTGAGGTTGAGGATAATTTCGGTAACTTCCTCTTTTACGCCCTTGATTGTGGAGAATTCGTGATCGACGCCCGCAATTCTGATACCGACTGCCGCAGCACCGGGAAGCGCGGAAAGAAGGATACGGCGCAAGCAGTTGCCGATCGTGGTGCCGAAGCCTCTTTCAAGCGGCTCGACGACGAACTTGCAATAATTCTTGCTTTCGTTCTCCATATTTATTTTGGGACTTCTCATTTCCATCATAACTGTATCCTCCGATCAAATTATTTAGAGTACAACTCGACGATAAGGTGTTCTTGGATGTCGAGGTCGATGTCGCTTCTTTCGGGAAGAGCAACAACCTTACCTGTGAGCGTTGCGTTGTCAAATTCGAGCCATTTGACGAGATTGAGATTCTTGGTTTCCTTCACTGCGTTCCACAAAGCGGAATCTCTCTTGTTTTCTTTGACGGCAATGACGTCGCCGGCTTTGACGAGGTAGGACGGAATGTCCACCGTTTTGCCGTTGACGGTGATGTGACCGTGGTTGACGATTTGGCGAGCCATTGCTCTTGAAGTGCCGAGACCGAGACGATACACAACGTTGTCGAGACGTCTTTCGATAAGCACGAGCATATTGTCACCGGTGACGCCGCGCATTTCGGACGCTCTGTCGTAGTACATCTTGAATTGTTTTTCGGTTACGCCGTAGTAGCGTTTGGTTTTTTGTTTCTCACGAAGTTGAACGCTGTAACCGCTCGCCTTCTTTCTTCCCTTGCCGTGATCACCGGGAGGTGCGTATTTTGTGAGAAGGGGGCATTTTGTAGAACCGCACTTCTCGCCTTTGAGATAGAGTTTGCATCCTTCGCGTCTGCAAAGACGGCAATCTGCTCCTGTATATTTAGCCATAGTTTAAGTCCTCCTAATTACAGTCTTCTCGCCTTGGGCGGACGGCATCCGTTGTGAGGAATCGGGGATACGTCTTGAATGAGCGTAACTTCGATACCGACGTTTGCGAGCGCGCGGATTGCGCTCTCTCTGCCTTGACCGGGACCTTTGACGTAGACTTCAACGCTTCTCATACCTTGATCGTAAGCAACTTTGGCTGCGTCTTCGCTGACCATTTGTGCTGCGAACGGGGTGGATTTACGGCTGCCGCGAAGTTTGAGTTTGCCTGCGGAAGACCAAGAGATAGCGTTTCCGTTCATATCTGTGATAGTAACGATTGTGTTGTTGAAAGAAGCGTGAATATGCACTTGACCTTTTTCAACGCGTTTGATATCTTTTCTTTTCTTAATTGCTTTTCTTGCGATACCTGCCATAGTCGCGCCTCCTTATTTCTTGCTGCGGCTGACTGCGCGCTTGGGACCTTTTCTCGTACGAGCGTTTTGTTTGGTGTTTTGACCACGTACGGGAAGGCCTTTTCTGTGACGTACGCCGCGATAGCAACCGATTTCCATCAATCTCTTAATGTTGAGACCGACTTCTCTTTTGAGGTCGCCTTCGACGTGCAAATGTTGTTCGATGTAATCACGAATGAGACTGACTTGATCTTCGCTCAAATCCTTGACGCGAATATCGGGATTGATGCCGGTCTCTTTCAAAATCTTTTGAGAAGTTGCAAGTCCGATACCATAGATGTAGGTAAGTCCGTATTCAACTCTCTTGTCGCGCGGAAGATCCACGCCGGCGATTCTTGCCATTTTCTACCTCCGAAATAGTGAAAAAAGTGTTTTTATATATGCCACGCATAGGTAGTTGCCGTAATATGTGGAATGAAGCAACCAGCCGCCCTACGCTTTTTGCCGAATTGTACTTTTGAAGTCGAGGCGGAGCATTGCCTCAAAACGTCAAAAGCCCGACACTGCAATCAACCTTGACGTTGTTTGTGGTTGGGATACTTTGAGCAGATAACCATAACTCTGCCGTTTCTTTTGATAACTTTGCATTTGTCGCACATAGGCTTGACGCTGGGTCTGACTTTCATAGTTAACCTCCTAAATGAGTCCTTTGTTTTCGATGTTTCGATGACCTTATTTGTTGCGGTAGATTATTCTGCCTTTTGTCAGGTCGTACGGCGACATTTCGATTTTGACTTTGTCGCCTTCGAGAATTCTAATGTTGTTGATACGCAACTTTCCGCCGAGATACGCAAGAATCTCGTGTCCGTTTGTGAGCATCACTCTGAATTGAGTTTTGGGCAAAACTTCGATGACTTTGCCTTCGGTTTCGATAACGTCTTCTTTTGACATAGAGTCCTCTTAATTGTTGTTGTCGTTGTAAAAACGAAGTGCGCTGAACAGTTCCTGATCGAACACTTGCACGCCGTTTTTGATTTTTTCCGCAATCTTTTCGAGCACGTCGCCCGTTGATTGCAGATGTTTTACGTTTTTGAGTTTCGCGTTTTTGATATGGCGCAGATTTCCGTCCGCGATTCTCACCGTGTTTTCGTCCACGATCTCGACGACTGCGTAATACGCGCCTTGGTCGCGACCTGCTTTTGAATAAACGATAGAACCGATTTCCATATCAAAGCGTAAGTATTTCAGCCCCGTTTTCTGTCAGGGCAACAGTGTTTTCGTAGTGAGCGGAAGGTTTGCCGTCGAGAGTGACGCATTTCCAACCGTCTTCGAGCGTTTGCCACGTTCCCATATTGACCATAGGTTCGATTGCAAGCACCATACCCACTTCGAGTTTCGGACCGTGTCCCGCCTTTCCGTAGTTCGGCACTGCGGGATCTTCGTGCATTTCTCTGCCGATGCCGTGACCGACCATCGATCTTACGACGCCGTAGCCGCGAGATTCGTTGTAAACCTGCACCGCGTGCGATATATCGCCGAGTCTGCCGCCTGCCTTGAATTGCTTTACGCCCTCGAAGAAACTCTCTCTCGTGGTGTCCACGAGGCGTTTCTTTTCTTCACTGACTTCGCCAACGAGGAAGGTTCTTGCGGCGTCCGCTTGCCAACCCTTGAACACGAGTCCGCAATCCACACCGATTATCTCGCCCTCTTTAAGACGTCTGTCGGACGGGAATCCGTGAACGACTACTTCGTCTATCGAAGCGCATATAGTTCCCGGGAATCCGCCGTATCCGAGGAAGGACGGGGTCGAATCGTGCCTTTTGATGTAATCGTAGGCAAATTCGTCAAGACGCTTTGTCGACACGCCCGGTTTCACTCTCTCGCCGAGGAACAGCAGACAATCTCTGAGGATTGCGCCCGATTTCCTCATACATTCGATTTCGTGAGGGCTTTTGATGTTAATCATTCAAGCACCTTCTTAATATCCGCAAAAATTTCTTCTTTCGTGCCGTTGGCTTTGATGTCCACGACTTTGTTTTGCGAACGATAGTAATCGATGAGAGGTTGAGTTTGGTCGCTGTACACTTTGAGTCTGTTCTTCACGGTTTCGGGCTTGTCGTCGTCGCGGATGAAAAGTTCCTTTCCGCAACGCTTGCAAGTCGTTTCGCCGTTGAGCATAGAAACGTGATAAGTTTCGCCGCACACGCAAACCCTTCTGCCGCCGAGTCTGTCGATAATGGTTTCAAACGGAACGTCGATGTTGATTGCAAGGTCGATTCTGGCAACCTTGTCGAGAGCCTCTGCTTGAGCGATTGTTCTGGGGAATCCGTCGAGGATATATCCGTTTTTGCAATCGTCTTGCGAGAGTCTGTCTTCAACCAAGCCGATGACCACTTCGTCGGGAACGAGTCCGCCCGATTCGACGAAAGCCTTTGCTTTCAACCCGAGGGGAGTGCCTTCTTTCATATTGCGACGGAGTATGTCACCCGTTGAGATGTGAGGAACGTTGAATTCCTCTGCGATCATCGCCGCTTGCGTACCTTTTCCTGCGCCCGGAGCGCCTAATAATATAATATTTTTCATAATTACTTATTATAGCACTTTTTCGTCCCGATGGCAAACAAATCATAGAGTGATTTGCGCCATCGAGCAAAAAATATGGGTTTGTTTGTCGTTTTCTCTCTTATTTGAGGAAGCCTTTGTAGTGCTTCATCATAATTTGAGATTCGAGTTGTTTGTTGAGTTCGAGCGCGACGGACACGACGATGAGCAAACCTGTTGCCGAGAACGAGTTTGCAAACGGAAGTGCCGGTGCCGCCCAAGAGCCTTCGCCCATAGCGAGCGCTCTGAACAAGAATGTCGGGATGAGGGACAAGCACATAAGGAACACAGCACCGAAGAAGGTGATTCTGTTGTTTATCTTCTTGAGGAAGTCGCTTGTCGGTTTGCCCGCTCTTATGCCGGGGATAAATCCGCCGTATTGTTGAATGTTTTTGGATACGTCTTCGGGATTGAACTGGATTTGAGCGTAGAAATAACTAAATCCGAGAATGAACAATGCCAAGAGGACGTAGTAGACTGCAGTGCCGCTTCCCATATAAGTCGCATACCAAGTCGCAGCGGATGTGTTGCTGAAAAAGAGTTGGATGATCATTTGCGGGAACATAAGCAAGGACGAGGCGAAAATGATGGGCATAACGCCGCTACCGTTGACGCGAATGGGGATATACGTCGTTTGACCGCCGTACATCTTGTTGCCCTTGATTTGTTTGGAGTACTGCACCGTGATTCTTCTCTCTGCGCCGTCCATAAAGACGATGAACACGAATATCACGACAACCAAAGCGATAAAGCCGAGGATGTTCCAGATATAAGTCCATTCGTTGCCGACGAGTTTGAAGGATTCCGCCATAGTCGTGCCTGCGGTCGAAAGGATACCGATGAAAATGATGATTGAAGTACCGTTTCCGATACCGTATTCGGTGATTCTTTCGCTGAGCCACATAACCATAACGCTGCCCGCCACCAAGAGGACGATAGTCAAAGCCATTGTCAGGATGGGATTATCCGCACTCGCTTCGAAAGAGAACACGTCGAGGAAGTAACTCTTGAAAGCCACGACGATACCGATTGCTTGCACGACTGCAAGCACGACGGCAACGATTCTCGTGATTTGCGTGAGTTTCTTTCTGCCTTCTTCACCCTCTTTGGACAACTTTTCGAGCGCGGGAATGACCAGCGCGAGAAGTTGCATAATAATCGACGAGTTGATGAACGGCAACACGCCGAGCGCAAACAAGGTGGCGTTCTGCATCGAACCGCCCGTTATGACGTTTAGGATGCTGAGGAAGTCGGAGTTGAACGCCGTAGCCGTTTGCATCGCAGCAATGTCGAAAGTCGGGATTGGGATGTAGCATCCGATTCTGTAAACGAGGATAAGAGCGAGAGTAATCCAAATCTTCACTCTTATTTCTTTCGTTTTGAATGCGTTTTTGAGTGTCTCAAACATTATAGCACCTCTGCTGTGCCGCCTGCCTTTTCGATTTTTTGAATTGCAGACGCGGTGAATTTGTTGGCTTTAATCGTAAGTTTCTTTTCAAGTTCGCCGTTTCCGAGGACTTTGAGTCCGTATGCTTCGACTTTCTTGATGATACCGCTTGCGACAAGCTCATCGATACCGACAACTGCTCCGTCTTCAAATCTGTTGAAAACGTCGATGTTGACCGTGTTGTAGACGTGTGCGAATCTCTTGTTGTTGAAACCGATCTTCGGAAGCCTTCTGGTCATCGGCATTTGGCCGCCTTCGAAGTTGGGACGAACGCCGCCGCCGCTTCTTGCCCATTGACCCTTGTGTCCACGAGTAGATGTTTTACCCATACCGGAGCCTACGCCGCGGCCGATTCTCTTGGTAGCGGTTTTTGCGCCCTCTGCGGGTTTAAGATCTTGAATATTCATATGCTCCTCCTCACGCTTCCTCAACCTTGACAAGGTGAGATACTTTTGCGATTTTTCCTCTCACGCAAGCGTCGTCAACGAAAGTTCTGGAATTGCCGATTTTGTGCAAGCCCATTGCTTCGAGATTTGCTTTTTGGTTTTTGAGGATGCCGTTCGCGCTTCTAACGAGAGTGACTTTGATCATTTTGACTTCTGCTTTTGCTTCTGCTTTCTTTGCCATAGTACACCTCCCGATTAGTCAGCCACGACGTCTACGCCGCGAAGTTGCGCGATTTGCTCTGCGTTGCGAAGACTCATAAGACCTTCGAGCGTTGCTTTTGCGCTGTTTATGGGGTTGTTAGAGCCGAGTGATTTGGTTCTGATATCCTTTACGCCTGCGGTTTCGAGCACCATACGGACTGCGCCGCCCGCGATGACGCCGGTACCTTCTTCGGCAGGAAGAAGAAGAACTTGACCACGACCGAATTTACCCGTCGTTGCGTGAGGAATTGTGTTGCCTTTCAAAGAAACAGTCACGAGGTTGCGTTTTGCAAATTGCGTTGCTTTCTCGATTGCTTCGGGAACTTCCGCCGCTTTGCCCATACCGAGACCCACTTTGCCGTTGCCGTCGCCGACTACCACGAGTGCGGAAAAGCGCATATTCTTGCCGCCCTTGGTGGTTTTGGTGACGCGGTTGACAGCAATGAGTTTCTTGTTCAAACCGTCGTTTTCTTCTCTGTTTCTATCGTTTCTTCTATCACGATTTTCTGCCATAATTCCTCCGATTAAAACTCAAGACCGGCTTCTCTTGCGCCGTCGGCGAGAGATTGAACTCTGCCGGTGTAAAGATAGCCGCCTCTGTCGAACACGACTTCTTTGATGCCGATTGCCTGAGCCTTTTCAGCAATTGCCTTGCCGACGACTTTTGCAACTTCGCTCTTGGAAAGGTCTGCGGTTTGAGCCGCGACCGCTTTTTCGAGGTCGGATGCCGCGCAAAGAGTGTTGCCCTTCACGTCGTCGATCAATTGAGCATAGATATGGTTTGTGCTTCTGTACACGCTGAGACGAGGTCTTTCGGCGGTGCCGCTGACTTTCTTTCTGACTCTTGCGTGACGAATGATTCTATCTGCGTTTTTATCTTTTTTGCTTATCATACTTCACCTCAATTACTTCGTGGCTCTCTTGCCGACTTTGTGGATGACGGTTTCATCCTTGTAGTGAATACCGTAGTTGTGATACGGTTCGACCGGTTTGATAGCCTTGATGGTTGCAGCGGTTTGACCGACGAGTTGGCGGTCAATACCCTTCACGACGATTTCGAGGGGTTGGGGTTGCGCAAAAGTGATTCCTTCGGGTGCGGTGAACTCAACGGGATGAGAGAATCCGATGTTGAGGGTCATCTTGTTGTTGCCCGAAAGAGTGACTTTGTAACCGACGCCGTTGACGACGAGGCTCTTTTCAAAGCCTTTCGTCACGCCAACCACCATATTGTGGATGAGCGCGCGGTAAAGTCCGTGCAATGCGCGATGGTCTTTGTCGTCGGAATGACGAGTGCAGACGACGTGTCCGTCCTCGACTTTTACGTCGATGGAGTTGTCAACCTTTTGAGAAAGCGCGCCGAGCGGGCCTTTCACGGAAACGAGGTTGTTGTTGATTTCAACTGTTACACCTTGCGGAATGGCAATAGGTGCTCTACCGATTCTTGACATATCGCACCTCCTTACCAAACGTATGCAAGCACTTCGCCGCCGACGTGCTGTGCTTTCGCTTCCTTATCGGTGAGGATACCCTTGGACGTGGAAAGGATCGCAATGCCCATTCCGTTGAGAACCTTGGGAAGATTGTCCACACCTGCGTAGACGCGAAGACCGGGTGTCGAAACTCTCTTAAGACCGGTGACGACCTTTTGACCCTTAACGGGTGCGTATTTGAGAGTGATGACGATGTTGTTTTGAACAGCGCCGTCAACGACCTCGAATCCTTTGACGTAACCTTCTTTTACGAGTATTTCTGCTATTGCGACCTTGATTTTGCTCGCCGGAACTTCAACCGTTTCGTGCTTTGCGGTCAAGGCATTTCTAATTCTTGTAAGCATATCTGCAATGGGATCAGTCATTTTTAGTGCCTCCTCTTACCAACTTGCCTTCTTCACTCCGGGAATCTCGCCCTTGTAAGCGAGGTTTCTGAAGCAAACTCTGCAAATACCGTACTTTTTGAGCACGGCGTGGGGACGTCCGCAAATACGGCAACGTGTATATTCACGCGTCGAGAACTTTTGTGGTCTTTGTTGCTTAATTTTCATTGATGTTTTGGCCATAGTTCACTCCTTACTTCGCAAAAGGCATTCCGAGCAGTTTGAGAAGTTCTCTTGCCTCTTCGTCGGTTTTTGCCGTCGTAACGATACAAATATCGAAACCGCGAACCTTTTCGACTTTGTCGAATTCGATTTCGGGGAAGATGAGTTGTTCTTTCACGCCGACTGCGTAGTTGCCTCTGCCGTCAAACGACTTTGAGGAAATGCCGCGGAAGTCGCGGACGCGAGGAAGCGCGATGGAAATGAACTTGTCGAGGAAGTCGTACATTCTGTTGCCGCGAAGAGTAACTTTTGCGCCGACGTTCATACCTTCTCTCACCTTGAAGTTTGCAACGGATTTCTTTGCTGTTGTGATAACCGGTTTTTGACCTGCAATCATTTTGAGTTCCTCAACTGCGAGTTGCAGTGATTTGCTGTTGTCTTTGCAGTCGCCCAAGCCCATATTAAGCACAATTTTTTCAAGACGAGGGACCTCGTTGATGTTCTTGTAGCCAAAGCGTTTGATGAGAGCCGGTACGACCTCTTCGGCGTACTGTTTTCTCATACGGTATCTTTCAGCATTACCAGCATTCGTCTTATCGGTTGCAGGTTCCTTAGCAACCTGATTTTTCTTTTCTGCCACGATATTACCTCCGATTTATCAGTCCTTATCTGCGGACTTTTCTGCTTTCTTTTTTGCGGCTTTCTTTGCCACTTTCTTTGCAGATGGTTTCTTCTCGTCCAAAGACGCACCGCACTTGGGGCATACGCGGACGGATTTTTGTTTGCCGTTCACGTCTTTCACTTCGTGCTTAACTCTGACGACGTCGCCGCAACCTGCGCAAACGTGCATAACGTTGGATGCGTCGATTGTGCCTTCTTGTTTGACGATGCCGCCCTTTTCTTGTGCGTTTCTGGGCTTTTTGCTCTTTGAAATGATGTTTACGCCTTCAACGTAGATTCTTCCGGTTTCGGGAACGACTTTGAGGACTTTGCCAACTTTGCCTTGATCCTTGCCGGTGATAACCATAACGTTGTCGCCTTTCTTAACACTCAATTTTGCCATAATAGTTGTCCTCCTTACAGCACTTCGGGTGCGAGAGAAATGATTTTGGTGTAATCCTTGTCACGAAGTTCTCTTGCGATAGGCCCAAAAATACGAGTGCCTTGTGGTTGTTTTTGGTTGTCGATGATGACTGCCGCATTGTCGTCGAACTTGATGTGGCTGCCGTCCTCGCGTTGAAGACCGAAAGTCGTGCGGACGATAACTGCCTTTACGACGTCGCCCTTCTTAACCTTGCCGCCCGGGATAGCCGATTTGACGGACGCGACGATAACGTCGCCGATGTTTCCGCTTCTTCTGAAAGAACCGCCCAGGACTCTGATGCACATAATTTCTTTGGCTCCGCTGTTGTCAGCGACTTTGAGCCAACTCAATGGTTGAATCATAGCGTTCCTCCTATTATTTGGCTTTCTCGACTATTTCGACGAGTCTCCAGCACTTGTCCTTCGAAAGAGGACGAGTTTCTTGGATAAGCACCTTGTCGCCAATGCCGCAAGCGTTGTTTTCGTCGTGCGCTTTGAACTTCTTGGTGCGGTTTACGATTTTCTTGTAGAGGGGATGTTTTACACGTTCGCTGACTGCGACGACGATGGTTTTGTCCATCTTATCGCTCACGACGATACCCACTCTTTCTTTTCTCAAATTTCTTTCTTCCATACGTTCCTCCGATTAGCCCTTTGCCTCGTCTTTTGCGCGAGCAATTTCTCTTTGACGGATGACAGTCTTGATACGGGCAATGTCGCGACGCGTTTCAACGATAACCATAGGATTGGTCAGTTGATTCGTGGCGTTTTTGAAGCGAAGGAAAAACAATTCCGACTTCAATTCGTTGAGTTTGGTTTGCAACTCTTTATCTGTCATTTCCAAAACTTGTTTCGATTTCATTGTTCACCGCCTTCGGCACCGTTCACGTCCTCTGCTTTGACAAACTTGCACTTGACGGGAAGTTTGTTTGCTGCAAGACGGAGTGCCTCTTTTGCTACTGCTTCGTCGATACCTGCGATTTCAAACATCACACGGCCCGGCTTGACGACTGCTACCCAGTATTCGGGAGAACCTTTACCGGAACCCATACGAGTTTCGGCAGGTTTCTTTGTTACGGGTTTGTGAGGGAAAATATCCACCCAGACTTGTCCGCCACGACGGATATATCTCGTCATAGCGACACGCGCTGCTTCGATTTGGTTGGAGGTAATCCAGCCCGGCTCTGTCGAAACAAGACCGTATTCGCCGTATGCGACGATGTTGCCCTTGTTTGCTTTGCCTTTCATTCTGCCACGCATTTGGCGACGTCTTTTGACGCGTTTAGGCATTAACATTATTGATTTCCTCCTTCAAGTGGATTTTTGCCAAGGATTTCGCCCTTGTAGATCCAGCATTTGACGCCGATTGCGCCGAATGTGGTGTTTGCGGTTGCTACGCCGTAATCGATGTCTGCACGAAGGGTTTGAAGCGGGATAGAACCTTCACGATATTGCTCGCTTCTTGCGATTTCAGCACCGTCGAGTCTGCCGCTGACCATCGTCTTGACGCCCTTTGCGCCCGCTTTCATAGCCTTGGACATTGCTTGTTTCATTGCGCGACGGAAGGAAGCGCGTCCTTCGAGTTGTTTTGCAATGCCTTCTGCAACGAGTTGAGCGTCTGCATCGGGATGTTTGACTTCCATAATGTTGATGCTCACTTTCTTGTCGCCGGAAACGAGTTTTTCAACTTCTTTCTTGATTTCTTCAACGCCTGCGCCTGCTTTTCCGATAAGGACTGCGGGACGTGCGGTGTGAATTGCGACTACGAGTTTATCTGCCGCTCTTTCGAGTACGATTTTTGAAATTGCCGTATCGTAGTATTTCTTTTTGATGAATTTGCGGACTTTATTGTCTTCGACGATGTTGTCTGCAAAGTGCGCCTTGTCGGCATACCATTTAGAACTCCACGATTTGATGACGCCTGTACGAAGACCGTTTGGATCGACTTTTTGTCCCATTGTGTATACCTCCTATTACGCTTTCACCGTGTCAAGAATGACCGTGATATGACTTGTTCTCTTGTTGATACGATACGCTCTGCCCTTGGACACCGCTTGGATACGCTTGAGGGTCGGACCTTCGTTTGCGTAGCACTCTGCGATAAACATATCGTTTCTTGCGAGATTTTGATTGTTTTCGCCGTTTGCCGCTGCGCTGTTAACCAACTTGATAAGGGGTTCGCTTGCAGCCTTGGGCGTGTTTTCCAAAATAGCGATTGCTTCTGTTACCGATTTGCCTCTGATGATGTCGAGAACGATGCGGACCTTGAAGGGAGAGATTCTGACGAATTTAGCCGTTGCACAAGGTCTTGTATCCGCTTTTGCTTGACGGTCCAAGGCTTTTTGTTTACTTCTTGTTGCCATATCTTCCTCCTATTACTTCGTGGTCTTTGCGCCCGCGTGACCTCTGAACGTACGCGTAGGTGCAAATTCGCCGAGTTTGCAACCGACCATATCTTCCGTGATATATACGGGGACGTGTTGCTTACCGTTGTGAACTGCGATCGTGTGACCGACCATTTCGGGGAAAATCGTGGAACTTCTGGACCAAGTTTTAACGGATTGACGTTCACCGGACGCGTTCATCGCATTGATTCTGTTCATAAGGCGTTCTTCTACATAAGGGCCTTTTTTAACACTTCTACTCATTTTGTCCTCCGATTAGTTCACACGCTTAATAATGAACTTATTAGATTTGTTCTTCTTCTTTCTGGTCTTATAACCGAGAGCAGGTTTACCCCAAGGCGTGACAGGTGACGGCATACCGACGGGTGACTTGCCTTCGCCGCCGCCGTGCGGGTGGTCGTTCGGGTTCATAACGACGCCACGAACGGTCGGACGCACGCCCATATGGCGGGTCTTACCGGCTTTGCCGACGCGCACGATTTCGTGATCGATGTTGCCGACTTGACCGACCGTCGCTCTGCAGTTGATGAGAACGTATCTCATTTCGCCGCTGGGCATACGCACGATTGCGTATTTACCTTCTTTTGCCATAAGTTGTGCCGCATTGCCGGCCGCTCTTGCGATGATTCCGCCGTTGCCCGGTTGAAGCTCGATGTTGTGAATCATAGTACCGACGGGGATTGCGGAAAGAGGAAGCGCGTTGCCGACTTTGATGTCTGCGTGCTCGCCGCTTTCGAGAACGTCGCCGACGTTGAGTCCCAAAGGTGCGAGGATGTATTTCTTTTCGCCGTCAGCATAGTGCAAAAGCGCGATGTTTGCGGAACGGTTGGGGTCGTATTCGATGGAAGCGACTTTTGCGGGGATACCGTCTTTGTTGCGCTTGTAGTCGATGATACGATATTTGTTTCTGTTGCCGCCGCCGATGTGACGAACGGTGATTCTGCCCATAGAGTTTCTGCCGCCGCTCTTATTGAGTGACACCAAGAGTGAACGCTCGGGCGTTGTGCTTGTGATCTCCTCGTATGCAGACACCGTCATAAAACGACGTGCAGGAGACGTTGGTTTATATTTCTTAATAGCCATATTCTTTACTCTCCTTATGCCAAGCTCTCGAAGAATTCGATTGCCTTACTGTCGTCGGTAAGAGTGACGATTGCTTTCTTGAATGCAGAGCGTCTGCCTTCGTTTCTGCCCATTCTTTTCACTTTGCCGTCGTAGTTGGACGTATTTACTTTGTCAACTTTCACTTGGAAGATTTGCTCGACCGCTGCCTTGATTTGCGTTTTGGTTGCGGATTTGACAACCTTGAACGTGTATCTCTTGTTTGCGATGCCGTCATAACTCTTTTCGGAAAGGATAGGCTCGATAATGATGTCGTATGCTGTCATTGTGCTGCCTCCTCGAGTTTTTTAAGTGCGTCAACCGTGATGACGATGTTCTTCGTTGCGACTACGTCGTAAACGCTGAGGGTTCTTGCTTCGCAAACTTCGACGGAAGGAATGTTCTTGCTGGCCTTGAGTGCGACTTGGTCGTACTCGTCGAGGACGAACATAACTTTGCCGTTGAGAGAGAGTGCTTTAACCGTTCCCGCAACGAGTTTGGTTTTTGCTTCTGCGAGTGCAAATTTGTCAAGAACGACCACTTCGTTTTGACGAATCTTTTCAGAAAGCACGGAATAGAACGCGGCTGTCTTCATACTCTTGTTGATTTTTTGAGAGAAATCTCTGGGTTTCTTTGCGAACACCACGCCGCCGCCGACGTATTGAGGTGCGACGATGGATCCTTGACGCGCACGACCCGTACCTTTTTGACGATAAGGCTTGCAGCCGCCGCCGCGAACTTCCGTTCTGGTGAGCGCGCTCATAGTGCCTTGACGCTTGTTTGCGAGTTGTGCAACGACCACTTGGTGAATAAGTGCTTCGTTATAGTCGCGTGCAAAGATGGAATCGCTGATTTCTACCGTTCCGGCTTTTTTGCCTGCCATATTCAAAACGTTCAGTTTCATATTCTACCTCCGCTTAACCCTTGATGGATTCCTTCACGACGACTACGCCGCCCTTCGGTCCGGGGATTGCACCCTTGATGAGAAGAAGATTTCTTGCTGCATCTACGCGTGCGACAGTAAGGTTTTGGACAGTAACCTTTTCGTGTCCCCATTGTCCTGCCATATGTTTGTTCTTGAACACTCTCGACGGAGAGGAACAAGCACCCATAGAACCGACGCTTCTGTGAATAGGACCGGTACCGTGAGTCATAGGACCGATTCTGTGAGAGTTCCATCTTTGGATGACGCCCGAATAGCCGTGACCTTTGGAAGTGCCCGTAACGTCAACTTTGTCGCCCTCTGTGAACATGTCGCAGGTCAGTTCCTGTCCGAGCGTGTAGCTCGCGCAGTTTGCGAAACGGAATTCACGAAGGTACTTCTTGACGGTTACGCCCGCTCTCTTGAAGTGTCCGGCAACCGGCTTGTTTACTCTTGTTTCCTTGACGGTGCCGAAGCCGACTTGAACCGCTTCGTATCCGTCGTTCTCTTTGGTCTTTATCTGCACGACCGGGCACGGACCCGCTTCCACTACGGTTACGGGGATAACCTTGCCTTCTGCAGTAAAGATCTGGCTCATACCGATTTTTTTACCGATGATTGCTTTATCCATGTAAAGTTCATCCTCCTTTTATTTGCTTAGAGTTTGATCGAGATGTCCACACCTGCGGGCAAATCGAGTTTCATCAAAGAATCGACCGTTTTGCTCGTGGGGTTGTAAATATCGATCAAACGCTTGTGAGTTCTGAGTTCAAATTGTTCGCGGCTGTCTTTGTATTTGTGAGTAGCACGCAAAATCGTGATGATTTCCTTTTCCGTGGGAAGAGGAATGGGACCGGAAACCTTCGTTCCCGTCTTTTTGACGGTTTCGACAATCTTCTCTGCGGAAAGATCGATAAGGTTGTGGTCGTAAGCCTTAAGTTTAATTCTGATCTTTTGTCCAGCCATTATTAGCCTCCTATATTACACTTGTCCGTGTGTGTCTTATATTTTTTACCCGCCGCAACCGCGACGGAAAATGCGTATCTCTTTCGACACGCTCGTTTAATATATAATTTTTGAAAATTAAAGTCAAGCAAAAAATTAAGAAAAAACGAATATTTTTCAAACTTGTGTCCGAAAACTCGGACTAACCGCAAAATCTTGTATATATGGATTAATTTTATTTTCAAATAAATGTAAATTATAAATATAATTGCGCGTGCCACGCACTCGGGTGTGCCGAAGCAAAAATCATCGATTTTCGCCTCGATACAGAATAAAGATGTACCCATTTATAGATTTTTAGATTGGATTTTCCCCCTCCCTCACGTGTCTTGTTCTTCCTCTACAAGAGTGCGCAGCGTGTACTCTAAAATTGCATATCACCCCTTCCCTTCGGGCTTTCCCCTATTGCTCAAACTTGCGTCATTTCTCTGCAAAATTGCACATCGTTCGCAAGAGGGGAAGTCGGCACTCACATAGAAAAGTATCGTCCTCTCATTATGCTACTCGTTCACGGGCGAAAAAAACCACACTCGCCCGCTCACTTGTACTTATCGTCAAGTTCGGCGCTCATAGGCTCGCCGCCCTGCGGCTCGTGTTACGTCTTTGAATTAACACATTTCATTAATAAGTACGCCTTGAATAAGTGTTCGTTAAAAGTCCGCTCTGCAAGTTCGCGGACGGCGGTTTTTTTGTCAAATCCTCTTACTTATTAAAACCGCGATATTTGGATGAAGAACGCGAAAGGCACGGCTTGAATCAAAACCCAACGTACATAAACGTACGTGATTTTGAGGCAAGCCGTGCCTGTAAGGAACGAAGTGACGGAATAGCGATTGCTACGCTTGCGTCAATCGCGTCCAAAGTTATTCGCCAAATAGCGCGGTTTTGAAAGGCTAAAGTGCAGTTCCCTCATACCCTCCACTTTGTCGCAAATCTCCTTCAAATTGCAATGCGCGCAGTCCACGAATACGTTGTCGAGAATGTGATTGAAGGCAGACAGAATTTGAGAAGTGTGAGATGAAAACTGTTGCAACGGCATGAAATCGATTCGGGCATCAGCAACAAAAATTACGGTAACCGCTTCGACGACATCTTTTGCCAAATACGATTTGATTGTGGTTGCGCCGAGAGCTTCGAAAGATAAACCGCGCTTGATGGCAGTCTTTGACACTCTGACTTGTTCACGTTGCTTAATGACTGACGTGCGCATCATAAAGCCTTGAACGTTCTCTTTGTACTTTGCGTATTCCAAAGATTTGGCAAGGTCGAAAATAGCCTGTTCGTCCTCGGCAGTGTCTTTGACCGAGAGAATGACTATTTTTGCATAATTGCAATCGTTCTTGATTTCTTTCAGTTCTTTGCCGATCAAAACGATTTTGTTTTCAATGGGCAAATTGCCGGTAATGACGGTTGCGGCGGCGCAAGGCATATCGCTTCCGCCGAGTTCGTACGCGCTGTCCTTGGTCAAAATCAGTTCGCTATGCTCGCTGACAGGTAATGCTTTACTCTCGTCGTAAGCGTAAACTTTGGTCGCGTTTTTCGCAACGTACGCCGTCAATTCGTTTATGTCGCTGTCAAAAATACTTATCATTTTCTTGCTGTGTTGTCTTTATTCAATTCGTTTCGTTTTGCACGAAACGGCACTTTATTTGATTATTTCGAGTCCTTTAAGTGCTTCTTTCACGCCAAGCACCACTTTCGAGTCGGCAGGAAGTTCAAACACGTTTTCGCCTTTGAGGTCAAACGAAGCAAGGTTTTTGTCGTCGCCTATCGTGGCAAGAAGTTGCACGCCGTCGTAGTCGAGAGAGCGTACGGCGTCCTCGTCGGAAACGCGGTTTACGACGATTCCTATCTTGTCGTACATCACGAGTTCGTCGGCAACTTTCTTTATGGTCTTGCAAACGTCTCTACCCTTTTTCGACTGGTCGGTGACGAGAATAAGGTGCGTAACCTTTTCCATAACGCGGCGGTTGATTTGCTCTATGCCCGCTTCGCCGTCGATGACGACGTAGTCGAAATCTTCTGACAAAATGCCGATGACGTCTTTCAGATATGCGTTGATTTTGCAATAGCAACCCGCGCTTTCGGGACGTCCGACTGCGATGAACACATAGCCGTCTTTTTCCACCATTGCGTCGAAAATGCGGAAACGTGCCTCGTTGAGAAGTTCGATTGCGCCCTTTGCGTTGCCGCCCTCGACGTTTTCGATTATGCTTTTTCTTATATCGTCTATGGTGGATTTCACTTCAACGCCGAGCGCGGTGGAAAGACCTACCGCAGGGTCTGCGTCTATTGCCAAAATACGCTTGTCGGGATAGTTCTCAACCAACGTACGCACGATGGTTGCGGCAAGCGAAGTTTTGCCGACGCCACCCTTTCCGGCGACTGCTATTATCGTTGCTTTTGCCATAATTCCTCCTTTGCGGCATAGGTTGCCTCAAAACAATGTATATGGTAACACTTTGCGCGCTTTTTGTCCATATAATCGGTTACATTCAACTTTTAATCTTATTGCGCGACGAGCAGAGAATCGAATGAGCGGCAAGCTGCAACGCCGTTTGTGTGTTTTCAACAGAAAAACGCCGATCATCGGCGTTTTCTTGTGTTTTTGTTCTTTAATTTCGTTACGCTATACGTTCGACAAGATATGTTCCGCTTTCTCTTTCAATCGGATTTATGGTCAAATTTTCGTCATTCGTAACAATTTTCCCGTCTTTGCAAAAAACGGATAGTATTCCGTTCGCTTTTGCAGCGGCAACTTTTGCATCGTCAAACGAATCGGCAAGATAAAGCGGAAGAATATCTATCACGATTTGGGAACATGTTTTTGTCACCGAATACGCCGTATATGTGTTTATTGCACTTATATTCTCGCCTGTCGAAGCGTTTATAAAGTGCGTGCGCACCGTTCCGTCTGTATATGTATAATACCCGTCCTCGCTCTTTGAGACGGCATAGTCTTTGAGCATAACGACCGACATTGGCTGTTTGTAAGACATCCTTCCTGCGACGATTGCGCCGTCCGCGGTTTTGTCAAACACATTTGCTTGCAGTTCGTCGTGAGCTTCGCTTAAATTGCGCGTGAATCCGTCATAGCTGGATATAACGCCCTTGTCGTAGCCGGCGTCAGCCATTGTGCTTGCAATATAGTCTATCGCAAAAGCGTTTCTTGTCCAGAAAAAGTCGAGATAGGTTGCAGTTTGCGCTCCGAACGCATTTTTATACTCATCGGACACCACAAGTTTGACGATATTTCCGTCCGAAAACTCAATATGGACGTGCGCATCGTCGGCAGCAAACGCAATCATTTTGTCGAAATAGGCTCTGGCATCCGCGCTTTTTGTCGGGTCGAAACGCTCGGCATCGTTGTCATGAATGCATGTAAACATTTCCTTGTAGTACGCATAAATAGGCGCATAATACAAGAATCTGTTATTCGCATCCTCAAACGCTTTGAGCGAGCGATACAGCAGCGAATGAACCTTCACTTCTTCGTTTGGATGCGTATTGAGATAGTACAAATTGTTTATGCCGTCGACTTGTTCGGTTGAGTAAAGCACTTTGTATGCGTATTCGCTTGCTTCGGTATATTTCGACGCCACACTTTGACGATACTTTTTGTCTTGATTTTTATCAAAATAATAGTTAAAGACGAACTCCCCTCCGCAGTTTTTTGTTGAGGATGTATCGGGGGTTATCGCAAACCACCCGGCCTCGACTCTCAACAAAACAACCATAACAACGGCAAAACAAACAATCGCAAGCACCAAAAACAGCACAAAAAGCACCACTCTCAGCTTGACGTTTTTGTTTGACACCTCGACCTGTTCCACAGGCGGAGGCGTAAGGAGGTTTTTATCCTTTGCATATCTTTTCATAATCACCTTTGATTAAAAAGGTTTAGCTCATCGCTAAACCTTACGTTTTTTATCTGAGCGTCAAAAGCAGGAAGAACAGGAACAATAATATTACCGCTCCCAAGAATATAAATCCTGCAATCGAGCCTTTTTTGAATGCTTTGAAGTTCTTTATATAATTGAACTTTTTGAAGATGTATGCCGCAATTATACCGGGAATCGGCAAGAAGAACGACAACACCTTAAACCATGTGCTTCCCGTGTCGTGTACGGGAGTTTCAAGGATAGGTTCGTTTGAAACAGTCGGCTCTTCGGCTTCTTTTTCGGCATATTCGAGAGCTTCTTGCTCGGTCATGAATGACGAAGATTTGAGCGGAACGCCCTCTTCCCTTATACGTTTGTACTCTTCGATTTCTTTCTTGTTGCCATAGATATAATGGTTGTGACCGATGCAAACCATTTCGGGCTTGTCTTCGCTGTAATCGTGTTGCGACGGGTCGTACACGAAAAGTTTTTTCTTCTTTTCAAGCTTCGGATCGGGAATAGGAATTGCCGATATAAGCGATCTCGTATACGGATGAAGCGGATATGCAAACAGTTCTTCCGCGTCCGCAATCTCCACAATCTCGCCCTTATAGATGACGCCGATTCTATCCGAAATAAAGCGGACAATCGACAAATCGTGAGCGATGAACAGATATGTTGTGCCTCTCTCTCTTTGGAACTTATTGAGAAGATTGAGTACTTGCGCACGGATTGACACGTCCAAAGCCGAAATAGGCTCGTCTGCGACAACAAGGGACGGTTCCATAATCATAGCTCTTGCAAGACCGATACGTTGGCGTTGTCCGCCCGAAAACTCGTGAGGATAACGCGTAAGGTGTTCGGGAAGCAAACCGACTTCTTTGATCATTTGCTCGACTTTTGCAACTCTGTCCGCTTCGTCTTTGAAGAGGTGGAAGTTGTAAAGGCCTTCGGACACGATATAATCGACAGTCGCGCGCTCGTTGAGAGATGCGGCAGGATCCTGAAACACCATTTGGATGTTTCTTATGACCTGTCTGTCGAGTTTATGCGGAATATTGCCCGAAATGCGCACGCCTTTGTACTGAATCTCGCCTTTTGCGCACGGATTTACTCTGATGACTGCACGACCAATAGTGGTTTTTCCAGAGCCGGACTCGCCGACAAGAGAGAACGTTTCGCCCTTATAGATGTCGAAAGACGCGTTTTTTACCGCCTTGACAGCCTTGTCGCCCTTGCCGAACGTGATGTCGACGTTCTTGACGGACAACAGAATTTCTCTGCCGTTTTCGTCGAGTGGACCTTGTTCGGGGAGAGTATATACTCGATTTTTGTATTGATCGATTCGCGTTTTCCAGCTGTCGCCAACGCGTTTGAAGTGCCTTTGAATTTTTCCGCCTACGCCCTTAAACCAGTCGCTTATAACCTTCCCTGCGGATTTTTTTGAAGGCTTCTCGTCGCTTTCAACCGAATTGTCGGCGACAGAAGTTTCTTCATCGGAGGAATCCCCGAAAGAAGGCTCGCTTTGTTCGCAAACGGGTTCTTGCCGAGTGGCGGTATTTTCGATATGCTCTTGCTGCTCCACTGCGAGTTCTTGTTCGACGGGCGTGGAGTTATCCAATGCGGAGGTTTGGATATCGTCGATTATTTTGTCTTTGTTCATCATTCCACCTCCTCGATATTGAATGCTTTGAGCAATCTGCCGTGAATATCTTTGATGATCTCGGGTTTTTCGATTTTTGGCGCTCTGGGGTCGAGAAGCCATGTTTTTGCGAAATGGGTTTCGCTCACCTGGAACATAGGTGCTTCTTTGAGCGTATCCACCTTCAGACAGTATGGATTTCTCGGTGCAAACGGATCGCCGATGATCTTGTTGTAAAGCGACGGCGGCGTACCTGAGATCGAATAAAGCTCGGTGTTTTTCTCTGCAAGTTGCGGAAGTGAGGACAACAACGCCCACGTATACGGGTGACGAGGATCGTAAAACACCTCGTCTACCGTTCCAAGTTCGACGATTTGCCCCGCATAAAGCACGGCGACTCTGTCCGCAATGTTTGCGACAACGCCGAGGTCGTGAGTGATGAACACGATGGTATAATCGAACTCTTTTTGCAAATCCTTGATGAGTTTGAGGATTTGTGCCTGAATGGTGACGTCAAGAGCAGTTGTAGGCTCATCGCAGATGAGAATCTTCGGTTGACACGAAAGCGCGATTGCGATGACGATACGCTGACGCATACCGCCCGAATATTGGAAGGGATAGTCGTCATAGCGGTTTTCCGCATTGGGAATGCCCACCTTCTTCATAAGTTCGACGGCTTTTCTTCTCGCCTCTGCCTCCGAGCAGTGTTGGTGCTTGATGATGATTGAGGATATTTGCTTGCCGATTGTTATGATCGGGTTGAGCGACGTCATCGGATCCTGGAAGACGGTTGCGATGCGCGTACCGCGGATCTTTTGCCAGTCCTTTGTGTACTTGATTTTTGCGAGGTTCAGCACGCACACGCCGTGGAGTTGCGTTTCGGTGGTGCCGTCGAGGAACTTGACTCTGAACGCAATCGGATCGAAAATCTGATTGCGTTGCTCGTCGTTTGTGAGGTCGACGCCAAGACGCATAGCCTTACGCAGTGCGAGAATGAGTTTGGCAATAAGTTTAAATCTTTCGAGTGCGCCGTATCTTCCGACGGAAAGATAGATTTCCTTGCCTAAAATCTCGTTGCGATGCACGGTATCCTCGGTGATTTCGCCTTGCAAAGCGAGTTTATATTCCTCTTTGAGCTTTGCCATATTCTCGGCATAATACTTTGCAAATTCGAGGTCGGCTTTTGCTGCTTGTTTGTGAGCGCGCACGGTCTGAGCGATTTTCTTTTCGAGTGCTTTGATGTGTTTGTCGCAATCGGATATAATCGCGTTTGTTTCTTTAACTTTGTCTCTTTCCTTGCGCGTATTGAGCGTGAGTTTGAGGTTGTACGCCTCGGTGCGTCTGAACCTGAGATCGTCGATCTCGTTCTGCATTTTCTCATGCTCTTGCTCGCTGAGTGTGTATTTTTCCTTCTTTTCCGCCTTGAGCGCGAGGATTTTTTGATAGATATCCGCACCGAGTTCGAGTTTTGAGGCTTTATTGAGCCGCTTCAAAACGACGTCGAGAAGAAATTTGTCGAATTTTGTCGGCGTTGCAACGGTATCCGCAAGCTCGTCGTCGTTGAAGATGAGTTCGCCTTGCGAAATGAAGCCGTTTGAGTCGAGCATACCGGCAAAAGTCTTTGTAAAGACGGATTTGCCCGAGCCGGATTCACCGACGATTGCAATGGATTCGTTTTCATAGATATCGAGCGAGATCCCGCGGATTGCGGTGAGGATTCTGCCTCTGACGCGGAATTTGACTTCGAGATCTTTGACGGATAACAAAACCTTTTTATTTTCCATACGTCACCTCACATATGCGTTCTCGGATCGGAAGCGTCACCGAGTTTTTGACCGACCACATAGAGGACGATGGTTATGATTGCCGTCACCGTAACGGGTGCCCAAAATTCAAGTTCTCTGCCGGTAACAAACATCGAAGCGTTGGTCATTTCGATTATTTTTCCGAGTGACATGTCCGACATACCGATTCCGATGTAGGAAAGGAAAACTTCCGACGAAATGTAACTCGGGATTTCGGTTGCCGCGAGCGTAACGATGATCGACGTCATAAACGGCAAAATATTTCTCATTGCGATACGGAAAATCGGCGTGCCTAAGCACTTTGACGCAAGGTTGTATTCCCTGTCGCGAATGATGATGACTTGCGTGCGGATAAAGTAGGCTATGAACAGCCACCCCGTTATCGTCATTGCAAACACAAGCGTCCAGAAACTTGCCGACATAATCATGACCATAACCGAAATAAACAATATTGTCGGGACATTTCCGATGATGTTGTACACTTCGGTCATAAACTTGTCGACTTTCTTGGAGAAGCCCCAGATTGCGCCTATGACGATACCTACCGTCATGTTGATTGCCGCGCAAATGAGAGCAAGGCTTATAGATATTCTCGCACCGAACCAAATGGAGTCGAACATAGGTTCACCGGAGCCGCCCGTACCGAGAATATAGTGGATGCTGAATCCGTACTTGTCAATTGCCTGCGACGGCGTCAAGTGTTGGGATGAAAGATCGTTTATGTTTGCAAACCTATCGTATTCGATACACATAGGATAGATATACGCAAACACAACAACCAAAAACAACAGTGCCAAAAGAACAATGTTGAGTTTGTTTCTGAAAAACACTCTGAACACAGACTTCCAATAGGAATATCTGGGCGCGGTGATTTTTTCGGATTCAAGTTTGTTGTTGTCGACATGAGAGAACAACTCTTCATCCGACATATTGAATTCTTGAAGGTCTATAACTTTATTTTCCATATCGTCACCTCGCCTTATCTGAGAATGAAATTCTCGGATCTACCATTGCCATCAATATATCGCCGAGTATAATCGAAATGACAGACAATACCGCATAGAACAGCGTTACGCCGACAATAACGGCGTTGTCGTATTTTCCGATTGCGTCGACAAGCAATCCGCCTGCGCCGGGGACGGTGTACACACGCTCGGTTATAATCGCACCGGTGAGCGCACCGAGTACACTGCCCGGGATTCCGTGTACAAGCGGAATAATTGCGTTTTTGAGAATGTGTTTGTTGAAAATCTCTCGCTCGCTCAAACCACCCGATCTTGCAAACTTGACATAGTCGGAGTTTTGCTGGTCGATCATATATCGTCTTAGCCACTTCATAAGGTTTGCGACCGAAGGAAGCGCAAGAGATATGATAGGCAGGACATACATCGCTTTTGTAGGTGCGGACACGCTGAACGTTGTGGGCAAACCTGCGGATCTGCCTATTGCTGCAAAAATAAAGATATATGCAAGCGACGGCACAGCCATAATGAAAATTATGTACAAAGTGCCGAGTTTGTCAAACAGTTTGTCTTTGTTGCGCGCCATCATAATGCCGAGAGGCACTCCGAGAACATACGCCATGATAACCGACAAAATACCGATAACAAACGAGAATCCGAGTTTTGAAAATGCGTTTCTGTTCAATACTACTTGCGTATAATCGTCAACAAAATACTTTTGATTAAGTTCGCTTATCGCAAGCGATCCCTTTATGTATGTTGCCGAATGCAAATTGTCGGGAGAAACCTCGGCAATGCCCGTGGGATAATGGACAAGGCCTGCTTTTTGAGAACCTTGTTCGCTTGTCATGGTTTGCGAGATGTCCGTACCCTGATTTATCGAATATGAAACGCCAAGGTTTATTCTGACGATATTCTGATGAATAAACGGGAACTTATTGTCAAAATACAACAAATATTTGTGTTTTGTGCCGTTGCCGATAATGGCGGGAGAAAACTTCTTTCCGCCGTATGCGGGATCGTACCAAGTGAAAGAAAGCCCTCTTTCACCGTTTATTTCTTCCGCATAATGTATGGAATCGACTTCAATGAAATTTGCAAAGTAGTTCCACAAACGTTTGAGAAGGTGGATGTCTTTGTATGCAAAAAGCCCCGGATTTCCGCCTTTGACATTTATGCCTTTAAGGCGGGAAACCGTATATCCTTGAGATTTATAATAATCGGTGAATTTCTGCGTATATTCCTTTGCAATCGCATTGTCGTCTTTTGCATTGTTTGCAAGGAGTGCCGCCGATGATCTGGTGTCATCGTCTATCTCACCGTTTTTTGCAAGTTCAACAAGATAATCCCCGTACGGAACGTAATCGAGGTATCCATACTGCTCCCACAAACTATACTTGTACATCGTTTTGTCATTTGTACCCAGTCGCGTATAGTTTGGATCGGCAGCCAATACGAGATCTCTGTCCATCAACGAGTAGATGAGCAGCATAACAATCCCCACCACGATTATGACGGAGATGATTCCTCGTATTATTCTTTTTATAAGATATTTTGCCATTGTTTACTCCATGGTTTTTATTACAGCAAGGGATGAGTCACACTCATCCCTTGCCGAATAAATCCCGTCCATGACGCACAAGCGTCATCAACGCAATTCAGTCATTAGAAAATGCCGAGGCACTTTGTCATGTAGCCACCCTCTGTGAGTGTGTCAAGGTAGGACGACGGATCGCCGAAGTCAGGACCCCAACCGGAAACGTCATAGAGATCATAGTTTGCTTGATAGCCAAAATCTGTGTAGTAACCTGCATTGTACCAGTCGTCGCTTGTTGTTGCACCGGCAAGGTCAATCGTCACGTACTTACCAAGAGTGTCTGCAAGTGATTTCTTGTAAGAGAACGCTCTGTTGTAGTAGATTTGGCTTGAAATAAATGCCGGCAAATCGAGGTGGACAGGACCTTCTTCAAGGTCAACGCCTTGCGCTTTGAGTTCTGCGATAGCAATCTTAAGTTCTGCCATAGCATTTTCGGCATTGTACCAACCATCGAAACCTGCGCTGCTGCCTGCGCCCTCATCTGCAGTCGGATCCCAGACTTTGATCTTCACTTTGTCTGCGTCGATTTGTGCTTGCATGATTGCACCATAGTACGTACCTTTCTTGAACGTTGTGTCTTTGCCGTTGATTGAAACGGTGACATCTTCCGTCAAAGAAACGAAGTTGCCCGGTGTGAAGCTGTTGATGAGCGAAACGGATGCGAGGTCTTTGCCGACCGTTTGTGCATTGTATGAAGTTCTGTCAAGTGCCATTGCAAGCGCTCTGCGGAAGTGAACGTTGCTCAATGCCGCTTTTGTTCTTGCTTGCTCTGCGCTGTCTTTTGCAGTTTGGAGCTTGCCGTCTTGTGCGTTTGCATATGCAGTACGATTGATGTTGACGAATGTACCGAATGCGGTTGCGTCGGTTGCAGTCACATAGTGATATTCATCAAAGTAGGTCTTTCCACCGACTTTATCGGTTTTTGCTTGCGTAGCAGAATCCGCATTGAGACCTGCACCGTCAAGAGTACCTGATTTTGTATCATTGTATGCTTTCAAAGTGTCTTTGCCGTCATTGTACTTCCAAGTGATCTTTTCGAGATTGATGTTGGCTTTGTTCCAATAGCTTTCGTTCTTAGAGAACACGATTTCGGATTTTGCGGTGTTGGTCGGAACAACATAAGGTCCGCAATAAGCAATGTTGTCTTGCGTCTTGCCATACTTATAAGCTGTGTCGGCCGCATCGAATTCCGAACCGAATTTGCCGCCTTGAGATTCATAGAAGCTTCTGCACAGAGGAGCAAATACGTTGTAACCGAGCATTGTAAGGAAGTAGGATTTTGGCTCGGTAAGAGTGTACACCACTTTATAATCGCCGTCTGCTTTGACGCCGACTTTGTCAAACGTGACTGCTTTGGCATTGTACTCTGCCGCATTTACGATAACGCCCTCGACAAGATATTCGAGACCGCCCTTTGCGTCGAGCATGTGTTGGAAACCTGCCACGAAGTCGTCTGCCTTCAATTCGGTAATTTCTTGTCCCTTTGAGTTCACCCATTTAACGCCTTTGCGGAGAGTGAAAGTATAGGTGAGTCCGTCATCGGACACGGTGTATTTTTCTGCAATAGCCGGTTGCAATACGTTGAATGCATCGTATTCCATCAAGGAATCATATGTGTTGACGATTGCCTCGGAGTCTGCCGCACGAGAAGTTGCTTGAGCGTCCCAAGTTTTAGGATCGGAAGCATAACCCATGTTGTAGGTTGTTTTCACGCTATAACCATGCTCTGAGAAATAAGTTCTGACAGCCGTTTCATAATCTTTTGCGGTTTTGCCTTCTGCTCTCATCGTTGACCATTTTTCTTTCAATGCCGTTCTGTCTGCTGCCGTGATGAGCTTGTCGGCAAGAAGTGCATTGTGGAAACGATACATATCGTTGCCCCACAAAACAGAAGAGATGGTGTTGGGAGCGACTTTGCTGATTGCATAGGTACCACCCTTTGCACTACCGGGAACGTAAACTGCGGATTCCATCAACTTTGCCTCTGCGAGTGCCATAAGAGCATATCTCTTGCTGGTGTTTTTTGTTTCTGCAACAGCTTTTGCATATGCTGCTTTGAAATCACCGAGTTGCTCTCCGTAGATTTTCGCAGACTCAGCAAGATATTGTTCGAGTCTTTCCGCATCGGGATCGGTTTGATCTTTATTACCGTCTTCTTTCGGGTTGCACGCTGCAAACACGCCAACTGAAAGCACGAGAACCAGGACCATTGCCAAAATCGCAAATATCTTTCTTTGCTTCATTGTTTGTTACCTCCATTGTTATATTTATATTTGGTTTGTTTGTTGATTTAAGGTTTTTGCCTTGCGCCCTTCACTCGCGTTGAATCCCGACCGTCAGGCGCACACTCTACACTCTTGCGACAGCAAAATTGTTTCAACTTTTTTGCAATTTCGCTTGCTTTTGTTCAAGCGTTTGTTGTATAGTATCAAGATTTTCATTTTTCTTTAATGTTTTTTGATGTTCACATTATAAGTGCAGTTTTCCGATATGTAAACAACTTTTTTTGTTTTTTTGAAAAATTTAATTTTTATGCAGAATTCTTTCCCGCCCCGTTTTCTTACTTCCGCACCTCGTTTTGCACCCGCGCCCAGACGCGCACGCTTGTATTATTTATGGATATTTTACGTCTATATTTAGTATATATTATATTGATTAGCAAAAATTCGTCTCGTTTCGACAAAATTTCACACCGTTCGCGCACCCCTTCGCAACCGCCCGTTGCGCCCGTTTTCAAGGCAATTTTAGATTGATTTTATGCAAAAACCCTCAATTTTTGCATAAAAATAAAAAATTTTGTATAAGCGATTTTTCAAAAAATCAGATGTTTTTGACAAAACTCGCAAACATTCTCAACTTTATTTGCCAAATTTGTAACTTTTTGCAACCGAAATTTGCGTGCTTTTGCGATGTCGGGGTTATTGTTTACACACGATAAAATGTGAGTTTATTAAAAAATGAGACGTGAGAATTTGATTGTTTGAAAGTTTTTATGTGATTTTTTGGAAAATGAAAATGATTGTTTGAAATTTTAGATATGATTTTTGAAATGTGAGAGATTATTCTCTCTCTTTAACACAAGATTTTAACTAAAAATGCGATTATCGGTTTATCCGCTTCTTACTAAGACTGCGATATTTGGATGAAGAACAAGGAAAAGCCCTTTTGTGAATCCGCCCAGCGTACTAAATCGTACGTGACGGATGAGCAAAAGGGCTTTGACACAGTTATTCGCCAAATAGCGCAGTCTTAGAAGAAGCGGGCGACGAGGTCTTTGGAGTATTGCACAGTCTCTTCCATATCGCCGAAGCTCATAATCTCGCCTGCATAGTAGGTGTTGAGGTTGCCTTGCATTGCTTCGACTTTCTCATACCAACCGTCTGCATAGTCCTTTTCAAAGACGTGCGGGAAGTAATACCACTTGCGCTCGTAGACGCACTTGTCGATGTCGATGCCGCAGAGTTTCATATCGTCCCAAGCCATCTTCTTTGCTTCTTCATAGGTTTTGAGTTCCTTGCCTTTATAGTTGCGCAAAACGTATGTGGTAAGGACTTGGTTGGGTTCGTTTGCCCATCTGTGGTAGAAGACCATAAGGTGACCGAGGCGTTCGGGAACCATATTGTCGAACAGATAACCGGACATATCGGGATAATACGTGCCTTTCTTGCAAGTGATTGCGGTGACGTCGTAACGCTCGTAGTCGATCTTTGCAAAAAGTTTCTTCTCGTCTTCGGTTGCGTCGAAATAGTTCGGCAAATATTGAAGCGGCGCAGTGACGATGATCTTGTCAAATTCTTCCATCTCGTCGCCGACGTAAACTTGCACTTTGCCGTTTTCACGCGTAACTTTGGTGATGTTGACGTTGAGGCGCGCGGGATGTTGCAATTTTGCATTGACCGCTTCATAGATGGATTGTGTGCCGTCTTTCCATGTCCACAAATCTTTGTTGACAAAGTACATCGCGGTTGCAAAATCCAAATATTTGAGAACGTATGCCGCAGGAATCTCGTCAAAGAATCCGTATCCGAAAGCGGTGTACGGTCCGATCCAAATTTCTTGCGCAAGAGAAACACCGTTCATCTTGCAGAAGTCTTTGAAGTTCATGCTGAGATCTTTGAGGTTGGGGTTTTCACCGACCACGTGTTCGCCGGTAACGGGATCGTATCCGTCGTACTTGCCTTGGGAAATACCCTTGTGACCGGTGTATTGATAGCCCTTATACTTAGTTGCAAGCAAAGTGCCGAGTTTCTTGACTTGAGATTTCATTCTCAAAAGGTGCGGAATGAGAAGCGGATTTTTCTTGGGGTTGAACGGATCGTAGGGTTTGCCGTTTTGTCTGCGGTAAGCACGCTCGAGCTTCGGTCCGTCGTGATCTACGCCGCCGAACAATTCGAGTTCGTGCACTGCATAGTAGGTCGGGCAGCCCATAATTGCGCCCATTTCAAATCGTTTTCCGTCGTGATACGGAGAATGGCACTTGCCGCCAACGTGATCTTCTCTTTCGAGGATAGCGTAGTCGGTGTATCCGTTCTTCTCAAGGTGTACAGCCGCGCTCAATCCCGCAGGACCTGCGCCGATGATACAAATCTTGTCGTTTTTAGCCATAAGTTTCTCCTTGTCTGAAAATATAGTTTATTCAAACTATTTGTTTGATAATAAAATTATACCATCTATTTTTAAATTGTAAATAAGTTTTCAAAAAATATCGATATATTTTTATTTATTCTCAAATTTAGTATTCACAAGAAAGAATATGCGTGTTATAATATACGATGATTCGGAGGTGAGTATGAAATTCAAATCATTTGACGAAATGCTCTTGCACAATACGAAAAATCATGCCGACGACACCGCCCTCGCATACGACGAAGACGGACAAATCAAGCGTTTGACGTACGCGACGTTGTACGAGGAAATTCAAGCGCGCAAGACGCAAATAGAACATTTGGACGCAAATTGCGTCGGCATTTTGCAAGCCCCGTCGATAAAATGGATTATAGATATGTACGCGTGCGTGCTCGCGCGCAAACAAACCGTTTTGCTCGACCCGATGAGCGAACCGACGGTAATTCAGGCTCAAGTGCTTGCCACCGACGTAGAAACGCTCTTAACAGACGGTTTGACCGCCCCGTACGCTTCGAAACTAAAAATCGCCCCGTCCGAAAAAGTAAGTCTTGCGGACGGCGAAGGAAATATTCTGTTTTTCACGTCGGGTACGACTCATTCCTCGAAAGCGGTCGTTCTTACGTCGAAATCGCTGTGCGCGAGCGCGTGGAACGGACAGGCAAAATGCCCTTGCCGCGCAAGCGACAATCTGCTTTGCATGCTACCCCTCACCCACGTTTTCGGTTTTGTATGCGCAATGCTGTGGCCTATGTCGCAAGGCGCGTGCGTGTCGATGACGAGAGGTATGCGCTACATCGCCAAAGACTGCGACTACTTTAAGCCCACGATTATATCCGTCGTGCCGTCTATTCTCAAATTCCTCATAGGTTTCAACGCACTCAACGACGGATTGAGAATGATACTCGTTGGCGCAGGACCCGCAACCGAGCAAATGCTTACGGCGGCAAAAGCGAAAGGAATCGAAGTGCGTTTCGGATACGGGCTCACCGAAACGTCGAGCGGCGTTGCGATAAGTTGCGGCGAAAATCCGTTTGCGATGTCGGTATGCCCCGACGACGACATAACGCTCGGCGAGGACGGCGAAATCCTCATACGCTGCCCCGAATGTATTATGCAAGGCTACTACAAAAACAAAGAGGCAACGGACGAAGTGCTTGTCGACGGCGTGTTGCACACGGGAGACCTCGGCAGATTCGACGAGGACGGGCGCCTTTATATCACCGGGCGCAAAAAAGACATAATCGTGCTTGAAAACGGCAACAAAATTTTCTTGCCCGAATGGGAAAATCAAATCGCCGAACAACTCGAACTCGAAGACGCCGCACTTGCAATAAAAGACGACGCGATAACCTTGTTCGTGGGCAACGGCGACGGCTTTTTGAACGTGAGTTTGCTCAAAGATAAACTTGCGGCGTTCAACAAAAACAAGCCGTTCAATATGCAGATAACCCGCCTCGAAGTTTTGCCGCACAAATTGCCGAGAACGGCAACGGGCAAAGTGAAAAGATACGAACTGTAAAGACGTAAAAGGCGATTCGGCACAAAGTCATTCTCAAAAAAATACGTAAACTACAAAAAAGGAGCAAATATGGCACAAGTAAACAAACAAGAGATTCAAAACAAACTGGCCGGACTTATCAAGCAATATATTCCCTCTTTGCAAAACGAAGAAATCACAAGCGAAACCGCAATCAATTCAAAAGGTTACGAATCGCTCAACTACATCTATATCATCTGCACGCTCGAAAGCGACTATGGCGTAAAAATCCCCGATAAAACGTGGATGAAACTGCGCACGGTAGGCGAGGTCGTGGACGTCGTATACAATGCGGCTACGAAGTGATTTTTGTCGCAACGTGACGTTTAACAATACAAAACGGTGATATAAATGGCTGATTTGGTATATACAACCCACCACAAACTTCTTGCCGACGATGTGACGATGTATCGCAACTTGCGCCCGTCGGTGCTTATGCGCAACCTTCAGGAAATATCCATCGCGCACACCGAAGCACTCGGCGCAGGCAGAGCGAAAACTCTTGACAAAGGCGCGTTGTGGGTGGTTTGCAGAGTGCGTCTGGAAATAGAAAAACTGCCCTGCTACGACGACGAAGTCACCCTTTCGAGTTGGGCGGGCGACACTATGCGCGTGCTGTTTCCGAGGTACTATCAAATGCTCGACAAGGACGGAAACACCTTGCTCAAAGCAAGTGCCGTCTGGCTTTTGATGGACGCAAAAAAGCGCAAAATGGTGTTCCCCGAAAACTACGGCGTGGCCGTCCCGGGAATAAAAACGGGCAACGAAATACCCTTGTCTTTCGGCGTATCTCTCGGAAAGCAACAAAACGTAAAACGCTTCAAAGTCGCATACAGTCAGGTGGATATAAACGGGCATATGAACAACGCAAAATACCTCGATTGTATGGAAGACGTTTTGGGCAAAGACTACCTTTCCGCACACACGCTAAAAACGCTTGAAATCGAATTTAAATCCGAAATAAAACTCGGCGCGAGCGTGCGGCTCGAATATACCCTCGACGGCAACAACCTCACGATGATAGGTTTCGTGCGCAAACGCCCTTGTTTCGAACTCGAAGCGGAATTTGCAAATAAGTAAGCAACGCAAAAACGCCAAAGGCAAACCGACTAAAAACAAAAAATAATCGCCGATCGAACGTGAATCGCAAAACAAATTTTAAGCAATCGTCAAACGGGCGCAAAACGATTATCAAGCAAGTATTAATAAACAAATAAGACAAAAATTGTATACAAACTCGTTGTGTCGGACAAACAAATCGTTTGACGAGCAAAACAAGTTATGATACAATCGCATTAAATAAGGGAGTAATCGGCACTTTTCTCTAAAGTGCAATAAAGCCGCTAACACGAGCATTGTCTCCGGTTTTATTTGAAATGATGAGACTTATCCGTCAGGATAAGTCTTTTTGTTTATATATACGTCTACACTCATTCGCAGACGGAATTGGAATCGCAGGGCGATGACCGCAGCGAGCGCCGAGCTTGACGATTAGTACAAGTGAACGGGCGAGTGTGGCTTTTTCGCCCGTGAACGAGTGGAATAACAAGAGGACGATACTTTTCTATGCGAGAGCCGAGTGTTGTCCCCCGCTACGCGGTCGGCGTGGGTTCCCTCAAACTTGTGCAGAGGGGGAACGCAGATAGGGAAAACACGTGAGGAAAGGGGAAGCTTCATTTAGAGTACGCCCCTACACCCTTGCAGAGGAATAATAAATTGCACTGCGTGCAGTTATGGAATAATTATATAAGAAATACTCTTATTATAAATAAAGGTGAATCTATGAAACACTATCTCGAATCCGTCGAAGACGTATGCACGAACGTCGAAACGACTCAGGACGGCATATCCTCGCAAGAGGCGACCGCTCGTCTTGAAAAGAACGGCAAAAACAAACTTGCCGAAGGCAAAAAAGAGCCGATTATTTTGCGATTTTTGAAGCAATTTATCGAGCCTATGACGCTGATCCTCATCGTTGCGGCGATAATTTCGGGCGTATTGACCGCGGTCAACAACGCGTCGAGCGCAACAAAAGAGTTCCCGTCCGACGTCATCATCATTATGGCGGTCGTCATAATCAACGCCATTCTCGGCGTGGCGCAAGAAAGCAAAGCCGAAAAAGCCATAGACGCGCTTCAAAAGATAGCCGCCGCCACGTCGAAAGTCATACGCGACGGACACTTGGTGGTCGTCAAGAGCGAAGACTTGGTTGTCGGCGACGTAATCGTGCTCGAAGCGGGAGACGCAGTGCCTGCGGACGCAAGAATAATAGAGTGCGCGAGTATGAAAATCGAAGAAGCCGCACTCACGGGCGAATCCGTGCCCGTGCTTAAAACCTGCGACGTCATAGACGCACCGAGCGGCGAAGTGCCTCTCGGCGACAGAAAAAATATGGCGTTTATGGGAAGCACCGTCGTGTACGGCAGAGGAAAAGCGGTCGTCGTGGCAACGGGTATGGACACCGAAATGGGCAAAATCGCAAACGCCCTCACCCAAGCAAAAGAAGGCAAAACTCCCTTGCAACAAAAGTTGTCGCAATTAAGCAAAGTCCTCACCTACCTCGTCATAGGCATTTGCGTGGTGATATTTGCGGTCAGTCTCATTCGCGCGGGCGTTGACGGAACTCTCAAAGCGGACACGGCGACAACAATACTCAACACGTTTATGATTGCGGTATCGTTGGCGGTTGCGGCGATTCCCGAAGGGCTTGCCACCGTCGTCACGATAGTGCTTTCGATTGGCGTAACGAATATGTCAAAGCGCAACGCTATCATACGCAAACTCACCGCCGTCGAAACTCTCGGTTGCACGCAAATCATATGCTCGGACAAAACGGGCACTCTCACCCAAAACAAAATGACCGTAGTAGACCACTACGGCAGCGACGAAAACTTGCTTGCAAACGCTATGTCGCTCTGCTCGGACGCAGAATACGACGAAGAAAAAGGCGAGGCAACGGGCGAGCCGACAGAGTGCGCGCTCGTAAATTACGCAAAATCCCTGTCTTTTGACAAGAACGAGCAAAAGAAACTTTATCCGCGCGTGGGCGAAATACCTTTCGACTCTATGCGTAAGATGATGACCACGGTACACACCGATAATAACGGCGAAGTGTTGCAATTCACCAAAGGTGCGCCCGACGAAATCGTAAAACGCTGCGCTTTCTATCTCGAAGACGGACAAGAAACGCCTATGACCGACGACAAGCGCGAGGAAATTCTTTCCGCAAACAAGGAAATGGCGGACAGAGCGTTGCGCGTGCTTGCGGTTGCGAAAAAACGTCTTGACGAGCAAAAGAGCGAATACACCACCGAACAAGACGAAACAGATATGTGCTTCGTTGGTCTCGTTGGTATGATAGACCCCGTACGTCCGGAAGTTAAACCCGCAATCGACGAGTGCAGAAAGGCAGGCATCCGCCCCATAATGATAACGGGCGACCATAAGGACACCGCCGTCGCAATCGCAATGCAACTGGGCATAATCACCGACCCGTCCGAGGCTATTACGGGCGCGGAACTCGACAATATAAGCGACGAAGATTTTGCAAACGACGTCGAAAAATACTCGGTATACGCACGCGTTCAACCCGAACATAAGACGAGAATCGTCAACGCGTGGCGCGCAAAAGGATACATCACCGCAATGACCGGCGACGGCGTGAACGACGCACCGTCCATCAAAAATGCGGACATCGGCGTGGGTATGGGCATAACGGGTACGGACGTCACCAAAAACGTTGCAGATATGATTCTCACCGACGACAACTTCGCAACCATCGTATCGGCGGTCGGCGAAGGCAGACGCATCTACGACAATATTCGCAAATCCATTCAATTCTTGCTTGCGTCCAACCTCTCGGAAGTGCTCTCGATATTTATCGCAACGCTTGCGAACTTCACGATATTCAAGCCTGCGCATTTGCTTTGGATCAACCTCATAACCGACTGCTTCCCCGCCCTCTCGCTTGGTATGGAATCGCCCGAGAGCGACATTATGAACCGTCCGCCGAGGAACAGCAAAGACGGAATTTTCGCAAACGGTATGGGCTTTGCAATAGGCTATCAGGGCGTGCTTATCACACTCATAACCATAGCGTCCTATTTTATCGGCGCGGAAGTGCTTGCAAAACTGCACCACGCCGAAGCAATCGCAAACGGCTTGTACAGCGCGGAAACGCTCGGCTCGTCTATGGCGTTTTTGACCCTCTCTATGGCGGAAATCTTCCACGCATTCAATATGCGTTCCTTGCACGGCTCGATTTTCAAAATCAAGAAACAAAACTGGTGGCTTTGGGGCGCAGGAGCACTTTCGCTGTTGCTAACGACTCTCGTCGTGGAAGTGCCCTTCCTTGCAAAAGCGTTTGAACTTGCAGAACTCAACGTAGAGGAATACGGCATTGCAATCGCGCTTGCAATCTCGATTATTCCTATGGTTGAAATTGCAAAAGCAATCGCACGTTTGGTGCGCAAAAAGAAAGGCGTCGTCCTTTCCGCATAAAACCTAAAAAGCGCATACAAAAAGCCGAAAGAAAATCTTTCGGCTTTTTCTTTTTTCAAAAGGTATAATCAATAAAACTCTTTCGACGTGTTGGGTTTCCATTCGGAATAGCCTTGCGGATTCGGCGATTGCGTTTTGACAAACTCGCAATATCTCTTGCGAAGTTCGTCGGCAAGTTTGTAGTCTTTCTCGCCGAACTTGCGCCACGGGTGTTGATTCAAGCCGAATATATACCACAAGTCCGCGCTGTGCCACGCGCCCTTGTCGTCGCAAGGAAGCGGGTGATAGAAATGCGACAGCCAAACTTTGCCGTTGCCTTTTTTCATCATCGTTTTCGCTATGCGTTCGAGATACGGCGCAAGCAAGTCGTTTTTCGTAACGCCGAGAATACACGGAATTTGCTCGTCCTTATACGCATTTTTATAGAGGTCTTTCCGCACTATTTCGCCGTCGAAAACGGGCATCGTGGACAGCATAGACAGCGCAAGATTCTTCTTGTTTTGTCTGTACCAAGCAAGATAGAGGTCTTGCGAGTTGCAAGTTTTTGGGTCGAGACCTCTCTTTTGCAAATCCTTGCGCACTCTTGCGAAAAAGCGTTTTGCGCGTTTGAGCGATTTCGGGGCGAATATACCGCGCACGCTTGCGCCGCCCGAAAGCATAATCGCGCCTTTGACCATCTCTTTGACTTTTGGCAACAAAATGAGATTCTGCAAGGAAATCGCGCCTGCACTCTGCCCCATAAGCGTTATGCTCGACGGGTCGCCGCCGAAAACGGATATATTCTCTTTCACCCACTCGATTGCGCAAATCATATCGTAAAACGCAAGATTTTGCGCGCCCTCGTCGGCGTTGTAGCCGAATACGTTGAGCCTGTAATTCGCGCATACGCAAACCACGCCCTCATTTGCGATTTCCGCGCCGTCGAAAGGACGTTCGTCGCTCGAACATATCACAAACGCGCCGCCGTGAATATACAGCAAAACGGGCAGATTTTGCGCGTTTTTCGGCGCATAGATATTGAGATTCAAGCAGTCTTCCGAGTGCCGAAACGTCAAACCTTGCCTAAACTCTTTATAGTAGAAAATATCTTGTTTGGATTTAGACTTGCTTTCGTCGAAAAACTGTCTGAACTGAGGACATCCGTCCCCTCTACGCATAGCGTTTACTTCTTTTTCGAGCGGTTGCAGAACGGGCTTTTGGAATCTTTCGCCCTTTGCGAATCTGATTCCCAAAAACGCCGCCGTATCGCCCCTGTCGATGCCTCTTATAACGTGATTTTGATTGTTGATAACGTATTCCATTTTCAAATTATTTTATTTTCTAATGCGTTTGCCTTACACTAAAAATAGAACTTCCCCTTCCTCACGTGTTTGGTTCTTCCCCTACAAAGGTGTAGCGGCGTGTCCTCTAAATAACACCTCACCCCTTCCCTTCGGGCTTTCCCCTATTGCTCAAACTTGCGTCATTTCTCTGCAAGATTGCACATCGTTCGCAAGAGGGGAAGTCGGCACTCACATAGATAGGTATCGTCCCCTTATTATGCCACTGCGCTTTGTGCGCCAGGCAGTGGCCAACGGACGGCGCAGTCGCTTGTACTGCCCGTCAAGTTCGGCGCTCATAGGCTCGCCGCCTTGCGGCTCGTGTTACGTCTTTGAATTAACACAATCCGTTAATAAGTACGCCTTGAATAAGTATTCGTTTATCCGCTTGCGCACGAAGTGCGCCCTACCAAGCAAGCACTCGCACGGAATTGCGGTTTGAGTTCTTGTCCGTCTTATTTTGAGAGTAAAGAGGGCTTGCGCGGTTAGCGAAGTGGAAAGCACGCGTTGAAAAACGCGATATTTGAGCGTCAGACAAGGAAGCGTCCCTCGAACGGCAATCCTAATGTACAAGTAGTACATGAATTGACGGTCGAGGTGCGCTGACGACGTATCACGCCAAATAGCGCGTTTTTACCATTTGTTCTCACAGTACTCGCAGAACGCATACATATCCCTCACCTCGACTTTCGTGCCGTCATCGAGGATTGCCGTTCCGTTCCAAATACCGTGAACTTGATGGCAATGCATACGAAGAAGATTGAGGACATTGAGGTCGCCGTGATGGTCGTAGAACGGAGTCATCGTGAAATCGAAACGACCGTCTTGCGAAACGAAGTGCCAAGGCTCGGTAAATTTGTCGGGTTTGGGGAAAACTTCGACGTCGACGGGGCCGAATTTGTGGGCTTTGCCGTCCCAGAAGATTGCGGTTTCGGTGGCGTTTGACTCGTCGCCGATACCCCACGTGATTTCAAAGCCGAACATATGGTCTTTTCCGTCGGGACCTTGAACAACCTTCGAGCCGTTGCCCCAGTACCAAACCATTTTGTAGGGGGTGTTGACTCTGCCCCAGTCGAGGAAGGCAAACGTGTCCTTTTTATCGAATTTCCAAACCTTCTCGCCCCAGCGGAAAGTGCCTTCGCAGGGCATACAGTTTTGTTTGGTGGTCATAAAGTATCTCGTGGGATTGTCTTTGAACGGAAGCACGGTGGTGATGTTTTCAAGTCCGTCCATAATGTCCATAGTGAAGTTTGCCTCGACCTCTTTGCCTTTGAACTTACCCTTGAAATACATCGTTCTGACGTTGGTTTCGGTGACGACTTTCATATGCGTTTTGCCGACGGTGTGGTCGAGAACGTTCGGCTCGTCGCCCTTTGGGGGAAGCATATATTTTTTGCCGCCCAAAAACAGCGCGGTACATTCGAGAATCGTACCCGAATGGATTTTGCTCTTTTTATGCGCGTGGCGAAGGTCGGTTATGGACGCTTGCGCGTAGCCGCCGATAGAGATGTTTGCAAAACTGATTTGCACCATAAATTCGCCGTTAGAGATTTGATAGAAATCCCATTCTTTTTTACGGTTTGCGGGTTTTGCTTTTTCGCGGTCGTATTCGAATACGTTGTGTCTTGCCCAACCGGGGGCGAGCAATTTGCCGTCGTCGCCGAGCAGCCTTGTAGGCTTCGTATACTCGGTTTGCTTGCTGTTGAGTTGACCCTCTAACCAACTCGGATAAGTTCTTTTCATAATTTCCTCCGTCCTATATCAAAAATTTTATATCGATAAGATATAAAAGATTATACGAAAAGTATAAAACAAAAATACCGTCATTTCAAGAGCGATTTTTTACAAAAGTACGATAACTTTGACCGAACGGCAAAACGCGGCACAAGGCTAAGCGACGTTTGTGCTCGCTTTTCAAAATATATATCGAAATACGTAACGAAAACGCATATCGAAAGTCCATATATCGTCAAAAAACAATAAAAAGTCACGTTGAAAACTCGCAGAGAAAAGTCTATGAAAAACGGAAAATTCGTGTTATTATTTTTGTGTCAACAACTCTTAGAGGCAGATATGGAAATAAAACCGATTGCAATCATTCACACGCCGTTCAAGGAAAAGTTCGGCATACCGCGCCAAAGCGGCAAAGTCGCAACCAAAAGCACCGTCGTGTTTGAAAAGGAATACCGCCACCCCGACTCTTTGAGAGGAATCGAGGGCTTTTCGCACTTGTGGCTGATATTCGATTTTTCAAAAGCGCACCGCGACGAGTTTTGCGCGACGGTACGTCCGCCCCGTCTCGGCGGCAACACGAAAATGGGCGTTTTTGCCACGCGCTCGCCTTTCCGTCCCAACTCACTGGGATTGAGTTTGGTAAAACTCGTCGGCGTAGAGGACACAAAGCAAGGCAAAGCATTAATTGTGGAAGGCGCGGACATTTTGGACGGAACGCCGATTTACGACATAAAACCCTATCTCAAAACCGATTGCGTGCCGAGCGCGATTTGCGGATTCGCAGAGGATATAACACACCTTTTGAAAGTGGAAAACGTCGACATTCTTAGCGATTTACAAGAGGATATAAAGCAAGAAATCGTATCTTGCATAGCGCAAGACCCTCGCCCGTCCTATCAGGACGACGACAGAATCTACGGTATGATATTCGATTGTTACAACGTCAGGTTTACGGTTAAAGACGGCGTTGCGACTATCCTCGATTATCGAAGGTCGGAAGATTGAATTTTGCGACAAACGCACAAAACAATCGTTTTAGCAAACAAAACACGCACTTAAAGTGCGTGTTTTGTGTTTTCGTATCATTTAGTACAAATCGATTCCGTCAGTCTATAAAGAACTTACTGTGGTTTGCTTTGAGCATAGTGTGCGGCACGCTCAGTTGCGCAAGGAACACGGAAAGCAACACTATTATGCAACCCGCAAACTCTTTTGCCGAATAACTCTCGTGCAAAAACGCAACGCCGCCGATAAACGCTATGACGGATTCAAGAGACATAATGAGCGTTGCAAGTTCCGGCGGCGCGTACTTCTGCCCTATGGATTGGAAAGTGAATCCCACGCCTGCCGACATTATGCCGACGTAGAGAACGGGTATTATGTTTTGCCCCACCGCGCTTGCCGGCGGAAAGCCCTCGATTGCCATTGCCGGCAAACTTAAAAGACTTGCCACGACGAACTGCACGAACGTAAGTTTTATCGGGTCGCACTCGTCGACATACACGTCTATGAACATAATTTGAAAGGAAAACATAATCGCGCAAAGCAGCAACATTGCGTCCGCATAGGTGAGTCCGCTGTCGCCGTTTATGCACATAATGTAAAACCCGAGCACCGCAAAAACGATTGCGAATATGCCGTTCGTCGGAATACGTCTTCTCAAAAGAAGATTCAAAAGAGGGACAATCACAATATAGAGTGCCGTTATGAATCCCGTTTTGCCGACGGTGGTATGCGCGATACCGTACTGTTGCAGATTGTTTGCGATAAACAAACTCAAACCGCATAGTGCGCCACCTATAAAAGTGGATTTCCACCCCGTGCGATTCGTGCCTTTCTTTTTGTCGACGAGCATATTTATCAAAACGAATATGCCTATAACTCCGACCGCAAGAGAAAATCTCAAAGCGTTAAACGTGAAAGTCGGCACGTCGGACGACGCTTTTTGTTGAGCAATAAATGCGAAGCCCCACACAAAAGCACACAGCGAACAAAATAGGATTCCGGTTAAGTTGTGAGATTTTTGTTTGATCATACGGTCTTTTATTTTATGTGCTTTTCAAGCGCTTTTGACAAAGTTTTGTAGTCTTCGAGGGATAACGCCTCCCCTCTTACGAGCGGCGCGAAACCCGCTTCTTCGACGATTTGAGTCGCCTCTTGCTTTTCGAGCGAGAACGCAACGGAAAGGTTGTTTGCAAGCGTCTTTCTCCTCATAGCGAAAGACGAGCGCGCGAGTTTGTGAAGAAGCGCCTTGTTTTCGCCGTCGAGTTTGTGACGATTTATATCTATTCGCACGACTGCGCTATCCACGTTCGGCGCGGGATAGAACATATTTCTCGACACGTTTCTCGTAATCTGCGCGTCGCCCGCCATCTCGATTGCGAGCGTAATCGCAGAATAGTCGGGCGTGTTCGGCTTTGCAACGAAGCGAAGCGCGACTTCTTTCTGCACCATAATAGTTATGGATTCCACGTCGAGCGTGCTTTCGATAAAGCGCATAGCAAGCGGTGTGGTGATGTAATAAGGCAAATTCGCAACCACTTTGAATTTGCTTCCAACGATTGCGGCAAGGTCGGCGTCTTTCATCTTGAGGACGTCACGGAACACGACTTCGGCGTTTTCGACGCCCTGAAGCGAGAGCGCAAGCACCGGCTCTAAATTTCGGTCCACCTCGAACGAGTACACCTTTTTTGCGACTTTGGCAATGGCGCGAGTGAGCGTACCAGCACCCGTGCCTATTTCGACGACGACGTCGTCGCCCGTTATTCCGCCGTCCGCAACGATTGCGTCGAGAAGGTTCGAGTCGGTGATGAAGTTTTGACCCAGAGCCTTGTTGAAGCGGAAGTTTACGCCGCGTATTATGTCTTTTATGCCGTTATTTTCCATTTCTTTCCTTTCAAAAGCGCGTATGCGCCGACAGGTTTGACTCATACTACTATCGTACCGAAGATAAAACGTCAAATCACATCGGACGAACAATCGAAGTACAAAAGATAAAAAACAGTGGTCACGAGTTGTCTGCTGTTTTTTCTTAATACTCGGTGTCTTCTCTTATCGTTTCGCGCACTTTGTAATGCGCGCCGACGCTCTTTGCGAGTTCGCCGCAAGCCTTGACTTCGTCCTCGCCGATAAAATCGACCACCGACATAGTCGTGTCTATGCCGACGTCAACGCAGTCTTTGGTGAATTTGAGCATAGCGTCAAACGCCGCCTCGCCGTACTTGCTTCTGCAAATTTCCTGATACGCTTCGGGCGTGGAAGCGTTGAGCGACACGGACACGCTGTCAACGTACGGCGCAATGAGTTTTGCAACGTCGTCGCGCTTGTTGATGAGATTGCCCAGTCCGTTCGTGTTGATACGGATTTTGCAACCTTTCTTTTTGAGGTAGGGCGCGATTTGCGAAATCATAGACAGATTGCACATCGGCTCGCCGAATCCGCAAAAAACGATTTCTTTGTACTTTGACAAATCGTACATAGAGATGTCGTCCACGAGTTCCTCGAAAGTGGGTTCTTTCAGAAGCCAAAGGTCGTTTCCGCTCACGCCGTCCTTGATGTTGCGAATGCAAAATTCGCAGTTGTTCGGGCAACGGTTGGTAATGTTGAGATACAAACTGTCGCCGAATTCATAAACGTAATTGTTGGTCATTATATACTCTCTGAATTTTGTTTTTATGGTTTTCGATTTTGCAGTTTTGACAAAATCGAGGTTTTATACACTCATTTCAAGCGTGTAAACAGTCGTTTTGCGTTTTTAGTGGTGATATTCTCGATTTCTTCCACGCTCACGCCGAACACATCGGCAGCCTTTTGCGCTACGAGCGCGACGTACTTCGGCTCGTTGGCTTTGCCTCTAAACGGCACGGGCGTCATATACGGACAATCGGTTTCCAACAGCAATCTGTCTTTGGGAACGACCGCCAGCGATTCGAGATTATGCTTTGCGTTTTTGAATGTTATCGCGCCGCCGAACGCGTAGTACGCGTCGAGTTTGTCAAAGATTTTCACGTACTCGCTCGACCCCGAATAGCAATGCAAAAGCAATCCGTTTTGAATGTAATTGCGCATATCGAAAAGGATTTTTCTCGTGTCCTCGTATGCGTCGCGAACGTGCAAAATCACAGGCAAATTCGCTTGATTTGCAAGTTCGATTTGCTTTGCAAACGCGCTCTTTTGCACTTCCCTTTCGCTCAAATCATAATAGTAATCGAGTCCGATTTCGCCGAATCCTACGACTTTGCCGTCATTTGCGAGTTCGAGCAATCTTTGACACGCGTCGTCGTCGAGAGTATCGGCGTCGTGAGGATGCACCCCGACAGCCGCATACACTTTGTCATACTTGTTTGCAAGCGTAACCGCAAGTTCGCTCGACGGCATATCGTAGCCGACGCATATCGCGCTTTCGAGATTGTCCTTTTCAAAATCATCGACGATTCTGTCGACGTCGCAAAGCAATTTCTCGTCGTTTAAGTGGCAATGAGTGTCAATCAACATAGCCGCCTTATCTCACCACGCTGCCGCTTTCGACGGGCTTTTCGGGGGATACGAGCACCACTTCTTCACTGCCGTCTTCTTTCTTAAAGCAAGCGCAAAGAAGCATACCTTGGCTCTCTATTCCGCGAAGTTTGGCAGGTTTGAGGTTGTACACCACAACGACGTTTTTGCCCAACATTTCTTCGGGCGTATAGTGTTTTGCGATTCCGCTCACTATCGTGCGAGTATCGTCGCCTATCTGAACGGAAAATTTGAGAAGTTTGTCGGCTTTTTCAACCTTTTCGGCGGTGAGAATTTTTCCGACGCGCAGTTGAATCTTTGCAAAATCCTCTATTGTGATTTCGCTCAAATCGACGACGTTTTCCGCCTTTTTATCTTCTTTCTTTTCCTCTTTTACGTTCTCTTTCTTTTCGGGTTTTTCGGGCGTTTCTCCTATTTTGTCCTCTTTGACGATACCCTTTGCGAGCAAGTCTTTTTTCACCTTGTCAACGTCGATTCTCGCAAAGAGGTGCGCGGGATTTTCAGCAACTTTCGTTCCGCTTTGCAAAAGTCCGAATTGGTCGAGATCGGCGTACTCTCTCAAAGTCGTTCCGCATTGCTCGGCCGCTTTTTGAGAGGTGGACGGCATAAACGGCGCAAGCAAACTCGCGCAAATCACAATCGTTTCGGTGAGGTTGTAAAGCACGGTTGAAAGCCTGTCTTTTTGGCTTTCGTCCTTTGCAAGCACCCACGGCATAGTTTCGTCGATATACTTGTTTGCTCTACGCAACACCGTGAATATCTCGCTCAATGCGTCAGCCGAACGATACGCGTCTATGTTGGCAAACACTTTGTCGCGCGCCGCTTTTGCGACGGATTTAAGTTCGTCGTCAACGGGTTCGCTCACGCCCTTGTCGCAAACGATTCCGCCGAAATATTTGTTTGTCATAGCAATCGTGCGTTGTACGAGGTTGCCGTACACGTTGACGAGTTCGCTGTTTATTGTTTCCATAACCAAGTCCCAACTTATCACACCGTCGTTGTCAAAAGGCATTTGCGAAAGAAGGAAATATCTCACGCTGTCCACGCCGAAATAGTCCACGAGGTCGTCTGCGTAAATGACGTTGCCCTTGGACTTCGACATCTTTCCGCCGTCTTGCAACAACCACGGGTGTCCGAAAATCTGTTTGGGAAGCGGCTCGCCGAGTGCCATAAGGAAAATGGGCCAGTAAATCGAGTGGAAGCGCACGATGTCTTTGCCGATGATATGCACGTCTGCCGGCCATTCCTTTTTGTACAAGTCGCTCGAATTGCCGTCCGCATCGAATCCGATACCGGTGATGTAGTTGGTGAGCGCGTCGAGCCAGACATAAACGACGTGGCGTTTGTCGAAAGTTACGGGAATACCCCACGTGAACGAGGTTCTCGACACGCAAAGGTCTTGAAGTCCGGGTTTCAAAAAGTTGTTTACCATCTCGTTTTTGCGGGATACGGGAACGATGAAATCGGGATGTTCGTCGTAGTATTTCAAAAGGCGGTCGGCGTATTTGCTCATCTTGAAGAAATACGCTTCTTCTTCCGCCATCTCGACTTTGCCGCCGCAGTCGGGGCATTTGCCGTCGACGAGTTGGCTTTCCGTCCAGAACGATTCGCAAGGCGTGCAGTACCAACCCTTGTACGAGCCTTTGTAGATGTCGCCTTGTTTATAGAATTTTTCGAATATCTTTTGCACCTGCTCTTCGTGCTCTTTGTCGGTGGTGCGAATAAATTTGTCGTAGGTGGTGTCCATCAAATCCCATATACGCTTGATGTCTGCGGCTTTTTGGTCCACAAATTCTTTGGGCGTCATACCTGCCGCTTGCGCTTTGAGTTCGATTTTCTCACCGTGCTCGTCCGTGCCCGTTTGGAAAAACACGTCGTAACCTTCCATACGCTTTGCTCTTGCAACGAGGTCGGAAAACACGATTTCGTAGGTGTTTCCGATGTGAGGTTTCCCCGAAGCGTAGGCGATTGCCGTGGTCATATAAAATTTCTTTTTGTCTTGCATATTCACCTCGTCGGCAGACTAATGATGCCCGCCTTTTGGATTGATTTATACATTATACATCTTTTATTTATAAAAGTAAATCATAAGTGCATATGCGCGCGAGGCGAAAAATACAATATCGTATGAACGTTGCATTTGTGTCGATAACGGCAATATCTTTGGTGCTGATGACCATAACGTCCCCCGAATCCGCCTTTCCCACGATGATAGAAGGCGTGCGCAGCGCAATCGAACTTTCCTTCAAACTTTGCGCGATATACGCCGTGTGGCTGTCCGTTCTGAAAATGGTGGAAGCAACCGCCCTCGACAAAAAACTGTCGAAGATTCTGCGCCCCGTCGTGTGCAAAATTTTCAAAAACGAGTCGGACGAAGCGTACGACAAAATCTGCGTGAACCTTGCCGCAAATATGTTCGGAATGGGCGGCGTGGCAACCCCGGCAGGCATAAAGGCTATGAGCGCGATGAGCGACGGAAGCGACAGAGCAACCGACAATATGATTATGCTGCTCGTGATAAACGCAACGTCCATTCAACTTATCCCCGCAACAGTGATTGCGCTTAGAGCAAGCGCAAATTCGCAAAGTCCGTCCGACGTGATTTTGCCCACTTTAATATCCAGCGGCATAGCCACTTTGTGCGGAACGATTCTTTGCAAAGTGTTTTCGCTAAAAAAGAATAAAAACGATTCAAACGACACAAAAAGCACTTTATTTAGCGTAAATCGAAAAATAAAACCCTCGTTTCGTAAATTCTGTGCAAAATCTCAAAGAGGTGAGTTATGAGCGTAAGTATGTATATACTGCCCTCTCTTCTCATACTTTTCATCGTCGTTTGCATAGTCAAAAAGGTGAAAGTATACGACTGTTTTTTGCTCGGCGCAAAGGACGGACTCGACCTCGTAACAGACATCTTCCCCTATATCGCGTCCATATTCGTGTGCATAGAAATGTTCAAAGCAAGCGGACTTTCGAGCATAGTTTCGGGTTGGCTTGCAAAGCCTCTTGCGTATATCGGCATACCGAGTGAAGTTGCCGAAATACTCTTGCTCGTCCCCCTTTCGGGCAACGGCACGATTGCGATACTCGAGGATATAATAACAAAATACGGCGCAGATTCGTATATCTCGAGGTGCGCTTCGGTAATAGCGGGCGGCAGCGAAACCATATTTTATATATCCGCAGTTTACTTCTCTGCGTGCAAGGTAAAGAAGTTGCGCTACGCAATCCCCGTATCGCTTTTCTGCACACTTTTGGGCGCGCTCATTGCGTGCGCACTCTGCCGTTTTATGTGAAAAACAACACGGAAAACTAAAACGTAAAACACAAAAAAACAAGCAAACGGCATAAAAAAACGCCGAAAAAACGGCGCTTTTTCTATGTTTTTTGACGTTTTTCTATGCGTTTATACCGTTATTTTTCGATAACCGCATTGAGTTTTTCAACGAGTTCGTCCACATTGATTCCGTGTACTGCCGCCGCTTCTTCGAGAGTTTCGCCGTGTGCGAGCATACAATGCAAGCAGTGCATTCCGCTATCTTGCAACACTTCGGCGAGTTTGTCGGGGTCGCCTTGTGCGAGTACGTCGATGATGAGCATATCTTTTGTTACCATTGTTTTTACCTCCGTAAAGATATATAAATTTTAATTGTTTTCGTTAGTTTCAAGTAGTTTTGCGACTTGCTTCGTTCCTGCTTTCGTTTTGTTGTATTGCCGTTATACGACAATCGCTTTGGTGTGGTCTTCGTCGCACTTTTCGTCTTATCGTCTACTATTTGACGTTTTCGTTTTGCGTTTTACGATTTAACGCTTTTGTCTGCGGCTTAGGTTTCGGTCTGTCCCGTCAGCACTAACCACGCGATGAACGCGACTATACCGACCGCCAAAAGCACCGCGATTGCTACTTTGAGAGGCGATACGGGCGATTTGCCCGTGGACTTGCCCGTTCTGCCGTTTATGATGAAACGATAGCCTTTTTTGCGGTACACGTAAGCACAAACCCAAAGCGGCAACATCATATAGTGGAACGCAGTTCCCTTGTACGAGGTGTGCACGTTGAGATAATCCACGACGTCCGCGCCGTAGCCGTCGATTATGCGCTTGCGAATGGTGTCGTCCATCTGACCTTTTGCAACGTCGAATCCGTCTTTGAGCGAGGTGTCGTATTTCTCTGCCGAAAAGCCTGCGATGTAATCCTTGTTGTACGCTTCGAGATTGTCGGTGTCGTAGGGCAAGATTTTGTTCAACTCTTTTTGATTGAGTTGCGTGCTTGCCTCAACCGCCACGTTCTCGAAGAAGTTGTTTGTCGATCCGTTTACCGTGTACCATTCAATGTAGGTTTCGGTATGTCGATCCTTGCCGCTTCCGACGGTTCTCGTGCGGCGTTCGCCAAGTCGTCCGTCGTAAGTGGAATCGGCGTTTGTAGTGAATGCGTAGGACGGAATATAAACGCCCTTAAATTTATCCACCATGAAATTCTTTTTTAGTTTAATAGGTGCAAAAATCCTCTTTTTTATCCACTTTTTGCCCGCATCCGAAGCCTGATTTTGAGAAAGTGCAAATGGGAGAATGCTGTCGGGTTTAAGCCCTTTAATATCTTCGAGTTCGACAACGTTCGTACCGCCGCAATAAGGACATTTTATTGCAGTGTCGAAAGGCGCGAGTTTGACGTCCGCGCCGCAGTTGGGACATTTGTATGTCGAATTGTCGAATTTGACCTCGCCCTCGTCGAGTGCCGAAAGATAATCGCGCTTGTAGCACACTCTTTTGTCGATTGTGCGAGTTGCATCGCAATACGAGCAATGAAGCGCGCCTTTTTCGGGGTCATAAACCATATCTGCGCCGCAGTTTTGGCACTTTACGACAGCCGAAACATTGTAATCGAAATCGTTTGCCATTGTGAAAGTCTATTTATCCTTTATCAGCCGATTTTTGCGCCGCATTCCGGGCAGAATTTCATACCCGATTTAACTTTTGCACCGCACTTGGAGCATACGACGTTCATCGGTTGACCGCATTCCGGGCAGAATTTTGCGCCTTGCGGAACGCTTGCGCCGCATTTAGAGCATTTTACGGTTTCTTCTGCGCCGACCTTTGCGCCACACTCGGGGCAGAATTTCGCACCCGCTTTGACGGACGCGCCGCATTTTGCGCATTTGACTTTTTGAGTTTGCGCTTCATCGAGGTTTTGCGCGAATTGATTGCCCACTCTTGCGCCCATTCCGAGACCGATGCCTGCCGCGCCGAACATACCGCCCATTCCGGGATTTTTTGCCGCGTCGCGCATTGCTTGCACGGATTCGTATTGGGCGTACTCGCCCATCTTGCCGTCGAAGACGCCGAGAGTGGTGCGTTGGTCCATCGCCTTTTCGACGGCTTCGGGCAACTTGAAGTTGCGCACTATGACTGAATCGATGTCAAGTCCGAGTTCGTTGAATCTGGGCTTCACTTCCTTGCATACGGTGTCGCCGATTTCGAGATAGTTTGCCGCAAGTTCGAGCGCGGGAATCTCGCATTCGCCGAGCATATCCGTAAGTTGTGCAAGCACCAAAGATTTGAGATGCTCCTCGATGTCCTCGGTCTTGTAGGAATGCGTTGCGCCGAAAATCTCTTTCATAAAGAGCTTGGGATTCATAACGTGGAAGGAATACTCGCCGTGACCTGCGATACGAATCATTCCGAAGTCCTTGTCGCGCATCATAACGGGATTGGGCGTGCCCCACTTCATTTGAGTGAATCTTTTCAAACTGACGTAATAAACGTCGATTTGTTTGGGGTTTTCAAACGCGTATTTCCAGTTTGCGAGCGCGGTGAGTACGGGCGTCGAACCTTCGTCGAGTTTCCAACTGCCTTCGGTGAAAACGTCGCATACGCTTCCGCGATACACGAATATGGCGGCTTGCGAGGGGCGAACGATGAGTTCCGAACCCTTCATAATCGCATATCTGTCGTCATATTCGAATTTGTGAACTAATGTATTTTGAGAACTGTCTTCCCAACTTATAACTTTGAGAAGTTGCCTTTTGATGAGTCCCATAAGTGCCTCCGTTGCTTTTATTATATGTATTATATCACAAGCGGCGATATTTTCAATAAAAATTTGCACTTGCGCCGCTATGTTTGCAAAACGCAAACCGAACTTGACAAAAAAACGGCATATTTTGTTGATTTTTTGCTCGTTTTTCGTTTATTTTATTACCGCTCGATTATGACGATACGCCTTACTATTATGCCTATATGCCACATTCGAATTTTTCAAAAAAACCCTTTGCAAGAAACGAAAAGCCTCGCTGAATGCGAGGCTTTTGCGTATCGTTTTGCATTAATGCGGTTTCGATAAGGCGTTATCCTCTCGGATTCCACTCTATCGTTTCAAGGTTGCTGATTGCTTGGGCAACAGGTATGGTTTGTCCGACTTCCACTGCGCTGTGCGAGTTTGCAAAGTCTTGCGTTGCCTTTTCGGTGGTAACGACCGTGCCGTTGCTGTCCACAACCGTACCTACCGCCGCATAGAGTTTGTAGACAATCTTGCGGTCTGCGGACGTGGGAAGCGTGAGGCTCGTGCCTGCCGACGAGAACATAACCGCGTAACTTGCAACCAACGAGTTGTCGGACGCGGAATAAACTTCCGCCGTGCCGAACCAAACTACGTTGACTCTGCTGCCGTTTACGGTCGTCGTCGTTTGAAGCGTCGTGCCGCTGTGCAATCCGCTTGCGCTCGATATCGTCGGGGCAAGGTTCGCGTTGGTTTGAACGACCTTCACCGAGATACGTTCTTGGTCGCCGAGTTGAATCGTTGCGGTGTTGCCGCTTGCGCTCGTCGTGATTCCGCTTGACGTGACGGTGTATTTCTCGTCCGCAGGCATAGAAACGATTGCGTAGAAGAAATCGAGGTCCTTCGGTTCCGTAACATCGGTGAATCCTGTGACTTTGTCGTTTGCCGCATCGTAATTGGGCGTAGAAACCTTGAACGTCGCGATGTACATGAACGGCATGGACAATCTGTTCGGATCGTTGGGATCGATACTGAACGAACTGCTTGCTTTGCCCGAAACGATTGCGGAACTGTAACCGCCCAACTTCGGCGCGAGTTTGGTCACGCCGTTCGAGCCAACCGTGGTTTGAGCCTCTTTGATTGCCGTTGCTTCCATCTTCTGGACGAGGAACGGAATCTTGTAGGTTTGGACGTTTCCGTCGATGCCGATCAGTTTTGCAGTGACGTAAATCACGCCGCCGTTGTAGGAAGGTCTGAACTCGTCGAACGACCATACGAGTTTTCTCTCGTTGCTTCTCGTCGAGTACGTCATTGCCTTGTAATTGCCGTCCGCTTGACGCTCGTTGAGAGAGAGTTCGGTGGGCATTGTGGGCTTGATATACTCGTACGGATTGACGAAAGCCGCAACGCCGCTCGAAACGCCGTATGCATAACCTACGAGTTTCTTGAGTTCGGTTTCGTTTGCGATACCGTCTTTGCCCGCGCGTATTCTTCTGTCAAGCACGTTGACGTTGAATCTGATACGTTGCGTGCCGACTTCGTTTGCAGAGGACGAATCCGTTGCCTTGTAGTTGTACGCGCCGTCGTAGTTGACGATTGCATATGCGTAGTATTCGCCGCCCGCATACGTCACGTTGACGCCGCTGAAGTCCCACGTTACGGGCACATCGACGTTAGTGCCGTTTGCAAGCGTGACGCTGAGCCTTGTCGGGAAGTTTGCGTAATCTCTGTTGAGTTCTTCCTCGGTCAATTCGACGTATTGTCCGTCAACGAGTTTGTACGTGCCGTCGAGGTTGTTCTTGACGTAACCGGAAGTTGCAACGGAGGATTTCTCATAACGATCGCCGCTGTAACCCGTCTTTCTTGCAAAGACGTTGCTGTTTGCGTACGGGTCGATTACGAATTTGCCGTCGGACAACAAGCCGCAGGTGTCGCCGCTTACAAGCGTTGCTTCACCGTTTACTCTGCTGTTGTTGACGTGCACGGTGACGTCTACCTTTGCCGTTGCGCCGTTGCCTTCAACGCCGCTTGTGAGAGTTGCCTCGACTGCAACGTTGCCGCCTCTGTACGTGTAGTTTACGCTGTCAGCATTCCAACTTGCGTTGAGGGTTTGCGTCGTCACGTAAACGAGAATGTAGAGGTCTTGACCGCTCTCGCTCTTGTAGGTCGTGTTTGCGGAATCGTATTTTACGGTGCCGTTATACAAAGCATAGTTCTTGGTGTCAGCGTTGTAGACGTAGAACTTGACGCCGTTATAACTTGATTCTTCACCTTCCGCTTTGAACTTGCTGCCGACCGAGTACACACTGTAAATGCCGGGATATACTTCGCCGTCGGTGTCGGTGAATCCGTGACGTTTGGTGTACGTGCTGTTGTAGTCGTACTTGCTGCCGTTTGCGGATCTGCCGTCAGTCCACCACGTTTGCGCAAGCATAAACTGTGCGCCGACGTAGAACGTTGCGGTTGAAGCATACTTGCTCGTGTCGTAGACGGTGTTCGCTCTGTCTGCATATACGTCTTTGTTGTACTTGTACGAGCCGACCGACATATCGTTGTACGCAAGGTCGCTGTTTGTGAGCGTAACCTTGGACACGCGAATCTTGATCGACATTTCAAACGCGTCCATAACCTCGATCTTTTTGGTTTCCATATCCCATACGTGAACGGTCATCTTTCTGTCGAGAGTTGTCGTGAGACCTGCAAGATCACTTGCCGTAGGTGCGTTTTCGTAAGTAATGTAGTATTTGCCGACGTCGCCGTTTACAAACGTGAGTTGCATCGTGTCGGGCAGTTTGTTTGCGCCGACGTATGCAAAGTGATTGTTGTAAACGTATTGTTCGGGCATACCGGTCGCTTTGTTGTACACGATGTCGATGTATCTGCCGTCATACGCGCCGTTCGTCTTGCCGACGAGCGTGTCGGTGATGGTGGAATACTTGCTCGAATCGGAATACAAATATTCGAGGTCGGTGTTGCCGAGCAAGAGTTCTGCGTCCGCAATCGTACGGTCAAGCACCGTAACAGGTATGTTGACGCGTTGTTTTGCGAGCATATATCTCTTTTCGTTCGTAAGAGCGAAGTTCGGGTTGGTCTTTTGCTTGTACTCGACGTAGTCTTCGATTGCGACGTAAGTCGGGTTGACCTTGTCGTCGTCGGTGATATCGGCAAGTACGTAGCCGCCGTTTGCTTTCTCGACGCCCACGATCGCGGTTGCCATATACGCCGTGTTGCTCTTTCCGCTCTTGATGAGTTTGTCAACGTCGGACCAGTCGAAGTACGCGTCGAACACGTCGCCGCCCGTCGTCGTGATTCTCATCTTGTTGGCAAGATAGGAAGCGTCTTTGTGAAGGAACGTATCCACCACAATCGAGCGATTCTCGTAGTCGGACATAAACATAATGCTTCTGCCCACGACGTACACTTCGATTTCGCCCGTTTCGACGTTGTCGTTCTTGCCTGCGTTGTACTTGTACGTCACCGCCACTTTGTACTTCTTGCCGAAGTGGGAAGCAACGTTGTCGTAGAACGCTTGATTGTCGAAGTCGTATTCGACCGCAACGTATTGCGTGTTGTCGCTGCCGCTGACTTTGACTTCTTGCAAACTGCCCGATTCAAAGAGCGTACTGTTCATCGCATACGGGTCGAGGTCGTACTTTTGTCCCTTCGCAAGACCCGTGATACCTGCGGATTCGACTTTTACGACGACGTTCACTTCACTTTCGAGCACGACGTTGTCGCCGTCCTTGGAAGTTATCGTGAGAGTCATATTGCCGTTGAAGCCGCTCTCTGCGGTGTAGTTGTCGCTCCACGCAAGCGTGACGGGGATCGTCTTTGTGCCGACCTTGACGTTTGCGCTCTTTGGCAAGCCTTGATAGAAGTTGTCTTTTGCAACGTCGATTGCAAAGTTGCCTGCCTTGTAGTCGCCGGTGATTCCCGTCTTGAATCCGTTCAAGAGCGTGTCAATCGTGAAGTCATTGTTGACGGTCACGACGTAGTCGCTGTAAACGTCCTGACCCTCGACGTATGCGCCGAGAATGCGAATCTTGCGAGTGAAACTGCCTTGTTTGATTTCATCCGCAGTCGGCATTGACGTGCTTTCCCAGCGGATAGGCACGTTTTCGTGCTTCGTTCCGTCATTCATATAGACGGTTGCGGTGCGAGCGAACTCGAACTTGTCGAATACGTCGTATTTGCGGCTCATTCCGTCGGGAACGATTTCTTTCACTTCCGTGTTGAAGTTTTCAAGATAAATCTTTGCCGTGAACGCGTCCGCACTCGGATAACGAATCGTGAGTCCGTCGAAGAAGAAGTACTTACGCTCGACATACAACTTGCCGTCTGCGTCGGACTTCAATTCGTCCTTGTTCGGCGCGGCGTAATCAACCCACTTGACGTCAACGGTTGTGTCGCCGACGCCTTGTGCGGTTTGTACGGTCGCCGTGCTCGGCAACTTCCATTCGTCGAACACGTTGTATGCGAGTTTCAACGTATCGTCTTTCGTATCGTCTTTCGCGCCTGCGACTTTGCCGTCTACATACGTGAGTTTGCTTTCCGCGTCGCTCATTGCGCCGCCGACAAATTCATAACTCGGAATGTTGACGTTGAAGGAAACTTTGTTGTTGCCTATCGTCATATAGCAGGTTTGCGTATTGCCCGTGCCTTTGACGTCTTTGCCCGAAACGACAGTGTCAAACGCTCTGACGAATGCAATGTAGGATTCTCCGTTGACCAAGTTGACCTTGACAGGCGTGCCACCCTTTGCGTCGCCCCAATCACTCGTCTTGAAGTAATCGCTCGGGTTGGTTGCAAAGTTGATCGGGTCGATACCGTACCAAGTGCCGTCCTTTTCGTGCGTTTGTTGATATACGCTACCGGTGTAGTTGTTGATGTCCGCAAGTTTTGCTTCGAGTTCGGCGAGTTTCGCTTCGTCGCTTGCATATTTTCTCAAATATGCCGCGACGTCGCCAATCGTTTCGTCGTAGAAGAAGTTTACGGATTGTATAGTTTGTTGCTCGACGTTGAGTCTGAGCGTTATCTTTTGCGCCGAATAGACAGGCTCGCCACTCTCGTCCACCTCGCCGGTGTTGACAAGAGCGAGTTTCGTGCCGTCTTTCGTGCCGTCCGCAGTTGCGTACGCTTCTACTTGCGCGTAAATCGTACCGCCGTCAAAGATGTTTTGTTGCGATTTGAGTTTCGTGCAAGCGGCGTTGGTGTAATACTGCACCGTCGTCCAGTCGGGGAACATCGTGTACGTATTCTTGCCGACGGAAACGTTGAACTCGTCGTATCTCTCGTACCACGTCGGATTGAGAGTGTTGTCGTGTTCGACGCTTATCGTCACCGCAGAGGGTTTGACCGCGTTCACTTCGATGGGAACGTAAACCTCTTGCTTGCCGCTGTATTCAGTGCCGATGACGAGTTTCGCATAGAGCGGATATGCTCTTTGATTGCTGTATCCCTCGTATGTGATTTCGTCGGACGTGAGTTTGTGCACCGCATTATTGTATGCGTTGAGATAAGTTTCGCCCGCTTTGATGAACGGCGCTTCGACGCTGAGTCCGTTGCCGACCGTCAAGTTTTCGACTCGCGTGTTTCCGCTTGCGTCTTTGACGTTGATTCGGAATGTGTTGCCGAACGAGTCTGCGGTTATCGTTTCATAACGATACTGATCGAATACGAGCGCGTTTGCCATAGAAGCGAACACATACGGTTTGACTACGATTCTGACATTGACTTCTTGCGCGAACTTGCCTGCGAAACTCTCGCTCTTGCCCACAAAGCCGCTCTTGTTCGTCGAAACGAGATTCTTCGTGACCGACGTGAAGATGCTGAATCTCTCGCCGCCGACCTTTGCTTTTACCGTTACGTCAAGACCCTTGTAGTAGTTTACGACGTCGTTGCCGCTCGAATCTTTGGTGGTGATTGCTGTAAGCGCTTTTGCGAGTTCCGTCGTATCCCACTCGACGTCGAAGCCCGTCATCGAACTTTCGTTGATGAACTTGCCGTTGACTAAGCGGAATCCGCCGAGGTAGGTCACGAGGTTTTGCATACTTGCGTCGATATCCATCGCTTTGAGTTCGAGAATCGTCGTGTAGTTGCCACCAGAGTCGCGCTCGCTCTTGAAGTTTTGCGTTACCGTGCCGCTCTCGTTGTTGGACATTGACGTGAGTCTTGAAATCTTGTAGTTCTTCGCAGTCAACGAAATCGTGTCCGTAACCGCTTTGCCGAGACCCCATTGATAGGTGAATCCGACTTTGACTACGTTGCTGCCAGCACCCGTCGTCCACTCGGTCGAACCTTGCCAATCGTACTTGAAGTCGTCCGTGTTCCAGTCGATCGTGCCTGCGGGGAATTGTTTGCCCTTCGGCAAGTTGTTGCGGTCAAGCACGTAGTATTCGACTTCCGTGCCGTCTTCGTTCTTGATCTTGACCGTTTGATAAACATCGTTTCCGTCTTTATCCTTGACAGTCTTAAGACCTGCGATATATGCGGGCATCAACAAACACTTGTTGCCGTCTTTGTTGAGATTTGCCGTCGCGCCTTTATCGATTTCCTCTTGAGTGGGTTGGACGAGGATTTGATAGCCGTTTTCGGACGGTGCGCCGCTTATCGGATTGATGACCGCATATGCCATATTGCCTGCAGAATCCTTGAGATAGGTTGCGAACGTGTACTTGCCGCCCGTTCTGAACGGGATTCTCACAAGGTCGGGAAGTTCCGCCATATACTTGGAACTGTTGGTGTCGATGTCGATACCCAGTGCCTTTTCGGTATACTTGCCGTTTATGTTGTAGTATCCCTTGATGGATTGCGTTTGCGCTTCCTTATCGTTGGTGACGTAGACGGGTATTGCGTAAAGCACGACGTTGAGCGCGTAGCCGTACACATAACCTGCAAGACGTCTGCCGTTTGTGTCTTCGGAAGTTGCCGCAGTCAAATCGACGGTTGCCGCATCCCAAACGATTTGCGTGCCTACTGCGTCTTTGTAATCGCCCGAAGAATCATAGGACTGCATTTGTTTGCCGCCGAGATAGACAGGGAATTTGACGTTTGCGTATTGCGGGAATACCGTTGCGTCGAGGAACGCGCTGTCGCGAAGCGTGACAGGCACCGACGAACCGTCCGACTTCACTGCATTGCCCGATCTTGTTGCCGGATCGTCGATTACGATTTCGGTGGGTGCGGCGACTTCGTTTGTCACCTTCTCTGCGCTTTCCGCATCGTCGAAGTACAGCATACCGGTGTTGAACTTCTGCGCCGACGTATCGACTATGCTGTACGGCGTTATGCGAAGCATAAAGAAGTCCCATGCGTTGCTCAATTCAGTTGTCGTGCTGTCTGCCGAACCTGCCGCAACCGCGCCGCCACCGTTTGCCATACGATTCATATCGCTCTTGGTGGTGGTTTGCGCTTTGTTGTACTTCATTGCCGTTCCGGTGCCGTTCTTCTCGGCATTGACCATAATTTCAATGGCTTGAATGCCGGGTTTTACGACTTGATCGCCGGTGCAGCCGTATTCGCTTGCCGTCGGATTGAGGTCGACGTAGATATTGACGGAAGGATCGATTTCACCGCTTGCAAACGGAATGGGAAGAATACCGCCGATGAGGAAGTTCAATCCCTCGATGACCTCGCTCGCCAAATTTTGGATTGTACCGTAACCGAGCGATATGTTTGCCGCGTCGAGTGCGAACAACAACGCCCACTTCGTCAACGTTACGGGCAATGACCTTGCAAACGGCTCGACATAGTTGACTTTCTCTTGCGTAGTCGCGCCTCTCTTGACCAACGCGTCAAGTCCGTCGTAGAACTTGGTGATTTCGTTGGTGTCGCCGATACCGTCAATCAAATAAGAGGACAGACCTTTACCGGTTATGCTCGTCTTGCCGTCGCGCGCCTTTTGTACATCGCCGAAGTACGGCTCGCCGTTGTCACTGTTGATTTTGTCTTTCATCAAGCCCATAAGTATGGACGTGACCATAATTATGAGTTCGTTGTACGAATCTTTGTTGAGCTTGACCTTGACGGAAATCTTGCCTGCGCCGTTGGACACCGCCGTTGCTTTGTCGAAATATGGCCAGTATCCGTTGTCGTTGAACAGGTTGACTTCAACGCTCTTGATGAGATTCTCAAGATTGAGCGGATAGGTGTATGATGTTTTGTCTTTGTTCCACCCGCTTGCCGCAGTCGTTGAAGTTTCGGCTGCCGTCTTTGCGGACGGATATTCGTAGGTTGCGTCATCACCGTCCGTGCCGTTCACAAGCGCAAGAAGCGGAGATTTGCCCATCATACTGCCCAAATCGAGACATTTTAGCGCGGAAACAAGTCCTGCAATACCACTCACCAAACCACTCGGAAGCGAGAGGTCGGTGATAAAGATATTGTTCCCTCCCAAAATCGCTTTGAGTCCGATAGATGTACGGTTGCTCGCTAAGTCAAGACGAATATTGTATTTTTCGGGTGAAGAACTACTACCGTCTATTTTGGTTGATGTAAGAATTTTCTTTCCTGTGAGCGTGATGCTTGAATCCTGATACAACGTCGCGACCTTTCTTGCTTGAGTCAACTGCCATACTTTGTTCTGGATGTTGATGGAAAGACCGGGTTTCAAACTGTCGATGGCGTTTTGGATGAGGTTCATAATGCCCGACGTCTTCGAGAAGGTCAAACCGGTGTAGCCCGTCTTCACCTGTTCGATAAGATTTGCGGATTCAACCATGCTCTCGCCGAAGCCGAGTTCGACGTTGTCGATCTTGACGTTCGCACTTGTGCCGACGCTGTCAAGCAAGGCATTGAGGTTGATTGAATCGAGACCCTTTGCACCGAGGTTCACGTCAAGTTTGACCGACTTGATGGGCGGAAGTTCGATGTCGCCAAGGTCGAGTCCGAGCATTCCGATAAGCGTTGTGATGAACGCATTGTCAAACGACACGCCGAGACGTCCGTTTTGGATGTCGATTTGCAAGTAAAGCGCATTGCTTGCCGCCGCGTTTGCACCTGCGGTGTTCGCGTCTGACGTCGTTGCGTCTGCGCTTACGCTTGCGCCCGACGCGGTCTTGGCTCCGTAACTCGGAGTTACGCCGAGCAAGCCTGCAATGCCTTGGAACTTGATCTTTCCAAGACCCAAACCGCTTGCGTCAACGTAGAGAGCGTCGGAATAGATTTCGTTGGACGTATATGCGCCGCTTGTTGCCATGCCGAGTTCCCAGTTTACGCCGTCTTTCTTCATAAGTCTGGAAGAGCCGAGATAGTAGAGACTGAGAAGTTTTGTGCCGACGGGTTTGCCGAGCATAATATCCACCGCAATATCGCTGTACAAAATGCCGCCGATGCCGTATGCGAGAATCGGTGCGAGATTTATGTTCGCCGCGATATCGATGGTGAGATTGATCTCGTTTGCCATCGTGATGTTGATGGGCGCAAGAGTATACTTATAATAAGTACCTTTCGCATACGTCTTTTCTGTGTAGAGAACGTATTCGTCTTTTGCATTCTTGACATACACTTTGCCGTCATAGACCTTTCCGCCGTCGGTAAGGGTATTCTCGTCTTGCCAAGTGAGCGTGCCGAACTGTCCGAAGATAGCCTGACCGCTGAGCACGTTTGCAAGAAGATTCTTTGTCCAGCCTGCGAGCGATTCGTCATAGCCGGTTTGCCCGGGTTTGAGGTTCTTCGACGTCATTGTGAAGTTGAGCGACGCTTTGAGCCCGATTGTGGGCAGGTTGAGCGACGAAATGTCAAACGTACCCGTACCGTTCACAAGCGATTCGAGGTCGAGAGAGAGAATTTCGATATAGTCTCTCGGCACCTGCTCTTTTTTGAGAGCATAATACGGATAGAAAGTGTATTTCGTCGAGAGTTCGTAACTCGTCGTCGTTTCTCCGTTTACGGCGGTTTCGGTCTTTGCGACGTACACTTTGTCGCCCTTGAACAATTCCGTTCCGTTGTAGAGCATACCGTCTCTTGCGGTAAGTGCGACGTATGTCACGTCTTGTTTATAATAGTTCGTTGTCGCAACATAATTTGCGCCCGCAGAAAGTTCATATGCGCCGTAACGTTTGACATACACCGCGCCTTGGAATTCGGTTTCGCCGTCATAGAGTTTGCCGTCCTTCAACACGAGTTTCGTGTACGTCGTCGATTGCGCATAGTACGTTGCCTCGCTTATCGCAAGCGAACTGAGCACGTTGTTACCGTTTGCGTTCTTGACGAATTTGTCGCCGCTATACGTTGACAGTTCCTTGTCGTCGATACGCTTAACCATAGGAGCATAATATGTCACTCCGTCAACGTAGTCGGAAGCCGTTTCGTACGTTCCGTCCGATTTTTTGGCATATCTTGTTCCGTCATACGAACTCAACTCTTTGTCGGAAATAGATTTGTAGAAATCCTTTTCGGCAACCGAAAGTCCGAAGACGCTCGCAACGCTTTGACTTATGTCTTTTGTTATGCTTCCCGCAGGAATGTCGAGGCAGAAGTACAAGCCGTCGCTGAATCTCAAATTGAGACTGATTGTAGTCTTGTTGCCGTCTTGCTTATAATCGCCTTTCGTTCCGTCGGTCACTTCGACGTATCTTACGCCGACTTTCTTGTACGTTTTGCCGTTGTGTTTTGCCTTTTCTTCATCCGTCATCTTGACGTACTTCTTTGCACCTGACTCGGAAGCGTCCACTCTGACAAGCAAATCGCCGATGTCGGGGATCAAATCTTTTTGTTCGAGTCCGCGAATCGCCATAATCTTCTTGTAGATTGCATTGACGAGGTCTGCGTTGAGTTGCAACAAGAGTTTTTGCGGCGTAACGTTGATCATGAAGTATGCATACTCTCTCAAATGATCTTTGTTCGCTTCGATCGTGCCGATGTCTTCTTTGCTTGCAACGCTTGCACCCGACGCGTCGGTGGATTCTTCTTGACCCAAGAACTTGCCGAGTACGCCTTCGAGCAAACCGTCAAGGTTGAGATCGGTCACGGCAATCTTTGCCGTTTCGCCGAGTATGCCGCTGAGGTCGACATATACTGCGTTTTCGATGAGGTAAACGCCGAGCAACGTCTTTGCGGTCGTCATACTTGCCGTCTTCTTGTTGAGTTCGAGGCCGAGTTCGACTTTGTACGTTTCAACGTCGATATTCGCAACGAGATCGAGCGTGAGGAACGCGCCTTGGTCGTTGCCGAATTCGTTGACGATGTTGAGTTTGAGTTGAGAGCCGCTGATTGCGCTGCCGGGATTGATGAGCCCCATTATCATATCGAGAATTTCGCTCAAATCGATTTCGTTGGCTTTGCCCGCCGCTTTGCCGCTTCCGTACAAAGAAATCTCAATCGACATTTCAAGATGCGCCGTTGCGTTTTGCAACTTCACATAGTTGCCGTAAGACGCTTGTTTTGCGTAATGCACTTCTTCGATGTCGGCAGCCGTTGCAAGACGATACGTTCCGTCCGCATTCTTGACGTATTCGCCGTTTGCGGATTCGACATAAACGTACTTGATTGTCTTGTCGTCATTTCTATCGGCAAATTTCTCGTCTTTGTCGACAGAGAAGTCTTTGTTCACTTTCGCATAAAGTTTGCCGAGCGAAATTGCGATTGCGAAGTCGCCTTGTTTGAGGTATGCGCCCTTCGTGCCGCTTTCGGTGTGTTGCTTAAACGTGTTCGTTGCCGCGTCGTAGTCGTAGGTGTCGCCGTCCCAAGCAGGATATGCGTACGCAACGAGTGCGTAATCGTCGGTGGATACGAGAACGTATGTGTTGTCGTTATCCGTGCCATTGCCTACAGTGTACTCGCCGCTCGTTTCTTGCTTGAACGTTGTGCCCGACCAGTTGCTTCCCTTGAAGTACTTGCCGTCGTTGCCGTACATCGCGTTGAAGTTGTTTACGGTTTCGTAATAGAGCGTGCCAACCTTGAAGCCGAGGTTGATGTCGATGCTGGGCGAGTTGCCGTAGAAGTTGATGGTGATACCGCTGGTGTCCTTCGTATCGGTCGTGTGAAGTTTGGGCAAGAACTCGCTTATGCCTTGAAGCACTGCGCTGTCGCTGTCCGCGAGCATACCGATGAGGTCCGCGATAAGAGTTTCGTTGAGTCCGACCGTGATGAAGTCGTTTGCGATGAGCAATCTGCCGAGAACAACATTGAGAACGCTCCAAATATTTGCCGGAATCAAACCTGTGTTGACTTCCTCGTCATCGGCCGCCGTAAAGGCTTGTGCGCTTGCCGTTGTCGAACTGCTGCCGAGTATGCTCGAAAGATCGAGTCCGTCGACAATGCCGTATGAGAAGAAGTCGCCCCAACCGACGATGTCGCCGATCTCGCTCATATCGAGATTGAGATAAAGTTTGCCGCCTCTGATTTCCACCCACAAGAACGCTTGCGGCTTCTGGTTGCCGTGGAAGTTGGTTTCGTAGGTCAATTCGAGATAAATCTTCGCGCCTTCGAGGGCTTGCAAAATGCCAACGCTCTTGTCGCCCGCAATCATCTTGACGAGATTTGCGAGTTTGAGATACGCTTTGAGATCGACGCTCAAACCGATAAGGCTTTGGAATTCCTTGTTGGCTTTAAGCGATGTTGCTATAAAGTAGAGATATTGACTGATTTGCGGATCGTCGATAAATCTCGTGAATTGATATGTCCAGTTGATGACATCGTCGAGAGTCGCCTTGATGTCAAGACTCATTCCGAGTTCGACGCTTTCGAGTCCCGCAAGCACGCTTGCAACGTCAAATGTGCCGCCGCCGAGCAAATCGCCTAGATTGAGTGCCAACGCTTTGGTGTAGTTGGTGAAATCGGTGACTTGTTTGTAAACCTTAGCACTCGGATAGTTCCTTGCGAACGTGTCCGCTTCACTCATATCGGTGTATCCGTTGCCGTTGGTGTCAATCGGATAATAGGTTTGTCCGTTGTAGACAACCGCTTTGCTCGTTTCGCTTACGGTTGCGCTCGTGTAGTCGCTTGCAAGAGCGTATTGCAAATTGCCCTCGCCCGTGAAGCCCTTGAGCGTGTCTTTGTCCGTCTTGACGAAGTTGCCGTTGCTGTCGACAACGTAAAGCGTGCCCGTGTAGGTCGCAAATTGGTTGGTGTTAACAAGGTTTCTGTACTCTCTGTACGTGTCTTCGTCGAGGTTGTTGTTGCCTGCGATGTCGTTGAGGCGTTTGTAAACGAGCATATACACGCCGTCGACGTCGGTGTAGAGGTCGCCCTTGAACGCCATCTGTCTTGAAGCGAGCACTTCGCTCATAACGGGCGCAGCCTTCATATATCTGTCTTCGGGGCCTGCAAACGTTTTGCCGTCCGCGTCTTTGCCCGTGTAGAGAGCACCCTTCGAGCCGTCTGCGTTCTCGATATAATCGTAACCCGTCGCTTCGTCGCGTTTGAGTTTGACGTAGTCTTTTGCGTTGTAGTTCTTGCCGTAGTAGTTGCTGTAATCGGTGTTGCCGTTGTCGCGGTAGAAGTTCGCATAGTAGAAGATGGCGTTGGAGCCTTGTTGCGTTTTCAAAATGTCTTCTTTTCTGCCGAACTCGATGGACGAGGACTCGCCGTCTACGCCATTCAAACCTTGAATGTTAAGCCCGAGATTGAACACGGGAACATCGCCCTTCTCGTTAAAGAGAATTGCGCCAATCGTAATGTCGTACGGTCTGAGATTTTGTTTGAGATAAACTTTGAGGTTGGGCAACATATCCGCAATGCTTGCGTTGTCGGGCATAAGTTCTTTGATAAGAACTTTTGCAAAGCCCGACGTCACGTTGAGTGCGAGCGCGTTGGTGAATATGTTGACAAACAAACTCGTCGTATCTGCACTTTGTTTGTCGGGATTGAGATTCGTCACCTCATCGGAAGCAACGGACGCGTCTTGTGCGGAAGAGCCTTTGCCGATGCCTGCCACAAGCCCCGTAATCACTTCTTCGAGAGAGTACTCGCTCATATCCACAAAGAGTTTTGCTTCTTTGCCGAGCAGTGCTTCCGCGTCGATGTAAAGACCCGCTTTGCCGGTGTCTTTGTCGTTGTCGTAGTAGATTCCGAGAATATGAGGCTTCGTGCCGTCGAGCAACTTGACTTTGTAGTTGTTTTCGTCTCTGTCTTTGCTCGTGACGTAGTTTTTGCCCGTGCCGTCGTCGAGCAAGTCGTTTTGTTCGCCCCAAACGTCGATTGCAACGTCAAGGTCGCGAATGTCGATGCTGAACGACGGGAGAATGTAGAGTTTGAAGCCGAGGTTCAATCTGAGCGAGAAGTAGATGTTGAACGTCATATCTTCCGCGATTTGGAATTTGCCGGTCATTGCGCCGAGCAAGTTGCCCAAAACGTCGCCGAGCACTTCGTTCGCGCCGCTGTACTTCTCGTCGAGTTCACCGTTGACCAAAACATACAACAAACCTTTGTCTTTGAGTTGTTTGATTTCATTTGTATCGGTAACTCTGACGTAGTCGCCTTGGAATTTCTTGTATGCAATCTTCTCAAGAACGCTGTCCGGAACTTCTTGATACAAATTTTCATCGGTTATCTTGTTGACGATAGAGTTGTACACTCCCTTGTACGTTGCATAGTCGAAGTAAATCTTGCCCGCTTGAATGAACAGGCTGCCTCTCAATGCAAGAGAGATGTAGTAGAGGTTGTCGCTGTCGACATACTCCTTGTATGCGTATTTCGCATATTCGGGCTTCGAGAAGTCGGGTTTTTCAACCGAACTGTTCTGTTGAACCTTGATGAAGTAGTCTTTGGGAGCGCAATCATCGGTTGCGGGAAGAAGGACTTTCTTTTCGGTATTGTATGTGTACTTCTTATAGATAAATGTTCTTTGTACGCGCACATACGCGGTCTTCGCCGTGTTCTCGACGTAGTATTCCGCACCGTTGTTCTCGATTTCCGCGATGAAGTCGGGGAACAAAGCCCAACTTGTAGTCGGTGTTTCAGCAGTCTTGTCAAGAGCCGCTTGAACGTATTGATTGCCGTTCTTGACGAACAACGAGTCTTTGGTGATTGCTATGAGTTCGCCTTTATACTCATAGTAACGAGGATTCTTTGCGTACTTGCTCGTGTCGAAGTTGCCGCCGGTGTAGTAATCGAATTCCCAGTTGCTCAAACCGTCGGATTCTTTGTCCACACTGGTGTAGATGTCTTCGTCGGTGTTGATATAACGTGCGCCTGCCGCAACGCTCTTGATTGCATACTTAGGCTTTTCTTGCGCAACATATTTTCCGTTTTCTGCTTCGGTGTATGTTCCGTCGTCATTCCTGTTGTAGCGTTTCGTGCCTTCTTCGAGTACTTCGTCCGCTTTTACCAACCTGTAATTGTCGTCAATCGCTTCTTGTCCTGTGATGTATTGGAACTTGGTTACGCCCACGGACGGTGCGTTGATTGCAACCGACAACTTGTGATTCCACAAATAGAGGTTGACCGAGAGGAATTCGTTGCGCGCTTGAAGCGGTTTGACGACGCTGTATCGGAAGTTGACCGCTACGGGTTCTTCTGCATTTTCGGACGCATAGTAGTAGAGTTTCGGAACTCTGACCAAATAGTTGTTTTGAAGTTCGGCAACCTTTTCGCACTTGTTAAGTTGCGTTTGCGTCGCGTCTGCATAGAGAACATATACTTTTTCTGCAAGTTTGATGTAAACGTTGACTTTCTTTACGTCATAGTAACTTGCAGTGCCCACTTTGACTTGTTCGTCGTACGCTGCGCGCTCGACGGTGGACAATTCGGACTTTTGGACGTATGCGCCGTCGCTGTCTTTGTAGTAAATTCCTTTGTTCTCATTGCCCTCGCCCGTATACGAAACGATGTCGAACAAATACTTGGACTTGGTGAGAGTGCTTTCGAGTTCTTTTGCGTACTTCTTGTACTCGTCCGACGATTTGTCGAGACCCGTTACTTTGGTCTTGAATTCGTTGATAACGTCTTGCGCATTCTCGTAAGAGTATCTCGTGTTGTCCGTGTAAAGCGTGACATTGGGTTGGTTGACGAACTTACTGTCGTCGAATTGGATCGCGTTCTCGCCCATTACAAGAGAGAGAATGCTGTTGATATAGTCTGCGTTTGCAAGCACCTTGATGTATCTCGACGTGATTTGCAAACCGTATGCAAACGTTCTGATATATCCGAGTATCTTGTCGTCTTTGACAAGCGGGAATGAAATCTTTTCTTTCTCGTCGTCATCGGGGGTGTCGTCCGCCGCCGCCATTGCTTCCGTCGAACTTTGCGCAAGGATGCCGCTCACGAGTTTTCTGATTTCGTTTGCATCGACGCGCAAGGACGGAATGTTGAAGTAACTGAGGTCAACGAACAAGCCGCCGTTTACGCGCTTGTAGTTGCCCTTTTCGTTCTTGTAGCAATAACTCGAATCGTAGGAATATCTCGTTCCCGCAAACGAATCCGAAGTTATGTAGTTGTATTCGCCCGTCGTTTCGTCGAGATAGTAACTGCCGTTCTTCGTTTCGAAGTAGTGGTCGAATCTCTCGCTCGGGTCTACGTAATGCTCGCTCGTGACGTTGGTCTTTTCTTCTTCCGAGAGCAACTCGAACGTGCCGCCCACCATATAAATGCCGAGCATATCGTGATATTCGGAATCGTTGCCGCCCTTCGTTTGAAGTCTTACGCTGAGGTTGACGTAACTTGCGATGTCTGCGATGAGTTTTGTCAAACTATCGGTGTTCTTTTTGAGTTTTTCAAACACTTTTTTGAGCAACTCGATAACCGTGAACAAGTCCATATCACCGTCGAATTGATCGTCGTCGTCGGTGTATTTGACAAGTTCGGTACGCATAAAGTTAAGCAATGCCGCAACTTGAATATCTACGTCCAAAACGAGTTGCAAGGAACGATTTACGTCGCCGCCGTCGTCCGCTTGCGCCTTGATGACGAGAAGTTGCTCTGCGGTGAGGCTCGGGAAGAACGCTTGAAGCACCGCGCTCAAATCGATGTCATTGTCCGTGCCGCTCTTGAATTGCGTCGTAATGTCGATGGTTTCGCTGAGCGTAAAGCGGTCTACGTCGTCCATATTGGTGTACTCTGCAAGTTCGTCGCCGCTGAGGACGTATGTGCGAGAGTTGGTGAACGCAACGTCGAGATTCTTGATTGCAAGTCCGAGTTCGAGCGTCATATCATACTTGCCGCCGTCGCCGACGTAGGACTTGTTTGCAACCGCGCCCGCAACGTACTTGTAAATGGCAATCGATTCTTCGCCGTCTGTGAGCATCGGAAGATGAGTCTTGGAGAGCACTTCGCTGCCGTCGCCCTTTCCGTTGTCGAGCACCTCGACGAGATACGGAACATTTACGCCTTCGTCCGTTTGGACTTTGTACTTGGCATAGCGTTCGCCTGCTTTAACGTCGTTTTCTTCTTTGGACGTGATTGCGCGAACAGAGTTGCCGCTCTTGACATAGTGACCTGTGTCGCTTTGCTTAAAGACGTAGTAGTTTGCAGAACCGTTGACCTTGTTTGCAAGGCTTTCGTTTTGTTCTGCTTTGGCTGTTTCGTCCGTTAATTTAACATACTCGGAATCCGTGTTGTATCTGTCGCCGTCGAGACCGAGCGCGACGTCAACGGAAAGGTTGATGCTGTCGGACGTGTTGAGTTCGACTTGCAAGCCGCCGTTGATTTCTTGATAGAACAAGTCTTTGATGTCGAATCCGAGCAAATCTTCGGGGATGTATTCGAGGATGGTGTCAAAGAGTTTGTCGCCGAGTTTCAAAGTGAGCAAATCTCTGTTGATGAGTATCGAAAGAGCGAGTTCTTTGTCGCTGAGGTCGACTGCGCTCGATTGTGCGCCGCTTGCCACAAACGCTTCGCTCGTGGAAGCCGTTTGCGAGCCGCCCGCAACAAAGTATTCGTCATCAGAATCGAAATCGATGATGTAGTCTTTGAGAATTTCCGCGATGTTAAGACCGCCGATTGCGAACTTTTGAATGTTGAACGCGTCTTTGAGGTTGACGTAAATCGTGTTGTTGACGTAGTATGCGCCGAGCCACAAACTCTCGTAACCCGTTTCGGTCACGTTGATGAGTTCGATTTTGAGTTCGGACTTGGTGAGGTCGTAGATGTCAACCATAAGCGACACGTCGAGTCTGAAGTGCGCGGAAGAATAACCCTTCGCGGTTGAGGGCATTTCGACCACGACGCCCGAGAGGTCGCCGATTATACTGCTCAAAATCTTACCGAAGTCGAGTTTGCCTTCCGTAACACCGAGTTCGAGTTCAACCGAGAAGCCCACCGTGATGATGGTGTCGTAGAACATATTTGTCGGGATATCTTCGAAGGTGTACGAATTCTTGGTTTCGTCGGTGTACTCGATTTCCTTGTTGAGAGTGCCGCTCGGTACGAACGTCGAATGCGCTTTGCCGTCACGGATGTATGCCGGGAGCAATTCCTCGCCTGCGCCGAATCCGAATCCGATTCCGCCGAGTTTGAGACCCATATTCACGCAACCGATTGCAGCGTCGAGTCCGATGTAGTAATCGCTTATTTTGTTGTAGAGGTCGATCGTTCTGTAATAATCGCCGTTTTCATCCTTGACGTAGCCGAACAAACGAGATCTCAATTCTTCGATTTGTCTTTCTTCGCCGTTGTAGCGGATATAGGTGTCGCCTTCGATGTACGTATCGGTGACGCTTTCAACGCCGTCCGTTCTTCTGTACATTCTGTAACTGCGCAAACTTACGGGGTCGGTATTTCCTTCCACTTTCGCATAGTAGTTTGCGTTGGGATGGACGTACTTGCCTTGAACTTTGTTTGCAATCACTACGTACACGCCGTTTTCGAGCACTGCGTAGGTCTTGCCCGCTTCAAGGTTGCCGTCCGCAAATCTCAACCTCTCGCCGTCGACAGGGGTGACATTCTCGCCATCAACCGTCACTTCGTAAACTTTTGTCGTGCTTGCAAGATAGTATGCGTTGCCTGCGACGTAGTAAGTGTCGGTGTCCGCCTTTTGACTGAAATCTTCGGTTTCGTACTTGCGATATCTGTCGCCCTTATACTCGTTTTGGAATTTCGCGTACAGATCCGGATCGGTCGCTGCTAATTCTTCCACGCTCTTGTAAACGGGTTGACCGATATCAACGCCCAACGAGATGTTGAACACGTCAAACACTTCTTCGAGGGATCCGAGATCGGGCATAAACATTTTAAGCACGAAAGCGATCAACGCTTTTGTGATTTGAATTTGGAATTGAGCGTCGCTGTATGCGAGCAACAAAACCGCGTCGCGTTGGCTCGAACGAGTTTGCACTTCGTCGCTTGCCGTTTGCGCGCCGTTTTCTTTGTCGTCTTTCTTGTTGAATTTCTCAATTACTTTCTTTGCAAAATCAACAAAGTTTTCGATCTTGGAGTAGTTTTCGGCAGTTGAAACCATGCCCGTGAGGTCGAGATAGAACGTACCGCCGCTCAAATACATACCGCCGAGCACTTTTTCGTTGCCGTTGCCCGTGCCGTTTGCCGTGTCGTATTTTACAAAGTAGCCCTTGTCGTCAACTTCGAGGAATTCGATTGCGAGTTCCACTTTGCTCAAATCGCTGTTATTGATAAAGTCGCCGAACGTGCCGCCGGATGCAAGTCCTTGCAAATCGAGTGCCGCAAGGTCAATGTTTGCGGAGACTCTCAAGCCGACGCCCGCGTTGAATGCCGCCATCGTTTGCAAGTTGATGATCATATCGCGGAACGCGTTGGGAAGCAAGCCGCCCGCATTGACGACTTCCGCGCTTGCGGAATTGAAGTAAATCAAGCCGCTTACGCTCAAAGAAACGTTTTGATCTTGATATGCGGTCTTCCCGCACTTGTTGTAGAGTTTGACTTCGCTTGCAAGAGCGTGGCGAGTCGTTTCTTTGCCGTCTGCATCCTTTTCGGTGACGGTAATCGGATTATCGACTCTCGAATAGAACGTGTTGCTTTCGGGTGCGGAAGCGTCGTTCTTGTTGACGTAGACGTCGTTTTCGGCATCATAGACATATACGCCGTTGGGATCGACGTCATATTTGACGGTGTATGCGTATTGCTTGCCGTCCTCGCCCGTTTTTACGGTTGCGTAAGAGCGAGAATACATTTGAACGCCGGTGAGGTCTTCTTTTGCGTAACGCTTCGTGCCTTCGGGCAGAGTTTCGCCGTCGTTTATGAGTCTGTATTCGCCGTCTTCGCCGAGAACGTACGTGCCGTTTGCGTCAACCGTGAAGTTGGGCTTGCGGTACATACCCGTCTTGAGCAAGTATTCGCCGTTGTCGTCTTTGTCAAAGGCATAGTAGATTGCATTGTCTTTGAGACTCGTTTCTCTCTGATAATTTTCGCCAAGGAATCCGCCCGAGAGTTTGACGATGTTTTCGATGTAGTCGTCAAGCGAGATGAATTCGAGTTTTTCGTCGTTGTCGAGAAGCGGTTGATAGTTGGTATCTACGCTGACAAGTCCGACTTTGGCGTCAAGTCCGAGATTGAGGTCGATAAGGTATTGAGATTTTGAAGAAAGTTCGCCCGTTTCGCGATCGATCGGGTCTTTCTTGTTTGCAAGAGCGAGTTTGAGTTGCAAAGCGAGTGCTTCGTCAACGCCACAGTATGCAAACTTGTCTGTTTGCGGATAAATGAACAAACCGCTTTGAGATTCGTCCACAACCGTGTTTTCGGAATTTATTGCCGTCTTTAACAACATCGAGAACAAGTCGTTGATGAAGTTTGCGCGCACGAATACGCCGAGTTGGTCAATTCTATTGATGTTGCCGCCGATTATCCACGGCTTGCCTGCAAGTACGATCTTGGAAACGATCATATTGAGGATTTGACCGACGCTGACCTTGTCGTTTTTCTTGTCCGAATCTGTCGCGTCGGAGCCGTCTGTCGTATCCGCCGCCGTGCTTGCTTCGCTGTTCGAACTGCTTGTGCCGAGCGCAATGCCGAGTTTTTCAAGCAAGTCGATAAGGCCCACTTGTACGCGCGGACCGCCAATGCCGTCCATATCGACAAACACTATGCCGTCTTCGAGATATATGCCGATTTTGGTGTTGGTGCCTTCGTGTTCGTAATCGAAGTCGATTCCGACGTACGCTTCCAAGCCTTTGAGAATGGTGTCGATGTCAAGATTGAGATTCTTCCAGTCGATCTTCGACATATCTTCCATACCTATCTTTTGGAGATTAAGTCTTGCCTTTATGTCGAGTTTGAAGCCGTCGTCCATCTTGTCGGAAAGCACGAGGTTGAGTCCCAAACGTTTGAGTAAATCGCCGACGCTGAACTTGTCTTTTAGCACGTTGAATCTGACTTCCTCATTGTCGGTGTTGATACGGATTTGCGGAAGCATCGTTGCAAGAATGCTTTGCAAACCGTCCATATTGAGCACGAAATCGAGCAATTTGTCGAACGCAAAACCTTCGCGGACGTAAGTGCCGTTGGGGTCTTGCACGAATCTTTGTTCGTTCTTGCTGTACGAATATCTATCGAGCGGCGATTGCGTTTCGAGTGCTCTTTGGTCGGTGACGAGAGTGTAAGTTGCGCTTGCATAGTAGTCAACGATCAAACTGAGGTCAACTTCGATGATGTGCGCATTGGACAACTCGGTGTAGTAACCTCTGTAATCGCCGTTTTCCGCTTCGACGAACTTGTCGCCGTCTTTGTTGTATCTCTTGCCCTCGTAAGTTGCCTTTTCGTCGTTTGTGAGAAGGACGAACTTATCGTCGCCTCTGATACCCTTTTGCGCTTTTTCGCGGATTGCCGCATATGCGTTGCTATTCGTGCCGGTTGCAACGTCGATGTTTTCAACGCTCACGCCGAGTGCGATGAGTTTGCTGTCAACGTTAACGTCTATTGCGATAGACGGGTCGAGTTGCAAGTCAACGCCGACGGAAATGTCGAGGTCGAGTTTTTCGATGATGTTCGCAATATCCGTACTGCCGTCTTTCGACGTGAGTGCCGCAATAAGTCCTACGAGGACGTTTTGCATAACGAGTGCGCCGATTTTGCCGTCCGTGATATCGAGAACGAGTTGCATTTGCTCGTCCGCGCTGTTTGCGACGACTTCGTCCGCTGCGACGGACGCACCGCTTTTAACGATTGAATTGAGGTTGCCGAGCAAGCCGATAACATACTTGCAAATCTCGTCGCAAAGGTTTGTTCCTTCGAGATAAACGGGTTGACGTCCAAGGCTTCCGAAGTCCAAATAAATGTTCTGACCTTCGACGTAAAACGCTAATATATTCTTATTTGTTATTTTATTTTTAACTTCAAGAACAATATTGCTATCGTTCGGCTCGTTGAGCGCAAGATTTGCGCCGAGGCTCAATCCGATATTATATTCGATATCGTCGAACATATCGATTCCCAGTTTTATACCAAGATCCGCAATGAACAAATCGAGGTATTTTTCAAGTCGTACTTGCTCGTCTTGTCCTTTGAGTTGCAAGTCGAGTCCGAGATCTACATTGAGAGAAAGCGTGCTGAGATTTTCAGCCGTCGTGTATACGTTCGGGTCGAAATCTTCGGGCAAAACACCGCCCTCTTTGCCGAGTGCGAGTTTGACGGAACTGAGTTCGAATCCGACGTATACGGGATCGATTTGAAGGTTGAGTTCGAGTTTATAATCGTTTTTCCACGCAAATGCGAGATAACTTCTGTCCGAATTGAGTTTGATGAACTTCTCGGGGTCTACTTGCTTGCCTGCGAGCATTTGCACGAGGGTTGCGACGAGTGCTTCCGCAAAGTTGATTTGCAAACCTTCGGTGTCTACGCCGATATAGCCGATGATGCCGCCGAGCACCTTGCCGAGAATACCCATAAGGTCGATTCCGCCGTCCGCGCTCGCCGTTGCCGTGTCGTTTTTCCCGTCTTTGTCGCCGCCCTTAATCAATCCGCCGAGCAATGCGCCGAGATCGATGTTGGTCAAAGCAAGGTGGAAGTCGTTGCTCAAATCGAGGTAAACCGTGCTTACCGCTTGACCTTGCGCATTTTCACCCGTGCTTTGCAAACGCAACGCGAGGATAACGTGTTCGAGTTTTTCCGCATTGGACATCTTGTCTACAAGAGTTATTTTCTCGTTGTAGATTTCGATTGCGACGTCGCTGTGAGACGCGATGTACGCGATGTCGAGCAAACTTGCCGCGGTGTAAATTTTGTCGTTTGCGTATTGTTCTTGATTTTCGTCCGTGACTTTGATTTTGACGTAGTTGCCGTCAACGAGGACGTAGCCTTCGCCTCTGTAATTGAGGTCTGTCACTTCGGTGAGCGCAATGCCGCCCGCAACGTATTGTTTGAGGTATACGTCGCCGTCGAACGTCGTGCGTTCCTCGTCGGTGAGAAGGACGTATTTCGCGCCGTTGAGTTTGTAGACTTCGACGTATTTTGCGAGGTCTGCGAGTTTTGAATTTTCATACTTCTTGAACACTACGTTTTGAGTGAGGTCAACGGGAACGTCGGGATTGAGATGTGCGTTGAGCGCAATGCGGAATCCGATGTTTGCGCCCGCTTCGACAGGCACTTTGTAGGTGAGAAGAAGTTGTCTTATGAACGAATTGAGTTCGGGATTGCTGTCGTCAAGGAAGGACGCAATCCATTCGCCGACCGTCCAAGACTTGTTGCCTTGAAGCGCGCCGACCGTGAACGTGCCTTGAATTTCGGCGTAAATGCTGGGAATGGTGACGTCGCCGTAGTCGTTGAACAAGTCTATATCCCCGAACACGTTGCCTTCGCTTTGGACGTATGACGCCATTTCTTGCATTTTTTGTCCGTCGCGTACAATTTTGATAGGTTCGACAGCGTCGCCGCCGATTTCGAGTTTGAGCGGGCTGAGAGTTTCGCCGTTTTCTCCTTTTACGGTCGTGCCGATATAGATTTCCGCACCGCCGATTTGTTGACCTGCGTCGTTGTTGACGTCAAGTGCGATACGGACGGGTTTGTTGTCGAATTTATCCTTTACGTTTGCCCAAGCGATTTGTGCCCAAGCAGTGATGTCGCTTGCGTCGATTCCGATGAGTTGATAAAGGATGTCGGTCAAGCCCTTTGCGATTTGCAACTTAACGTTGTCGGAAGAAAGCGTTGCGATAATATCGAGCGCAAGCGCCTTTTTCGCAGCGGCGTCGTTTTGGCCGTTATCTTCCGCCGTCATTGCTTCCGTACCCTTTGCGCCGTTGACAACGACGGTCGAGTCTTTTGCGAGCAATGCGAGTATGATCTCATAGAGATCAACGTCCGTTCTGACCTTATCCACACCAAAGTTGCTCGCGTCGATATAGAGCGAACCGCCCGTGTAATAAAGTCCGAGCAAAACTTTGCGTTCGGCAGTCGCTTGACCGACGATGTCGCTTGTCTTTTTGCCCGTAAGTTCAATCATCAACTCGCTGACGTTGCCATTTGTATTGATTTGGGTCGCGCCGAGCAAGTATTCGACGATAGGCGAAAGGTCGAGTTGCCCCGCGATGCGCAACTCGTAGTTGAGATTAAGCGGTTCGTCGAATGCGAGAGTCGCTTTGGTTATATTTTCTTCTTGATATATGCCGTCGGAATCCTTGTAATAAAGTTTGCCGGTGTATCCGTCGGGAACGGGTGTTTTTTCGATTTCGACGTACTGTCCGTTAGAATCGAGCCAGTACTTACCTTCGCCGAACACGAGTTCTCTCGCGCCTTGGTCCGCCGTGACGTTAAGACCGAGCGTGAGGTCGAGTCCGAGGAAGGGATATTCGAGAATTTCGGTGAAATCGTCGCTTTGACGATTGTCTTTCAACAAATAGTCATTCGCTTTATCGTTCAAACCTGCGGACAAACCGTTGATGGACAAGTCGAGGTTGACGTTGTTGCCCAAAGACACGAACACGCCGAGTTGAAGTTCGGGAAGATTGAGTCCGTCGTTGAGAGCAATGCGGATTCCGCCGTCGAATTCGGTGCTTGCAAATTCAATCTTAACGCCGTCGATGTTGAGAAGTCCGAGGACTTGTTCAAAGAGGTTGGAAACAAGGACGACTTCGAGGGCGTGATTGCCGAGTTTGAATCCGTCGATGATGCCTGCCACGAAGCCGAGAACGGCATTGATGTCCATTCCGTCTTTGCCGTCTTCTTTTTCATCTGCGACGAGCGCCTGATTGCTCGACGAATCGTTCGAACTCTTTCCGAGCATATCGATAAGTTCTCTGACATTAAGTTTGATTTGTTTAACGCTTATGCAAAGAAGATCCGCTTTGAGATACACCCAACCGTCTTGCAAATAGAGCGCAAGCACTTCTTCGTTGTCGGATTGCTTTGAAATCGCAATCTTTGCGGAAGATTTCAAAAGCAAATCGAGGATCGCGCTCGTGTCGAGACCGCCGGTAAGGTCGATGTCGGCATTTATGTCGAGTTTAAGACCGCCGTCGATGTTTCCGAGTTCGATCAACGCTTTGAGCAAAATACCCTTGAACATCGTGCCGATTTCTTTCTCGGGCATATTGACTTCGATCTTTGCGAGTTCGCCTTTGAGGGTTTCGATGTCGAGGGTAAGCCCAGTCGACACGTTGACGTGAAGCAAATCCGTGTTCAACGCGCCGTTTTTGAGGATGGGAAGATATGCGCCTTCGTTTTGGTCAAGTTCGCTCTCGAGTTTTTCAAACGTTGCCTCGAAGTCGGGCAAATTGTTGATTTTACCAAAGGTAATGTCAACGCCGAGCGCAAGACCGATGAGCGGCGCGAGGCTGTATTCGGTGTGTGCTTCGTTATATTCGCGAACACCGAGTTCCGCACTCAAAGTGAGGTTCTTGTTTTGTTGCGCGCCGTTGTTGACGTATTTGAGCAATGCGCCTGTAATGGGGATGTCCGCACCTGCGTTATCGCCCGTAAACACAAGCGAGAAGATAGTGTCGAGAATATCTCTCGACAAATCTACGCTTATATCCCTGATATTGAAGATATTTCCGTCCATATTGACGTTAATATGGTCGAGAATCATACTTACGAGGGACAAGACGTCGACAGAGCCGTCGCCTTCCGCCGCAGAATACGCGCCGTGTTGAATGACGATTTCGCCGTTGTCTACAAACGCTTGTTGAATGTTTTGAGCGGTTGCGCCGCCTTTGAGGCCGTCGATTGCGCCTTTGATGGTTTCAAACACTTTGTCGACAAGGCTGTTCAAGAGTTCATTGACGTTGATGTCGTCGATTTTGAACTTCGTTCCGTTGTAACCGAGCAAGCCGCTTGCGTCGATGTACACGCCTTCTTTCTCGCCGGTGTAGTAAGCCGTTAAGCGTTTTGCGCCGTTACTGCCGAGAATTTCCGCTGCGAGTCTTGTCTTTTTTGCGTCTCTGGTGTTGATGTCTGCTTGAAGTTTGATTGTGAGTTTAACCGTGCCGCTGGCAAAATCTATTTCTTTTGCAAACAACGGTTTGAGCGCTTCGAGCATTGCGGGGTCGAGATTTTTTGTGAGAAGATTTGAAATGAGAGTGCCGAAAGAGCCTATCACGTTGTCGATAGACACTTTCTTTTCGTTGAAGTTGAGAGTGAGAGTGATTGCGCCGTCAAGGGTGAGGAAAGAATATTTTTCCGCACTTTCGTTTACGGCGTCGTAAAGGGATTTTTCACCGTCTTGACGAGCGGTGTTCTTTTCGTTGCGATTTTTGAGAAGTCCCGGCTTTTCTTCACTGCCGACTAAGTCGAGGTCGGGGGCACCTGCAAAGTCTGCTTTAGCGTAGCCGAGTTTAATGCCGAATTCGGACTGGAACGTGCCGTACTTTTCTTCGACGCCCTCAACGCCGTAAGAGTTGAGATTTACGTCGATGTCGAACGTCGTGCCTTGAAGCGCGCCGTTCATAATGTCGGCTTCCACATAAAGAGCCATACCGGCGAGCGCGCCGAGTTTGCCCAAATCGAGACCGAGTACGTCCTTGACGAGTCCGATGATGTTTTCGGGGATAAGACCTTGAACGAGCGGAATTATGCTGACGATAAGTCCGAGGTCGCAAGGCATACGCAACACTTGATGTCCGTTGCCGTAGTCAACGCACGTGCCCTTGCTTGCGCCGAACAATACGTTGACGAGCAACTGCTCGACCGTCAAATGCGCGATATCGATTTTGATAAGGCTGTTTACGAGTCCGCCGATGTCATAGCCCATCAAAGTGTCGTACAAAACAGAGGAAAGATCGAGTTGTTCGAGTGCGTCTTTGAATCTCGACACGAATTTTGTCATATTGATCGTGTCGGTGTAAACGACGTGAACGCCGTCGCCCTTCTTGATTCCGCGCATATCCGCAACAAGTTTGCCTTCGTAATAATACGCGCCGAAAAGCAGAGTCCCTTCGCCGTTTTTAGCCATCGTACAGATGGTGTCTTGGTCGACGGTTCTGCCGTTTATTTCGGTTGCCAACTTGCGGAATTCAACGAGTATTTCGCTGTTCGAATCGTCGAGCGTATCGATGTTCCCTGCAAAGCGAGCAACGACAAGCGAATCGGACGAATCTTTGGAAAAGCCCATCACGAATGCCGTGTCAACCCTTATGTAACGCTTGTCTTTTTCCGCACCCGCTTCGTTAAGAGCGGCGGCCTTGAAAGCGTTCCAGAAATCCTGCGCGCCGATATACGTGGCGTTGTCGATGTCCGGATTGTCCGGCGACGGCGTAGGAATGACGGGAGCATCGATGTCCCCGCCGGTTTTCGGATTGCACGCCACGAGGCCGAACAGCATAACGCTGATCAGCACGAGCATCAATACGAGCGATAACTTTCTCATTCTCATAATCTCCTCCGAAACATATGCCTCTACGCGTGTAGCGCATATGTGTAGATTATTATACAGGTCAATTATACGTTTTTTTCGCGCGTTTGTCAATACATATCTTGTTAGAATGCCGTTAACTATACCTTGTGGTAGAGCGACTCTCAAAGCACAACTTGTAGGGGAATTTGCTCGATTTTTGCGCTTTTGCGCCGTCACCGCGGCAAATTTTTCCTGTTTCGCCGCGTTTTCGGGTTTTCGTCGCCGTATACGCACAAATCTTGCGTTTTTCGACATTCTATCGCATTGTTTTCCATATTTTTACTGTCGTTTGTCCTCGTTTTTTCGCGCGGTTAGAATCATTGAAAAAATTTTTCGTCGCCTCAAATTTTTCTTTTTTCGATTTTCGCGAAATTTTGCTTTTATTATGCAAAATTCGCATATCTATCCGCGCTGATTTTCTCTCTTTCCTCGCTTACCTCGCCGTTCGTTGACAGTGCATATAAAATAGTGCTATATTCATTTTATGCAATCGGACGTACAAAAAAATCCACTCGTCTCGGACGACGTGCAAATTACCCTCGTTTCCAAAAGAAAACGCAATCGTATTTGGGAAATCGACTTTTTGCGAGGCGTTTGCGTATTACTTATGATTCTCGACCATTTGGCAATTTTGCTCGGGTCGTATTTCGGAGTGCAGTGGTACGGACGCGATTTTGTTCGCAGAGGCGTCGGCGACGCTTTCACGACCTTTTGCTACAACTGGGTGAGCGGAAGCGCAAGCGGCGTAAGAGATATAATTCACCCGATAGTTTTGTTCGTTTTCTTTTCCATTTCGGGCATATCCTGCACGTTTTCGCGCAACAACGCAAAGCGTGGCGCGCAACTGCTCGTCGTGGCTTTAATTTACACGCTCGGCTCGTACATAGCGCAATATCAAATGGGCATCGACGGCGTTTTCGTGGCGTTCGGCGTGCTCGATTTCCTCGCTTTTTCTATGCTCTTGTATGCGCTCATATCGTTCGTGGTGCGCGACAACAGATGGGCAATGGTCGGCGCAAGTATTGCGCTTATAATCGTCACGCTGTGTCTGTATTTTTGCTATACGCCGCCCGCAACCACGCCCAAAATATTCGCAATCGTATTTCCGCCGCACGACTTTTGGGGCAATCCGTCGCCGTTCTATTCGCAAAGCGAGTTTTCACCCGGCGATTTGTTTACGCTCATACCCTACACCGCCTTTTATTTCGCAGGCGTGCTGATAGGCGAATTATTCTACTATGAGCGGCTGTCTCTCGTGCGCTTCGAACTTACGAAAGCACTCTACAAAAAGACTTGCGACGCACTTTACGCAAACGTCGAAAGCGAAAAGAAATCTCTGCGAGATTTTTCCATAAATACCCTCAATTTTATGCTCGGCGCAGGCAAAGTCACGACCGTGATTGCCAAAGGCATAGAAAAAGCGTTCTGCTTCTTCGGCAAGCACGCGCTCATTGTCTACGTCGTCCACGTCATTCTTCTCGCCGCTCTATTGAGTCTCATCAGCGGCTTGTTTATCACCCCCGGGAACTTTGGGTTTTGATTTTTCCGTAGGAAAAAATTAATAATGAATAATGAATAATTAATAATTGAGGGCGGGACACCCGCACCCGAAACGAAAACTTATTCGAAGACTACTCTTACACGGAATCTGCCCGTTCGAAGACGAAATAAAACCGCCGTCCGCGATTATATCGCGGACTTTTTTAACGCTCACTCATTCAAGGTGTACTTATTAACGGTATGTGCCTATTCGCAGACGGAACGCGAGCCGCAACGGCGGCGAGAAAAGCGAGCGCCGAAGCTCGACGATTTGTACCGTCCGACTGTGCTGTTTTGGTGCGTAGCTGGCACACAAAGGACGGTGGCACGGCTTTCAGCCGATTTGTATTGCCAACAGCCCGTCTGCCGTTCGTTGC